>Ga0209581_1004966_pt1 | contig 10411 bp, 8 predicted proteins | sample Coa_R2_FD_187160 | JGI IMG/M metagenome (GOLD analysis project Ga0209581, IMG submission 187160) | Surface soil microbial communities from Centralia Pennsylvania, which are recovering from an underground coalmine fire - Coalmine... | ecosystem: Environmental > Terrestrial > Soil > Unclassified ...
GGTATGAAGGCCTTACTCGGCAGCTCTTGTTCGATCAATGACAGGATAAAGCGCGTGGAGCTGACAGTTATATTGATGCCGAGGCGGCGAAAGAGCTCCTCGTTCTTGGGATTGTTGACGCGTGCGATGACGCGCGGCACGTTGAATTTCAGGCGGGCCACCTGGCTGATCACCAGGTTATCCTCGTCGTCGCCCGTCACCGCGATGATCAAATCCGCGCGATTGGCCCCGGCTCTCTCCATCGTCGCCGCCTCGTCGGCCATACCGCGCATCACTGAGCCGTCACCCAATTCCGTACCGATTTGCAGGGCTGTCTTGGCATCTTTCTCGATGACCAGGATCTCGTGGCCGTCCTCAAGTAGCTCTTTCGCAAGGTAATACCCTACCTTGCCGCCACCAGCAATAATGATGTACATTGGCACTCCCAACAGCAGCATGCCGGCGCCCGCGATCCTCACGGATGATGGCGGGGCGCGTGCTACATGGTAACGATCTCTTCCAGAATGCGCGCGCCTTCTTCGGTTGGGCAGATCGTTTCCAGACCCAACTCGTGATATATGTCGTGTTGTTGATGGTCGTAGATGCGCGTGATCACGCGCGGCACGTTGAACAGCTCACGCGCCATCTGGCTGCCCATGATATTGGCGTTGTCGCGATTGGTCAGGGCAGCAAAGGCGTCCGCCTCGCGGATGCCGGCCCGCACCAGCACGTCGGGATCGTCGCCCGGGCCGATGAGCGTGGTACCGCTGAACTCGGGCACCAGGCGCTCGAAGGCTTGCGCCGACTGATCGATGATCGTCACGTCATGGTCGCGGAACATGGTGTTGGCCAGGTGCGCCCCGACGCGACCGCAGCCCATAATAACAATGCGCATGGTTGGTGATCAACTCCTCGCTTACCGTCAGTGTATATCATACCGGCGCGCTATACTGAAGGCATGATCGACATGGGTCGCTTGCTGCTGATCGCGGGCCTGGGCATCGCCGTTTTCGGCGTCCTGCTCATGGTCGGTGCCCGCCTGCCTTTCCTGGGGCATCTGCCCGGCGACATCCTGATTCGTCGTGGCGGCGGTTCGCTGTACTTCCCCATTGTCACCTGCATCCTGTTAAGCATTGTTCTAAGCATCGCACTGAATCTCATTAGCGCGTTGCTGAGGCGCTGACATCGCTGGCCGGATGCGCACCTCGGACTTTGAGTACGACCTGCCCCCGCATCTCATCGCGCAGACGCCCCTTGAGCCCCGCGATAGCGCCCGTCTGCTGGTGGTGAACAGGGCGTCGGGGGCGCTGGATCACCGCATCTTCCGCGACTTGCCCGACATCCTGCGGCCCGGCGACCTCCTGGTCGTCAACGATAGCCGCGTCTTGCCCGCGCGCCTGCTTGGCCGCAGGGCGCAGAGCGGCGGCGCGGTCGAGGCCCTGCTGCTGCACATGGTCGAGCCGGATGAGTGGATCGCGCTGGTCAGACCGGGCCGCCGCGTACGGCCCGGCGAGGTGCTGACGTTCGAGGGCGGCCTGCGCGCGGAGGTGCTGGAACAGTTGGACGGCGGAGAGCGGCGGCTGCGCCTGCACGCCGCGGAAGGCACCACGCTGGAGGCAATTCACCGGGCGGGGAGAGTTCCGCTGCCGCCCTACATACACGCTCCCTTGTCCGACCCGGAGCGTTACCAGACCATCTATGCGCGGGCGGAGGGTTCGGTCGCCGCGCCGACGGCCGGCCTGCACTTCACGCTCGACTTGCTGGAACGCCTCGCCGCGCGCGGCATCCATCTGCGCCGCGTCACCCTCCACGTCGGCGCCGGCACCTTCAAGCCGGTCCAGGGCGATGACATCGCCGCCCATCGCATGCACGCCGAGTGGGCCACCATCGACCACGCGACGGCCCACGAGTTGCGCGACGCTCGCAGCAAGGGTCGCCGCATCGTTGCGGTGGGCACGACGGCGGTACGGGTCCTGGAGACGGCGGCCCTGCGCGGAGCGATAGCGCCGTTTTCAGGCTGGACGGACCTCTTCATCACGCCGGGATTCCAGTTCAGGGCGGTCGATGCGCTGATCACCAACTTCCACCTGCCCAGGTCCACGCTGCTGATGCTGGTGAGCGCCTTCGGCGGCAAGCCCCTCATCGACCGGGCCTACGCCCGGGCCATCGCGTCCGGCTACCGGTTCTACAGCTTCGGCGATGCCATGCTCATCGAGTAGTATGGTGCGAGACCACGGAATGTGAGACCCAGATCATTCATGGGCGCCTGAGAGAGCGGGACGACCCTACCTGGGAACAGTGCCGGGCGGTCCTCGCAATTGAGCCAGGGCGAGGCCGGGACGGCACATGTTGCGTCCCGGCCTCGCCGTTGGGGCAGCCCGTGGCATGCAGATGCGGCGCAAGCGCACATCTGCCGCGGGAGGAGGTGGCGCGATGGCTTCCTCCCGCCGGCGGGCGGCGATGGTGTCCTCCGTTATGTGGCCCGGAATTCGTGCAGGTAGGTGCCGATGTCGATAAAGACATCGGCCATCTGCACCAGCTCCCACGACACATTTGAGGCGAAGGCGACCACCTCGACGCGCACGCCGCGGCTTTGAATCAGTTCGATCAGTCGGGAGAAGTCGCTATCACCGGAGATGAGGATCACCACGTCGAGCCGCTGAGACATCGTCACGATGTCGATGGCCAGCTCTATATCGAAGTTGCCCTTGGCCGTGCCGTCGGGAAACCTCTTCAGCGGCTTTGTGACCAGCTTATACCCTTTGTTGAGGAACGGCGCGACGAAGCGCTGGTTCTCGTAGCGATGGCCGCTCTCTTCCGTCACCGGAGCGTAGACGATGGCGTGTACCATCTCGCGACCGCGGCACAGGAAATCGAGCATGCGGCCATAGTCGATGGTGATGCGCGCGCTCTCGGCGGCGTACAAGATATTCGGCGCGTCGACGAAGACGCCTGCCCGTGGCATCCCCGCCGCGATACCGGTCGTCGTCATCCGCGCCAGCGCCGATTTCAATTCGTTCAGGGTGGCCGTCAGTGACTCGAGTACCTGCCCCTGCTGCTGCAACATGGCCGACTGGCTCATCACAAGCTGCTCAAGCCGGTCCTCCAACGACCCTCGTCCTGGGCTGGACGCCGGCTCGGCCGTCAGGGCCGCCGGCCTTGCGACCACGTTGGTCGGCGCCGCCGGTATGTTGCGAACCGGAGTTAACACCGGTGAGTCGAAAGTTGGCGCCGGCTCTAAGCGCGGTGGCGCCGGCTCTAAGCGCGGTGGCGCCGGCTCAAAGCGCGGCCGGCCACGGCCGCGGTCGAAGGTGCGCTCCTCACGCTCGGCGGCCGGTGCCGGTGCGATGGCCGCGGGCGCCTCGCTTCGGGCGGGCCTGGCGGGTGCCTGGCTCCTGTAGACGTGCTCGCGCCAATCATGCCGGTCGAAGCGTCGCAGAACAGCCGGGCTGGCGGCAACGCTCGGCCGAGCGGCCTCTTCGGGTTCTTCGACCGCTTCCCCGACCTCCTCGGCCGTCGCGGTGTCGGATTCCTCCAGCGCCGCTTCGGCCTCTGCGCTTCGTCCCCCGCGGCCGCGACGCCTGCGGCGTTTGGACGCGGGTCGCGCCTCGGCCGGAACGGCCGTGTCCAGGTCGGCAACCTCTTCCTCCATGCCGGTTGCGGCAGTCACGTCGGCGATATCGGCCGGCGCTCCGACGGCAGATGACACGCCGGCGGCGCCATCCACGTCAGGTGCCGGCGCCTCTAGTTCTGGTTCTGCGGCCACGGCGTTGCCGTTGGCCCGTCGATTGCGGCCGCGGTGCCGCGAACGTGAAGGGGGCGCCGCGGCCGTGGTGGCGGCATCGGGGGCAAAGGAGGGCTCAGTGACAGAGGGTGTGGACACATCGGCCGGCACATCTACTTCTGACGGCTCCGGCTGCCTGGCGCGGCGCGAGGAGCGCGCCGGCCTGGGTGGGGCCGCCACGTCTGAGCTCCCGGCAACGGGCTGTTCAGCGGCTTGCTCAGCGGTAGCCGGTGTCGGTGCCGTGGCGGCACGGCGTGTGGTACGCCGCCGCGAGGATGTTGATATCGGTGTCGTTTGTTCTGGAGACAATTCAGTAGTGGAGCTACTCTGTTCGGAGTTCATGGTTCTCCTCTAATGTTCGAGCGGCGTGCTCGTCCAAAGTATAGCATTGCCCGTCCAATAGCCGCCGGCACGCTTCGCTAGCGCAGCAGTATCTGGGTAATAATGACGTGCAGGACGTTGTTCTGATAGGTGGCCGCAATGCCCACCCCAATCTGCGTGTAGGACGGGTGCAGAATGTTCGCACGATGTTCCGGATGGTCCATCCAGGCCTGCACCGCCTTGGCCGGCGTCCCATCATCCAGGGCCCGTCCGGTATTGCTTATGAGGTTCTCGCCAACCTCCTGGTAGGCAATGTGATTGCGCGTCAGCAATTCCTGGACTGCCGCGAGGTGGTGGCCTCGCGCATCCAGCGGGCTGGTCGGATCGTAGTGGTCGAAGTAGTGCCGCTGAATCATATCCTGGCTGCGGGACGCCGCGATGATGTCGAGCGATGCCATGGGAGATAGCTTGCTCAGCCCGTGCGCAACCCGCTGCTGATTGGTCAGGTCGATGATACGCTGGGCCAGTTGCGACAGGTAATCCGCGGTGAACGAGGTGTCATTGGGATAATTCGGCAGCGCACCGTAACGCGGCGGGGTGACACCATCGGCCGGAGTCGGCATGGGCACGGTCGGGGTAGCCGTCGGCGTGTCCGGCGCCGGCGTTTCCGTGACCTGCCCGGCCGGTGAGGCCGAGGCGACGGCCGTGACGGTCGGATCGTTCGTTCCGGCATTCGCGGCTACGGTCTGAGTACCCCGCGTTTGACTCGGCGTGGCGCCAACCGCGGCCCCGGACACCCTGGTACCGAGCGGAGCCGTCGGGCTTGCTGCGCCGGAGTGCGTCGGGGTGGGCGCGGAGGCGATGAGGGAGGGCAGGCGCACGCGGACACCGGCCGCGTTGTCAATGGCCAGGAAAAATGCGCACAGGAGGGCGAAGCATACCAGCATGATCAGCAACGTGGCAAGCGACCGCCCCACGGATGATGAATTTCGCACCCTGCCTGTTGGCTCCTCGTGACCTGCCTGCCGGTGGCGCACCGGGCCGGGCCGGTGCATCGCGCCGTGATGGCGCCCCTAGACGGACTCGAACCGCCGACGCAGCACTTAGGACGCGCTCGCTCTATCCAACTGAGCTATAGGGGCACTGCTGGCAGTATAGGACCCGAACTAACACTTGTAAAGGCCGCCCAGGGACGGTATACTCACCCTGTTAAGCACAACGGGGCGTGGCTCAGCTTGGTAGAGCGCACGGTTCGGGACCGTGAGGTCGGAGGTTCAAATCCTCTCGCCCCGATTATGGTTTTCCACTCTCATTTCCCTTCCGACAAGCTCCACCTACCGGCTCTCTGGTCATCTGTGGGCCTAAGCACAAGGCGGCAGCGGACAGGGGAGCGCTCGGACTCCGAACGCCATCTGGACCGTCACACACCCTGGCGGCGCTCTGCGCTAAGACCTGGCGGAGGTATAGCTAGCAGCAGTGCCAGCCGTATGATCGTCCGCACAGCAAGCGCAGGGAAGCTCGCAATAGAGCTCGGTCGTGCCGCAGCCGGTGGTCTCCAATTGTATGGTGCAGTGTCCGATGCCGAAGCGCTCGGACATGGCCCGATCGAGCCGGCGCACGACCGAGAGCCCGTCTTCCAGGGACTGATCGTCCACGGTGACGTGACAGCTCAACATGATCAGGCCGGGCCTGACCGTCCACACATGGAGATCGTGTACGCCGCGCACACCCGGTACGCGCTGCATCTGCCGCACGACGTCATCTAGATCGATATCTGCCGGCACACCTTCCATGAGCACGGCGACGGCGTTGCGCAGCAGTCCCCAGGCACCGGCGGCGATGAGCAGGGCGATGGCCATGGAGAGCAGCGGGTCGACCGGCGTCCAGCCGGTGACGGCAATGACCACGGCGCCGGCGATCACCCCGACGGCCGCGCCCGCGTCGCCCACCACGTGTAGCCAGGCGCCGCGGATGTTCAGGTCATCGTGTCCGTGCCCGTGCAACCGCCCTGCTATGAGCAGGTTAAGGGCCAAGCCTAGGGCCGCTGCGACGATCATCGGCGCCGGATCCACCCGGTACGGATGCATCAGGCGACCGTAGGCCTCGATGCCGATCACCAGCGCTATGGCCAGCAAGGCCGCGGCATTGGCCAGTGCAGCCAGAATCCCGGCGCGCTGATAGCCAAAGGTGCGCATGCTGTCGGCCGGCCGGTGCGCCTGACGGGCGGCGAAGTACGCCAGCGCCAGCGCCCCGACATCGGTGACGACGTGGCCGGCGTCGGCGATCAAGGCGAGGGAGTGCGACAGGACGCTGCCAACCACCTCGACAGCGAGGATGAGGACGGTCAGGATCAGCGCCCAACCCAACTGGTGCTCGTTGCCGTGAGAGTGGGTGTGCTTGTGCGCGTTCATGCTGCCGTTCCTTACACCTTCAGCGTACGGCGCGGGCCTAAGCGTGTCAATGACCCGATGTGCGCAGCGTGAGCTATACTGAGGGAGTAGATTCGCCCCTTACGACGCTATCCTCTTGAGTGGCGGGGAAACCGTTGGTCGTCGTGCCGGTCCGGGGGTAGCCGGCCGCTTTGACGGAACCCTCGCGCCCTAGACGACAGGAGCCCAGACAGATGATTGGCAGCCGACCAACGACCATTGGCGAGTTGCGACGGAGCGAATACCGCGTCCTACCGATCAAGGAGGAGATGCGCAAGAATCTCATCGCCAAGATCCGCAAAGGCGAAGAGCTCTTCCCCGGCATCATCGGCTATGACGACACCGTCATTCCGCAGGTTGAAAACGCTATCCTCTCGGGGCAGGACATCGTGCTGCTCGGCGAACGCGGGCAGGCCAAGACGCGCCTGGCGCGCTCGCTGGTCAACCTGCTCGACGAGGAGGTGCCGGTCATCGCGGGCTGTGAGATCAACGACGATCCGTACCGGCCCATCTGCGCACATTGCCGGGCCAAGGTCGCGGAGAGCGGGGATGACGTGGAGATCGCGTGGCTGCGCCGCGAGGATCGCTACGGCGAGAAACTGGCCACGCCGGACATCACTATTGCCGACCTGATCGGCGAGATCGACCCGGTCAGGGTCGCGGAAGGCCGCTATCTCTCCGACGAAGAAACCATCGCTTACGGTCTCATCCCGCGCTCCAATCGCGGCATCTTCTGCCTGAACGAACTGCCCGACCTGGCCGAGCGCATCCAGGTCGGTCTATTGAACATCATGGAAGAGCGCGACGTGCAGATCCGTGGTTACAAAGTGCGCCTGCCGCTCGATCTGTACGTGGTGGCCAGCGCCAATCCCGAGGACTACACCAACCGCGGTCGTATCATTACGCCGCTGAAGGACCGTATCGGCTCGGAAATTCGCACCCACTATCCGCGCACGGTGGAGGGGGAGATCAGCATCATGGAGCAGGAAGCCGTGGCGTTTGCCGCGGACGGCTACCAGGTAACCTTCCCCCAGTACATGAAGGAGATCATCGCCGAGATCACCCACCTGGCGCGCAAGAACCCCGAGATCTCCAAGCGCTCCGGCGTCAGCGTGCGGGTCTCCATCTGCAACTACGAAAACGTCCTGTCGAATGCCGTGCGCCGCGCCGTGCGCAATGGCGAAACGCAGATTGCACCGCGCATCTCAGACCTGTCCGCCGTGCTCGCGTCGACTGCGGGCAAGATCGAGCTGGATACCGTGGGCGAGGCCAACGAGGAGCGACTGATCGAGCGCATCGTGCAGGGTGCTATCGTCAATACCTGGAATCGCTATTTCTTGCTGGCCGAGTTCGAGGGATTGCTGGGCCGCTTCGACCGTGGCTTCGGCGTCGATGCCTCGGATGAGCTGCCGTCGAGCCACTATCTCAAAGGCGTGGAAGATATCAAGGGCTTGAAAGAGGCCGTGGCTAAGGTCGGCGGCCAGGGCAGCCCGGCCACCATCGCCTCGGCGGTCGAATTCATCATGGAGGGTCTGCATCTCAACCGCAAACTCAATAAGGATCGACATCACGGCACGATCCGCTACCGTCGCTAGTGCTATCCTGGGAGCGCCGGAAACTTGCCGGCCTCCGTTGCCGGCTGAGCACGCGTGCTAGCCGGCGGTCCCAGGGAGAAGGAACGCCCATGTTCGAACGCTATTCCTACCGCTATTCGCGTTGGGACGAATCTCAACAAATCGACCCCTACACCGCTGATGACCTGCTCGATGCCATGGCGGACAAGCTGATCGAAGATGGCGATCTGTGGCGTGCCCTGCGCGACATGTACCGGCACGGCGATCGCGGAGCCCTCGATAACCGTCTGACCGGCATGCGCGAGCTGATGGAGCGCCTGCGCCGCATGCGCGAGCAGCAGTTGCAGCGCCACGACCTCAACAGCATCATGGACGATATCAAAGAGCGGCTTGAGGATATCGTGCAGACCGAACGGTCGGGCATCGACCGCCGGTTGCAGGAGGCGGGTGTCGAGCCGCGACCGCGGGGCGAGCAGAACGCGGCGGCGCAGCGCTCGGCGCAAGAGGGCGGTGAGCAGCAGCAGGCCGACGAGGGTCTGCGCCAGATGTTGCAGCAGATGGCGCAGCGTCATAGGGAACAATTGCAGAACCTACCCCAGGATGTTCCCGGCCAACTGAAAGAGCTCTCCGACTACGATTTCATGGATGCCGAGGCCCGCCAGAAATTCCAGGACCTGATGAACATGCTGCAGCAACAGGTCCTGCAAAGCTACTTCCAGGGCATGCAGCAGGCTATCCAGAGCATGACGCCCGAGGACCTGGCGCGCACGCGCGAGATGGTGCGCGACCTGAATCAGATGCTCGAAGACCGCATCCAGGGGCGGGAACCGAAGTTCAACGAGTTCATGGATAAGTACGGGGACATGTTCCCCGGCGTCAAGAACCTGGACGAGCTGCTGGAGCAGCTGGCCGCGCGCATGGCGGCCATGAGCTCGCTGATGCAAAGCATGTCGCCCGAGATGCGGCAGCAATTGCAAGAGATGATGGATAACCTGATCGGCGACGACCGGCTGCGCGCCGACATGATGCGGCTCGCCGCCAACCTTGCCCAACTCATGCCCTTTGAGGACATGGAGGGCGACCGCTATCCGTTCAGTGGCGACCAACCGCTCTCCCTGATGGAAGCCATGGCCATGATGGAGCGCCTGCGCGACATGGATGCGCTCGAAGCGCAGATGCAGCAGGCCATGGGCGGTCAGGGCATCGAGGATATCGATCCGAATCGCGTGCGCGACCTGATCGACGCCGAGGCGGCGGCCCAACTGGAGCAACTGCAGCAGATCACCAAGATGCTGGAGGAGGCCGGCTATATCCAGCGCAACGGCGACCGCTGGGAGATGACGCCCAAGGCCATGCGGCGCATCGGCCAGAAGGCGCTGCGCGACATCTTCAGCCACCTCGACCGCGACGGCTTCGGCAAGCACGAGACGGAGATCCGCGGCTTCGGCGGCGAGCGCATCGACGAGACCAAGCCCTATGAGTTCGGCGATCCCTTCCTGGTCGACATTAAGGGAACCATGATGAATACGCTGTCCCGCACCGGAACGGGAACGCCATTACGGGTGGCACCGAATGACTTCGAGGTCTATCGCAACGAGTTGCTGACGCAATCCGCCACCGTGCTGATGCTGGACAAAAGCCGCTCCATGTTCCTCAACAACTGCTTTGTCGCGGCCAAGAAAGTCGCTATGGCGCTGGATGCGCTGATTCGCAGCCAGTTCCCGCGTGATCTGCTCTACCTTGTCGAGTTCTCCATGTATGCGCGCCAGATCCAGCCCACCGACCTGCCGCTCATCACCTGGAGCGATTACGAGATGGGCACGAACTTCCAGCATGGCTTCATGGTGGCGCGGCGCCTGTTGGCACGCAGCAAGGCGGTGAACAAGCAGATCATCATCGTGACGGACGGCGAGCCAACCGCCCATATCGAGGGCGGTGAGGCCGAGTTCTATTACCCGCCGACGCAGCGCTGCATCACCGAGACGCTGCGCGAGGTGCTGCGCGCCACGCGCGACGATATCGTGATCAACACCTTCATGCTGGAAACCACACCCTGGCTCACCAGTTTCGTGGACCAGATGACCACTATCAACCGCGGCCGGGCCTTCTATGCGTCGCCCGACCAATTGGGCGAGTACATCCTCGTGGATTACGTTCGGAACAAGAAGAAGATCATCAACTAATTCATGTACCAGCCTCCGTCGACCAGCAGGGTCTGGCCGGTGACGAAGCCGCTGTCCGGGCTTGCGAAGAAGAGCGCGGCGTTGGCGATATCTTCCGGCCGGCCCCGCCGTTTGATAGCCTGCTGCTCCAGGATGCCGCGC
>Ga0209581_1004967_pt1 | contig 10411 bp, 7 predicted proteins | sample Coa_R2_FD_187160 | JGI IMG/M metagenome (GOLD analysis project Ga0209581, IMG submission 187160) | Surface soil microbial communities from Centralia Pennsylvania, which are recovering from an underground coalmine fire - Coalmine... | ecosystem: Environmental > Terrestrial > Soil > Unclassified ...
TTTGCGAGTTTGTCCATCCGGCAGCGTCACTTCCTCGTCGATTTTGGTCACCAGCACAGTGCGCTCGACCGGCGGCTGCAGCGCGGCCACGAGCAGGCCATGATAGCTGCGCGTCGTTGCCCCGTTAATGGCCCCGGCTCCATAGCCGCCCAGCCCGTTCGTCACCAGCCACTCGTGATCGAAGCCCTCACGCAGGTTCTGGCAAATTTCCGGGCCAACATAGAGATTCCAGGCATTGGTGGGCGCGCGATTCATGGTTTCCGCATCATGCTCGATAATCATAGCCGTCATCCTTCCGCTCTCAGTCCTTTCCAGTCTATGAATGCGCTCCTGCCCTGCTTCTCCACTCCGCCGCCCCAGGCCAGCCGCCAGGGTGGCCCCAGAGGCGTTCACTTCAGGCCGCCGCGCAGGCCAGCCGCCAGGGGTGGCCCCAGAGGCGTTCATTTCAGGCCACCCCAGGCCAGCTGCCGCGCAGGCCAGCCGCCAGGGGTGGCCCCAGAGGCGTTCACTTCAGGCCGCCGCGCAGGCCAGCCGCCGCGCAGGCCAGCCGCCAGGGGTGGCCCTACTATATACGCCTCGTTCTCCACCCGCCATCGCTCCCGTTGGCCCGCTTTGCGAGCGCATCGTATATAGTAGGGGTACCCCTTGCGGGTACCCTGTCGCGGGCTGTCCCTTGCGGGTACCCCTTGCGGGTGTCCCTTGCGGGTACCCTATCGCGGGCTGTCCCTTGCGGGTGTCCCTTGCGGGTACCCTGTCGCGGGCTGTCCCTTGCGGGTACCCCTTGCGGGTGTCCCTTACGGGTACCCTGTCGCGGGGTGTCCCTTGCGGGTACCCTGTTGCGGGGTGTCCCTTGCGGGTGTCCCTTGCGGGTACCCTGGCACAGAGTGGCTGTCGATGGCTGCGGTGGTTATCCGCTACGCCTCGATAGCCGCTTTCATGCGCCCTAGAGCGGTGGCCAGCCGCTCGTCGGGCGCGGTGATTGAGATACGCACGTAGCCTTCGCCCGCGTCGCCAAAGTTGGTGCCGGGGGTGATGAAGACGCCGGTTTTATCAAAGAGCCAGTCGGTGAAGGCCCGTGAACGGAAGCCGCGCGGCACGGCTGCCCAGACATAGAGGCCGGCCTTCGACTGCGCCGCCCGCATGCCGATGGCATTGCAGCCCTCTACCACAATATCACGGCGGTGGCGATAGATGGCGTTGCGCTGCTCAATCCACGTGTGCGGCAGGTGCAGGGCCTCGATGGCGGCGTACTGGATGGGCCGGAAGATGCCGCTATCGATATTGCTCTTCAAGCGGCCCACCGCGTCGACCAGTTCGGCATTGCCGACCAGCATGCCGATCCGAAAGCCTGCCATATTATACGTCTTACTCAGCGAATGCAGTTCAACGGCGACATCCATTGCCCCCGGAATCTGCAAGATGCTCATAGGGCGGAAATCGTCGAAGTAGACCTCGGCATAGGCCATGTCATGCACAATGACGAGATTGTGCTGCCGGGCAAACTCCACGACCTGCTCGAAAAAGCTACGCGGGGCGCAGGCTGCCGTCGGGTTGTTGGGGTAGTTGAGCCAGAGCAGCCGCGCCTTTGCCAGCACATCGGCGGGAATAGCTGCCAGATCGGGCAGATAGCCGTTCTCCTCGCGCAGAGGTAGCAGATATGGCTGCGCGCCCACGCTGGTGCTGCCCGTGACATAGACGGGATAGTACGGGTCGGGGATCAGCGAGACATCGCCGGGGTTGAGGACAGCCGAGGCCACGTAGGCCAGCCCCTCTTTGGAACCCAGCAGCGGCAAAATATCGCGTTCCGGCGTCAGTTGCACGCCGAAACGCTGCTCAAACCAGTCTGCAATCGCTTCATGTAGCGCCCGCATACCCCGGTACTCCGGGTAGCGCGTGTTTTCGGGGTCATGTAATGTCTCGCACAGGCGATCAATCACCGCCTGCGGCGCTGGCAGATCGGGGTCGCCCATCGAAAGGCTAATCACATCCACGCCAGCCGCCTTCCGCTCGGCGATCTTCTTTTTCGCATCGGCAAAGTGGTACGGTGGCAAGTTCGTAATCAAGTTGGATAACTGCACAATTTGCTCCTGAAAAGAGATGTTGGAAGCCTGAAACTTCCCATCCATTATTATACACCTCTTTTCAGTCTCACCGCTTGTAAGATAGAACAATCCCCGGCATGACATGCTGGCTGTTATTCAGCAGGTTCGGCCTCATACCAGTTTTTGCCGACTTTGAGTTCGACTTTGATGGGGACATCCAGCTTATAGACGCCTTCCATCAGCGAGGTGACCAGGCGTTTGGTGCGCTCAAGTTCCTCGACAGGAACCTCGAAGACCAGTTCGTCATGCACCTGCAAGATCATGCGCGCTTTCAGTCCGTTGGCTTTGAGGGCGTGCTGGATGCGAATCATGGCAATCTTAATCAGGTCAGCGTTGGCCCCCTGAATGGGCATGTTGATCGCTTCACGTTCGAGCGCCTGCCGCTCGGTCACGGGCAGCGAGAGCATATCGGGGAAGAAACGCTTGCGCCCGAACAGCGTATTCACATAGCCCTGCGTGCGGGCCTGGTTGAGCGTCTGATCGACGTAGTTCTTGATCGATGGGAACGTCTCGTGATAGTGCTTGATGAAACTTGACGCTTCCTGATTGCTCATGCCCGTGATCTGCGCCAGCCCGAAAGCCGATTGCCCGTAGAGAACGGCGTAGACAACGGTTTTCGCCAGCCTGCGCTGATCCTTCGTCACCTGCGAGACGGGGACGCCAAAGAGCGTTGAGGCCGTGATGGTGTGAATATCCTCACCTTTGCTGAAGGCTTCGACCAGACGCGGCTCGTGTGTGATATGTGCCAGGATACGCAGCTCGAACTGCGAATAGTCGGCGGTCAGCAGCACGTAGCTGGGATCGGCGACGAAGGCGCGGCGAATCTGGCGGCCCAGTTCGGTACGCACCGGAATGTTTTGCAGGTTCGGGTTGCTCGACGAGAGGCGACCGCTGGAAGCCACCGTCTGGTTAAACGACGTATGTACGCGCCCCGTCTGCGGGTCCATCAGCGCCAGCAGGCCATCAACGTAGGTCGATTTGAGTTTAGCAAGCTGGCGGTATTCCAGCAGGTAATCGATCATGGGATGCTTGCCGCGCAGCCCCTCGATGATGTCGGCGCTGACCGAATAGCCCGTTTTTGTCTTCTTGCCTGTCGGGAGCTTCAACTCGCCGAAGAGGATTTCGCCCAGTTGCTTCGTCGAGTTGATGTTGAAGTGATGGCCGACGGACTCATAAATCTTGCGTTCCAGCTCGCCGATCTGCTCGCTCAGCGTCATATCGAATTCATGCAGGAAGGCGGCATCCAGCGCGACGCCGTACATTTCCATCTGCATCAGCACCGGTAAAAGTGGCAGTTCGATGTTGTTGTAGAGGTTCAGCAGGCCGTGCCTTTCCAGTTCGGCGCGAATTGGCTCGACCAGACGCAGCGTCATATCGGCGTCGGCTCCGGCGTAATCGGCGGCCACGCGCACCGGCACCTGAGCCATGCTGATGGCCTTGCTGCCCGTGCCGATCAACTCTGAAATCGGCGTCATCACATGTCCCAGGCGCTGGAAGACCTGGTCTTTGAGGCCCAGCCCGCGCCGCCCCGGTTCCGTGAGGTATGCCCCCAGCATGGTGTCGAAAGCCAGCCCGCGCACGTTGACGCCGTTGCGCGCCAGCACGAGCATATCATACTTGGCATTGTGCATGTACTTCTTGATGTTCGCGTCTTCCATGATCGGCTTGAGCGCATCCAGCACATACCGAAGCGGCAACTGGCGACCGATCTCTTCCCCGTTCAGTGGTGGCACGTGTCCCAGCGGGATATAATAAGCCTCGCCGGGGGCCGTCGCCATCGACATGCCGACCAGTTCGGCGTGCCAGGGGTCTTCCGATGTAGTTTCCGTGTCGAAGGAAAAGCCACCCGCCTGATACATGCTCTGGATGAGCGCCTGCAGGGCTTCCTCGCTGTTCACAATCATGGTATTCGTGGTGAGCAGCCCGCTTTGCTCTTTAAGCAGCGGTGCGGCAGGCGTGGGGACGGTGGGCAGACGCAGGCGATGTACCTTTTCCGGTTCGGGCAGCGCCGTTTCAAACAGGCTCAACTGCGTTGGCCCACCGTCGCTCTCTTCCTCTGCGCCCTCTCTGGTCGGCTGTGTCGCCACCTGCTGAACGGCAGCAACGGCGAATGGCAGCTGATCCATCGTACTGGCGACTGCCGATGGCGGTGGGGGCGGCGTCATAATCGGCACGATGCCCACAGGTGGGGCCAATAGCAAATTTTCTTCCTCAACACCCACCAGCGAAACGGCCTCGTCGGGGATCGCTTCCTGCTGTGCGACGGCGATTTCTGCTGCCTGCTCTGTGTTTGCTTCGACCGCCATAGCGGGCTGTGGCTCCGTGCCTGCCTTGCTCTCCCCGCCTTCTTCCTGCTGAAAGAGCTTGAGCGCGCGGTCGATAAGCGAGCGGAACTCGAGCTGGCGGAAAACGGTCAGCACCCTGTCGCGGTTGGCCTGCCCGTTGCGTGCGCCTTCCAGATCGAGCTGGACGGGTACATTGCGCACTATTGTTGCCAGGTATTTACTCTGCCGGGCCTGCTCGGCGTGTTCGCGCAGCAGTCGCTGCTCCTTTGGCTTGAGTTCGTCGACGTGTTCCAGAATATTTTCCAGGCTGCCATATTCGGCAATCAGCTTGCTGGCCGTCTTCTCGCCGATGCCGGGAACGCCGGGGATATTATCCGATTTGTCGCCCACCAGCCCCTTGAAGTCCGGCAGTTGTTGCGGCTCGATGCCATAGCGTTTCCTGACGCCTTCCTCGTCATACGTCTCGACCTCGCTGATGCCGCGCTTGGCAACCTTGACGGTCACGTGGTCATCCACCAGTTGCAGCGTGTCCATATCGCCGGTGAAGATAATGGTTTCCACACCCTGAGCGGTAGCCTGAGCGGCAAGCGTCCCCAGCACATCATCGGCCTCGAAGCCGTCCTTCTCGTAGATGGGGATGCCAAAGGCTTCCACCACCTCGCGAATGCGGCCAAATTGCGGGCGCATAATCTCCGGCATTGTGGGCCGATGGGCCTTATATTCGACGAACTGCTCGTGCCTGAAGGTTGGCACGGGCCGGTCAAATGTCATGGCGATATAGTCTGGCTTCTCATCGTTGAGCGCCTTCATAAGCAGCATGGTGAAACCAAAGGTGGCGTTGACGACCTCGCCACTGCGCGTCGACATGTCTTCCGGCACGGCGTGGAAGGCGCGGTGAATCATGGCATGCCCATCAATCAAAACAAGCTTCTTGCGCTTTTTATCTATCTGTGTCATCTTTTATTTCCTTTATGGATCGGATCATCTCATCAAATCAAGCCAGGACGCGGTAGTGACCCTTTGCGCCGCCTTCCCAGACGCACAGGCTGGCGCTGGCTGCTGGCACCTCACCGCCGGGCGCGGCGGTTATCATGGCGAAAACTAACTGCGTGACATCTCTCAACGGAATATTTTGCCAGTCGGGCGCGCGCAGCCACTCGATCAGCGAGGGGGTGATTTCGCCGGGCGCGGGCTGGGCCACGCGCGTTGTCCAGCTTGCCGTATTCAGATAGGCCTGCCTGCCCTGATTGAGCGGGTCGATGCGCACCATGTGGGTATGCCCGGCGATCGCGTAGCGTAAAGTCGGGTCGTTTTGCAGCACATTGTGCATACCGGTTGCCACTTCCTCGGCCATTTGATAGGTGGCGGGCGTGCAGATGGCGGCAATGGCCTCAGCTGCCGGTTGCGCCAGTGTCTGGCGCAGCATGGAGAACTCCACCAGCGCGTTGGTCTGTGCCTGCGCGATATCCAGCCCCACGACCGGCGTCCAGTCGGTCTTGCGCTCCTGCATCTCCTGCTGGAAGGCGGCAAAGTCCATCATCGCTGCGCTGAACAGTTTCGCCGCGTCGCGCTCCTCGCCCGGTCTCAGCCCGGCTAATGGCGTGTAGGGATGCGACATCAGCGCGCAGATACGCCGCGTCACCTCGACTACCAGTTCAGGGTTCAGCACGCACAGCAACGCCATCGCCCGCACCGTTCCCATCGCCGGCTCAAAATGATCAAAGTACGGATAGCTCTCGCTAATGAGATGGGCCGCTTGCTGATAATAGTACGAGCCGACGGGCAGCGTAATTTGCTGCGGGTCGTCGTTCAGCGGCTGGCCCGCCTCGTCCCAGAGACCGGCGGCAGCATGATTCCAGAAATCATAGTAATTGCCGTGTTCAATATAAACATCTGGTAGTGGCCGGTAAAAGCGCGTCGGGCAGAATGTAATAGCTTCTGCGCCCTGTGAGCCGCCAATCGCTTCGAGAATGCGCTCTCTCACCGGCTTAAAACGCAACTCTATATCATGGTTACCCGTAATGAAGGTAACACGGCGTCCCTGCACAGCAAGAAACTGGCGTAGGGTCGCAAAGAAAGGGCCATGCGCCGCGATGATCTTTTCCAGTTTGCCCAGCGCCATAGGAATATCACTGATGCCATGCGGCTCACAGGGCGGCGTGACCAGAAAGTCAAAGCAATCGCCATTGATAATCAGCTCGATGCTGTCGGCCTGACCCAGCGGCCCACCGGGATGAGTAGCCAGCACCAGCCCTTCCAGGGCGGCCTGCTGGTATTCGCCCCATCCATCCAGAATGGCGTTTCCATCGGCAACGTGAAGATCACTCACGACTAATGTAATAAGCGACATGAAGAACCCTTTCCCAATCCTGTTCCGTTTCTGTCTCACGGAAGCGGAAATAAAAGATGATGGCCGTGCTGGCCGCCATTTGCTTAATTTTAGTACGTTTGTGGCGAAATGTATAGTATAGTAAAATAGCACAGGGACATGTACCTTTTTGGCGGTTTCATCGTCATATACAGTACAGGATGTTCTGGACATCAGTAATTCCTGCGTGGCAGGAAGATACTGAGGGAATGCTGGTACACATCGTGTTGCAACATACTTCTCCCAACGTTCGGGACGTGCTGGGGGAAATGTCCATTGTCGTTCGTTTTTTAGTGTCATAGAGGTGATGTCATGGTTCGCCGTAGCAGTGCTACTATCGATTCGAATGGTGCAGGAGGTGCGTATATGGCTGAGGAGATTGAGGAACTGTTGACCGTGCGAGAAGTTGCTCGCCGACTGCGAGTAGATGATACTACCGTCAGGCGATGGATTAAAAGCGGTGCGCTGGAGGCTATCACGCTGCCTCATCGCGGCAAGCGTCAGGCGTATCGTATCAAGAAATCCACGCTCGATAAATTGCTCAGAAGTCCCCTGCCACAGGTGTGAGCAAAACAGGTAGAAGCCAGATCAACTGATCCCCAGGCCTTGTAGGATAGAGAGAGAAAGCCAGAAAGAGGTGCAGCCCCGGCTGCGCCTCTTTCTGGCTTCTTTTTTATACCGACGGCGAGAAATGCGTCTATTTAGTGGATACCTATACTGATTTTATAAGGAGGCAGGGATACACACAGTATACATCACGCTCTCCCTTGCCCCACAGGACCATAATTTTTTCTGGAGCGAGAGGAAGGATATCCACATGAAAATTGCAGTCATTGGCGGTGCAGGTTTTATCGGATCGCATGTTGTCAACACCTATCTCGAAGCCGGGCATGATGTATTTGTAGTTGATACGCTCATCAATGGCACGCGCCAGACGCTCGACCGGCGCGCGCGTTTCTACCAGCTTGATCTGCGCGACCCGCAGCTGCGTGCGCTTTTGCAGGCAGAGCGTCCAGAGATTGTCAGTCATCACGCGGCCCAGCGCGAGCAGAGAGACCTGCCCGCAGAGCAATCGCTGCTGGATGCCGATATCCAGGTGCGCGGCCTGCTCAACGTGCTGGATAGCTGTGTGAGCGCCTCGGTCGAGAAAATCATCTTTGCTTCTGGCGGCAACGACCTCTACGACCGCCCTGAAAGCTTGCCCCTGACGGAAAACGCCGCCCTTTGCCCACGTCAGCCGCAGGAGATCAGCAAGCAGGCCGCCGAATGGTACATTCGCTACTACACGCGCCAGTATGGCCTGACCCACACTATCTTTCGCTACGCCGATGTCTACGGCGAGACGGAGCGCGAACACCTCCACCATCCCCTCAGCTACATCATTCGCATGCTGCTGGAGGAACGCCGCCCGACTATCCGCCGCTCCGCCGACGAATTGCGCGACCACATCTTCATCGATGACGTAGCCCGCGCCAATCTGTGCGCGCTCGAACGCGGCCACAACCAGACCTTCAACATCAGCACGGGCGAGGGCCACACCCTCAGCCAGTTCTACCAGATCGTTGCCGCAACGCTGAACAGCGACATCGAGCCAGTCTACATCACCAACTCCCTTGTCTTCGGTCTTCCGCCCAGGCCAAACGCCATCACTCTGGACAACTCCCTGGCAAAGCAGCACCTCGGCTGGCGCCCACAGGTCAGCTTCGCCCAGGGCATCCAGGCCACCATCGATCGCATCAGCGAGCGCATGGGGATCAGGATACCGGTTGTCGTCGAGCAGTCAGAGATGGTTGCTGTGGGGGTATAAATCATTAAAGACAAAAGTCATCCTTTTGTAGTAAAGGAATCGGCAGTATGATATGATGCTGGCACTATAAACATGGGAGGTTTTTTCTTCTATGGTCAGCTCAAATCAGCCCTACGATAGTTCGATGAAAGCCTTACTCAAGGAAGACACCGCCGCCATCCTGGCCTATTTCCTGCCGGGAGCTACTTTGATCGAGCCATTAGATATCGAAGTGCTTCCGGCTCCCAGACGAGTGGATCGGGCCTACAACATGCACTATCGCAACGTGCCGCACATCTTCCATCTCGAATTCCAGGCCAGCGCCGACCCGCTCATGGCGTATCGCATGCATGCCTACCATGCCGAACTGCTGCTGGAATACCTTCGTCCCGTTATCTCAATGGTGATCTACCTCTTCAAAACCGATGTCGTCGAGCCGGTGTTGAAAGAAATGAGCGGAGAGGAGGAACTGCTCCACTTCCATTTTCGTGTTGTCCCTCTCTGGCACATAGATGGGCGGCAGTGCGTTGAAGAGCATGCCATCAGTATGTACACGCTATTGCCCACTATGAAAAACGTCGATGCACAGCTTCTTCTGCAGGCGATCGACGAGATGATACAATATTATGGAGACGACGAACGAAAACTCGCGCGGCGTATGTTCTGGTTGAACCTGTTTCTCAGGAGGAGTGAAATGATTACACCTGAAGACAAAAGCAAAGTTCAGCGGCGTCTCGATGTCTTCGACCAGCTCATCGAAGAAGATGAGTTTATCCAGCAGCAACGGGCATTAGGTCGAGAAGAAGGTCGAGATGAGGGGAAAACCGAAGAAGCGCAGCAAATATTGATAAATCTCGTTCGCAGGCGTTTTCCCTCACTGGTAACATTGGCGCAACAAAAGGCGGAGCGCACTGCGCAACTGGCCACGCTCAATGAAACGATCAATGCTATCGCTGACACATTCGATGAAGCTGCGGCGCGAGCGATCCTCAGTGTGCAGCCTGCCGCTTAACTTCCCTCATTCTCAGCCCGCGAGGGCGATGAGCAGGATGCCGGTGAAGATGATGGCGGAGCCGGTGATGCGCAGGGAACCAAACTGCTCGCCGAGCCAGAGCCAGCCGACGAGGGCAGCAAAGACAACGCTGATCTCGCGCACAGAACCGGCGTAGTTGACCGGTGAAAGCGTGTAGGCGTAGAGGACGAGCAGGTAGGTGAGCTGCGTGGCGAGGCCTACGACGAGGATGGGGCGCCAGTGGACACGTAACTCCGTGACGACGCTGCGCCTGCCGTAGTAGAACAGCACGCCGGGGGCAATGAAAATGGCGGTCAGGCCGAGAATGCAGACGGTGTAGGGGATGGTGGGGGCAAACTGCACAGCAGCGCCATCGATGGTGGTGTAGATGGAGATGCAGCAGGCGACGGCCAGCGCCACCAGAATAGCTTTCCTGCTGACCGTCTTGAGCGTGGCCGTCTTGCGCTGCGCCCACAGTGTGCTGCCTCCGACAGTAATGAGGCCCGCGATCAGCAGCGCAAGGCCCGCATAACCCAGGGGGCGGGGATGTTCGCCCAGGAACAGCGTTGTCCACAGCAGCAGAAAAGCTGGCGCGGAGCCGCGCGCCAGCGGGTAGACCAGTGAAAAATCGCCGATCGTGTAAGCGCGTGTCAATGCCAGATAATACAGCGCCTCGACCGCCGCGCTGCCGAGCGCGTAGGGCCAGACGCGCAGGGGCAATGGCTGGCTCAGCAAGAGCAGCGGCGCGAAGCAGAGCGTGCCAACCACCATTGCCCACCATGTGAATATCTGCTTCTCGCCGGCCCGTTTCACCAGCAAATTCCAGCCAGCATGCATGGCCGCCGCCAGCAGCAGCAA
>Ga0209581_1004971_pt1 | contig 10402 bp, 10 predicted proteins | sample Coa_R2_FD_187160 | JGI IMG/M metagenome (GOLD analysis project Ga0209581, IMG submission 187160) | Surface soil microbial communities from Centralia Pennsylvania, which are recovering from an underground coalmine fire - Coalmine... | ecosystem: Environmental > Terrestrial > Soil > Unclassified ...
CCAGCATATGGCATGCCGTGAACAGGTGGCCCCAACGTGTCATTCTTCGCTGCGCTCAGAATGACACGCTGGGGCCACCTGTTCACGGCATGCCATACACAATACGCATCGTGCGACCGGCAGAGGGGACGTATATAGTAGAGCCATCTCTTACGGGTGGCCTGGGGGCCAACCCGGTGATCTGGCTGTGGCCTCTGTCAGCCCTTATGGTAGCGGCAATCAGACTTCTTCGGTGCCGCTGTATTCGGGGCGGTCGACGAAGTTTTTGTTTCCGGGGTTGTTGTACCAGGGAGTGATGCGTTCCAGGTAGCCGACGATGACATGCTGGGCGTAGGGACCGGGCGGGACGGTCGGCTCAAGGACGCGCCAGGAACGATGGCCCGGCTGATCAGAGGAGTAGCTCATGATCTGCATGCCGAGAGCGTTCATGACCGTCATGTTGCGCTGCGCCAGCGCCTGGTGCGGCACAAAGCCGTAGATGGGCTTCTCCATCTCGGCCAGTTGCTGCTCGATCTGCTCCGGTCGGTGGCCGAACTCAGCGCATGCGGCCTGCACCTGCTGTTGAAGCTCGTCAGGCGAAAGGGCGAAGATGGCATCCAGGGCGTGCAGGAAGTTCATACTGCGCACAATTTGCACGACACGCCCGTGTGCCAGGCGTCGAGCAAGGCCGAAATCTCCGCCACTGCGCTGCGCCAGCTCATACTGCTGCGTAAGCTGCGCCAGCGGGGGCATATCGAGTTTGCGCTGGATGAAGGCCACCACGCCACTGCTGTCGCCGTTTTGCCAGCTTCGCATCAGTTCCAGGCAGTGACGCCCTTCATACCGCTCGATATTGCGATACACGCTCAGCAGGCGATCTTTGCACTCACAGAGCCAGAGGGCATGCAGGAAATGCACCGTCTCGCTGACAGGAAACGAAGGAAAACGCTTCTGCCCCTGCACATCCTGCACAAAACGAAAACACGCTTCAAATTCAGGCTGTATCCGCTCAAACACCGCCAGTTTCTCGCGCACCACTGGCGGCGGTGGTATGGTACCCAGGCCGACAACCATGATAACCTCTCTCCTCACAGGCTTCTTCAGGACTCTTCCAGAAAATACACCTCCTTTAAGGATTACGGCACAGCCAGCAAAATCGTTACTGCCTGCGCGCTCAGAGTGGGATATGCAGAACCGTATCATAAAACATGAGTTCGTATTCGTGGCTGAGGCGGACGGCGCGGGTGATGCGCCGACGGTCGGCGGGAGTATCATAGCGCGCCAGCAACGCGGTATCAACGGGGGTGACCTGCGCGCCGATCTCGTCGTGGGCGCTGAAAAACTCGACCTGCTCGGCGCTCAGGCCGTAATTGCGCATGAGCGCGGGGCCAACGCGGGCGCAAATCTGGATGAAGATATCCTCGCTGGCGCTGACGGAGGCCAGTTTCTCGGCGGGCGAGCCATAGGCCAGCATCCAGTAAAAGAAGTTGGTGAGCGCCATGCAACCCGCCAGCGGCTCAACGGCATCGAATTCGGCTCGCGAGAGGCCGAGCGCAGAGCCGAAGCGCAGGAGCAGTTTATAGCCGCCAATTTTCGGCACGAGCTTGGCAAGCAACAACTCCTGCACTTCAAGATCGGAAATACCCGCGACGGCCAGAGCATCCAGCCGGTAGGCTTCGCGCACCAGCCACCAGTCCTGTAAGGCGAACAGACGCAGACGCTCTCGCTCCAGCGTCCCCTGCTCTATCCCCAGCCAGAGCGGGTGATACAGCAGCCGTTGGCGCAATGTGTCTAGATTCTCGGTCAGGATGCTATCGGCAAAGCTCACAGTTCGCACTCCTTTCATTTTTCAGCAAGATAGACGATTTGTACGGGGGATTCGTGTTACATAAAGAAAGTATATACTATCGGACCTTAACAGGGTATTGAAAATCAACACAGATGTGTCATGCGGAGCGGGAGCAAAGCAGCTGTGCAGGCCATTCTGAGTTGCTTTGCTCCCGCCCCGCATGACACGTCCACGTGCCTTATTGTTGACTTGTCCATGCATACTTCACGGGATATGCTATACCAGGATAAAGACAGATAACGGCAGGCGCAGCCACACGCACGCAAACCACTGTCCTGTGAGCAATGCACGGATAGGATAGAAGGAGGGAGACGCTGCTTCAAGGAGAGAGCAGCGCCGGGAGACCATGAATAGCACAGCCAATCAAGTTCAGGTGCCGATCGGGTATAACGTGATACTCGAAGGCAATCTCACCATTCCAGAGAATGCGCGGGGAGTGGTGTTGTTCGCGCATGGCAGCGGGAGCAGCAGGTTCAGTCCGCGCAACCAGTACGTCGCTGGAGTCTTGCAACAGGCCGGTTTCGCTACGCTCTTAATCGATTTACTGACGCAGCGAGAAGAGGTGGAGGATATGCACACAGCCCACCTGCGCTTCGATATCCCCTTGCTGAGCAAGCGCGTGATGGGCGCAACGAACTGGCTGACCACGAACGCGAGTACGGCCAACCTTAAGATCGGCTACTTCGGGGCCAGCACAGGCGCAGCGGCTGCTCTGGTTGCGGCGTCGGAACTGCCAATGCTCGTTGGCGCAATCGTCTCACGCGGCGGCCGACCCGATCTGGCCGGGTCGTGCCTGACCTCGATTCTGACGCCGACCCTGCTGATTGTCGGCGGCAACGACCCTCAGGTCATCGAGTTGAACCGTATGGCATACTCGCTCCTGCGCGGGCCAAAGGCGCTCGAAATCGTACCAGGAGCAACGCACCTGTTTGAAGAACCTGGCACGCTGGAGAAAGTCGCGCAACTGGCAAGTGAGTGGTTCACGCGCTACCTGGCAGGTTCAGGACAAACACAGACAGGTGAGGGGAAGACAGGATAGGAAGATAGCGAGAGGCCAGGGTTGAGAGGAGGAATATTATGCCCATCTATGAAAATAGATTGCAAGCAGGACGCTACCTGGCGACCCAACTACAACAATACGCGAACAATCCCGATGTGATCGTGCTGGCGCTGCCTCGCGGCGGCGTCCCCGTCGGCTTCGAGGTAGCGAAGGCGCTCCACGTTCCGCTGGATGTGTTCATTGTGCGCAAGCTGGGCGTCCCCGGACACGAGGAACTGGCGATGGGAGCCATTGCCACAGGCGGGATCATTGTTCTCAATAACGAAGTCATCAACATGCTGCATATCCCGCGCCGTGTCATTGACGCGGTGGCGGCGCGCGAGGAGCAGGAACTGCAACGACGAGACCACCTCTATCGTGATGACCGGCCCCTGCCCGATGTAAAAGGGAAAATCATCATCCTGGTCGATGATGGCCTGGCGACCGGCTCAACTATGCGCGCGGCCATAGAGGCGTTGAAACAGGAGCATCCCGCAAAAATTGTGGTGGCAACGCCGGTCGGTGCGCCACAAACCTGCGAAGACCTGAGCCAGTTAGTTTCCCAGGTGATCTGCGCGCAGACGCCCGAACCATTCTACGGTGTCGGCTACTGGTACCAGGATTTCTCCCAGACCAGCGATCAGGAAGTCCACGACCTGCTCGCCCAGGCCCGGCACCCACAGCCCGTCGGTGCGCAACATCATTAAGCCTGGAACATGCCATGCTGAGCGAGAGCAAAGCAGCCGCGCCTGGAAGCAGAGACGTGTCATGCTGAGCGGCAGCGAAGCATCTGCGCGTGGAAGCAGAGACGTGTCATGCTGAGCGAGAGCGAAGCATCTGCGCGTGGAAGCAGAGACGTGTCATGCTGAGCGGCAGCGAAGCATCTGGCTGCCCTCGATAGCAGTTGCACACACGCAGATACTTCGCTGCCACTGCGCATGACACGTCCAGTTCAATTACAAAGGTTTGCTGATAATCGGCTTGAGAGCCGGATAGAGGGCGCGGTAGACTTCGTAGGCTTGCGCGTAAGCCTGCTTATATTGCGCCTGGGGTTCGGTGCGTTCGACGATGCGCACGGTTTGTTCGCAGGCTTGCGGGACGGAGGCATAGACGCCGCTGGCTACGCCTGCCAGTAAGGCGGCCCCGAAGGCAGGCCCCTCGGTGGCGTTGGTGGTGACGAGTTCCACGCCCAGCACGTCGGCGATAATCTGTCGCCAGAGCGGGCTTTTCGCGCCGCCGCCGGTCGCGCGCATCTGCTCCAGCGTCAGCCCCTGCTCCTGCAGGATAGCGAAGCAGTCTTTGAGACTGAAGGCCACGCCTTCGAGAACGGAGCGCACGAGGTGCCGCCGCGTATGGCTGGCGGTGAGGCCAATCCAGCCGCCGCGCGCATAAGCGTCCAGGTGGGGGGTGCGCTCGCCCTGCAGATAGGGCAGGAAGATGAGTCCTTCGCTGCCGGGAGGCACCGGCGCGGCCTCTTTCGCCAGCAGTTCGTAGGCATCGATGCCCGTCCAGCGTTCCAGCGCGCTCTCCGGCAGGCCGAGATTGTCGCGCACCCAGCGCAGCGAGAGACCGGCCCCCTGCGTCACCCCCATAAGATACCAGGCCCCCGGCACGGCGTGGTTGAAGGTATGCACGCGCGGAACGGGGCCAGAAGTATCGACCTGTGGGGAACCGGCGTAGGCCAGCACCACGCCGCTGGTGCCAATGGAGACAAGCGCGAGGCCAGGTAGCACAACGCCATTGCCAACAGCTCCGCAGGCATTATCTGCGCCGCCGCCCGCGACCGGCGTTCCGGCGGGCAAACCGGTAAGGGCCGCCACCTCTTCGGTAATTGCCCCGGCCACTCCGGCAGCCTCAACGACGGGCGGCAACAGGGTCGGGTTGAGTTCCAGCGCCTCAAGCACCTCACGCGACCAGTCGCCATGCCTGACATCCAGCAGGGCGGTACCGGCGGCATCAGAGATTTCCATTGCCATTGTACCGGTGAGCAAATAGCGGATATAGTCTTTGGGCAGCAGCATGGTGCGGGCGCGGGCAAAGATTTCCGGTTCGTTGTCGCGAATCCATTGCAGCTTGGGCGCAGAGAAGCCGGGCAGCGCGGGGTTGCTCACCAGTTCGATCAATCGCCCGGCCCCCACGCGCTCCGTGATCCAGCGGCATTGCGCCTCGCTGCGCTGGTCGGCCCAGATAATGCAGGGGCGCAGCACTTCATGGTCCGCGCCCAGCAGGACAACTCCGTGCATCTGGCCGGAAAGGCCAACGCCGCGCACGTCAGCCGCCGACACCCCCTGCTGCGCGCCCCTGGTCAGGCAGGCGCGGATGGCGCTGATCGTAGCCTGCCACCACTCGGCAGGATTCTGTTCCGCCCAGCCCGGACGCGGGTGGTAAAGCGGGTAATCGACAAAGGCGGAGGCCAGCGTGCTACCATCATCCGCTGCGAAAAGTGCCGCTTTAACGCCGGTTGTCCCCAGATCAATACCCAGTAGTGCCTGCATAGAAATCATCCTTTGCCCGCTGAACCCTTACGCTGTTTTGATTCCTCCCCTTTTCCGGCGGAACAGGAAAGCAGCCAGACCGAGGAGAACAGCCAGACCAAGAAAAGCTGCCGAATATTTATGGTGGGTCCACTTCGCTGCAACGGGGTGAGCAGCTGGACTGACGATGCCATACCCCGCCACAAAGAAGGGATGAGGTATGCCAGGAATAGAGTAATAAAGAGCAAGCAGGACGCAAAGAGCCGCCAGAATGGCAGCAAGCAGAAAGAAAATCCGTTTCATGTCGTGTTATCTCCTCTTCTCGGCTAGAGGCCTCAATAAGAGACACCCTTCCAGCCACTTCATGCTCGTAGACTGATCGGCGTATATCGTCCACCGCGACGATGGGATAACCGGAGAAACAGGCTTTCGCTCGCATCGAAATCAATCTTGCAGATTCTCTATTCCCTTACCAGAACAGGCTAAGCCTGTTTAGCAACAGTATAGCCCGTCTCGTCGAGAACCTCCTCGATCTTCGGCAGCGAAATTTGCTGCGGGTTATATGTCACCTGCACAGTTTTCGTCGGAATATCCACCTTCACCTTGCTGACTCCCTGTAGTTCGCCGAGCGCGCCTTCAATGGCATGCTGGCAGTGTTCGCAAGAAATGTCCGGTGCGACAAGCGTTGTTGTTTCCATGCTATGGTTCCTCCAGATTGCACGTAATTATACCTGATTGAGCCAGTTTGCTTCCATCAAAGCGTACTTTTTTCCCTGTCTGACAGACGGGGAAGGTCGAAAACCAGCAGTAGCTAGCGATTACCGGCCACCGTATAGAGCTGGATGAGTTCCTGAATGACCTGCTCTTCACGATCGCCCTTGATGCCTTCCGGCACGCAGGTGCGCAGGTGGCCTTCCAGAATCATGGCCTCTAATTTCTCCAGAGCCTTGCGTACCGCGTAGGTCTGGCGCAAAATGTCAATACAATATTTATCCTCTTCAACCATCTTGCGGATACCGGCCACGTGTCCCTCAATGTAGGAGAGCCGTTTGAGGGCATCCGCTTTGCGTTCCTCTTGCATGTGAAGTCTTCTCCTTTCCCTGTTTCACGTCTATCGCCCAAAGCGGCGCAGGCGCAGTGAATTGCTGACAACGGTGACGGACGAAAGCGCCATCGCTGCCGCCGCGAAGATGGGGGCCTGTTCCCGCAAGAAAGGGATCAGCGGGGACAGCATGGCCAGCGGAATCAGCACGGTGTTGTAGGCAAAGGCCCAGAAGAGATTCTGTTTGATCGTGCGCATCGTCGCGCGCGACAGCGAAAGGGCCGTCGCCACGCTCTTGAGGCTGCCTTTGACCAGCGTAATATCGGCTGCCTCCATCGCGATATCTGTGCCTGTCCCCAGCGCGATACCCACATCGGCCAGGGCCAGTGCCGGCGCGTCGTTGATACCATCGCCAACAAAGGCCACAACCAGCCCCTGTTGCTGCAAGCGTTTCACCGCGTTGACTTTCTCCTCCGGCAGAACCTCCGACAGCACCTGTTCAGCCGGAATACCCATTTGCGCCGCAATGGCCTGCGCGGTGCGCCGGTTGTCACCGGTGACCATCCAGACCTGGATGCCCTGCTCCTGTAGCTGTTGCACCGCCCCGGCAGAACCCGGCTTGACCGTATCGGCGACCGCTAACAGGCCCGCCAGCCTGCCATCGATAACCACCACCATCACCGTCTTGCCCTGATCTTCTAATGCCGCAAACGTTTCCTGCTCTGTATCCAGCCCACGTTCAGCAAGCAAACGGCTGCTACCGATCAACACGTCATGACCCTCGATACGCGCTTGCAGGCCGCGCCCGGCAAGCGCGGTGTACTGTTCTGGAAAATGATCCAGCGTCAGACCGTGCGCCTGCGCGCCCTCCACCAGCGCGCTCGCCAGCGGGTGTTCGGAGCCACGTTCAGCCTCTGCCGCCAGTCGCAGCAGTTCATCGGCAGTGATGCCTGCGTCCGGCAGCACAACCACATCGGTCAATTCGGGCCTGCCGCGTGTAATGGTCCCGGTCTTATCGAGAAGAACGGCCTGCACAGCCTGAATGCGTTCCAGACTCTCGCCACCTTTGATGAGGATGCCCTGTTCCGCTCCCCGGCCCGTGCCGACCATAATGGCCGTCGGCGTCGCCAGTCCCAGCGCGCAGGGGCAGGCCACCACCAGCACGGCAACGGCTGCGACCAGCGCCACAATCCAGGGCGTGTTTGCTCCATTCATCATACCAGCGGTAGCAACGCCGTCAATCAGGTAGCCAATAACCGTCCAGCCGATAAAGGTTAGCGCGGCAATCACCAGCACGGACGGCACAAAGACGCTGGCAATGCGATCAGCCAGCCGCTGGATAGGCGCTTTAGAACCCTGTGCCTGCTCCACCAGCCGGATGATATTCGCCAGCATGGTGTCTGAGCCAACGCCGGTGGCGCGCATTGTCAGCAGGCCGCTCTGGTTGACGGTCGCGCCGATCAGCTGGTCGCCCTCACTTTTCTCTACCGGCAGGCTTTCGCCGGTAATCATGGCCTCATTGACGGCAGAGTGGCCGGAGAGAACGACGCCATCCACCGGAATCTTCTCACCCGGTCGCACGATCAGTTCATCGCCCACACGCACCTGCTCAACCGGAATCTCCCTCTCCTGGCCGTTGCGCAGGACATGGGCAGTACGCGGTTGCAGGCCAATCAGCTTCTTAATGGCCTCGCTGGCCTGCCCCTTTGCCCGCGCTTCCAGGTACTTGCCCAGGAAAATCAGGGTAATAATCAAAGCAGCCGTATCATAGAAGGTCGTCGCGCCGACCACGTCGGGCAGGAAAGTGGCAACCACACTCATCAGGTAAGCAGCGGTTGAGCCGACCGAGATCAGCGTATCCATATTGGCGCTGCCATGCCGCAGGTTCTTGAGCGCGCCGCGATGAAACTCCCAGCCGACAATCGCCCAGACTGGCGTCGTGAGCGCCAGCAGCAGCAAGTTTTCACCTGGGAAGCGGTTCATGAAAAACATGCTCAGGATGACCACCGGCGCAGTCAGCACAATGCCCAGGATCAACAGGTTGCGCTTGCGCCTGATCTCCGTCTGCCTGCGCTCGCTCACTTCATCTGCCTGACCGGCAACAGGAAGAGACTCTGCACGCTCGAAACCGCCGGAAACAGCAGAAGCCGTTGTGCTGCTGTGCTTCTGTACAGCAGGCATAATTAACGGGAAGGCATGATATCCCACAGCCTCTACCTTCTGCACCAGCCGGTCGATATCGGTCTCCTGCGGGTTATAGACCACAGTCGCCCGCTCGGTCGCCAGGTTCACGCTGGCCTCTTCCACCCCCGGCACCTTCTTGAGGCCCTTTTCGATACGCATAGCGCAGGAAGCGCAGGTCATGCCCTCAAGCGCCAGCGTCACCTGCTGCTCCTGACTCCCCTCTGCCTGCGCAGCCGTTTCTATCTCATGCGGTTGTTTCGTTTCCATTGTCATACCCACGACCTGTCTCTTATCACTTCATGTATACCCATACCCCCCTGGTGGGGGTATTCATAGTATAGGACGCGGGAACATGCTATGTCAAGGGTCGCGGGAATTTGTGAGAACTATGTGATGCCTGAAAGACTATCACGCAGGCTAATGCACGCTCCTCTGTAGAGATGCGGAAGGTTGCTCGTCGTGGGCATATTGACTGATATAGCAGGCAAGGTCGGCGACGCGGCTGGCATAGCCCCATTCATTGTCGTACCAGCCAACGACGCGGATGGTCTTTTCCTCGCTCAGTTCAGTGGTCATCAAACCATCGACAATACAGGAGCGAGAGTCGCCCCGGAAATCGCTGGAGACCAGGGGCAGGCTGGTGTAGCCGAGGATGTTGGCCAGAGGGCCACAGGCGGCCAGAGCGAAAGCGGTATTGACCTCGGCGGCAGTCGCCGCACGCTGCATGGTAACAACCAGGTCAAGGACGGAGACAGTGATCGTTGGGACACGATAGGAGACACCATGAAACTTACCTGCCAGCGCCGGGATGACCTCGCCCAGCGAGCGGGTCGCGCCGGTCGTCGTCGGGATGATGTTTTCAGCGCCTGCTCGCGCGCGGCGCGGGTCCTTGTGGCTACGGTCAAGGATACGCTGATCATTGGTGTAGGAATGGATGGTACTCATGGTGCCATGTTGTAAGCCAAAGTGTTCATGCAGGACGCTTGCCATGACTGCCAGGCCGTTAGTGGTGCAGGAAGCGGCAGAAACAATGTGATGCTCCGCGGGGTTATACACCTGTTCGTTCACCCCAACCACCAGTGTCACATCGGCCCCCTTGCTCGGCGCAGTCACCAGCACGCGCTTTGCCCCTGCATGCAGGTGCAGAGAGGCCTGCTCGGCGGCGGTAAAAGCTCCGGTGGCTTCGATCACCAGTTCAACGCCGAAGTCGCTCCAGGGAATAGCAAGCGGGTTGAGATGCGAAACGATACGAATGGGCCGTCCTTCAATGATAATCTGACCATCACCCGCCTCCACCCTCCCCTGATAGGGACCATAGGTAGAATCATACTGGAAGAGATGCGCGTTGATCTCGGCATTGCCCCGATCATTGATTGCTACGATATCCAGATCGATATGACGAACCAGCGCAGAACGCAGGACTAAGCGACCGATACGACCAAATCCATTAATGCCAATTTTCATATCTTTTGCTCCTCCCATTCTCTATCACGTTTTCAGCTCTACGCGATATGTTTCGATGTGCTATGCTGTACGGAAGCCTGCTCAGACTTCGATTTCTTCGCGCTGTCTTGCTCGCAGCAGGTGGTAAGCCAGAAGCAACTGTGTCAATGCCAGAGGATGACTATAAGGCATTGCGCATTTCCTGCCGGTAAAAACCAGGCAGCCCCTCGACAATCAGAAAGGGGCGCGGCACAATATACTGTGGTGCCCGAAGTCACCCAGCCTGTGGTCATAGTGTGGCTTGAGGATCGGATCACCGGCACGCAACAAGCGCAAATGTTGCGCCATAATATCGAGGTAGTTGCAGGCAGGATTCAACGGGGTGATACCTC
>Ga0209581_1004985_pt1 | contig 10378 bp, 6 predicted proteins | sample Coa_R2_FD_187160 | JGI IMG/M metagenome (GOLD analysis project Ga0209581, IMG submission 187160) | Surface soil microbial communities from Centralia Pennsylvania, which are recovering from an underground coalmine fire - Coalmine... | ecosystem: Environmental > Terrestrial > Soil > Unclassified ...
ACGCGACAGGGTTGGTCGCGCGCGGCAAGCTCTTCTCAATGGGCAACTGGGAAGGGCCGGTTTTGCAGTACGGCGAGCCGGACGGGGTGCGCTATCGCCTGCTGAACTGGCTCAAGGATGGCAAGCAGGTTGTGGCCGTGCAGGACGCGGGAGGCGAGGAGCGGCTGGTCATCTTCTCACCTGAGAATGAGGGCGAGACCAGGGTGCTGAGCGAGGTCGAGTTTGGGCACGCCCTGGATATGGTCATCTCGCCGACCGAGGACATTGTGGCGATTGCCAACCAGAGGCGCGAGTTGCTGGTGGTGGAGCTGGAGATGGGCAGGGTGCAGGTGGTGGATCGCAGCGATTACATGCCGATCCAGGGGATTGCCTGGTCGCCGCAGGGGGACTGGCTGGCGTATGGCTTTGCCCTGACGGCGCAGCGCGTGGCGATCAAGCTCTGCGATGGCGAAACCGGCGAGACGCACGTCGTCACGCGCCCGATCTTGAGAGATACCCGCCCATCGTTCGATCCCGAGGGCAAATATCTCTACTTCATCGGCCAGCGCGTCTTTAATCCCGTCGCCGAGAATCTCGAGTTCGGCTGGAGCTTTCCGCGCGGGGAGAAGCCCTATGCTATCCTCCTGAGGCGTGACCTGCGCTCGCCCTTTATCCCTGTGCCGAAGGTGCCGGGCGGCAAAGAGGAGAAGGGCGACGAGGCGAAGGGAAGCGAGGATGGGGCAGCTCCAGAGGAGAAGGCGAGCGAAAACGCCTCCGGCAAGCCGCTGACGATCGATCTGGAGGGGATCGAGAAGCGCGTGGTGCCTTTTCCGGTGGCTGAGAGCAAATATAGCCAGGTGTGCGGCCTGAAAGGGAAGGTGTTGCTGTTGTCTTTTCCCCTCGTTGGTGGAATACATGAGGAATATCACTACGAGCCGACCGGGCAGTTGGGCAAGTACGATTTTGAGACGCTCAAGTACGAGGTGCTGGCGGACGGCGTGAGCGATTTTCAGGTTTCGCAAGATAAGAAGACGTTGATCTACCGCACGCGCCAGCGTCTGCGTGTGCTCAAGGCCGGGGAGAAGCCGGGCAAGACCGAGAACGGCGATCGGCCCGGTCGCGAGACGGGCTGGCTGGATTTAAACCGGGTGAAGATTTCGGTGCAGCCGGCGGCGGAATGGCGGCAGATGTTCGCCGAAGCCTGGCGCTTGCAACGCGACTATTTCTGGGCCGAGGATATGTCGGGGATTGACTGGCAGGCGGTGTACGAGCGCTACGCGCCGCTGGTCCAGCGCGTTGGCTCGCGGGCGGAGCTTTCCGATCTTTTCTGGGAGATGCAGGGCGAGCTTGGGACATCGCACGCCTACGAGATAGGGGGCGAATATCGCACGGGGCCGCACTATGGCCAGGGCTATCTCGGCGTCGATTGGCGCTACGATGCTGCGAACGACCGTTATCGCATCGCGCGCATCATCGAGGGCGATCCCGCAGAGAGCCGGGAAAGCTCGCCCCTGATCGGTCCAGGTCTGAACGTCAAGACCGGAGACGCCGTACTGGCCGTCAACGGGCAGCGCGTCGGGCGGGCGCGGAGTCCCCAGGAACTGCTGGTGAACCAGGCCGGCTGCGAGGTTCAACTCACCATCGAAGATGGAGAGAGCGGCGAGGTGCGCACGGTCAGCGTCAAGGCGTTGAGCAGCGAGCGCGGTGCGCGCTACCGGGAGTGGGTTGAGGAGAATCGGCGCAAGGTACATGAACTCTCGCAGGGGCGCGTGGGCTATATTCACATCCCGGACATGGTACAGAGCGGATTCGCCGAGTTTCACCGCAGCTTTCTCGCCGAATATGACGCTCCGGCTCTGCTGATCGATGTGCGCTGGAACACGGGGGGAGATGTCTCGGGCCTGCTGTTGAACAAGCTGGCCCGGCGTCGGTTAGGCTACGACTTCCCGCGCTGGGCCGCTCCGGTGCCCTATCCCGCCGAGTCGCCGCGCGGTCCGATGGTCGCGCTGACGGACGAACATGCCGGCTCTGATGGCGACATGTTCTGTCACAGCTTTAAGCTTATGGGGTTAGGACCGCTGATCGGCAAGCGCACCTGGGGCGGCGTCATTGGCTATATGCGCGAACATCGGCTGGTTGATGGCACGGTGATTACCGAGCCGGAATACTCTTTCTGGTTCCGCGATGTTGGATGGAGCGTCGAGAACTACGGCACCGATCCTGATATCGAGGTGGACATCACTCCGCAGGACTATGTGCAGGGCGCTGATCCGCAGCTTGAGCGCGCTGTGGAGGAGGCGCTCAGGCAACTGGAGAGCGTCGGCTACCTGGAGCCGAAACCTGGCGAGCGGCCAAAATTGGGGTGGAAAGAGAAGGGATGAGCGAGACCCTCCGTGCTCATCCGTTCCCTGCTCGCCGCGCAAGCAGAACGGTTGCCAGCGTCAATCCTCCCAGAACGAGCAGCCAGCCAGTAAAAGGCACGATCTGCGCGGGCAGGGGAAAAATGGGCCTGCCGCGATCAAAGAATGCGGGCACGGCCTGAGTCAGCGGGAGGTGAAACGCCTGCCCGACTACTGCCAGCGGTCCCTGTTGACTCTGCCCCTGCTGCCAGCTTATCCAGCCTCCTGGAATGGTGAAGGAGACGCCTTCGTAGAGCAGAGCCACGCCCATAAATAGGAGAAAGAGCCCGGTGCTGATCCAGCTTCGTGCCCGCTGAAGGGCGAGCGCGAGATAGAAGGCGAACAGGGGAACCAGCACGGCCATAAATCTGGCGGGCGGCGAGATAGCGCCGGACCAATTGTGGAAGGAGGCGATGGTCACAATGTAGGGCAGCGCCAGGAGCAGCACCAGCATATTGAAGCGCAGATACCTCTTCCGGGCGGCCAGGATGAAGCCGGCCAGCAAGAAGAGAAAGATCGGGAAGTTGGGCAGAAGTCCGGATTCTTGATCAAGGAAGAGGCCAAGCAGTCCACGCCAGGGGGAGACATCAAAAGGCACCTCGCTCGAATTGGCCTGGTTGACCGCCGGGTTAAGGCTTCCCCACACAAAGAAGTTATATGTCTCGAAAAGCAGAAACAGGCCAATTACCGGCAGGAGTGCGCAAACATACATGCTGATCTTTTTGAAGCGATACACCTGGTAGACCCTGGCCAGCAGGAAGCAGAAGAGCACGACCTCAAAGAGGGCGAAACGGATGTGAATCCAGGGCAGGATGCCCAATGCTGTCGAAGCGCCCAGGAGGTCCCACGCCCGCAGGCGCTCCTGAAAGAGAACGCGCGCAATATAGATGCAGAGCAGCGCCGCGAGTGGCTCGACAAAGTTGCGGTGCGAAAACACCCAGATTGGCGAGGCCACAGCAACGCCCAGGCTGGCCAGGAAGGCATAGTTCTCCTCTATCCCCAGCGCCCGGAGCAGCAAGTAGACGTTGAGAACGATGAGCAGAGAGGCGAGGGACATAAAGAGGAGCGTGCCCGCTTTGCCGGCGATGGCGAACGGAATCAGCCAGAGCACGGGCGCGCCTATACTGTGCAGTGGGAGCAACTGCCCCCATTTATTGAGCGATGTATGCTGAAGAGGTTCGAGCGGTCCTGGATAAAATGATTTGTAATCGCCATGAGCATAGTCCAGCGTCACATCGAGTGAATGATACAGCAGCAGCGTCTGGCTAATTACCAGGTAATGTGGCTCATCCCCGGTCGGCGTATCAAGCCGGTCCGTGAGAAACGCGCTTAAAAGAAGCACCAGCCCGCTGAGCAAGAGAAGCAAGAGGATAGTTGTTTTCCCGTTGAACTTTCTCGCAGATGACTCAGAAGGGATGCCAGGCTTTAGCTCCTCCTGGTCGAGATCTGTAGCAGGATGAGTTTGCATAAAAATGCCCTTCATACAATACAATTGATTTTGTCTGATTACCAAACCGCGCGCGTCTTGCCCCTGGTTTTAGCCGTGGGGAGTAGTCACTTTATTCTACAACGAAAAAGTGTTGCCGGGTGTTGCTAAATGGGACAAACATCCCGGGAATCGCGCGCAGGCGCACTGTTTTCTGATTTATGCGCGCTTGCGCGCAAGAGAGAAGCGGAGCCGGCTAGAATGTGGTCCAGCCAACCAGGATCGCGCTGTTAGAGTTGGTATAGAAGACGGGTGTACCGCCATTGAGGGAGCCGAAGCGTGATCCATAGGCGTAGCGCCGGTCATCGCGCGAGACATTTGACCAGGGATACTGGCCGAACATATTAAAGACGTTGGGCAGGTTGGTAAGTTCGACCAATCCTGTGCCGTCGGTATTGACTTTCCACAACCCGTTATACTTATCGGCAGGATCTGCTCGTTGGTTGACCGAAAGCAGCAGAGTTGACGAGCCATAGCCGGCGACGCGCAACTGGTTCGGGGCCAGGGTGTTGCTCTTGAAAACCAGCCCGCCGCCCTGCTGTGTAACGGAGGAACTTATAATCTGGCAATAGGTGCCAGGACCGGCCCGACCGGGGGTCGGATCGACAAGCATAGTGAAAAGTTTGCTCGCATCGTAGGTGCTGTCGAAGTCCCAGAAGGTATCAGAAACGCCAATGATCAGTTGAAGCTGGTTGAAGGACTGATTGGCGCCTTTGCTGGTATCGAGGATATACATGGACGCCCGGGAGGTGATGTAGACGCGGGTGTTATCGACCCATGTGCGGGGCTGAAGCATGGACGCCGCCCCGGCGGTTTGGGCTGCGATCTCTCGTTGTACATTGCCGTTGGTCAGATTCAGCACATAGAGAGCCATAGGGCTGCCCCCCTGGCTGAAGATTACCTGCTTCTGGTTGGGCGACCACTGTACAGCGGATGAGTAGCCGGAGGCGGTTTCAGGATCGATCTGCTGGCCTTGTGGTGCGCAGTAGAGGGTTTGCAGGTATTTGCCGTCCATGCGGACCAGTTGGATGACCTGGTTGTCGCGTGTGAAGAGAATCCACTGGCCATCTCTGGAGATTTGCGCGTGTCCAATCGATCCGCCTGCATTCAGAATCGTCGTGGTGCGGCCCGTCTGCACATCGTAGCGTTTGAGGATAGACATAGTATCGATATACACAATCGCCTGGTCGGCTCCCAACTGGAGCGCGGGCATGACCGCAGTTCGTCCGGTACCTGGCGCAGGACAGTTCGTGTCAGTGGCGCCTGTCGTGCCGGTGGTTGGCCGACCCGGCGCAGGTGTGGATGATATACTGCCGGGGTTCTGATTCGCGCTGGCTTGAGAACTACAAGCCGTAGCAAGCAGGAGCAGGCAGATACAAAGCCCGGTAAGAGGAAAGCGTTTCTTTTTATTGATGAACATGTCTCACCTCTTTTTGAAACGAGGGTTGCACAATTATAAATCTGGTTATATGGAGGCTATGTAGAAGTAAGAGTACCTGCTATTTCACAGAAAAGCTATGAGATAGTTCGCACATTTTTCGCCCAAAGACGGTTGACAGGTATTTGTCAAACCGGGTATACTTGTTAATACAACAGCATAGCTACGACGACGCGGGAAGAGTAAACGCGGAGCGAGCCGAGAGAGACGGAGGGTCGGCGGCTGAAAGCCCTCCCCGGCGGCAGGTGTTGAACGTCGCCCGCAGGCAATGCGGAAGAAAGCCATGCGCGAAGCGTGGGGAGTAGATCATGCACGGGTTAGCCCGTTATAGCGAGGCCCTGATAAGCTGGCCGCTGCGTTTGTGAACGTAAGGGGAGTCGTCGGGGTAATGAGTGCGCCGGGGCGGCAACGTCCGGCGAATTGAGGTGGTACCGCGAAATGTTCGACCTTTCGTCCTCATATGGGATGAAAGGTTTTTTGTTGGGAAAAACCTGCCCGAAGGTCGAGCAATGCAAGGAAAGGAGGGACGGACATGAGTCTGTCCAGGCGGTACGATCCCGCGACGGCTGAACCGGCCCTGCGCGACTTCTGGCAGCGCGAGGGCATCTATCACTTCGATCGTGCGAACCAGAGGCCGAGCTACGCGATCGACACCCCGCCGCCAACGGTGTCGGGCAAGCTTCATCTCGGCCATACCTATTCGTATAGTCACACCGATTTTATGGCCCGCTTCTGGCGCATGAATGGCTACAACGTGTTCTACCCTATGGGCTACGACGACAATGGCCTGCCCACCGAGCGGCTGGTGGAGAAGCGCATGGGCATCACCGCGCCGCAGGTGGGGCGCGCGGCCTTTATCGAGAAGTGCCTGGAGGTGAGCGAGGAGGCTGAGAAGGACTACCAGGCGCTCTGGCAGCGCCTGGGTCTCTCAATCGACTGGCGCTACAGCTATCGTACTATCGACGAGCAGTCGCGCAAAACCTCGCAGTGGTCGTTTCTCGATCTCTTCAAGAAGGGACTGGCCTACCGGCGCGAGGCCCCGACGATCTGGTGTCCCGAGTGCCGCACGGCCATCGCCCAGGCCGAACTGAACGATCTGGAGCGCGCGAGCGAGTTTGTGACGCTGGCCTTTACGCTGGAAGACGGAGCGACGCTGCCGATTGCCACGACACGTCCCGAACTGCTGCCCGCCTGCGTGGCCGTGTTTGTACATCCCGGCGACGCACGCTACGCCAATCTCATCAATTCGCGCGTGAGAGTGCCGCTGCTGGACTTTGACGTGCCGCTGCTCGCCGACCCGAAGGCCGAGCCCGCGAAGGGCACGGGCGCAGTAATGTGCTGCACCTTTGGCGACGTGACCGACGTGGAGTGGTGGTACACGCATAAACTGCCGCTCAAGATCGTAATTGGCCGCGATGGGCACATGACCGAAGCCGCCGGCGAGCTGGCCGGATTGAGCACGCAGGAGGCCCGCAGGCGCATCCTGGAAGAACTGGATGCGCATGGACTGCTGCTCAAACGCGAGCCGGTGATGCAGTCCGTGCGCGTGCATGAGCGCTGCGACACGCCGGTGGAGTACCTGGTGACGCCTCAGTGGTTCATTCGCGTTCTCGATTTCAAACGGGAATTGTTAGAGGCGGGCGAACGGATCGAGTGGCAGCCGGCGCATATGCACGCCCGCTATCGTGAGTGGGTGGAGAATCTCGGCTGGGACTGGTGCATCTCGCGGCAGCGCTACTTTGGCGTGCCTTTCCCGCTCTGGTACTGCCGGCAATGCGGCGAGATTCTGCTGGCCGAAGAGCAGGATCTACCGATCGATCCAACAACTCGGCAGCCGGCGCGCGCCTGTGCGTGCGGCGGCTGCGACTTCGCGCCCGAAGAGGATGTGATGGATACCTGGGCCACCTCCTCGCTGTCGCCACAGATCGTGGGGCGTCTGTTCGCCGAGCCGGAACTGTACGCGCGCGTGTCGCCTTTCTCGCTGCGACCCCAGGCGCATGAGATCATTCGCACCTGGGCTTTCTATACCATCGTGAAGTCCTTCCACCACTTCGGCACGCTGCCCTGGCGGACCGTGACCATCTCCGGCTGGGGCCTGGCCGGACCGGGCGGCGAGAAAATCAGCAAGAGTCGCGGCGGGGGTACCGATCCTATGGCCATGATCGAGAATACCTCAGCCGACGCCGTGCGCTACTGGGCTGCCTCCACCGGCTTTGGCAAGGACGCGATCATCAGCGAGGAGAAGATCAAGAATGGCGGCAAGCTGATCACCAAGCTCTGGAACGTGGCCCGCTTCAGTGAGCGTTTTCTGCAGGAGGATCGCTCAACCGGCAATATGGAGTTGACGCCCACCGATCGCTGGCTGCTGGCCCGCCTGGCGCGTCTGATCCGCCGCGCGACCGAGCTTTTCCGTGCCTACGAATACGCGGCTGCCAAAAGCGAGATTGAGAGTTTCTTCTGGCGCGACCTGGCGGACAACTACCTGGAGATGTGCAAGGAGCGGCTCTACGGCGAGCCCGGTCCACAGCGCGAGGGCGCGCGCTACACGCTCCATCGTGCTCTGCTAAACACAATCAAGCTCTTCGCGCCCTTCCTGCCCTACGTGACCGAGCAGATCTATCTCGGCCTCTTCGCAGATGACGAGAGACATCGCTCGCTGCATCTCACTCACTGGCCGTCGATACATCCCTCCTGGGTGAACGAAGAGGCCGAGTCGGCAGGCGAAATTCTGCTCGAAGTGGCGACAGCAGTGCGGCGCTACAAGAGCGAGGCCAGCATTTCCCTGGGGGCCGAACTGAAACGCTTGCTGATCTCCACCGGGGACGCAACGCTGGCATCCACGCTCAACGCCGCCCGGTGCGACATCCAGAGCGTGACCCGAGCCAGGGAACTGAGCATCGGCGAAAACCTGGCGCTTAACGGGGCGCGCCAGATTTTCCATAAGGAGGGGGTGATTACCATCGGTCTGGAACAATAGAAACCCGTCTGCGGGAACTTTTACCGGGGCCATGCCGTCAATAGCGATGGGAAGACGAGAGCGGCGGAATCATTCCAGGGAATGTGAGAATAGCCGCGCGCTGAGCGCATAAAGAGATAGGAAATAGTGCTCGGCGAGAAGGAGACATTATCATGTGGCAAAAACAGAGAAAAGGTATTCTCAAGGCGGGAAACAGAAGAATCGTTCAGGTATTGACGGGCCTGGGAATCATCGTTTTACTGTTAGCGGGCTGTGGAGCGGGCGGCACGCCTACAGCAAGTAATGGTGCCGCGTCGAGCAGCGCCCCATTAATGGGTGCGCACATGCCTGCGCAGGACCAGCGGAGCAAGAGCAATAACGGCACCAACTCTGCCAAAGGAAACTATGGACCGCAATACTTGCAGAAGAGCTTGCAGGTCACGATGGAGGTGCGGGACACGCGCCAGGCCGCCGACGAGATTCAGCAGTGGCTCAGCTCATCAGATCCGCAGGCGACCTCCGGCGGGACGGACTACGAGTCGGCGGGCGACAACCAGTATAATGTCACGCTGACCTTCCTGGTAGATATCGATCACTATACGCAGTTTGAGGGATATCTGCGCGACTATGCCGGCAAGGGCAGCAACACGCTGCTCAGCCTGAAGGAGAGCGTGCAGGACGACACCAACGACTACATCGATAGCCAGTCCACCCTCACCAACCTGCGCGCCGAGCAGCAGCGGCTGCTCAGCTTTATGAACCAGGCGCAGAATCTGAACGACGCCATCAGCATCGAGCAGCAATTGACGCAAGTTGAGGGGCAGATCGACAACATCGAGGCGCACCTCAACGCGCTCAAGCGGCAGACTACTTTCTACACCGTCACCGTCGTCCTGCAGCCGCTGGGTTCGGTGCCGCCCCCGGCGAAGCCAAATCCCTGGAGCGTCATACCCATCTGGCAGGGGGCCTGGTCGGCGGTCGTCAGCGTCTGGCAGGTGCTGGTAGCGGTCCTCGTCTGGCTGCTGGCTTTCAGTGTCTATATCGTCCCCGTCGGCATCGTCGTCTGGCTGGTCCGCAAGCGCGCATGGAGGTGGCGCAGAATGCCGCGAGTCGCGCCCGCCGCGCCCGTTCCTGCGCCACAGCCCAAAGAGGGCGAGGAAGACTGAACGCCGGTTTTCGGCGCGGCATAGCCCGGAGCAGGGTTTTCGCGCGAACGTTCGGGCAAAGACCCTGCTCCGGGCTATGCCAGAAAGGAAATCCCCAGGTAGCAGCAAACGCCGTTTCCCTGCGTCGTACCGGCCACCTGCTCGAAGACCGCACATTTTAAGTCCTTGCTCACCATTTTAATGGAAATTTAATGGTGCCTGACGGTTACTTGTGCAATAATAAAGCAGCCTTGCGAGCAGGAAGGTATCTGATGGAAAAGACCTACCATCTTGATCTGAAAACGCTTCTGGAATATCTTCAGGGAAAATCGGCGGTCCTGCGCACGACGGTCAAGGTTCCTCAATCCCGGCAGCCATGCCAGGGATATATTTTCGTGATAGAAAATACAGTCCATCATTATATTCTCAGAGAAGATGGCGTGTTACTGCTGACGGGACAAGCTGCCGCAGACTTGCTCAACGAACGCGCCGAGTGGCAGGTGCGGATTGGCACGGTGCGGGAAATCGAGCAAGATCTGCATCTGTTTGCCCAGCGGTATGCACTTCCCATAGCACTGCCTCCTCTCTCCCCGGCCGGGATTGCGCCTCGCCAGAAGAGGGCGCTGGACCCTTCCCTGCTGCAGCAGTTTTCTTACGGGCAGAGTCTGGTGCTGCGCACAGTCTATGCGCTGGTGAACGGCCAGAGGACAGTTGAACAGATGAAGCTTCAACTGCGCCTGCCTGCGGAGACTGTTGAGGAGGCGCTGGCTATTTTGCGTACTTTGGATGTCATTGAATAGTGGACGAACGCCGCGCAGTGAGAGAGCCGCAGCATGGTGTAAGGAAGCAGGCTCCGGGCGTTCTGTCAGGTCCATCGACGACAGGAGGACGGCATGCATGCTTTTTTTAACTGGTGGTATGCAGTTTCTTTGCCCCATCGCGGCCCGGATGTTACGCCGGCTCAACGAGAGCGAA
>Ga0209581_1004989_pt1 | contig 10373 bp, 10 predicted proteins | sample Coa_R2_FD_187160 | JGI IMG/M metagenome (GOLD analysis project Ga0209581, IMG submission 187160) | Surface soil microbial communities from Centralia Pennsylvania, which are recovering from an underground coalmine fire - Coalmine... | ecosystem: Environmental > Terrestrial > Soil > Unclassified ...
CTTAGATAATCCATGTACGAAATCATTCCAAGTCCTGGCACACAAGATCATGAGTGGGCAGCAATTGAAAACAAGATTGCAGCAGTCAAGTCATTTGCCAGAACGATCCATATTGATATCTGTGACGGGAAATTTGCTCCCAATACTACATTTTTAGATCCCAAACCCTTTGCGAAATATACAAACGAACTGTTTTTTGAAGTGCATCTGATGGTTGAGGAGCCAATCAACTTTATCAAATCCTGGAGCGAGGCTGGCTTCAAGCGATTTATCGGACAAATTGAAAAGATGTCAGATCAGGCAGCGTTTGTCGCGCAAGCGCAACTCTTTGGAGAGGCAGGACTGGCTATTGATGGGCCGACACCGCTTGATCAGCTGAAAGTCCCGTATGCAGATCTGGATGTCCTGTTATTTTATACCGGCGACAGAGCAGGATTTTCCGGTAAGCCGTTTCAGGAAGACCGGCTGGAAAAAGTAAAAGCTGTCCGGGCAAAAGAAGAGTATCTGCCAATCGAAGTTGACGGCGGCATCACTGATGAAACAATTGCTACAGCGTTTACGGCAGGTGTGACACGATTTGTTACAACAAGTTTTCTTTTTGCTCTGAATACTCCGCAGCAGCAGTATGAACTGTTGCAAAAACAAGTAGAGAGATTAACAAACCCTACTGTGTAGCAGATTTCTTTATATTCTTTACTACGTCTTCCCAGGTTTTGCAAGCAATTATGCTGATATCATTTCTGTGATGCTTCGTATTATCGTATAAATACACAGTACCTTTATAGCTGTTCGAAAGGTTATCTGCAACTGCGGGATTATCATCAATAATACCAAGTACTTCAGGATAAAGTTTTTCCAGCATAGTTGCTTTCCAGTGATTTCCTTCGGCAGCAGGTATACCCGGCGGTCTTGCAATGATATCAACAAGTGGAAAATTATGTTCTCTCAACCATTTTCTGGTTCCTGCAATAAAAGTTTCGGGCCGGGTTGTCAGGTAAACAACGATTGGCACTATCCGATTAATTTTTTGGACAATAGTATTGGTGTTTTCAATAAGCGGAAGTGTTGCCTGTAAATCATTAGAATTGCGGGAGGATTCCATCCACGCTAATGCTTCTTTGGTTTGCCAATACGGTACGTTCTGAGTATAACGATATTTTGTGATCAACGCCCCCACTGAAAGATTCTCGGGATTGCCAAATTTCACTTGCATTTCTTTTACCCAATATCCAATTGTCCAGGAAAGTGTTTCATCAATGTCCAGGGCGAGACCTCGTATATGTTTGGCAGATAGTTTTTCTTTTAACTTCACAGATGCATTATCCATATGGGTGAGTATAGCAGAAATAATCTGTTGTGTTTATCGTGAGAAATATTTAACGGTGATTTAATAAAATAAGTGACAGAATGGTAAAAGCGACAATAAAAAAAAGCAGTACCGCGACAAAGGCAAGTGTCCTCTCTCCTGACTGGCGATTATAACTGCCCTCACCGGTCCTGTACGGGAGAGATTGTTGCGTAGCATTTTTTTGTTTTTTGGCTGGCATATATTTCTAGTAGTTATAGTAGCAAAAAGACGATCAAGATACAATTATTATGCAAATAAAATTGCGCAAATCTATATCAAGAAATATCCAGAAACGAAACAATACTATGGATGCGGAGTCGGCGTGGGTGAAGGTGTTGGATGAGCGCAGGTAAGGCAGTACTTATTACCTAATGGATCTGTCAATACTGTCTCATCACGAAGTTCAAGATTGGTCGTGTCTCCTGCAGGAGGTTGTGCACCGGTTGTTTTATCAACCCACATTTTTTCTGTTGCAATACCAACACCTTTTGGCGGTTTCATGCCAGCGATGAAATATTCCTGGTGTCCACCGCTGCAGCCATTCGTGCTAGCTGATGCTGAGGCGACATCAAATCCGCCGCAGACATATCGCAATACAACATCTGCCGGTTTTTGCGGGATTTCTTCTTTCTTCCCTTCCAGCAAATGCGCCATAATAGTATGCCAGATTGGTGCAGCGCCGGTAATGCCAGAAGCAAGCCCTGACATCGGTGTGTTATCATTATTGCCCACCCAAACTGCCACAAGGTACGATGGTGTATAGCCAATTGTCCAGTTATCGCGGAAGTCATTGGTTGTCCCTGTTTTGACTGAGACATATTGATCAGGAATCTTTAAAGCCGAATCCGGTCCAAATTCTAAATATCGTGCAGTATTGTCTGCCAGAATATTGGAGATAATAAATGCCACAGCGGGCGGCAAAACTTTCTTTCCAAATATCGGGCTGACCGGTGGGGTATACTGTTCAAGTACATGGCCGTTTTTATCGGTGACTTTAAGAATAGGATGCAGATCAATGCGATAGCCGCCATTTGCAAAAACTCCGTACGCAGTTGCCATATCAACCATGGTTACCTCACCGCCACCAAGCGTTAACGACAGTCCGTATCTACTTGGATCAGTAAACGTCGTAATTCCCATAGCAGAAGCTGTGGCAATCATTGCATCAATACCATTGAGTTTCAGCATCTCGACAGCAGGAATATTGATCGAATTACCAAGAGCAGTTCGCATCGAAACGACGCCATGAAATTTCAAATCATAATTATGCGGACAGTATGCCGGTCCGGGTGGATCAGGAAAGCAAATCGGTTCATCGACAAAAGGCGTCGCAGCGCTATAACCATTCATCAAACCCACAGCATAATTAATCGGTTTGATAGAAGAGCCAGGTTGGCGATGGGCGAGGGTAATATTGACGCTGCCGCCATTGGGATCAAAATAGTTGGTACTGCCAACCATGGCAAGAATTTCACCGGTTGCCGGATCTGTCACCAATGCTGCTCCATTGGTAACATGATACGCGTCTTTCAACTGGACAACTTGCGCTGCTACTGTTGCCTGTGCATAATTCTGAATATCCAAATCAAGACTCGTATAGACCTTGAGTCCTCCCTGTTCTACCATTTGGGCGCCATATTTTTTCTCCAGCAGGTCTTTGACATAGAAAACAAAATGCGGTGCTTTGATCGGGTTAGTAATTTTTTGAAAATGCAGCTGTTGTGAAATTGCCTGATCATATTGATTTTTAGTAATGTATCCTTGTTTGTACATCTCCTGCAATACTTCTTGCTGGCGCTGTTTTCCAAGCTCAGGATGTGAACCATACGGAGAATAGGTACTGGGTGCTTGCGGCAGTCCGGCAAGGAATGCTTCTTCTGCGAGTGATAATTGATTGACATGTTTGCCAAAGTATGTTTCCGCAGCAGCTTCAATACCATATGATGTGCCGCCGTACGGTACCTGGTTTAAGTACATCTCAAGAATTTGATTTTTCGAATACATAAATCCGGTTACAAATGCGAGTACAATCTCTCTGATTTTGCGTTGAATGGTTTGTTCAGGCGTCAACAGACTGTTTTTCACCAGTTGCTGTGTCAGTGTTGATCCGCCTTGGATCTGGTGATGAAAAAATGTTGAATATGCTGCTCTAGCGATACCGCGAATATCAATCGCGCTCTCGTGATAAAAATTTTGATCTTCAATCGCAATAGTTGCTTCCTGCATTTGTTTGGGAATCTTACTTAAGGGAACAAAGGTTTGATTACGGTTTGTGTAAATGGTATAGAGAAGTTTGCCGTGCCGGTCAAAAATCTGCGTAGAGTAAGAGTGTGCCGTAGAGGTTAATCCGACTGGTGAGGGGAGATCTCTGAGAACAACGTAATAAAATGCACCACTAAGTGCAAGTATACACACAACTGCCAGCAACAAAACAACAAGAAGCGATTTTTTTATTGTCCAACGCTTCGGTTTCTTGATAACTTTTTTGTAATGCTTTACCACAAACATATTGTAGCAGATTTTGGTTTTGGCAGACAATTTGCGGTATAATATACGTTATATGGAAATCCTTCACAATTTTTCGCTCCTGATCTGGAATACTATTAATTCTTTTACAGCACATCTGAAAATTAGTGTGCTGGATCTGCTTATTATTTTGACATTTCTTTTTTATGCGCATGAAGGATATACGTTGGGTTTTAGTCTTGCGGCAATTGATTTGGTTAGTTTTATTTTTTCTTTTATTCTCGCTTTACGTTTTTATAATAGTATTGCAAAACTGTTGACGATTTTTTTTACTCTACCAATCGGTTTTGCGAATGCCATCAGCTTCTTTCTGATCGCGTTTTTTAGCGAAGTACTCCTCAGTTTGCTGTCCCATTGGCTGTTGAAACTTCTTCCTTCTCTTAGACAAACAAGTCCAGTCTATCGATTTTACAAAAAAATAGACCATATTTTGGGTATTCTGCCAGGTCTTTTGTCTGCGTTTATTATTTTGTCATTTATTCTGACAGTGATTGTTGCCTTACCCTCTTCACAGTTTATCAAACAACAGGTAAGCGGTTCGCAACTCGGTTCTAAACTTGTTGCTAATACGTCATTCTTCGATAGCAAACTCAATGATATTTTTGGTGGAGCACTCAATGACACGCTGAGCTTCATGACGATTGAGCCAAAGAGTGATGAGTTGGTTAATCTGCACTTTACTGTCAGCAACGGAACGATTGACACGCAGGCAGAGCAGGATATGTTTGCCATGGTCAACACACAGCGCGCACAGTATGGTTTAGCGCCACTATCGTTTGATGAATCACTTGCACTAGTAGCGCGGGCTCATTCCCAGGATATGTTTAAACGAGGCTATTTCTCCCATTTTACACCGGAAGGGCTGTCTCCCTTTGATCGGATGGCAAAAGCAGGGATAACCTTTACGAGCGCAGGTGAGAATTTGGCACTGGCGCCAAGTACGGAGTTGGCAATGCAAGGATTAATGAATAGTCCGGGACACCGTGCGAATATTTTAGATCCGGGTTATCATAAAATAGGTATCGGCGCAGTCGATGGAGGAATCTATGGCATCATGTTTACACAGGATTTTACGAATTAATTTTTGCTATAGTTTGATATCTTGACAAACACATCATTTTCTTGTTCTAATAAATATAGATATGAAAACTGCCCAACTGATTAAGAAAGCACAAAAAGGCTTTACTCTTATTGAACTCCTCGTTGTTATCGGTATTCTCGCTGTTCTTCTGGCAATTGTTTTAATTGCTATCAATCCAGCAAAAGAATTCTCAGCAGCAAATAATACAAAGAGACAAAGTGACGTGAATGCAATTTTGAATGCGATTGACCAATATATGGCAGATAACAGTGGACAGCTTCCTCCAAATATGCCAGCTGCCGGCGCGACCGAAACTATTGCAAGTGGAACAGGGAATGCAGACATTTGTTCTTCGTTGGTAACGAAATATTTGGCAGCACTACCCCAGGATCCTAAGAGCAATAATGGTGCGCCTATTACTACTTGTACAGGGTATAACACTGGCTATACAGTTACAGTGAGTAATAGTGATAACAGAATAACAATATCTGCTCCAGATGCAGAAAATGGCGCTACAATCTCCGTAACCAGATAGTTACTTTTAGCTACAGTGTTAATAAATTAATAAATCTCCTACCTATAGCTATAGTAATTTGAGATTACTTTTTATTATAAAGATTTCTCTATAAAAAAGACTCGAGCGTATTTTGTTGTCACATCCTGTAGTATATCTGTAACTATATTTTGTAAGGATCGTGGTAAATTGACATAGTCGGTTTTTTTCAGAAGCCAATCTCTGTAATCTTCTTTCGTAACTTTTCTCCTTTTGTAATATGTATCATTGCGGTTGTATACATGTTGTATTGGAATAATTTTATCAATGATGTTAACGAGTTTACTTTCGAGACTTTCCTTTTTTTCATATTCTTTGATCACATCAGTGATTTCAGATAAATCCGGAAACGCCTGTTGTAATTGCTTCAAAGCTTCCATTTCTTTCATTTTTTTCAACATTTGGCGTTTTTTATTACTATGCGCGTCCACATCTCCGGCATAAATTTCCACAAGATCATGAACCAAAGCGAGTTTGAGTATTGCAGTATCATCCAGGTGGAGATCGTATGCATGGTTTGCTGTCCAGGCAGTGAGTGCCAGCTGATAACTATGTTCAGCGTCATTTTCTGCAGGTCTTGGCCAATAGCCACATCTTCTTTTTACTCTTGCCAATTGCACGCTAAGTGCGATTACCTGGGAGATTGGGTCTGAGAGACTCATGGGTCGATTATACCAGTCTAGCGGGATTTTTTCCTGGTTTTCTTTTTGGAGGAAGAGCGTTTGACTTTGGCTGTGTGTCTTTCCAAATGCGGTTGATTATTTACCAGATACATTAAACCAATCAAAAGACCCATCGCGACTGTTGCCAGCGAAATAAAAAGATAAAAACGATTAGCGCGAATAATTGTGTCACTGTTGAGATAAAAGAGCAGGAAGATACCAAAGGCAATTAAGATAATAAAGAATGCGATAATGGCCCGTGCTGCTTCATAATGTGAGGCTTTTTTCATATATACTCATCATAGAGAGTTTTTCACAGGAATGTCAAGAGGGAATACAGGATAGAAACAACTAAAATATTGTAATTTGTGGATAATTTTTTTACCACCAGTAAGGTAATTAAAAGAGGAGAAGAGGAATTATTTTGCAACTTCTCCCAACTGATAGGTCATAAGCGGGACGAGATTTTTCTGCCATACGGTAATGATCGGGTCGATAAACCGCCACATAGCTTTGACTTCTTCAGTACTCACAAACAATAATTGATTCCCAGTGATGCAATCAAGCAGCAATTTTTCGTATGCCTGTGTATGATCTTTCGTTTGCTGATAGATAAAATCAAAGTCTGCTTGTTGAATGTGCATGTCAAGTCCCGGTTTCTTGGACCAGAAAATAATTTTGATTTCTTCCCTCGGTTCTGTGCGGAAAATAATTTTATTTTTTAGATGTTTGCCTTCCGGTGGACAGAGACAACGTAGCGGGTGTTTAAAGGTAACAATAATTTCTTTGCGGGTTTCACCAAGTTTTTTCCCTCCTTCTAGACTCACCTGGACGCCATTCCAGCGTTTGGCAGTGAGGTTGAAGTTAATGTTAAAGTATGTCTCAGTTTGTGAATCTGGTGCTACACCAGGTATGTCTCTATAACCGATATATTGCTTACGGCTTGTCCCCTTTGTAATTTGTTCGTCTGTTAATCCCGGCAATTGTTCCAGTAGTGCTGCACGCTTTTGCCGGACTGCATCCGAAGTCAAACTTTCCGGATTATCCATGGTGGCAAGTGCCAGCATCTGCAAGATATGATTTTGTCCGATATCACGAAGAGCGCCAACACCATCATAAAAAGCCCCTCGTCCTTCTACTCCTACCTCTTCAAAAAATTTGATAACAATTGATTCAATGCCATCTTTATTCCAGACATTTTCCAGAAGATTATTACTAAAACGAAACACCAAAATATTTTGCAGCATTTCTTTGGCAAGATAATGATCAATGCGGTAAATCTGTTCTTCTTTGAACAGTGCTCCAAGAAGTACGTCCAACCCCTGCGCGGTTTGCAGATTTTTACCAAATGGTTTTTCAACAATAACCCGCGTCCAACCCTCATCCGGTCCACAGGGAATTGTTAACCCGGAACTTTCAAGATTGAGAAACATTGATTGATAGAGTAGTGGCGGTACTGCCAGATAGAAAAGTTTATTTGAACAAACCCGCCATGAGTTATCAATATAACCAAGTTTTTTCGCTAATGTTTGATAGGTGGCTGCTGCATCGAAATTTCCTTGATGATAGAAGATATGCGAAAGAAATGGTTGTTGCTCTTTTTGTTGTCTGAGTAAATCAGCAATATATGCGCGAAATGATTCATCAGTAAATTCTTTTCGACCAACCCCAATTATTTGCAGCATATGAGGGAGTTTGCTATTGGCAAAGAGGTGGGAGAGTGCGGGGACAATTTTTCTTGCCATCAAATCTCCCGTTGCGCCAAAAATAACCAGGACTGTTGGCATAGTACGAGAATACGAAGCAGCCATAATGTATACCTATTGTAGCAAACAACACTGAAACTGGCAGGAGGAAAATGATATAAATAATGTATGTTCGTTTTGCTCTTTTTTCTTGGTATAGCTAGCAGGTTTCTGTTATTTTTAGGTAATAGAGAAGCAAATGACAATCATGTTGAAGTAGCACAAAGGATATTTGCCAGCTTGCCGGTAGAAAGAGAGAATTGCTGGGAATGTTTTCAGCCGAAATTGTATCATAGTACGATTGCTTTTATTGAAAAACTACCCCCGACACATACACTTTTGAGTTTTATTCTAATCGGACAGGGTTTGAGTCTGGTCACCGGTATCCTCACACTAGTTATTCTCTGGAAATTTTTTAGAGAATACGGTAATAACAAATCATCTTTTGCCGCTCTTGTTGCTTTTGCGTGTATTGTCTGCAATCCCGCTCTCATCGGTATTACCGTACAAGCGACAAATGACTCGTTTATGATTTTCTTTAGTACACTTGCTGTCTATGCATTATGGAAATACCTGAAAAGATTTTCCTTTGTATCAGCAGGAGTAATTATTGTTTCTACAACACTCGCGGCATTGAGTAAAGGGAGCGGTTTGGCTGTATTCCTTTTTGTTTTCTTTATACTTCTGTTGCAAATCGGACATCTTGCGTATTACAAACTCGCTGTGAAAAAAATGGTAGTCGTTTTTATCGTCTTTACCAGTATAGTTATTTTTGCATTAACTGCATGGAGTCCGTATTTCCACTATTACGTCAAATACGGTGATCCGTTTATTATTAATATTGCCAAACCGCCCCTGCCAGCATTTTTTACCAATACGTTTGTCCTTCGTCCGGGTATTACCTCAATTGCTTCCGGATATTTTACGTTTCGTTTCCGGGATTTATTGGCTCATCCCTATACGACGCATGCAGTAACCGGCTATACCATCCAACGGACCTCTTTCTGGTCGCAATTATACGGCAAATTTAATTCAATCCATTTTGAGAATGCCCTTCCAGAGTGGCAAAACCAGAGTGAACAAGTGCTTACTGTAACCCGAATGATTTTCATTTTCGCACTGCCGCTTCTGGCGCTTACCCTTTTTGGCTATATCGTCCAGGTGATTGTATTAACAAAACATGTTATGAAAAAAACGTTTACGTACAGGGATTTCCGGGATCATTTTCTTTTCGTTTTTTTCTTTACGGCGATTCTGGCTATGAATATTCTGTATTCGTATCTCTACCGGGATTTTGCTTTTATACGCGCTATTTTTCTGCTTCCGGCGATTATCAGTATCGGGCAATGCCTATTCACTGGTATTGAAACACTAATAACCCGTCTTGCACACCACAAAATCATTACCAGTTTTCTCTCCGTATATTGTTTGTTGCTCTGCTGTTTGTATTTGTATGATGTCTGGCTGTTAATTTACCAGCTTCGTTTTGCCGCATTCGCACTCTTATGACAATACAAATTTCCAGAAGAATACTTTAACAGACAGCAAAGTCGTTCCCAAATCAAAAAGTAATAAAAATTGTGTTGATAATTTTTATTGTGTTGGATTGGGGTTGCCGCTTGGATGCATTCTCATAAATCCACCTACTGGATTGAGCTGTACTGATTGTGCTGTGACTGACCCGTCGGAATTACTGCTGCCAACAACCATAACAGTTTGTCCGGTTTTCAGATCAGATTGCGAAGCAGTAGCTGCTTTTGTGATTTTCGTGCTTCCAGAGAGAACTACCAGTTTAGTACTGCCGTCATTCATTTTAATGGTCATTGTCCCATTACCGGCATTGAGAATTTGTCCCCGGACTGCTTGTATATTGGCATTTTGTCCACCAAATCCTGCTCCACCAAATCGTTGCTGAAAAACAGCGCCGCCTTTTCCGCCCATAAATGATTGGCGCTGCATTTTTTGATACTGCATTCCGGCAAAGAATCCACCGGCTGCGACAATAATAACAATAATAACGACTAAAATTTTATTGTTCATATGTTTTCACCCCCTCCTAAATAAAATAACAAATTCTAAGTAAATACAAATGTTCTAAAGTATATATGTAAACATTTTAGAATTTGGTCATTGTGTTTTTCTATTGTTTAGATACTAGATATTAGTGTTGAGTATTTTATTCGTATCGTAGTGCTTCAATCGGACTGAGATTGGCTGCTTTTTGCGCCGGATACCAGCCGAAAAGGATACCAATACCGCCTGAAACAGCAATTGCTAGGATAATCGCAAAGATTGAAAGTACAAACGGCAAATGGATAAGCGAGGAGACAATAAATGATACCAGAATACCAAGAACCATTCCCAGTAAACCACCAGCAATTGTAAGTATAACTGCTTCTACCAAAAATTGTGAGATGATTGTTCGCTTCTTTGCGCCAAGCGCTTTGCGAAGTCCAAT
>Ga0209581_1004993_pt1 | contig 10371 bp, 6 predicted proteins | sample Coa_R2_FD_187160 | JGI IMG/M metagenome (GOLD analysis project Ga0209581, IMG submission 187160) | Surface soil microbial communities from Centralia Pennsylvania, which are recovering from an underground coalmine fire - Coalmine... | ecosystem: Environmental > Terrestrial > Soil > Unclassified ...
AGCGCATTCGCACAGCTTTTGCGAATATGAGCGCGATATTCCGGCAATCCATCTGTGCAATCGTACCCGCACAGGATCAGGATTGGCTCGCCACTCACTATCCAACACAAGCCGATCTAGAGGCTCTGCAGCAGGAGATTAGTAGTCGTGACGCCCAAAAGCGGCTGCTGGCGAAGCTGCACGCCCAGCATCAAAGTATGCAGAAGTTGATCCACAATCAGACGCTTATAGAACAACAACTGAAGCCACTTCTGGCCGAGATAGATCTCGATGCCGCCAGAGATGCCTGCCTCGAACAACAAACGATCGAGACGAATATGAAGGCTCTGGAGACTGAAATTTCCCAGCAACAGGAGGAACAGAGGCAGAAGAAGTTACGTGTTCAAGATACGGAACAGACGTATAACGAACTGAACACCACCGTCTACCAAATCAGCACCCAACTGGCTACTGCGAGGGCAGCGCATGAAACGCTGCATGAAACGCTACAGCATATGCTAAACGCGCTTCCTCCCGACTGGCAGGAAGGAGCAAAATCATTGCATGCCGATAGCCTGAACGATTTAGTACGGGAGCGTAATACACTTGCTCCCTATAAAGACCTGCACCAGCAGTTAGCACTGGCTGACCACATCAGAGAAGTGCAAGAGCAGCGCATTAAGGAGCTAAAAGAGTCTCTAGATAAAATCCCTGATGAGGCACAACGCCCGCAGAGCGATGTTCAACAAGACCTGGAACAGAGCAAAGCCAGGCGTAACCTGGCCGAGCGTGAAAACAATGAAGCCAGATCGCAGCTCGTCCATTTGCAGCAGCAGCGAACACAGTATCTGGACATCGAGCGCCGAAAGGCGGAAGCTGAGCGGCAACACCATCTGTATGGTTTCCTGGTGAATCTCCTGGGGAAAACGGGGTTGCAGCTCCATCTGCTAAGGCAGGCAGAACGCAAGATTGTAGAACTGGCGAACAAAACTCTTGCTGGATTATCACATCATCGCTTACGGCTGGAACTTCGCGGAGAGAGTAACGCGTCAACTCAAGCAGAGAAAGCCCTGGATCTGGTTGTTTACGACTATGAGACAAGTCAGTCCGCTCTTCCTGTCAATCAGGTCAGTGGTAGCCAGCGATTCCGCATCGCGGTCAGCCTGGCTCTGGCTCTTGGGCAATATACCCGTCACGAAGTTCGTCAAATTAAGTCGGTGATTATCGACGAAGGTTTCGGCAGCCTGGATAAAACCGGGCGCGACGATATGATCCGGGAATTGACTGCTCTGGGCCAGGAGTTAGAACTGGAGCGTATTATACTGGTTTCTCACCAGGATGAATTTGCCGCTGCTTTCCCCAACCGCTACAGTTTTAAACTTGTCGATAAAGCTTCCCGTGTTACCCTGTTTTCTGATGAGTAACTGCAATAGCGTTCTATCGTAAGCAGGGCTCACATTGCTAGAAATGAGGGAGAGAGTCGCCGCAGTTGATGTACTAATGTCTTCGTAAGGGAGTCCACGTCCTCCGGGGCGTCAGATGAGAGAGGAATGAGCCGGCATGGCCGCTATGGATTATGACTCACTGACCTACGATTTCCAGCATGTGCCCGCTCTGAAATTATTGAGGGCGGAGCATGCACCGTTCATTATCAGTTTTCTCTATCAGCAGTTCAAGCGTAAGCAGCGGGTAAATGTTCCGCTCAGTGAATTGAGCGAGCGCTTGGAGGACTACCTTGAGGCACTGAACGCGGAGCAGGAAGGAAGTTATCCACGCACCGCCATGACATACTTAACAGAGTGGTCTGATGAAGAGCATGGCTTTATTCGCATCGGGCATCACGAACAACCAGTGGTTGAACTCACCGCTGATACCGAGCGATCTGTGGGCTGGTTGGAAGAACTTCATGCTCAGCCGTTCGTAGGGACGGAATCACGTTTCCTCTCAATTGTTCAGATGCTTCGGGATATGGTCTATCGCAGCACTGAGGATCCAGAAGAGCGCTTGCAACAGCTTGAGCAGCAGCGCGATGAACTTCAACGCCAGATTGACCTGATTCACGAAACTGGAGCAGTTGATGACCGCTACACCCCCACACAGATCAAGGAGCGATTCCTTGAGGTCTGCTCTCAAGCGCGCCAGTTGTTGCGCGACTTCCGGCTCATAGAGGAAAAATTTCGCACGATTGCCCGCTCAATCCGGGAAGCACATCTTTCCCCTGATGCGCGCAAGGGTTCGCTTATCGAATATGTGCTCGATGCTGATGCGAAGTTAAAAGACTCGGAGCAGGGACGCAGTTTCTACGCCTTCTGGGAGTTTTTGATAGCACCCTCCCGCCGAGAGGAACTGGCCAGACTCCTGAAATCGGTACGTCATCTGGCCGAAGTGCAATCTCTGTGGAGCGAGGAGGACTTTCTTCAGCGTTTTCCTACCTACCTGGTAGATGCCGGGAGCCAGGTTGTACGATCAAATTCTCTTCTGGCCGAACAATTACGGCGCATACTCGATGAAAAGCAGAGAGCTGAGCAACGCCGCATTCTCGATCTAATCTGGCAGATCAAACGGCATATCTTGCGAGCGCCTGAGCGAGAAGATGTTCGAGATTTTTGCGAATTGGACGGCCCTCTCCTTGTGCAGATGCCGCTCGAACGCCCGCTCTGGGAACCGCGGCAAACCACGAATTTTCAGCCCATGCCTGAGCAGATTCCGGCCACTCATCCGTCTGATATCGATCTTTCCCCTCTGCGTAACCGCTTCTATGTAGATGAGCGTGAGCTTCGTCTTCATATTGAAAAGCTCCTGGTTCAGCAGAAAGAGATCGAATTGTCTGATGTGCTAGCCGCCTACCCCCTCACAAAAGGGTTAACGGAGTTACTGATGTATTACACCATCGCCGCAGGAGATCCGCGCCACCAGATCGACCCCACCCAACCACGCACTATTACGCTGAGAACCGTTGAAGACGAGAGTGAGAAGCGTTTGACTCTACCGCGCGTGCTCTATTGCCGGGATGTGAGTAATGAAGAGGAGATCGGTGAGGAAAGACCATGAAGCAACATATGAAATATACCGGCATCGCTCCTTACACCTCCGTTGTGCTGAAATTACTGGTCGGTCCTTTGTTTAGCGACGAGAGCCCCCAATGGAATATGCTTTTGACGTATCAAAAACAGATTCAAGAATACCTTGGGCACATTGGGCTGGCCCTTGAAGTACAGGAGATGGACGGCTATGCCTATCTCTACCAGCCAGAGATCGAGGATGAAGAGGGAGCTATCATGGCACTGCCGCGGATTACGCGCCGGGACCGCTTGACCTTTCACGCAACCTTGCTATGCGTATTGCTGCGCGAGTGGCTGGATCAGCAGGATGCACAGAACCTCGATACAAGCGGCTGCTTCATTACTGGCGAGCATATCCGCGAACTCATGTCACCCTTTCTGCCTGAACGTACAGATATGCGCAAGGTAGAGCGCCGCATCGAGGCCGCCATCAACCAGGTGAGCGATCTCGGTTTTCTTAAACGTTTGAGCGGTCAACACGATGTTGCCTATTTTGAGATACGGCGCATCTTGAAAGCCAGGATAGATGCCGAAAAGCTTGTAGAGATTAAAGAGAAAGTCGAACGTTATGGATCGGCTGTACTGGAGGAGCAGGAATATGAGGACAACGAATGAATTTGCCATCGGTCTGCGACTGGAGCGGCTGGAGGTATATAACTGGGGGACATTCAATAAGCGAGTCTGGTCGATCACTCCACACGGGGGAACGTCGTTGCTCACCGGAGCAAACGGCTCTGGGAAATCCAGCCTGGTTGACGCCCTGCTCACCTTGTTGGTCGCACCTGGTCGTCGCAATTATAACCAGTCTGCAGGAAGTGAAAAACGCCGAGAGCGAACCGAGAAGACGTATGTGCAGGGAGCCTATGGGAAGAAAAAAGACGAGGAGGAGGAGAATGCAAAGGTCCGTTATCTGCGCGGGAAAGATACCTATTCGGTCTTGTTAGCTGTCTTCCAGAACCATCGTTTTTTGCAGACCGTGACACTCGTTCAGATCTTCTGGTGGCAGGACAACGAACTGCGCCGGCTCTATATTGTGGCTCCTTTCATGCTTTCCATTGAAGAGCATTTTCAACTGAGCAGCGTAGGCGACATACCCAGGCTACGCAAACGCCTGAGGGCTGACGGGGCCAGTGTTTATGACGATTTCTCGAAGTATCATAAGCACTTTCGGCGACTTGCTTATCTGCATTCGGACAAAGCCAGTGACCTCTTCAACCAAATTGTTTCGATTAAAGACATCGAAAGCCTCAATAGCTTTGTACGCAACCATATGCTGGAAAAGATCGATATCAAAGACGACATCGAAAGTCTGCACAACACATATCACAATCTGAGCATAGCGTACCAGGCGATCCAGCAAGCTGAGATGCAGTTAGAGATTCTCAAGCCACTGATCGAAGATGCTAATAAATACGAGGATCTGGCTCAGCGTATTCAGCAGGCCCAAGCCTGTGGGAAGCTTGTGCCTCTGTTCATCGCTCATCTCAAAAAGACGCTTTTAGAGGACGCTATTGCGAACGCCGAGCAAAAACAAGCGGAGCAGGAGAAGATCAAAGCTGATCTTGAAGAGGCGTTGAAAACACTCTGGGATCAACAGATTACCCTTGAGGCCAATATCCGAAATGATCGGGTTGGCCAACAAATTCAAGCATTAGAGGGACGTCTAGAGACTCTCGAACAGCGGAAGCAGAAAAGAAAGAAACAAGCGGAGAAATATAACGACTATGCGCGCCAGCTTGGCCTTCCCGCATATGAAGATCGTGCGACCTTTGATACGACTTTTCGCCAGATCCCTCACCTGCTCTCCCAGGTGCATGCACAGTATGCTGAACATATGCAGCAGCGTGATGGACTGGTTGAACAATTAGCAGATTTGCAAAAGCGATGCCGGGCGGCTGAGGATGAATTGAAGTCGCTGCGGGGGCGCAAGAGCCAGATTCCAAGCAGGGAGATTACTATCAGGAAGTCGCTTACCGATGCCTTAGGAATGGCCGAAGAAGATCTGCCCTTCGTTGGCGAACTGGTGCGTGTGCGTGGGTCAGAACAACGCTGGGAGGGGGCCATTGAGCGTCTCCTGCATGGATTTGGCCGCCGTCTTCTTGTCCCAGAGGAGCACTATGATCGTGTGAGTCGTTATGTGGATGCCGTGAATTTACGAGGGCGTTTGGTCTACTCGCGCATCGTTCATACGGTGCGTCCGCCTGTTGTTCGCCAACCCCATCAACAGATGCTCATTGCAAAGCTTGAGGTCAGGCCGGATACTCCGTTCTCTGACTGGCTGGCACACGAACTGGTCACTGCCTATGATTATCTTTGTTGTGAAACAATCGAGGAATTTCAGCAAGCTCGCCGTGCCTTGAGTATCCAGGGGCAGATCAAGCACAGTTTTGACCGACATGAGAAAGATGACCGCTCTGATCTTCATGATCGCACCAAGTATATCCTGGGCTGGAACAATATCCAGAAGCTTGCCGCAATTGAAGCTGAACTGGCACAACTGCGAAAACAGAGTGAGCACATTGATGGCGATAAAAAGCGGCTTGACACGTTATTACAGCAAGCGCAGGAACGGCAGAATCTCCTCAACCAGTTACAAATGTTTGATGACTTCACTACACTTGACTGGCGCAGCGATGTGCGGGAGATTCAAAGCCTTACTCGGCACAAGGAAGAACTGGAGCAAAGTGCCGATCAACTCACCGCTCTGCGAGACCAGTTGGCAGAGGTAAGAAACCACATAGAACAAACAAGAAAGCAACGAGATATCGCCCATAGTCTCAGCTCTCAATACGAGAAAGAAATCAGAGACTACAAACAGGAGCACATCCGTTGTGAGCAGCGGCTGCATCGCGAGATGCAGGAGGAGCATCGTCCGTACTTGCAACGGATCGAACGCGACGCCCAAACCCATGCGCATCTCCTCAAGCTGGAGAGTATGGACGAGGCGAAGGAAAAAATTGGCCTGACCTACAGCGGGCGCATGTCGAGTCTTCAAGGACAACAGAATACGCTCCGCAGTACGCTGGAAGAACGCATGCGCACATTTCGCGACACCGACACGCGCATCGCCCAGGAGATTGATGCTTCTGTAGCAGCAATTCCTGCCTATCGTCGCTACTACGAACAGATCCAGCGCGACGATTTACCGCGTCACCGCCAGCGATTCAAAGATTTGCTGAACGACAAGATCATCCTCGCTATCAGCATGTTCAGAGAAGTTCTTGAGATGCAACGGGATGAAATTGAAACAAATTTGGCCCGCCTGAATGAATCGTTGCGATCCATCGCCTATACCCCCTCAACCTATATCCAGCTCTGCCATAAAGCTTCCCCTGATCCTCAGATTAAGGAGTTTCATACTGCCCTGCGCGCCTGCCTGCCTGATGTTTCCCAGCAGGAAGCAAACGAGACCAGTTTTCGCCATATACAGGCATTAATTGAGCGTTTTGAGCAAGATGAGCGGTGGACAAACAAAGTAACTGACGTGCGCAACTGGATGGTCTTCTGGGCAGAGGAGCTTTATCGTGAAGATGGCAGCCACAAGCAGTATTACGACGATTCCTCAGGTCTCTCTGGAGGACAGAAGGCCAAGCTGGCCTCGACGATCCTGGCCTCGGCTATCGCATATCAATATGGCCTGAACCAGGATGAGAGCAGCCAGCGAGCACTGCGCTTCATTGTCATTGACGAAGCATTCAGCCGCTCTGATGAGATGAATGCTCGTTACGCGATGGATCTTTTCAAACAGTTGGATTTACAAGTGTTAATCGTTACGCCGTTAGAGAAGCTACATATTGTCGAACCGTATATTAGCGCTTGCCATTACGCAGCGAATACAGAAGAAGGAGACGATTCAAAAGTCTACAATCTGACGATTGAAGAATACCATAGCCAGGAGCGGGACTGGCAAGAGGAGGTAGCATGATTACTCCTGACGAGATTCTCCAGAAGGCAAAGCGGCTCTACCTTCCCTTTCTGCGATCCTGGGTTCAGGGAGAGAAGTTCTTTTCCCTCAGCCTGCCGGTAGGCTCTTTGCCTCTTTCCAGCTATGCTCAATTGCGTGAGGGCGTCCAGCGCCTGATAGCAGAATCGAAAGAACAACGGGGCTATGGCTATACTATTGAATTTGAGGTGCATCGAACGCGCAAATACGAGCCGCAGAACCTTCCCAAGCGCATAGTGATCGAAAATGAACACGACTTTTTACGCTTACTTGAGAAAGAGCAAGAATTTACCTGTTTTCAGCAGGATGTTTGCCTCATCCAGAAGCAGCAACCGAACCTGCATGCGTGGATCGTTGCTTACCCTCAGCGTGTGATTGATTATCATAAAGATTGGCCAGACCTCTTAGAAGTCTGTGCCTATTTTGTAGAGCATCCTCGTCCACATTGCTATATCCGGGAATTGCCCATTCGTGTCCATACAAAATTTGTCGAACAGCACGCCGGAATTTTACGTGAATTGTTAGAGGTGCTCCTTCCTCCCGAAGCGATACAACCAGACGCGAAAACGTTCGCCCAACGGTTTGGACTGCGCGAAGACGAGCCGCTGGTACGTATACGTTTGCTTGACGATCAACTCTTCAAACAGTATGGGTTGCCATTGACCGATCTGAGTTTACCGTATACACAGCTTGCACAGCTTCATCTTCAAACCGAACGCTGCATTGTGACCGAAAATAAAATGGTATTTTTAACACTCCCGCATTTCTCTCGTACCTTCGCTATCTTTGGTGAAGGCTTTACTGTGCGTTCCCTCTGTGCTATTCCCTGGTTTGCCAGTTGTCCCATTTTTTACTGGGGAGATCTTGACGCGCAGGGCTTTCAAATTCTTTCACTCTTACGAGCAACTTTTCCCCATGTTCTCTCATTGATGATGGATGAGGCAACATTGCAAGCATTTTCTAGCTTTTGCGTTGAAGGAACACCCTGCACCGTTCAACATCTTCCGTACCTTACCTCGGAAGAACAAGTGCTTTTCCAGCGTCTTGCCAGGGAGAATATTCGCTTAGAGCAAGAACGTATCGATCACGCTTATGCACTTCAATATTTACGTGCCTATCTTGAGTAAAGCCTTTCCAGTTGAGTCTGCCGGTAATTCTGACCTCTACATTTACCGTGAGTTCTGTTTAAGACAAACGGATCAAGCGGCCAGGAGAGCATGTTCTTTTGCTTATCCAAAGCTCACGTTATTTATCTAAAATTCAGGCATCAAAGCAACAGGGCCATTGGCCAGAAAAATCCAGTACCAGCCACCAGATTCTTCTGCAGGGCGCACAGCATGCTCGCAGGGAAGACGAGCTAGCCGGCGAGACGCTCCTGCTCATCATTTTTGGCGAAAAAAGCGCGGGCATAGGCAGCAACGACAGGATGGAGCCGGTAATACCCGTGCTGGTTCCATTCAAGCAGCCCAGCATCCACCAGGTCATCGAGCAGATGGACGTGCAGACTCCCCTGGTGCAGGCTCATAAACTGCTGTTCGGTAAAAGGCGCTGTTGGCGCCGGTAAGGACTGAACAAGGCAGGCCAGGGCCTTTTTTGGCAGGGGAGGAAGCTGCCGCACGCTCTTGCTTATGGCGGTAGATAAAGAGCAGGGCTGGTGGGCGTGAATATGCGTGGAGCAGGGGATCTTGAGGAATACGGCGTCCTGCGCGAGTCGGCAGAGGGCTTCCTCAAAACGTCGGGGTGATGAAGCCCGGGCTTCACAGCGCAGAGGTTCGCCCAGCAGCACCAGGGCCAGCGGTAACTTCCCGACCTGCTGCACCAGCTGTTCCAGCCGCCGGCGATAGGTCTGAGTGAAAGGCGGGGGCAGCGACCGGGTGAGCAGCGTCAGCGCCTCGTCATCACTCAGTTCAGGGATTCGATAGACGGCATGGCTTTGAGAGAGGGCCAGCCGGGGAGAGCGCGTCGTGAAGACATAGCGACACTGTGCTCCTCCCACCAGGTACGCGAAGACTTCATTTTCCCACAGGTCGTCGAGCAAAAACAGCATGCGCCGCGATCCAATAGCCAGGCGCAAACATTCCCGCGCCTGCTCTGGACTCTCGGGCAACGCAGGAAGACCAAGCAGCCGTCCCCAGCGTTGCAGGTGCTGCAACGGGTGGGAGTGCGGCCCGACCGTCGCCCACACGATCCCATCAAACGTCTGACGCACGTGCGGGAGGGTGGCAAGCGCTTGCAAGATCCTGGTTTTTCCCTGACCAGGCCAGCCGGTGAGACTGAGGATCTGTTCGGGGGAGGAGTCCTCGAGCTGTGTGTATAAGCGGGTGAGCAACGCCTGGTGCCCGATCAGCCCTGCATGGAGAGAAAGCGTGGGAACGGAGAGATCCAACAGCGGACCGTTTGGCTGTCGCTGCCGTTTCTTGCCGGAATCCTCTTGCGGCCAGAAGGCCGTCTCAGGAAGATGAAAGAACTCACCAATTACCTGGCGGTAAAACGGGCTGGGTTGTTTCCCCTGTCGCTCCCAGCGGTGAATCGAAACACTACTGACTCCAAGTGATCTGGCCAGTTCCTCCTGGGTAAAACCTGCGTGAATGCGGGCGCGCCTTAACCGTTCATTCATACGCATGCACCTTCTTTCACATGCTCTGCTCAGATGATACCGAACCGAGTTGTACCGTACAAAGGCCCAACTCATGGCGAAAATAGAAGCGTTTGCGCGAATGCGCAGCCTCGGAAAGCAAACAGGTCCTTCCGGCAGGATAGGTCTTCACCAGCGCCAGTCATCGGTCTGTGGAACCTCTCGGTAGGCAAGCAGCGCTACCCAGTACGCCACCTGGCGGGCCAGGGCATCCGCTTCAAAGGCAGGATGAGGGCGAGGTGAGGGATCGGCAAGCGCCTCGCGCATGGCCTCCTCACAGTAGGCTTCAAGTTGCGCCTGGTCTCTCATCCCCATGCACCTGGCAAGATACCGCAAATAGGAGCGACGACGAGCGTCTACCAGTTCTCCAGGGACCAGGACAAACAGGGCCTGATTTGTTGTCAGCCCCCCGTAATAGGCAGAAGGAGTGTGCTGCTCCCGATAGGGAAACAGCGTTCCCGGCTGCCAGTAATACCACTTCTGCACGCGCTCTTCGACCTGGCTCAAGGCCGTTGAGGGAGAAGAGACGGAAATGTACTCAGCCAACGACTGTGCTCTTTTCCGCTCCATAGCGGGATACGAGTTCTCTCTCTCGTCCATCGGACTCCTCCTTTTTGGGGACAGGGTGTACGCAACGTGAGCTGCTCTCCATTGCGAAAGGTCGCTGGCTGCTTTCTCCTCATTGGCCGAAGCGTATCTATCTTAAGCGCACAGCCCTCGAAACCCTTTCAGCATGGTCGTGTAGAAACAAG
>Ga0209581_1004995_pt1 | contig 10364 bp, 8 predicted proteins | sample Coa_R2_FD_187160 | JGI IMG/M metagenome (GOLD analysis project Ga0209581, IMG submission 187160) | Surface soil microbial communities from Centralia Pennsylvania, which are recovering from an underground coalmine fire - Coalmine... | ecosystem: Environmental > Terrestrial > Soil > Unclassified ...
CGCGCAGTTCCGCGACAATGGCTGCGAGTTCTGCTTCCGAGACTTTTTCAAGCGTCTCGCGCATAAATTCCAGGGCGCTGGGCGTGTCAACAACCTGGCCGACCAGTTCATCGCCATTCGATACCGGAGCCGCCATGACCTCACTCCCCTCCGCCTGCTGCCGCCTCAGCCGCGGCCGCCGCGCGCATGGCTCGCCGTATAGTGCTAACAGCTTTCATGGCTGCCGCGCCTCCCATCGCAGTGCTGTCCTCCAGGTCTTTCGGGCCAGCCGCCGCGCCCGCTACAAAGATACCGGGAACAGGCGTGCTGACAGTATCGAGCGGCCCACCGACCGTCTCCAGGAAACCGTGCCGTTCACGCGGCAGATTCAGCACCTTCGCCATCTCGACCGTTCCCGCGCTGGGAACCATACCCACCGAGAGGATCACCACATCCATTGGCACCTCTACGGGCCGCCCCATCGTGGTATCTTCTCCCTTGATAACCAGTGTGTCACCTCGCTTGAGTACTTCGGTGACAATGCCGCGAATGTAGTTGACCTTGTGTTCCTCCTGCGCCTTCCAGTAGAGCTGATCTTCCCAGAAACCATACATGCGCATATCGATGTAGAAAATGAAGACCTTCGCGTCAGGCAGCAGCTCTTTGATCTCGATAGCCTCCTTCGAGGCAACCCCACAGCAGACCTTTGAGCAGTACTCGTTGCCCAGGCGTCGATCGCGCGAGCCGACACATTGAATGAAGCAGACGCGCTTCGGCGGCTGACCCGTCGAGGGGCGTACAAAACGCTTCTCCTTGAGCATTTTTTCGGCATCGACAAGCGTCAGCACGTCCTCAAACTCGTAATAGCCGTACATCTGCGTCTCGCGTCCGGGGTCGAAGTGATCAAAGCCGGTCGCGACGATGATCGAGCCAACGGTTTCCTGCCGCGTCTCACCCTGCTTACTGGTCAGCGTCACCTGAAAATTGCCGGGGCCGCCCTGGCTCGCTGTAACCCTGGTGTTCAGCAACACCTCGATCAGCGGGTCATCGCTGACGTCGTCGATCATACGGCTCATGGCGGTTTGAGCATCTTCCAGGTGCGGCGTGAACGAGGCATAATGCTCGGAAAGAGGCGCGCCGCCGAGCCGCTCACGTTTCTCTACCAGGATCGCGGGCGTACCTAAATCGGCGACGCCGCGCGCAGCATACAGACCGGCGGGGCCACCGCCGATAATCAGAACAGTGTCACCTGGCATCAGCATCCTCCCATGAAAGAAATTGCATCTCACCCCTGCGCAGTCGTTCGAGGTCTTCCTCGAATTCGGCCCAGCGCGCCTGCCAATCGATGCCCATCTTCTCCAGCAGCGGGCGATAATCCACACTGTGCCAGTGCAACTGGCAGATGCGATAGGGATGCGCGCCCATTGCCAGCGCGGCGAACTGCGCGTCGGAGAGGACGGGAATACCCACGTTGCGCCCGTGCGCACGGGCAGCAAACTGGCTCTTATCCAGTGTAGTGACGCAACCGGTGTCGTGTGTGATGGTCACATCGGGATTGGCCTCTTCCTTCATGCGCTCGATCTTGCGCAGGGTGGCGAACGAGCGGGTGAAGTCGCGCTGCACCAGAATGTGGCGGAAGCCAAAGCCGCAACAGTCGAACCAGGTGGAATAATCGGCCACCTTCGCCCCCAGCGCCTCTACAACCGCGCTAATGACAGCGGTGCGCTGCCCCCCATACAGGTCGGGGTCATAGATGGCGTCTTCCGCGACGAGCTTGTAGTAGTGACAGGCCGGGTGAACCGTGACCGTCACGTTGCTCAGGTCAAAGACCTTGCGCTTCGCGATCTCAAAGCGCATAGCGTGTACCCATTCGCTGTAGTGGACGATTTCTTCGGGGATCACCAGAGGCTTGCCGAGTTTCGCCATAATCTCACGCACCTGTTTGCGCAGTTCGGGATGATGCACAAGCTGTTCGCGTGTCTCTTTGTAGTGTCCGTAGCTGGTGCCGCAGTGGATCATGGGAAAGTAGCCGGTTTCATAGGCAGCAGCGAAATTGCGCACGGCTACGGCAGCTTGCGCGGCGGCGTTGGATGTCGCGGAAGCGTAATAATTCCAGGCAGTGCAGGAAGTCTGGTCACGAGGGTCGTTGTACTCCATGCCGAGCTGGCGATGCAGCCAGAAAATCGCGGTCGAATAGCCGGGGATATGGCCGCACTGCCCGCAGCTTTTATGATGCCAGGTGAACTGGCGCGGAATGCGTTTGGTACGGCCATATCTGGTCATTACTTCCACGCTGTCTTCGGGGACGCGCTGCACGATCCATTCGCCCTGCGCCTCAAGTTCAAAGAGTTTCTCCCGGATATCCTCTGTCGGCGCGTTCGCCGGGTCACGCTGAAACACGCGCTGCGGAATGGTTCCGCGTGTGATGCTGGTGACAGGGATAGCAACTTCATCGGTCATATGGCCTCCCAAACAGTGTGTACATTGTCCGGGCGCTCCGATTCACGCCCTTAGTGCTTTTGCGCTTGACTTTTTCGGGTTTGATGGTACTCCCCCGTGGGGGAGGTGGCAGGAATCAGGCCCTTTACCAACCTCCCGTTTGAGATCGAAATTAGAGACTGAAGCCTTTTTCTTCGAGCGCCTCTTCCATCACATCCTGCAAGATCATATGCAACCCCTCGTCGATCTCTTTAATCATGTCGAGTACGCCCGTCATGTGCCAGATCAGGTAAAGCTCGGTCAGCGTCTTCTCCTCCACATCCCAGGCAAGCTCGGTAGTATGCAGGGTTTCGGGCGGCAGGGCGCGCCGCCAGAGATCGAGATTCTCGGAAACCTGACGCACATCCGGCCCCCAGTCGGGGAAAGCATCAGGCTGCAACATGTCGGGCGAGACCTGCGTGCCGGTTGACATGATCTTGTAGATGACACGCCCGTAGCCCTCCAGCGCCTCTTTGGCCGAGCGCAGACCGTTCCTCACCGATACTTCACGCAGGATGGTGATGAGGCCGCCAGGAGAATTGCCACGCGGACAGCGATCGCACGAGAAGCACTGCGAGCAGTTCCAGACATCCTCGTTCATCTGCTGGTAGACCAGCTCGACATCTTCGCGGGCCACCGCCTGCGTTATTTTGCGAGGGCTGAAATCATAAAAGCGAGCCGAGGGACAGGCAGCGACACAGATACCGCATTCGTAACACCCTTTCAGGTAATCGTGAAAGCGAATATCCTGCGTGACCTCGGTAAAGAGTCGCTCCTTCTCTTCATAAGGAACAGCATCGTATTTCGACAGAAGCTGGGCCAATGGATCACCTCCATGTGGGCCGATGGCTTGTCCTGGAAGCTGGCGGCTATCTCAGAAAGAGATTACTGCATCAGCTTCAAGCGCCATATCGTTAAAGGCAGCGCCGCCAATCATTTCGACGCCTTCAATCAATTCTTCGTAGCGCAGATTATTGAGATCCAGGCTGGGCTGGCAGACGTAGAACTTGACGCCCAGCTCCGCCGCCTGATCGATGAAGCGGCGCAAGGGCGCGCCCTGCCCGTCTTTCTTGGGGATCAATTTTTCCGCCACGCCCTGTACAAGCAGTGTGGGGCCGTTGACGGTAAAATAAATGCCGACCTCAATATCCATGGCAGCGGCGGAAGCGGCGAGGTAGAATGGGGTGGCCGCACGCTCCGGAGCTTCAACGCCGTTGGTCTGGATGTACAGTAACTTCTTGTTTTCTTCATCCATGCAGTTTCACCTTTCGCAGGCAAACGGGTCTGGAACTGGCTTCAACCAGCCTCAACTCTGAGGACGCGCTACCGGTCGCATTACTTTTTCTTGCGAATGTAAAACTTGAAGGTCTTGCCCTCTTCTTCGATGCCCAGCAATTCGTTGCCGGTCTGTCTGGCCCAGGCAACCATATCGGCCTTCGAGCCGGGGTCATCGGCGAGCATCAACAAAACCTGGCCCACCTGCATCTCCTTCACCGTCTTAGAGGTCTTGATGACGGGAACAGGGCAGAGGAGTTTCAAACAATCGAGGGTGCGATCAACGTGGTCAACTGGTGGCATAGCTACCTCCCGGTGTGTACTACGACGTACAAAATCTGTGATGTGCAAGCTCCGGCTTGCCGTGCAACGAGAGTGTCCGTGAACCGCCGTTTACGTTAGTAATTTAGAAATAACGAAAGTATGAAAGTATTGTAACCGCAAGACGGAGAAAAGTCAAGTGCTATTCTGTGGAAAAAGCAACCTGTTTCCCCGCTACATTGCTAGCGTTTGAAAGCACTGTTGGCCGGGCGATAGGGACGAATCATCCACAGGGGGCGGCGCAGCCCATCGGCTCGCTCGGGTTGAGGGCGCGTCATTGCCAGCCACTGCCGGTACACCTCGTAGGCTTTGTGCGTATCGACAACGACATCGCCGTAGCGATCCTCTTCGTGAGCGCGTTCGACCCGCACTTTCTGGTGCCAGCAGTGCATGCCGCTGACCGGGTCAGGGTGAACCGGGAAGGCCAGGTTTTGATGCACGCCGCCCTCGCGCCAGAAAATGCGCGCCGAGTCGGGGTCGTCGCTCTCGAAGGGACGTATCCCCTCGCGCTGGCGCATGCGCCAGATGCCATTTTCCTCGCGCCTCAATTCCACCAGCGTCGAGGCCCAGCGGTCGGGGCCACCGCTCGTCTCCAGCCGCCAGCGACCAAGATGGTGCGAGCAGGCCACAATACCGGGCCGAATCCCCTCCGTTACCCAGGCGCGGTTCACATAGTAGCCAATCTCGGTTGTCACCCGTACCAGATCGCCCGTCTGTACCCCCATGCGCACTGCATCATGCGGGTGAATCCAGACGGGGTTGGCGTTGGAGATTTCGTAGAGCCATTTCGCGTTGCCTGAGCGCGTGTGAATGAGCGTGGGCAGGCGGAACGTCGGGATCAGCAGGTATTCGCCGCGCGCATGATCGATGTTTGAGGGATGAACGTGACTGCGCGTGACGCCCGGCACGCTGTATTGCGGCCAGCCCCAGTCCTTGAGCGTGGCCGAGTAGAACTCCAGTTTGCGCGAAGGCGTGGGGAAGCCCGCATAGGCTTTGCCGTCAACCATCACGCCGATAGCTGCACTGTTGCGGCGAATGATGCCGTTGCGTTCGTCCACCTGCGCCCCTTCCAGGTCTGCAGGCGAGAGAGCCTGCTCGTGCAGGCGGAAGACGGGGGATTTTTCCTGCGGGATCTCAAACGCGCCGTACTTCTGCATGTATTCGAGCGGCGTCAGTTGCTCCTTTGCCGCTACCTCTGGCAGGCCGGGAACGCTGTTCTCGAAGATCCAGCGATAATATTCTTCGATGGTGAGTTTCTCGCCGGGGCGATAGGGCGACTCGAAGTACCTGCGAATGCCCAGGTTGCCGTCGGGATCGATACGCCAGGAGAGTTCGATCCAGAACTCATCCTCCTCCCACACTTCGCCCGGATTGGCCTCATACGTGTAGCGTACCGGCTTGCCCTGATGCTGCTGATAGACGCGCAGCACGGGCTGGCGGAAGCCAATCCAGCGGCCCGCATGGGTTTCCTGGCTCATCAAGTCGTGTCGCTCGCTGGCATGTCCCATCGGCAGCACATAATCGGCATACCATGCCGTCTCGCTCCACACGGGCGTGAGAGCGGCGTGCAGTTCGATCTGCTGCTCGTTGGTCAGCATCTCGATCCAGCTGGTGCCATCAGGATTGGTCCAGACCGGATTGTAGACGCGGGTAAAGTAGACCGCGAGCTTGCCCCGACCCTCGCGCAGAAAGTAGGGCAGCAAGATGCTCATTTCGTAGTTCGCCAGCGGATATTCCGGCGGGAAGAGTAGCTCGTTCCAGACCTCAGAAGGGGAGGGTTTGAGGAAAGGCGTGGGAACGAACTTATTCCAGGCGTTGGGGGCCGTTCCACCGGGTGTACCGATGCTGCCGGTCAGAACCGAGAGGAACCACAGGGCGCGCGAGACCTGCCAGCCGCCCAGGTTGCCAGCCGTAGCTGCTCGCCAGGTATGAGCCGCAAAGGCGCTGCCAGCATGGCCGATCTGCCGGGCGATATCGACGATCACCTCGGCGGACAGCCCGCTCTCCTGTGCAGCAAAAGCTGGCGTGTACTGCGAGTACAAAGCGAGCAGCACCTCGACGAAGCGGTCAAAGGTCTGCGGCTCATCGGGGTGTTCCGCCGCCAGAAATTCCTGCCAGTTGACCCAGCGCCGCATGAACTCACGGTCAAACAGCCCCTCGGCCAGGATCACGTGCGCCATTGCCAGCAGCACCGCCGCCTCCGAGCCGGGCCAGGTGGGCAGCCAGTAATCGGCCATACTGGCCGTATTGGAGAGGCGCGGATCCATCACTGCCAGCTTTGCCCCCTTCATCTTGCCCTCCATGATGCGCTGCGCCTGTGGATTGAAATAATGGCCAGTTTCCAGGTGCGAACTGATGAGCAAAATGAAGCGTGCGTTGGCATAATCCGGGGAAGGGCGATCCATACCGCACCAGATGTGATAGCCGAAACGCGCCGAGGATGAGCAGACGTTGGTATGGCTGTTGTGACCATCCACTCCCCAGGCTCCCAGCACGCGCTCCATATAACCATCGTGTCCGGGTCGTCCCACATGATACATGATCTCGTCGCGTCGCCCCTCAACAAGCGCCTGCCGGATTTTCGCGGCAAAGGTATCCAGCACCTCATCCCATGTCACGCGCTCCCACCTGCCCTCGCCGCGCTTGCCTGTGCGCCTCAAGGGATAGAGAATGCGTTCGGGATCGTTGATCTGGTTGATAGTGGCCGGGCCTTTGGCACAGTTACGCCCGCGACTGCCCGGATGGTAGGGATTACCTTCCAGCTTCTTGACACGCCCGCTCTCTTTGTCTATGTAGGCCAGCAGCCCACAGGCCGCCTCACAGTTGAAGCAGATGGTCGGGATGATCTCGTAATGCCTCTCGACTTTGCGCGGCCACGCCTTCGCGTCATACTCCACCCAGTCGCGCCAGCGTTGCGGCGGTGGGCAGGAGGCCAGGTCGCGTACCGTCATCGGCTCGCCGCCGGGAGCGATTTGCTCTTTCAAGGGAATATCGGTCATCTCATTTCTCCTTCATTCTCGAAACGACGGTAATACTCAACTGAGCGGCACCGCCTGACCCGCTCTGACAAAGCAATGCTCATAGGCGAAGAGACCTACCAGCGCACATATCCCCGCTATGCCAGCAAGCGCAGGCTGAGCGACAGGCACAAACATACCCACCAGCAACAGGAGCAGCGGCAGAAGCGTGCCAACCCCGGCGAAGAGCCACCAGAAGATCTTCTGTAAGGAACCTCTAACCATAAAATGGGCAGCAGCGGCGACATGGCTGTTGGCGTGTGGCCCAAAGACTTCTACCGCTCCCAGCACGCCATGCAGGGCAATGGCAATAAGCAAGAGGATCGTAAGCGTGAAAGTGATGCTGCTTCCTACAGACAGCGCCCAGCCGAGCAGAGCCAGCGCCGCTGAACCGGCCAGCACAGCCTGCACGATCAACACGGGCAGCAAAAGGGGAGTCTGCCAGAAGTCACGTCCCTCGGCCTGCCCGAACAGGAAGGCGGTATAGCCCGCTGCGGCTATGCCGAAGAGAGCAGCCGGAACGAGCAACCAGTATAATCCGGCGGTGAAGTCCAGGACGGCAGAAAGAAACCAGGCGACCTCGATCAGCCCGAAGAGGCCCAGGATATAAGCCCCCCAGACCAGCCACGAAGCCGGGTTGGACTTCAAAACGAGGTAGAGTGCCCGATCAGGCCGTTTGAGGTCGGCAGTGAGCAGCACCAGGGTGATGGCGATGAAGAGGCCGCTGATCATCGGCGCGCCGATGCCCGCCAGCGCATTCAAGGGGGTACTGAGCGCGTTGCCCCAGCCATTAAGAGCAAGGAGTAGCGTAGCGACGATCATGGAACCTGCGCCAAGCGATTTCGTTCCCAGGTAGGTCGAAACCTTCCAGCCCCAGGGGGCGCGATTCTTTGGCGTGTCATAGACCACGTGAGCCTCGCTCTGCCTGCTCATCGCCTGCTGTGGAGAGGAGCCGTTAGAGGGGCGCAGCGATTTACCTGCATCGATGGCCTGTTCATCTTCGTGATGCGGCTTGAGCAGCGTACTCCACATCGTCATGTGAGGAAGCTCCTCGACAGCAGCCTCCGGGTTAATGGTGGCCTCGTCCGCACCGAGGTAGTAGACATTGGGGCCGGTTCCCTGCTCCGGCTTGCGTACGCGCACGGGTTCGCGGGCAATGATTCTGGCAATCTCGCTGTTCGGGTTATGCAGATCACCGGCGATGATAGCATGTTCCGGGCAAACGACGACGCAGGCCGGTTCCAGCCCAAGCTCGGTGCGGTGCGCGCAGTAGTTGCACTTGGCCGCTGTGTGTGTACCGGGGTCAATATAGAGCGCGTCATAGGGACATGCCTGCATGCAGGATTTGCAACCGATGCAGCGACTGGCATCGAAATCGACGATGCCATCCTCGCGTTTGTAGAGGGCACGGGTCGGGCAAATCGTCACGCAGGGCGCGTTATCGCAGTGATTGCAGCGGTTCACCAGAAAATAGCGGCGAGCGTTGGGAAACTCGCCCCGTTCGATGTACTTGACCCATGTTCGGTAGACGCCGATGGGGACATCGTGTTCAGCTTTACAGGCAACGGTACAGGCATGGCAGCCAATGCACTTGCGCTGGTCGATCACGAAGGCGTACTTTGTCATCTCGACTCTCCTCTTCTCTAGCGCGAGCGCCCTGTAAATCCTCTGTCTCCAGGGACTAAGGGAGCAGTGGGCTTATTAAGAAAGTGTACAGAAGAGCCGGACATTTGTCTAATTTATCTTACTGATACTCTCTATAAAGAAATATTTATGAAGGGTAGGAGAACCGGCGCGCATAGTCCATAAAATCGCGTGCCATTGGCCCAAAATACTTCCCCTGGCGGTAAAACATCGCAAATGGTCTCGTTAACTCCAGATCAGTGATGGGCAGAGCGCGTAACTCGCCTGTGGCTACCTCTCGCCTCACGGCTGCACTGGAGACAATAGCGACGCCCAGATTCGATTCCACGGCCTTTTTGACCGGCTCAGTTCCCTGAAAACTCATCACGATTTTCAAGGTGTAACCACGCTCGCGAAAGGTCTGCTCAACCAGCCGACGTGTACGCGAGATGCTTTCAGGCACAATAAAGGGGAGAGCGGCGACCTGCTCAAGGGTGAGCGCGGGTTGTGAAGCGAGTGGGTGACGCGAGGAAAGAATGAGGGTGAGCCTGTCTATACCAACCTGCTCGACCGTTACTTCAGACTGTTCAATGTTGCCACAGGCGAAGCCAAGATCAATGATGCCCTGCCGCGCCCGCTCGATCAGGCGGTCAGTGGCATCGATCTGCAAGAGCAGTTCGCTCTCGGGATGCTGTTCCTTGTAGGAGGCGAGCAGTGGCGGAATCAGGTACATGCCGCCGGTAGTGTTAGCGGCAACCACCAGCCGACCACGCGCTGCGCCTTTCAACTCAGCCAGCACGCGCTCGGCCTCCGCCTCTGCATTGAGCATGGGCAGAGCGCACTGGTAGAGGGCTTGCCCGGCCTCGGTCACCAGAAGCTGCTGGTTGACGCGCTCGAACAGTTTGACCCCCAGGCTCCGCTCCAGCGCCTGTATCTGAAGGCTCACCGCAGGCTGAGTCATAAATAATGCTTCGGCAGCCTTTGTATAGCTGCTTTGTTCTATTACTGTACAAAAGATACGCAATTGATGCAGGTTCATAACTCAATAGCAAATAGCTGTGTCAAAATTACATCTGTATCGGGCTAAGAAAGGGAACTACCGGTTATTTTCATGCTGGCGGCAGCTTCCCTGTTGGCTGGTCTTCCAGGCCGGGAACTTTAAATACCAGAGTGACGGAACCGAAACGCACGCTGGCTCCGTGTTGCAGAAGTTCGGGTTTGAAGGGTTGGAGCTTTGTGGTACCCAGACGGGTGCCGTTTCGACTGTTGAGGTCTTCGATATGAAAGAAGGTCTCTTCGTAGCGAATGCGGGCATGCTGGCGCGAGACGGTCATCTTCGGGTCAAAGGGCGTCAGATCGATATCGGGGTGGATGCCGCGTTTGGGGTCGGCGCGGCCAACGACCACGTTTTTCTGTGTGATCGCCAGGCGATGTTTCTCCACGCCATCGACTTCATAAGAGAGAAAGGCCAGGGCGGTATGCTCATTGTGTAACGCCTGGGAAGCGGTGACGGTGGGTAAACCTTCGATGGGGGCCGCGCGCAAGGTTACATCGGCAACGGGGGCCATCTCCCCGGTCAGTCCGTAGCCGGGCGAAGTTGGTCTGCCGCCTTGCAGCACTGGCTGAGAGGGAAACCGGATTTGATCCAGGGCAGCAAGCAACTGATCGGCG
>Ga0209581_1004997_pt1 | contig 10362 bp, 7 predicted proteins | sample Coa_R2_FD_187160 | JGI IMG/M metagenome (GOLD analysis project Ga0209581, IMG submission 187160) | Surface soil microbial communities from Centralia Pennsylvania, which are recovering from an underground coalmine fire - Coalmine... | ecosystem: Environmental > Terrestrial > Soil > Unclassified ...
ACTATGGCTCTCCAGGCCACGCCGCTCCACAGGCCACCCGCAAGGGGTGGCCCTACTATATACGATGGCTCTCCAGGCCACGCCGCTCCACAGGCCACCCGCAAGGGGTGGCCCTACTATATACGATGGCTCTCCAGGCCACACAACGCAGTCGTATATAGTAGGGCCACCCCTTGCGGGTGGCCTGTGGAGCGGCGGCGCCGTGACCTGCTGGTGGTCGGCGCCGTGACCTGCTGGTGGTCGGCGCCGTGACCTGCGGCGCGGCGGCGCCGTGACCTGCTGGTGGTCGGCGCCGTGACCTGCGGCGCGGCGGCGGGTGGCCTGCGGCGCGGCGGCGGGTGGCCTGCGGCGCGGCGGCGGGTGGCCTGCGGCGCGGCGCCGCGACCTGGCAGACCTGCGGGGTGGCGTGACCTGGGATGTGGTGACCTGCGGTATCCAGGTGTACTTTTGCCGCATTCAGCCGATAAACAAGAGCAGGAAATCGTGTCTGTGAGCATTGAACTGCTCTCAAGCAGAAAGAGCGACACAGGCAGGGGCGGAAGGGATATTTCCCGGACTCCATCCTTGCTTTTATCGACCGATGCATGCAGGAGTGTATACTATGCAATTATCCCGCCTTCGCACTGCAATTCTCTATATGTTGTTGCGCGCGCTGGCAATGCTTCTGGCGTTGCTGCTATTTTTTGTCGCCAGAAGATTTTTCTTTCCCGGCAGACAGCGCACTCCACCCACAAACATATCGCAATTGCCGCCACAGGCGCAGGTACCGACGCAGTTCGCGCTTCACGAAACGCGAAAATCGAGTCCCGGCAGACGCATACTGGTCGGCGTCTCCGTCGTTGCTCTGGTAGCCCTGATTGCTGGCGGCTTTCTTTTCTCGGTTCGCTCCTATTCGGGGACGCTGGTGCAGGCAAAAACGTCTTCCGCCAGAGCAACACAGACTACACAGGTGCATCCCACCACGTTCGAGCGCGGCATCATCTACCCACAGTGGTCGCAGAACGGCTACGGGACACAGGATACAGCGTGGCAGCAGGGCATCGCGACAATGAAAACGCAGACGGCGGCGCAATGGATAGAGATTCCTGTCCTCTTTTCTCAGGCCACATCCAGTTCCACAACGGTAGAGGTCTCAAGCAGCGCGCCGGACGTACAGAGTTTCACGGAAGGGATAGAGAGGGCGCACGCGCTGGGCTATAAGGTGTTCTTTGCGCCGTTGATGCAGGTGCGCCAGCCGGGCGGTTGGTCGGGCAGCATCGCCTTCACTACCGGCGCGCAGGAGCAGGCATGGTTCGATAGCTACTGGCAGACGCTGCAACCCTACATTGCTGCCGCTGCCAGAGAACACGTCGAGCAGATGGCCATCGGCACCGAATTGCAAACGCTGCAACAGACGGTACCTGCGCCCTTCTGGAACCAGTTGATTGCGCGCATACACAGCATCTTCAACGGGACGCTGACCTACGATATGAACTGGAGTTCACTGAGCCAGACCATGCCGAACTGGCTAAAAAATCCTGCCCTCACGTATATCGGCGTCTCCGAGTACATTCCACTGCTCAACACGCCCGCACGTATCGACCCGGCGGCCATGCCTGCGCTCTGGCAGCAAAAGGTAAGGCCGCAACTGGATGCACTTGCCAGAACGCTCAACAAGCCGTTGCTCATCACGGAAATTGGCTATCGCAATAGCGCCGATACGCTCTACCACACCTGGGAAGCCACTTCAACCGCCCACGCCGACCCGGTGGAGCAGGCAGGGGCGTACAATGCTGCGCTCTCTAACATCTTGCGAGACAGCCATATTGCCGGGAGCTTCTTCTGGGGCTGGGACGATGTCGGCATGTTTGCCATCGCAGGCCAGCCAGCCGTGCAAGTGCTACATCAATGGTATACGCCCACACGGGGATAGCATAGAGGGAAGGGGAATTTCAGATGCAGGCAGAGGTGAAAAGCGCCGGTTCAGCACAGCAGGGCCATCATCTCCCCGCGCAACCGGCAGATGAGCATTTCGAGCGGCGAGTCGCCGCCTACCGCAAATGGCTGAGCGAGCAAACCCGGCGGCATAAGGGCCGCGTCCAGCAGGAGATGGATGATTACGCGGCGCGCGCCTTGCAAGTAGTCGAAGTAGGCAGTAACAGGATACAAACGTTCGCGCCCTTTCGCTACAAATATTCGGCGCTGCAAACCATTACGCGCAAGCAGATTCTCTTTGCCAGCATAATCGCGCTGGTCTGGGCAGGCTGCATGGCATGGCGCTGGAAGGAAACGCTGGTCTGCACCATCTCGCTGATTACGCCTGGCTACCTGTCACATCTCATACTGGATGTGTTCCTGGCCCTGCATGTGATACACAGTACGAGCGAAGAACACATCGACGAAGCCGTAATCGCTGCCCTGAAAGACGCGGACTGGCCGACCTATACCATCCTCTGCCCGCTCTATAAAGAAGCGGCGGTGGTCCCGCAGTTCGTGCAGGCCATGCGCGCCATCGACTACCCGACCGAGAAGCTCCAGATCCTTTTTCTTACTGAAGAGGACGACGCGGAGACGCGGCGCGCCATCTTATCGCTGCGCCTGCCCCCACACTTTCACATCGTGACCGTCCCGGATGGCGCGCCGCGCACCAAGCCGCGCGCCTGCAACTACGGGCTGGTCGAAGCAACGGGCCAGTATGTGGTCATCTACGACGCTGAAGACATGCCCGACCCGTTGCAATTGAAGAAAGCCGTGCTGACCTTTGCCAATCACGGCGCTGACCTCGCCTGTGTCCAGGCCAAACTGAATTTCTACAATCCACAGCAAAACCTGCTCACGCGCTGGTTCACGGCGGAATACTCGCTCTGGTTTGATCTGATCCTGCCCGGCCTGCAGAAAGCGAAGCTGGCAATCCCCCTGGGGGGTACCTCGAACCACTTCCCCACGCAGGCCCTGCGCGCACCGGGCGGCTGGGACGCCTTCAACGTCACTGAGGACTGCGATCTGGGCCTGCGCCTCTCCTGGTTCCGCTTAAAAACCGTCGTCGTCGATTCCACTACCTATGAAGAGGCGAACTCGCGGGTCAAGAACTGGATTCGCCAGCGGTCACGCTGGATCAAAGGCTATATGCAAACCTACCTGGTACATATGCGCGAGCCGTTGCACTACCTGCGCGCCGGACGACTGCGCGAGCTTTTCTCCCTGCAGGTGGTCATCGGCGGCAAAACCGCTATTCTGCTCATCAACCCGCTGATGTGGCTCCTGTTCGCCCTGACCATCCTCTTTCGCCAGCAGGTCACAGCCGCCTTCGCGCCGCTCTTTCCGCCCTTCATCCTCTACACCGGCCTCTTCACGCTCATCCTGGGCAACTTCTTCTATGGCTACATCTACCTGCTCGGCTGCATGAAACGCGCGCAGTTTGAGCTGGTACCCTGGATGCTGCTCATCCCCATCTACTGGTTTCTGACCAGCGTGGCCGCCGGCATGGCGCTCTACGAACTCTTCACGCGCCCGCACTACTGGCAGAAGACCATTCACGGTCTCCACCTGAAACAGGCCAACGCCTCGCCCACTGGAGACGACCCGGAATGGGAAAAACTGGCACAATTAGCCGAATCGCTCACGCCGCTCAGAGCGGGAACGCAGCCCCCGCTGCTGCACGGTTCCGGCCCTCAAGTACAAAAATACGCGAAACTGGATCAGGTTCCCGTCGCCTCGGTACAGGATCAGGTCGAGACGATGATCGGCCTGCACAAACCCGCGCTCCCACCCTCAGAACGGGCATATCTGGAACGCAGCAAGCGCGCGCAAAGGGATAGCTGGTTTGCCTTCACTTCTGTCACGGCCCTGCTCCTCAGCGTCGTCGCCTGTGCTTACTTCTTCACGCAGCATCAAATCCTGCTCTTCCCCGACGCCATGCAACAGGTAGACGCGGCGCGCCGTTTCGTGCCGGGATCGCCACTTTTCCACTTTGCTCAACCGGGCGGCGGCAACCTGCCATTACCGACTCTGCTCATCGCGCCGTTTGCCTGGAATGATGTGCTGTGGCGCACGGGCCTGGCGGGAAGCATTCCATCAATGCTATCCTACATCGTCACGGCCCTCTACCTCTTTCTGGCTCTGCGCCTGCTGACACACCGCAGCCTTCTCGGCTACCTGGGTACGCTGCTCTTTCTGCTGAATCCAACCATTCTCTACCTGCAAAGCGTTCCCGGCAGCACATTGCTCTGCATCGCAACGCTGACTGCCAGTTGCTATTACATGCTGGCATGGATACATAGCGGCAGGCTCGCGCACCTGCTGGCAGCAGCAAGCAGTATCTGCCTGGCGACGCTCAGTCGCTACGATGCCTGGCTCTATTTCGCCGTCTTCTTCATGCTCATCCTGTCGGTCGGGCTGGTGAAACGCCAGCCGCGAACGCAGATCACGAGCAATCTGCTGGTCTTTAGCATCCTGGGCGCGTCGGGCATTGTTCTCTGGCTGGCGTGGTGCGGAATACTGTTCGGCAGTCCGCTCTCCTCCCTGCAAACACACTTCCTCACGCAAACGGCCTTTGCTCAATCAACCATGCCTTCCACCGCTGCTGATCTCTGGCAACCCCTGCATCCCTTTGTAGCAGCCGCGCTGCAAACGCTGGGTCCTGTTCTTTGCATCGCCGCGCTGCTGGCAATCATTTCATTCGTGCTGCGCCGTTGCTTCAAGCCACACATGCTGGCGGCGCTCGTGCTGCTCGCTCCCGTCGCGCTCCTCATATTGAGCATGTACAACAACCTGCTTCTGCTGGCCCTGCCACTCTCCCTGCCCATCTCGTTTCAGAGCCAGCAGTTTACCGCCAGTCTGGGGGCCGAACTGGTTGTGCCTGCCGCCATTTTTATCGGAACGCTGGTCGGGGATTGGGTCGGGAACAGGCTGCGTCTATAACCTTCCTTCTCTTTTTCGTGCTATCATGTAGGAAAAGAAAAGGAGAAAGAGCTGTGACAGAGCAAGAAAAAACGCCGATTACACAGCGCAAATTGCGCGCGGGCATCGTGGGTGGTGGCCCCGGCTCGTTTATCGGCAGCGTCCACCGCATCGCCGCCGGGCTAGATAACCAGGCCGAAGTCGTAACCGGCGCGATGTCGCCCGACCGGCAGCGCGCGGAGGAGGGCGCGAAGGCCTGGTATCTACCGCGCTGGTACAGCGACTACCGGGAAATGGCCGAGCAGGAGGCGGCGCGCCCGGACGGTATCGATTTTGTCATCATCGCCACGCCCAATCACCTGCACTACCCGGTCGCGAAAGCCTTTCTGGAACAGCACATTCACATTGTCTGTGATAAGCCGCTGACCGGCCAGCTTGCAGAGGCGCAGGAACTGGCCGCGCTGGTCGAACGTAGCAACGTCATCTTCGCCCTGACCCACAACTACACCGGCTACCCAGCCGTGCGACAGGCGCGAGACATGGTGCGACAGGGCATGCTCGGCGATATTCGCAAAGTGCTGGTAGAATACATCCAGGACTGGCTGATGGAGCCGGTGGAGGCCAGCGGCAACAAGCAGGCTGCCTGGCGCACCGACCCGACACGCTCAGGTATTTCCGGCTGCATCGGCGATATCGGCACGCACGGCGAAAACCTGCTGGCATTCATCACCGGCCTCAACATTCGCTCACTGTGCGCCGACCTGACCTCCTTTGGGCCAGGGCGCGCGCTCGAAGACGACGCCAACATCCTGCTGAGATTGGAAAACGGCGGCAAAGGCGTATTGACATGCTCACAGGTAGCGGCAGGCGAGGAAAACGGGCTGAGCATTCGTATCTACGGCAGCAAGGCCGGGCTGGAATGGCACCAGATGGAGCCAGACACGCTGATCTACAAACAGCCGAATCAGCCGCGCCAGATACTGCGCCCTGGCATGCCCTACATGAGCGAAGAGGCAAAGCAGGCCACGCGCCTGCCTGCAGGCCACCCCGAAGGCTTCTACGAGGCCTTCGCCAACATCTACCGCATGGCCATCGCCGATATGCGCCGCGTGGCCACCGGCGAGCAACCCCTCGGCGGCTACCCTACCGTCAGGGATGGCCTGCGCGGCGTCAATTTCGTCGCAAAAGCCGTTGAAAGCTCGAACAGGGGCAGCGTCTGGGTAGATGTGTAGGAAAGCCAGCAACAGGGTACCACCCGCAGCAGGGTACCCGCAAGGAGTATCCGCCAGCGACAGGGCAGGAACAGGGTACCACCCGGCATCAGGGTACCACCCGGCAACAGGGTACCACCCGGCATCAGGGTACCACCCGGCATCAGGGCAGCGACATGATACCACCCGGCATCAGAGTACCACCCGGCAACAGAGTACCACCCGGCATCAGGGCAGCGACATGATACCACCCGGCATCAGGGTACCCGCAAGGGGTACCCCTACTATATACGTCATACGTCACGTCCGCTTGCTGGTCATCGTCTATAGTAGGGCCACCCCTTGCGGGTGGCCTGCCGCTGCCCTGTCGCTGCCCTGCCGCTGGTCTGCCGCCGGCCTGCGTCGGCCTGCCGCCGGCCTGCCGCTGCCCTGCCGCTGGTCTGCCGCTGGTCTGCCGCCGGCCTGCGTCGGCCTGCCGCCGGCCTGCCGCTGCCCTGTCGCTGCCCTGCCGCTGGTCTGTCGCTGGTCTGTCGCTGCCCTGTCGCTGATCTGTCGCTGGTCTGTCGCTGGTCTGTCGGGGCCGGGGACTGATGATGATGAGACTATACAAAAAAGGAGTAATATTTTCCGTGAATCCAATTTCCTGTCATTTGATTACCTGGGGCAACGCTTTTGAGCAGGCGTTGAATGAGGTTCAGGAACTGGGCTTCCATGCCTGCGAGCCATTTCCGCGCAATGCGCTGGCCTATGAAGAGAATCCGGCAGCGTTTCAAGACCTGCTGGCCGCGCATGGCCTGCGACTCTCCGCGCTCTATGGCGGTGGCCGCTTCAGCGACCCGGCGCGGCGCGAGGAGATCATCGCCTACAATACACGGCTGGCGCGTTTTCTCGCAGCCATTGGCGTAGATCGCCTCGTCTTCGGGCCGGGCGGGCCGCGCAATTTGGGCGGCACAACGCAGGAAGAGCTGCGCGAGGCGGCACAGACCATCAACGAGGCGGCGCGCGCCTGCTATGATCTGGGTGTGCTGGCCTGCGTCCATCCGCACCTGGGGACAGAGATCGAGACGGAGGCGGAGATCGACACCATTATGGAATTGACCGACCCGCGCTACGTCTTTTTCTGCCCGGACAGCGCCCACCTCACCGGCGCGGAGATCGACGTGCCGCATATGATCCGCCGCTACGGTGAACGCATGCGCTACATGCACATCAAAGACCTGCGCGCCGGGGCCATCGAGGAGCGGCGCAACCGCAACGTCGGCGTGCAGGTGGTAGAAGGCACCGAACGGCTCCCCATCTTCTGCGAACTCGGACGTGGCATCATCAACTTCGCCCCCATCATGGCCGCCCTGCACGACATCGGCTACAACGACTGGATCACCGTCGAAATCGACGTTTCGCGCACCACGCCAAAGGAGAGCCTGACAATCTGTCGCGATTATCTGCGTGAAAGGCTGGGTATGCAACTATAAAGCAGGCTGACAATCAATTTTTGCTTACTCACCCATGCCATGCCATCTCAAGTGTTTTTTCTGGCGGTAGCGCGACTGGACGCTCACAGGTACTGCCAAGTTCGATATGCCTGCCCTCGGTCGCGGCTTCCATGATCGATTGCATGGTGTCGAGGACGTGATAAGTGAGTTCGCCGTTTGCCCGATACGGGAGACCGGTGCGCAGCCCGTAAGCCATGTCCGCCGTGCCAAGCCCCCGGCTGTTGGTGGCGTAGGGGTGCGTGAGGGGAATTTCATTCCACTCCGTCTCACCGGCCCGGCGCAGGCGCACAGGGCCAGCAAACGTGTTCGGATCGGGCAGGCTGAGCGTTCCCTCGCTACCATAGATTTCGATGAAGGGCAGGCGATGCGCCCAGATATCGAAGCTGGTGACGAGAACGCCGGTGGCTCCGCAGGCAAAGTCCAGGATGCCCGCGATATGCGTTGACGTATTGACGGTGATCTTCGTGCCATATTTCGGCTCGCTGGTCACGGTGCGTTCGGCAAAGGTAGTCTTCGCGGAGCCGGTGACGCGCCAGATGGGGCCGAGCATGGTGACGAGAGCCGTGATATAGTAGGGTCCCATGTCGAAAAGCGGGCCGGCGCCGGGCTGGTAGAAGAATTCGGGGTCGGGATGCCAGTGTTCCGCGCCGTGATTCATCATGAAGGCGCTGGCGGCAACGGGCGTGCCGATGGCGCCCTCGTCGATCAACTGACGGCAGGTTTGCAGGCCTGCGCCCAGGAAGGTGTCGGGCGCGCCGCCCACATACACCCCCTGCCGCCGTGCAGCCTCTAACAGTTGACGCCCCTGCTCGCGATTGAGCGCCAGTGGCTTCTCTGTGTAGAGTGACTTGCCCGCCTCGATCACGGCCATGCTTACCTCGAAATGCGCACGCGGAATCGTCAGGTTGATGACCAGTTCGATCTGCGGATGCGCGAGCAATTCGTCAACCGTGAGGGCGTCGGCAATACCGTAGCGGTCGGCCTGCGCTCGCGCCCGTTCCATGTCAAGGTCGGAACAGGCAATAATGTCGAGGATATCGAAGGTACGGGGAGCCTGTAAGTAGATGCTGCTGATCTTGCCACAACCAATGACGCCAACACGCATTTTCGATACCGATGACATGCTTTCCCTTTCTGCTTGCTTTTCTGATTACTCTCTACTCGGCCTGCCAGACCAGCACAGCCTGCCCCATGCCCGCTGAAGCGATATACTGACCGTTGGATGACCAGGCCAGCGTGACCACCGCCTCATAGGGCATGTTGTAGGTCACAAGGTGATTCCCGGTCTGCGCGCTCCAGACCTGCACCGTCTGGTCAAAACCACCGGAAGCGATGTATTTGCCGTCCGGCGACCACGCAACGATGTGGACATAACTGGAATGGCCGCCATAGACCACCAGCGTCTTGCCGGTCGCGGCATCCCAGACCTGTACGGTATTGTCGGTCGCGGTAGAGGCGATACGCGTACCATCTGGCGACCAGGCCAGCGACCAGATGCCAATATGGCGGGCATTCTGATAGGTGAGGTCAACCTTGCCGCTGGCAATATTCCAGATGCGCACCGTGCCGTTGTCGCTGGCAGCGGCAATGCGCTGCCCGCCCGGCGCCCACTCGACCGAGGTAACATGATCTGGCTGATCGAGATAGGTGGCGATGCGCTTTCCACTTAACGCATTCCAGATTTGCACCGTGCCGTCATCGCTGGCAGAGGCGATCAACTGCCCGCCCGGCGACCAGGAGATGGCGTTGATCAGTGCAGAATGGCCGCGATAAGTCAGGATATGCTTGCCGGTGGTGGCGTCCCAGACCTGTACAGTCCTGTCATAACCGCCGGAAGCGATATATTTGCCGTCCGGCGACCATTCTACCGCGAAAATCGGCCCGCTGTGACCGCGATAGACCAGCACATGCTTGCCGCTCATAGCATCCCAGACCTGCACCGTGCCGTCGAAGCTGGCAGAGGCAATACGCTTGCCATCCGGCGACCACGCCACACCAAAGACGTAGTTGGTATGCCCCCGATAGATATAGAGGGTCGTCCCCAGCGGGATGGGAATGGCAACCGGCCTCAGCAAAAGCCTTCTACTTACCGTAGGAGTCGATGCGGCGGGAGTGTTGCCGATGGCAGGCGCACAGGAAACAAACGCAAGCAGGAGACAGCAAGCGCCAAAACATTGTAGCAGTCGATTTCTAAGCGGCATCCGCGCTCCTCTCCGAGAATGCATGCACGAGCAAAGGCTCAAGGCTCAACCCATGCATTTCTCTATTCTTTTTACCTTACCACTTTTACCACGCATACGCAACATTTTCCGTCCCAGACTCGGAAAAAAGTCCGCCGTCCCCTTGACAGACAGTATTTCATCGGGTATACTTGTCTCGTAACCGGTACCGAAATCGGTTACATGAACAAAACTATTTCTTTGAGATGAGAGGGAACCGGTATGCCAGGAAAACGTACCGTTACCATCAAGGATATTGCATCTCTGGCCGGCGTGTCAAAGGCGACTGTATCTCGCGTCTTGAACCATAAGCCCGATGTCGACCCGGAGACACGCGAACGCATCCTGCGCATCGTCGAGGAAGAAGGTTTCGTTCCCAGCATCGCCGCCTCCGATCTGGCAGGTGGGCATAGTCGTCTCATCGGCGCGCTTGTCCCCTCGTTCACCTGGCCCATGATTCCCGATATCATGCGCGGTGTGGCCGAGGCTATGGGCGGTACCCATTACGAGCTCGTCCTCTACAGTATCAATGACTCTATGCGCGATCTGGATCGCAGCAAA
>Ga0209581_1005001_pt1 | contig 10352 bp, 6 predicted proteins | sample Coa_R2_FD_187160 | JGI IMG/M metagenome (GOLD analysis project Ga0209581, IMG submission 187160) | Surface soil microbial communities from Centralia Pennsylvania, which are recovering from an underground coalmine fire - Coalmine... | ecosystem: Environmental > Terrestrial > Soil > Unclassified ...
TGGGGGAGGGGGAGGGGGTCGGGGTCGGGCTGGCGAGCGGGGTGGGCGTGGGAGTTGGCGTGGGGTTGGTCAATTTCCACACCCCGCGTCCGTGGGTGGCGGCCACCACCGTACCCGCCGCCGGGCGCAGTCGATAGACCGGCACCACCGGCAGACTGCCCAGGTTCGCCGCGGTCCAGCTATGGCCGAAATCGGCGCTGTGGAACACCCCGATATCGGTGCCGACGAACACTCCGGCGGCCGGCGCCGCCGGATCGAACGCCGCACTAAGCGCCGGGACGTCCGGAAGGCCGGTGCTGATGTCGCTCCAAGTGGCGCCTGCGTCAGTGGAGGCGAACACGTGACCGCCGCCGCCGGTAAAACCCGATGCCGTCATCACCACCTGCTTGTAGTCAAGCGGCGATACGGTCACCGATGTCAGCGGGCGTCCCGCCAGCTTTTCCGGAGTCACGTTGGTGAAATTGGGGGCGGTACTGGTGCCGTTAAGCGTGACCCACACCCGCGGCCCGGTCGCGCCGTCGGAACTGGTGACGATGTAAGCCGCGTCAGGGTTGGTGGGCGCGACGGCAATGTCGCTGATGTCGCACAGCGCGCTGGTGCATCCGCCAGTCAGGTCCGCGCTCAGCACCGTCCAAATCGGTGCCGACGGGCTGCTGGCGCCGTCGCAAACCATCGCGCCGGCGCTGTTATGGCAGCTCTCCCACAGCCTGATCGTGCCGAACAGGATTCGTTCGGGATTGGAGGGGTCGGCGGTGATGGGGGCGTAAAGCTGAAGGGGGTCGGTGCCCGCGGCGCCCGGGCTGATCGTGGCCCAAGTTCCCAACGCACCGGAACTTTGCGAGCGCCCCAGGCTCAGTCCGATCTGCTCGTCGAAGTAGATCGAAGAATTGGCCTGATCGATCAACACGAAGCCGCCATTGCCGTCGTCGGAATGGCTCCATGCCAGGCTGCCCGAGGTTTGGTTGGTGCCGTTGTCCTGGGTGCCGCCTAAAACCGTGCTTGCACCGGCGTCCAGCGCGACGGTTTGAAACTGCACAATGCTCAGTCCGTTGTTGTGTGCCGTCCACGTGGTGCCGTTATCGACGCTGCCGAACAAGCCGCCGTCGTTGCCGATGAGCACGCCGGTATTGTCGACATGGATCGCATGCTGGCCGGCGTGCGTGCCCGCGCCTTTGTAGGCAAAACTGGCGCCGCCATCGGTCGAGACGTAGATACCGACCATGCCCAGGTACAGACGGTTGGGATTGGCGGGGTCAACAGCCAGCGCCAAATCCCGGGCGCCCTGATCCTCGGTCAGGCAGCCCGCGCCGCCGATATTGGGCTGCCCGGTGCCGATTCTGAACGTCGCGCCGTGGTCGGTGGAGATGTACAAGGCGCCGAAGCCCGACGGACTGGTCAAGGTGGTGTTTGCAATATAGAACCGGTCGCCATCGGGCGAAAAGTCCATCGCAAAGCGCCGTCCCGCCGCCACCGCGCCCGCCCGTGCCCACGACAGACCCGCGTCGGTCGATCGGAACAGCCCGCCGCTTGCTCCGCCGACTGCGGCGAACACCGCCGGCGCCGACGCCAATGTGAGCGGCGCATTGTTCACGACATCCGGGCTCGTTCCCGCTGTCAGGCTCCATGTCCCCGTGAAGCTACCGCTGTCGGTTTCGCCCGCGGTGAAGGAGCCGGTCAGGGTCAGGGTCGTACCGGCGCCTTTGTTGAAGTTGCCGCCCACACAGGTAAGCCCGGCCACCGGCGCGCCGTTGAGATCGCCGACTTTACCTGAACAGTTGTAGGTGCCGCTGAAATCGTCGCAGATGCCGGGCGGATTGAGCCCGGCGGCCGGATCCTGCGTCAGCGTCAGAGTTCCGTCGAGTTCGTAGCCGCCGCCGGCCGTCGGTTCGGCGCTGAGCTTGAACGGCCGCGAGTTATTTGGGTCGTTGGGATCGATTGCAGTCAGGGTGGCGCTGCCGGCGCATCCGGCGCCCGCGCCCGCAGTGACCGTAGCGGTAAACGGCCCGCTGAAGCTGCGCGCCGGATCGATAATCGTGTCGTACACCGAACCCGACCCGTCGGGCGTCGCGCCAGTCGCGCCCGGCGGCAGTCCCCCGATTCCCGACAGCGCCGTCCACGACAGCCCGGCGTCGGTGGACTTGTACAGGCCCGTGTTCGCGCCCGCCACCGGGAAGCATGCGCCGGCCGCACCGTTGGTGAACCCGAACGAGGTCGCGGCGTAAAGCACGGCCGGGTTGGTCTGCCGCATCGCGATTCGCGTAAACGTCAGCCCGCCGAAGATGCCCGCGCCCAGTTGAGTCCAGCTCATGCCGCCGTCGGTGGACTTCAGGATGCCCTGCCCGTACTCGCTGTCGCACCCGTTGTTGCCCTCGCCCGTGCCGGCATAAACCGTATCGGGTGGACCAGGCACGACCGCCAGCGCCCCGACCGCCAGCGATGGCTGCTGGTCGGTCAGCGGCGTCCAGGTTGCCCCGCCGTCGGTGCTCTTCCATACCCCACCCGAAGCGCTGCCTACATAAATCCCCTCGGCCCCCACGCCCAGTGCCGTGACCCGTCCGGTCACCGTGATTCGCGCCGGAGCGCCGCACTGCCCGCTGGTGCTGAGCCCCTGGCCGTTAGTGATCGAATCGGGGCCGAGGAAGGTCCATTGGCTGCCGGTCACGCTGAAGGACGGCATCGTGCGCATCGCTGCCACAGCGCGCGTCCCGGCCAGCACGGGAAGCCGGGTTGCGCCCGCACCGAGTCCGCTGCCGCGCGCTCCGGAAGCCATCGGCTCAAGGTGTCCACTTGAGGCGCTGGTTTCGGCGTCGATCCACGCCGCGAGCGCGAGCGACATAGCAATCGCGGCCAATTTAAGCGTCAGGCAGCAAATGCCACAGGGCTGCGTTCGGACCGACATACTCCTGACCCAACTTTGCTGAGGATGTCTTAGGCTAATTTGCTCTTTGTTTATTTGCAAAGAGCTATAAGGTGTAGCAATTGGTCCGGATGTGTAGATCAACCTGGAATTTTCACAGGTAGCGTCGCGGTCGGACGGCGGGCAGACTTCTTCCCATGCGCGGGGAGTTAGCCGAGGGTCAGCAAAACCAGCGGGCGACAACCCCGATCATGTCGCGCCTGCTACCGCAAAGCGCCGATGCTGACGCGGGATGGCTGGTGTTGACGCGGGCGCTGCGTGCGCTGGGCGACGGTGCGGTCAGCATCCTGCTGGTCAGCTACCTGCAGGGCATCGGATTCAGCCCCTTGGAAGTCGGCGCAATCGTGACCGGCACGCTGCTGGGGTCGGCGGCGTTGACCCTGGCGGTGGGACTGGTTCCACACGGACTGCGTCCGCTGCGCCTGCTCAAGGCGGCGGCATTGCTGATGTTGGCAACCGGGGCGGGCTTCGCGGCAGCACGATCGTTCTGGCCGCTGTTCGTGATTGCGGTGATCGGCACGCTCAACCCCTCGGCGGGCGACGTCAGCGTATTCCTGCCGATGGAGCAGGCGCTGCTGGCCGAGACGGTGCGCGACAGCGGTGACCGCACGCGCGTCTTCGCCTGGTACAACGTGTGTGCAACGCTGACCGGGGCGCTCGGTGCGCTGCTGAGCGCAGTCCCGGCGCTGGCGGCGCGCAAGGGCGGCTTCAGCCGCGCTGCGGCGGAGCGGATGGGATTCGTCGGCTACGCGATGCTGGCCATTGCGGTGCTGACCGGATACTTGCGGATGTCGCCGGCGGCGGAGAGCAGCGTTGCGGCCATGCCGCGCACGCCGCTGGCGCGTTCGCGGCCGATCGTGATGCGGCTGGCGGCGCTGTTCAGCCTGGATTCATTCGGCGGCGGATTCGTGGTGCAGTCGCTGTTGGTGTTATGGCTGTTGCGCCGCTTCGGCCTGTCGACGCAGGTCACCGCCGCCGTGTTTTTCGCCGCCGGGCTGCTGAGCGGGCTATCCCAGTTCGTTTCGGCCTGGCTGGCCGAGCGCATCGGGCTGGTCAACACGATGGTGTTTACGCATCTGCCGGCCAACCTGTTTTTGGTAATCGCCGGTCTGATGCCGACTGCGCCGCTGGCGATTAGCTTCCTGCTGTTGCGGATTCTGCTGTCACAGATGGACGTTCCCGCGCGCCAGTCGTACGTGATGGCGGTGGTACCGCCGCAGGAACGGCCGGCGGCGGCCAGCGTCACCAACGTGCCGCGCAGCCTGGCCGCGGCGCTCAGCCCGCTGCTTGCGGGTGCGATGCTCAATTGGTCCGCTTTCGGCTGGCCGTTGATCTGCGGCGGCGTGCTGAAGAGCGCCTACGACGTGCTGTTGCTAATCCAGTTCAGCACCGTCAAGCCGCATCCGCAAGGCGAGTAGAGCCGCTACTTCGCCAAGTGTTTCCTGAAAAACGCCACCATCCTGGGCCACAGTTCGAAGGCCGCCTTCTCGCGATAATTGGGGCGCCGATCGTTGAGGAAGGCGTGGCCGGCGTCGTCGAAAATCTCCACCGTGGTCAGCGCGCCCTTGCCCGCCTTGTCCAGCCGTTCGCGCAACTGCGCCGCATGCGCCGGCGAGGGATTGGCGTCTTCCGCGCCGATTACCACGTACAGCGGGCAGTTGAGTCCGCCGGCCAAATCGATCACAGGCGTCGGACGCGACGGCGTAGTGGCCGCATCGGGAGTCGCCGACAGGATGAAGCCGCCCCAGCAGTCGATTGCGGCGTCGACCTTGTTGCTGCTGCACGCGAACAAAAGCGTGGTGCGGCCGCCCATGCAGAACCCCACGCATCCGACCTTGCCGTTGGCCTGCTCCATCGCGCGGATACATCCGGCGGCCGCCTCCAGGTCGCGCACGAGCTGCGCGTCCTGCAAGCCGAACATCTTCTGCATCACCGAACTCATATCGCCGGGTGTCGGCGCGCCGACGCGCTGATACAAATTGGGCGCCAGCGCGATGAAGCCGGCGTTGGCGAAGCGGCCCACGATGTCGCGGATGTGATCGTCCACGCCGAACGCCTCATGGATCACGATCAGGCCCGGATAGCGTCCGGCCTGGCGCGGCCGTCCCATAAAGGCCTCGATATTCGTGCCGTCGCTGACGAATGAAATCTGTTCGGTGAGAATTCGCTGCGGATCTTCGACCTGCCCTGGCAATGCCATGACCGATGCCTCCTCAGATGCGTGTAGCGGTTGCCCCTCTCACTGTAGGACACGGGCCGGGAAAGGCAACCGTTGCGGTCGGCGCGTTTGCTCAGCGGCGTCACGCGGCGTTATGGTTGCGCCCCGCGGCATCAATTCAAGGAGGATGCATCAGCGATGAGACTCGCCAACAAGGTAGCATTGATAACCGGCGCCGGCTCCGGGATGGGGCGCGCGACCGCCGTACTGTTCGCACAAGAGGGTGCCAGGGTGGCGGTGGCCGACGTGTCCGAGCAGGGCATCGACCAAACCGTGGCCGAAATCAAGGCCGCCGGCGGACAGGCGATCGGCGTGCAGGCCGACGTCTCCAAAACCCAGGACGTGCAGCGGATGGTGGCCGCGACTGTGGAGCGGCTGGGGCCGCCCACCGTGCTGTACAACAACGCGGGGATCGAAGGCGAGTCGGCCTATCTAAGCAAGATGCCTGAAGAAGCATTCGACAAAGTCATCGCGATCAACTTGCGCGGCGTGTTCCTGGGCATGAAGTACACGATTCCGCATATGATCAAGGCCGGCGGCGGCTCGATTATCAACCAGGCCTCGATCGCGGGCCTGATCGGAGTGCGCGGCGGCGCCGGCTATGCGGCGGCCAAGGCCGGAGTTATCGCGATGACGCGCGTGGCGGCGGTGGAAAACGGCCGCTACAACATCCGTGTCAACTGCATCTGTCCCGGTGCCATCGAAACGCCGATGGCGGTGCGGATCAGGCGCGGCGCGGAACCCAAGCAGAGTGCGATCAATCGCATCTCGGTGCTGGAGCGGATGGGCCGTCCCGAGGAGATTGCGCGGATGGCACTGTTTTTGGCCAGCGACGAAGGCTCATTCGCCACTGGTGCCCCGTTCATCGTCGACGGCGGCTGGACCATCCTCTGAAGTTCAGTAGGCCGCTTCCAACAGCGCGGTCATGTCCTGCGCGGTCACCGGGTTCTCCAGTGTGCGGGCGCCGTTTATCTCGGCCAGCACCGGTTCGATGATCCGCTCGAGTTCCGCGCGCGGTACGCCGGCCTGGCTAAGACGGGTGGGAACGCCCAGTTCGCGGATGAATTCGGCAGCGCGCTCGGCGCATTGCATCGCTGCGGGACGCGGGTCGGCAGCGTCGAAGGGGACTTCGAAACCCTCGGCGATTGCCTCGAAGCGATGGGGCGCGGCGTCCGCCATGAAGCGCATCACGTGCGGCACCGTGATGCATGAGGTTACGCCGTGCGGCACGTCCCAGCGCGCGCCAATCTGATGGCCCAGCGCGTGCGAGATGCCCAGGCGCGTGTTGTGCATGCCGAAGATCGACATCCAGGCGCCCAGTTGGCACATCCCGCGATGGGCGACCTGCTCATAGCCGGGGCCTTTGAATGAGGGCAGCAGATGGCGGCGCAGGACTTTGATGGCGCGCGCGGCCAGCGTGTCGCAAATCAACTGGCGGCGTGACGAATAGGCGCATTCCACCGCGTGGTCGAGTGCCTTGACACCGGTCGACGCCCACAGCCAGTCGGGGGTATGCAGCGTCAGCGCGGGATCCATGATCACGGCCAGCGGCTGAATGCGGTTGTCAAAACGTCCGCCCTTGTGACGCGTTTGCTCGTCGGTCATCCCTGCGCCCCCGGTGAATTCGGCTGCCGACAGCGTTGTGGGCAGCGCGAAGTTGGGCAGCAGCGGACCCACCACGACCGTTTCGGCGCGGCGGAAATCGATCGGACGCGGTGCGGCGTCGCCGGTCATGATCGCCATCGCCACCAGCTTGGCCGCATCAATCGGGCTGCCGCCGCCGAATCCGACCAGACAGTCGGCCTGCAGGCGCCTGGCTTCGGCCACCGCCGCCGCCAACGTTTTGGATGGCACATGCTGCTGGATGCCGGAAAAGACGCCTGCCAGCCGCTCTCCAAGCGCGCCCTTGACGCGGTCGATGAGCGGCGAGGAGCCGAGCGTCTTGCCGGTAATGACCAGCGCGCGCTTTAGTCCGCGCCGCTCCAGTTCGCGCCCCAGCGCCAGCAGCTTGCCCGGGCCGAACAGCACGCTTTCGAGTTGGGTAAAGCGATATTCTCCTTCGGGCGCCTGCATCTTACGTCTCTCCTTACACGGCCTTGGTCGCTGACACTTCCCTGGGGAGGGTCAGGTCTCTGGAACCTGCCACGGATGCCGCGGCTGTGTCGAGAAGCGGGCGAGGAGACGTGCTGGGAACAACCGCCGTGTCCGCTGTCCCAAGCCAACTGTGCAAGTGACCTGGACCGATCGCTCAACTCGCCGGCGGCAGCCAACGCAGGTCCTGGTAGCGCTTGAACCACTTGCGGAACATGTCTTCGGTGTCGATACAGTCGTGGAAGCCGGCTTGGCGCAGTTTGATGGTGCTGACCAGCGTGGCGCGCAGGCCGCTGCCTTCGCTGCTGCCGCCATAGAAAAATCCGCCGTCGGTAAGCGCGAACGACTCGCCGACAAAGGCGTGCATGTCGGCGGGGGAGGTGAGATCGTACTTGCGCACGATCTCAGCCCATTGCGCCGCGTGTTTGGGCATCTCCTTTTCCAGCGACATCGGCTGCGGCTCCCCCGGCTCCATCCCCAGCGATTCGGCGATCGCCGGCCACACGTCGTGCCAGATGCAGACGTCGCCGTTGGTGATGTTGAAGATTTCGTTGCGGGCGGCGGGCGCCGATGCCGCCCAATGAAGCGCGCGCACGATGAGGTCAACGTCCACCATCTCGGTCACCAGCCGCGGCCCGCCCGGATAGGACAGCGGCAGGCCCGCCTCGCGCCGGATCGCGGCGTATACCCCGACCGCTGCGACCATGTTCAGGTTGCTGCCGATCGCTGCGCCGATCACCAGTTGCGGGCGGAACACCGTCCAGTGCCAGTTCTGACCCGCCTGTTTGTTGCGGATGTAATCTTCCTGTAGCCAGTAGAAGTTGTCGTGGGGATGGCGCTGGTAGCGCTCGCGGTACGGCATCGGGATGCGGTTGCCGCGCAGATGCACGCCGTAGGCCTTGGTTCCCTGCAGAAAGGAGACATGGCGAAAGTCCTTGGCGGCGGCGGACAGCGGTTCGAACAGGTTGCGCATCATGTCCAGGTTCTTGTGCATCTGCTCGCGATCGCGCCATCCGCGGATCAGGTCGCCGGCCTTTTCGTTGACCGCGGCGTAGATCAGGTGCGTCACGTCGGACATGCGGCCAAAGACCTCGGCGCAGCGCACGCGGTCCAGCAGGTCAACCGGGATGAAGCGGGCGCGATAGCGATCGATCGCGAACGGCGCACGCCGCGACACCGCCACCACCTCCCAATCGTCGAGTTGGGAGAACAATCGCAGCGCGGCGTGTCCGACCAGTCCGGAGGCGCCGGCGATGAGGACTTTTTGCTTGGGCATTGGAGCAGCACCCCTATGCAAAAAAATGCGGGCTTGATTGCTTTCAGTGTATCCGTCACCCTAACCCGCTCCCATAACTGAAGGGGAGAGGGAAACCAGCACTCTCCCGCAACCGATTGCGGGAGAGGGACAGGAAGGCTCTTACCAGTCGGGGCCGCGGCCGCGGGCGTATGCCATTCCGCTGTGCGCGTTGAGGCCGCCGTCGACCACGATTGTGGTGCCGGTTACGAAGGAAGCCTCGTCGGAGGCGAGGAAGAGCGCCACGTTGGCGACTTCCTGCGGCTCGCCCAGGCGGCCCATCGGGATGCTTTCGGCGACCTGGGGCAGCCATTTGGCCGCATTGCCGCTGACGCCGAGCAGGCCCGGGGTCCGAATCGGGCCGGGGCAGATGGCGTTGCAGCGGATCCCCTTGCGCGCGTACTCGATCGCGATCACCCGCGACAGGTTGACCACCCCCGCCTTGGCCACGTTGTAGGCACATTGCATGTAGTCGCCCGCGATTCCCGACACCGACGCGGTGTTGAGGATGACGCCCTTGCCCTGCTTGAGCATCGCGGTGTTGATCGCAGTCCGGGCCGCGTACCAGTACGCGGTCAGGCTGACGTCCATGGTGCGCTGCCATCCCTTCAGATCGATGTCAGCCGCGCGCTGGCCCATCACGCTGTAAATCGCGTTGTTGTGCAGCACATCGAGGTGGCCGAAGGTGTCGAGCGCAAATTTGATCATCGCTTCGACCTGTTCGGGCACGCCGATGTTGGCCTCGAAGGCCTCCGCCTTGCCGCCCGCCGCGCGGATTTCTTCCACCACACGCCGCGCTCCTTCCATGTTACGGTCGACGACGGTGACCGCCGCGCCCTCGCGCGCATAGGTCCTGGCGCACGCTTCGCCGATTCCCGAAGCACCGCCCGTGATCAGACAAATCTTGTTCGCCAGTCGCATCGCTTTGTCATCCCTAGTGTTCAACGTCCCTTGGGCAACCCCAATATGCGCTCGGCGATCGCGTTGCGATGGATCTCCGAGGTTCCCGCCTCGATGGTGTTGGCGCGCGAGCGCAAAAAGCCGAAGGTCCAGCGCCCCTGTTCGATCGCATGCCCATCGCCGGGCATCAACTGGCTGGCCGGTCCCTGGATTGCCAGGGCGAAGTCGTACATCCGCTTGTTCAGTTCCGACCAGGCCAGCTTGTTGATCGAGCCCTCGGGACCGGGCGTTGCGCCCTTAAGCCAGCGCGTGAAATAGCGGTAGATGGTGTACTTCATCGTCATCAGGTCGATATAGAACTGCGCCAGCTCCTGGCGCATGCGCGGGTCGCGTGTCACGGCCTGGCCGCCGCGATTTGCCGTCCGCGCCATCTTGACCAGGTCGTCGAAGATGTTGAAGTAGTCCACGATGGTGGCCAGGGCGAGCGAGCCGCGTTCATTGGTCAACGTCGCAATCGCGACCTGCCATCCCTCGTTGATGCGGCCAATCACGTTGGCGCGCGGCACGCGCACGTTGGTCAGGAACACCTCGTTGAAGTCGGAGCCGCCGGTGATCTGGCGCAACGGCCGCACCTCGACGCCGGGGTCCTTCATGTCCACGATCATGTAGGTCAGCCCGCGATGCTTGGGGGCCTTGGGGTCAGTGCGTGCCAGCATCAGACCGAAGTCGGCCAGATGTGCGCCGGAATTCCACACCTTGTGGCCGTTGACGATAAACTCGTCGCCCACCAACTCGGCGCGCGTCCTGACCGAGCCCAGGTCGGAGCCGGCGCCGGGCTCCGACAACAGCAGGCACCATCGCTCTTCGCCGGCCAGCGCTTTGGGCAGGTAGCGCAGTTTCTGCTCCTCGCTGGCATGGGCCAGCATCACCGG
>Ga0209581_1005002_pt1 | contig 10348 bp, 9 predicted proteins | sample Coa_R2_FD_187160 | JGI IMG/M metagenome (GOLD analysis project Ga0209581, IMG submission 187160) | Surface soil microbial communities from Centralia Pennsylvania, which are recovering from an underground coalmine fire - Coalmine... | ecosystem: Environmental > Terrestrial > Soil > Unclassified ...
GTTCGGGCGAATTCGCTCTTCTTCCCGACGATGGCTTCAATCACTGCCTGGGCGTTGCGGATGGAAATGCCGATGCCGACGGCCATCACGAACGGCATGTACAGGAACGTGCGCCACCAGCTCTTTGGGCGAAGTTCCTTTTGCGCCACAAGGTAGAAGCTGGAGATGGAACACGTGGAGGCGAGGAAAAGAGGTAGATCAATCACCAGCATCTGGAACCAGCCTTGATAGAAGCGCACGATCATGGCCGGAAGCAGCATCGCCGAGAACAGAACCATCAAGGGATAGCTGATGTTCGCCGTAAGATGAAAAAAGGCCTCGCTCTTGACGTGCCACGGCGCGCGGGACCGGAAGACTTGCGGAAGAATCTTCTTGGCGGTCTGCATCAGGCCTTTCGCCCAGCGAGCCTGCTGCGTTTTGAAGCCGTTCATGTCCACGGGTAGCTCGCTGGCGCATTCGATCTCCGGTAGATAGAGGAATTTCCAGCCCTTGAGCTGAGCGCGGTAGGAAAGATCGGTGTCTTCCGTGAGCGTGTCGTGCTGCCAGCCGCCGGCGCTTTCGATCGCCGCGCGGCGCCAAACGCCGGCCGTTCCGTTGAAATTGAAAAACGTGCCGCGGCGGGAGCGCGCGCCGTGTTCGACGACGAAGTGCCCGTCGAGAAGGATGGTCTCCACGCGAGTCAGCAGGGAGTAATCGCGGTTCAAGTACGTCCAGCGCGTCTGGACCATGCCGATATTCTTGCCGTTCTCGGGATCCACGAAATAAGGAATGGTGCGGCGTAGAAAATCGGGCTTGGGGATGAAGTCGGCGTCAAAGATGGCCACGAATTCGCCCTGCGCCGTCTTCAGGCCGTTTTCCAGAGCTCCGGCCTTGAATCCTTCGCGGTTCGTGCGATGGATATAGCGGATGGGCAACCCTTGTGCGGCGTGGCGCTCCACGCAAGCCCGCGCGACCTGCTGTGTTTCATCGGTGGAATCGTCCAGCACCTGAATGTCGAGGAGCTCGCGAGGATAGTCGAACTGCGAAACCGCTTCGACGAGCCGCTCGATGACGTAGCGCTCGTTGAAAATGGGCAACTGGACGGTGACGCGGGGCCACTCCGTCACGGGCGCAGGCGGGCTCGGGACGTTTTGGCGGTATTTGTAATAGTCATAAACCAGCCAGTAGCGATGCATCCCGTAAACCGCCAGAATCACCAGGACGACGAAGTACGGGATCATCATCATCAAGTCGAAGGCGTTGGCGTGGTACACCCCGCTGAACGTGCGGTCGGTGAGCTTGTGCCAGTACTGGCTGATGGCGCTCTGCGCCAGGAACACAAGAAGAGCCGGGAGATTCATGAAAGTTTTTGTTGTTGCAGTTGGGAGTCGCCGAGGCTCGCTGTCGGTTCGCTCGTCCGTGCCTTCTAATTATAGGGTTTTTCGAGCCAAGGCTCCAGGCGCGGACGGTGGCCGACCGCCGGAGCCATTTTGATTATTTGCCGGCCCCGCCAGGCCCTACAGTGTATGCAATCGACGGAGCTAAGGCAAAAGGACAATCTTGCCGTACGCCCCGGAGGGCACCATCACGTCAATGTGCGCCTGCTTCGCATCCTTGAGCGGCAACTCCTTGCCGACCACGGGCCGCAGCGTGCCGTTCTCGAGTCCGGCGTAAAGGCCGGGATGGAGTTCAGCGGCTTCCTGTTCCGTAATGCCCCACAAGGTGAACGCGAGAACGGCGCCGCGCCGTCCCATCAGGTCGCGGGGCGTGATGGTGACGTCGCCACGGCTGCCGATGACGATGACGCGTCCGTTGGTCGCGAGGAGCTTGAGGTCGTGGCCGAGATTGACGTTGGCAAGCATTTCGAGAATGAGATTGACGCCGCGGCCATGCGTGGTTTTCAGGATCTGTTCCTGATAGCCGGGCTTGGAGTGGTCGAACACCTCGTGTGCGCCTTCCTTCCTGGCCAGCTCGAGGCCCTTTGGCGTTCCCGCGGTGCCGAAGACCGTGAGGCCCATGGCGCGGGCCATCTGCACGGACGCGATGCCGACGCCGCCGCTGGCGCCGTGCACGAGAACCGTTTCTCCCGCGCGGGCTTTCGCGTGCTGGTAGAGAGCGTGGTACGCGGTTCCATAAGGCACATAGATCCCCGCGCCTTGAGAGAAAGAGACGCGGTCCGGCAGCTTGTGAACCTGAGATTCTTGAGCCAGAGCGTATTCGGCGTACGTGCCGCTGACGCTTCTCGCAACGTACACGCGGTCGCCCGGCCGGGCTTTCGTGACGCCTTCTCCGGCGGTTTCAATCACGCCCGCGCCGTCTGTGCCGGGCGTGTACGGCAGCGGAGGCTTCACGGCGTAGTTGCCTGTGCGCGCGTACGTGTCCGCGGGATTGACGCCGGCGGCATGGATCCGCACCAAAACTTGTCCCGGTCCCGGCTTGGGCGCGGGGATCTCCTCGAATTTCAAAACCTCCGGGCCGCCGAATTCGTGAACAACGATCGCTTTCATCGCAACGCTCCTTCAGGGAAGTGTCCGGCTTGGTTCCAGGTTCGCCGGAATAGATGCCTAGAAATGTTCGTCAACTGCAAGCGCGGCGTCCTTTTCGAGCAAGCCCGCGGCCCGGCCCCAGGCGGTTGTCTGCCAGTTGTCCTTGCCGCCTTTCAAAGGAATCCACGGCGGGAGCCTTTGATTCAAGTAGGAAGCCAGCGCGTGGACGTATGGCTCGTACATCTCGCGGAGCGCTGAGAGCCGGTGATCCGCCGCTTCCGAACCGTTCAATTTCATGCCATGTTTCGCCAGGATTTCGCGGATGCGGCGAAGATCCTGCGCAGGAAGCCGGTCCGCGGGAGGACGCCGCGGAGGCGCGCCAAAAACCTGGCAAAGGTCCACGACCGCATGCCGAGCGATGGCAAAGGTCAGCTCCGCCTGTTTTTCACACGCGCCTTCGACTCCGGCCATGATGATGGCGCAGGAATCCAAGATCGCCGTCAAGGAAGCGATCCAGGATTGATTGTCATGCTGCGACCGGAAGTAAGCGAGAACGGGATAGGAAAGATGACTCTCCATGAGTTCGGCGCTCCAGAGCTCCCATTCCTTCAAGAGTTCCGCCAGTGCTTCCTGGCCGTATTCGTATGCGTGGCGCCGGAGCAGTTCGCCCGCGGTGGGAGGAGTGCCGGCGCGCGCATCGAGCAGCGAAATGTTCACTTCGCGCTTCGAAAACGAACCGTAAATGAACGGAAGATAGCCGATCACCGCGGCAAGAAATCCAAAGCCGAATCCCGATTCGGCGACGGTCAAAAGGCGCGCGAGTCCGGAGCGGGGAACGACGTCGCCAAGGCCAAGAGTAAAGAACGTCGTGCCGCTCAGGTAGGTGTCGGTCCAGAAACTGGGTTGCATGCCGGTCACGTTGACGGCAGAACCTGCGCCGTACTGCATCAGGCCGAATCCGAAAACAAGTCCGACGGCCCAAACGCCGACGAGAATCAGCAAGGAAATCGGACCGAAGAAACCGAGCAGCGTCTCGCTCGTCTTGCGGTTGGGAATGAGGCAGGCGAGAAACTTCCAGATGCGCCATGTCGTCCGGTAAAAGAAGCGCGTGAGCCGGAAGCGGCGGGTGACGCGCCGCGGCAGGATGATCGTCTCAAACGCATCCCACACGACCACCAGCGAGATCACGAGGCCGAGGACAAACGAGCCTGGAGCGGGAATCATGAAGGGCATTGTAGCCGCTCGGCCATTGCGGGCGCGAGCGCTCCTTCAGGACACCAGGCTCGCGTTGACGCTGATTTCCGTCTTGAAAAGTTTGGAGACTGGGCAGCCCGTTTCCGCGGCTTTTACGGCGGCGTCAAATTTGGCCTTGTCGGCCCCGGGCACTTTCGCCACGAGGTCCAGATGGCTCCTGGTGATGGCGAAACTATCGCCGACCTTTTCCAGCGTGATGGTGCAGGTGGTTTCGAGTTTTTCCGGCTTCAAGCCTGCTCCGCCGAGTTGTGCGGAAAGCGCCATGGTAAAGCAGCCCGCGTGCGCCGCGGCGAGCAGTTCCTCCGGATTGGTGCCCACTCCGTTTTCGAAACGCGTGCTGAAGGAATATTGCGTCTGCTTCAGCGTTCCGCTGTCTGTGGAGATGGTGCCCTTTCCCGATTTCAAATCGCCTTGCCAAACTGCCGATGCTTTGCGTTGCATGTTGCTTCTCCTTTCAAAAGGGATTCTTGTTGCCGGAAATAGCGCATGCATTCTGCGGACCTTTCTTGATTCCCGGCCTCGGAAACTTACCACCTATGGAAGACGAAAAAGACGCCGACGACGATGCAGCCGAAGCCCACGGCATAATTCCAGCGGAAGCGTTCTCCCAGATACGTGATGGAAAAGACGGTGAACACCGAAAGCGTGATCACTTCCTGGATGACCTTGAGCTGCGCGGTGGTGAACTCGTAGGAGCCGATCCGGTTCGCCGGAACCTGGAAGCAATATTCGAAGAAGGCAATTCCCCAACTGACTAAGATCACTTTCCACAGCGCTTCACTGCGGTACTTGAGATGACCGTACCAGGCGAAGGTCATGAAAATGTTCGAAATGGTGAGCAAGAGGATGGTTCGCATTCGGTTAAGCCTCTCCTGACGGGCGCTTTCAGAAAGCCGACGTATCAGTGTATGGCAAAGAGGCGCTTAGGTAACAGCAGCGGAGTCTCGAGCGCCGCCTGCCAAGCAGGACACATTCCCCCGCGCGCACCTAAGCCGGACGGAAGCGTTTCCAGTTCGACAATACAAAATACCGGACACGCGTAAATTCTTCTTGCCCTGTAACCGCGGGAATTCTCTATGCTTGACTCGAGCTCGACAGCTAGGCACGGCCAAATTCAGATGCGCACGACGGAAGGGGTCCCGTTCATGACGCACGCGAAGAAGCACGTCCCGCTCGTCTGTTTTTTGATGCTTGTTCTGATGGCGCTCAGCTTCGGATGGGCGCGGGGGCAGTCCCGCATCGTCCTGGTCGCCTCCGGCACCAGTCTGCCGGAACCTCTCTATCTCCGCTGGAACGACGAATTCCACAAACAAAACGAGGCAGTCACGATCCGTTACCTACCCGTGGGAACGGAAAACGGCGCGGACAACATTCTTACCGGCTCCGGCGATTTTGCTGCGGGCGATGCGCCCATCCCCGAAAAGAGTCTCGGCTCGGCGAAGATCCCCATCGCGGAACTGCCCACGGTGCTCATCGGAATCGCGATTGTGTACAACGTTCCGGGCGCGCCGGGTGATTTGCGGCTCACCGGCTCGGTGCTGGCGGATATTTTTCTCGGCAAGCTCAAAGCCTGGAATGACCCGGAAATCGCGAAACTGAATCCGTCCGCGAGCCTGCCCGCGATTCCCATTCGTGTTTTGCATCGCACCGAAGGAAAAGGCTCGAACTATATCTTCAGCGAGTACCTTGCGAAGGAGAGCGGCGAGTTTTCGGTCAAGGTGGGGCACGGCACATCGCCGAAATGGCCGGTGGGGCGCTCCTTCAACCGCACTCCGGATTTGCTGGCGGCGGTCAAGAATACTCCGGGCGCCATCGGCTACACGGAACTGAATTGGGGCTTGAATTCTGGACTGCGCATGGCCGCAATTCGCAATGCGGCGGGAGAGTTTGTGCGCCCAAGCGAGCGTTCCATCGCTGCGGCGGCGACGGCGCTCGAATCGAAAATGACCAAGGATTTCCGCGTTTCGCTCGTCAACGCGCCCGGCCGCGAAAGCTATCCCATCGCCAGCTTCACCTGGTTTTATGTTCCGGAGTACCATCAGGACTCGGAACGCGGGCTGGCGGTGAAGCAATTTCTCGAATGGGTGTACACGGCCGGACAAGGGATCGCGAAAGAGCAGGGTTATGCCACGCTGCCTTCGAGCATTTTGGAGAAGGTAAAAGCCCAAGCCGCCAAAATCAACTAAACTGCGGCGCGCAATACGTTTCAGACGTTCAAGGTGAGGGAGACGAGACCCCGCGGCGGAGAAGGCAGCACGGGCGGCAGCTTGGAGCGGTCCACGGGACGATACAGCGTATCCCGTTCCACGGGAACCCGGCCGGCGGCGCGAATCAGCCGTTCGAGTTCGGCGCGTGGCGTGAACTCGGAAGTTTTCGCCCCCGCATCGTGGTAGATCTTCTCTTCCACCACCGTTCCATCCAGATCGTTGGCGCCAAAGCGCAAAGCAATTTGCGCGATGTTCGGCGTCAGCATGATCCAGTACGCCTTGATGTGCTCGAAATTGTCCAGCAGCAAACGCGAGACGGCGATGTTGCGCAGGTCGGCGTAGCCCGTGGGCTTCGGAATGTGAGAAAGCGGCGTGTTGTCCGGATGGAAGGCCAGCGGAATGAATGCCACGAATCCGCGCGTCTGGTCCTGCAATTCCCGCAGCTTCACTAGGTGATCGGCGCGCTCTTCCTCCGTTTCCACGTGGCCGTACAGCATCGTTGCGTTCGAAGGAAGTCCGATTTCGTGCGCCTTTTTGGCGATGTTCAACCAGACTTGTCCGCTGACTTTGTGGTCGCAGATGATGCGCCGCACGCGCGGATGGAAAATCTCCGCGCCGCCCCCCGGGCAGGAATCCACTCCCGCCTCTTTCATCTTGCGCAGCGTTTCCTCGATGGAGAGCTTTGCGATGCGGGCAAAGTAGTGCACCTCGACCATCGTGAAGGCCTTCAGGTGCACGTGCGGAAAGCGCTGCTTCAAGCCGCGGATCATCTCGAGAAAATGCTCGAAGGAGAGCTCCGGATGCAGTCCGCCAACGATATGAAACTCCGTTGCCCCTTCGCGCACACCCTGTTCGGCGCGCTGATAAATTTCCTCGAGAGCGTAGGTGTAGGCGCCCGGAGCATCGGGGTCGCGGCCAAACGCGCACAGCTTGCAGTGCGCCACGCAGACGTTCGTGGGATTGATGTGGCGGTTGACGTTGTAGTAGGTGACGTTGCCGTGCTTCTTTTCGCGCACGTAATTCGCCAGCCAGCCTACCGCTAGCAGGTCCGGCGACCGGTACAGCGTTATGCCGTCGTCAAACGACAGGCGTTCACCGCCCAGCACTTTGTCGGCGATGGGCTTCAGCCTGGCATCCGTAATCGTCAGCTCGCTCAATCTCTGCCTCTTGACTCTTTTCTGTGACCTCTGTGTTTCTGTGGTGAATTCCGCGTTACAACTTCCACATCGCCGCCGCCGCGCCCCAGAACACCAGAAACGAAATACTAATATAACCGTTCATCGTGAAAAACGCAGCGTCCAGCTTGCTCAAATCGTTCGGCCTGACGAGCGAATGTTCATAACCGAGAAGAAGCGCAACCACCAGGATGCCCGCCCATGCGGGCCACGGCAGGCCGAAGCTGGCCGCGAGCCAGGTGAGCAGCACCACCACGCCGATGTGCATCACCCGCGCGAACCAGAGCGCCTTCGGGATGCCGAAATGTTTGGGAATGGAAAAGAGCCCCGCGCGCTTGTCGAAGTCCACGTCCTGACATGCGTACAGCACATCGAAGCCGCCAACCCATAGCGTGACTGCGGCGCAAAGAATCAGCATGCGCCAATCCAGCCCGCCGGTGACGGCAATCCACGCCGCCGCGGGAGAAATTCCCAGCGCGAAGCCCAGAAACAGATGCGACCAGTTCGTGAAGCGCTTCGTGAAGGAATAAAAGAAGAGAATCGCGATTGCCAGCGGCGCCAGCTTCAGCGCCAGCGGGTTCAATTGCCACGCCGCGAGGAAAAATACGAGCACCGCGGCCAGAGTGAAGATCCACGCAAATTGCAGCGAAAGCGCGCCGGTCGCCAATGCGCGTTGCGCCGTGCGCGGATTTTCCTTGTCGTAGCGCAGGTCCGCGATGCGGTTCATCGTCATCGCCGCGCTGCGCGCCGCGACCATGGCCACGACAATCCACGTAATTTGTCTCAGCGTCGGCCAGCCGTGCAGGGTGAAGCGCGCCGCCAGCAGCGCGCCGGTCAGCGCGAAAGGCAGCGCAAACACGCTATGCTCGAATTTGATCATTTCGAGCACGGTTCGTATGCGGCTCTTGCTCATCGTGGTTCCGAACGAGTTACGGAAGCCGCTCAATGCCGACTGAACCTTGCAGTGAGCGAGTCTTCTCCGCCCCTCTGTGCACTCTGTGTTCTCCGCGGTGAAATCCGCCCTTCACGCTTTCGCTTCCTTCGCGGCTGAGGCTCCCGTCCAACGGAACATTTTCTCCTGCGGCAATCCAATCTGCGCCAGCACGCGGCAGACGTACTGCGTCACGAGGTCGTCGATTGTCTTCGGCTGATGGTAGTAGCTCAGGACCGCGGGCATGATCACCGCCCCCGCCTGCTGCGCCCGCAGCATGTTTTCGAGGTGGATCCTGCTGAACGGCGTATCGCGAATGCACAGGACGAGCTTGCGTCCTTCCTTCAGCATGACGTCGGCTGCGCGCGACACCAGATCCTCGCCGAACCCGCCCGCAATCTTGCCCAGCGTTCCCATCGAGCAGGGAGTAACAAGCATCGCATCCACGTCGTAGCTTCCCGAAGCGATCGAAGCGCCCACGTCCTTGTTCGGCAGCACCTCGATCTTTGTGCACGCATGTCCCAGCAGCCGCGAGGGCAACTGCTTCAGATCGCCCGAAGCGATGCCTAGTTCTTCCGCGAACAAGCGCTGTCCCGTCTCCGTAACAACGAGATGGATCCGCCCGACGCGCGAATCTTCCTCGAGCAGCGCCAGAGTTTTTTGCGCCAGGATCGCCCCGCTCGCTCCAGTCACACCCAGGGTAACGACTTGTGGCCTTGTTTCACCCATGTTTTACGCGGAAAATCTAGTCTCGCAGCCGCTCCGAGGCAAGTCAAGTCGGGTCTGTTCCTCGCGAGGGTGCTACAATTCGCAGCGGTCAAACGAAATGAACCATCAGGAACTTTTGAAAATTCTTCAGGCTGTGGAGCAACGAAAGCTTTCGCCTGCGCAAGCCGTCGAACGGCTGAAGCATCTGCCCTTCGAGGACTTGGGCTTCGCCAAAGTGGATCATCACCGCGCGTTGCGCCAGGGATTCGCGGAAGTCATCTTCGGCAAGGGCAAAACTCCGGCGCAGGTCGCGGGAATTGTGAGCGCGATGCTGGCGAAAAAGGCGTCGCGGCACAATATTCTCATCACGCGCGCGGACGCGAAAATCTTCGCCGCGGTCAGGCGCCTCAGCAAAACTGCGAAATTCCACCCCGGTTCCGGTGTGATCACCATCGAGCGCAACGGCGAGATTTCCGGCAAGGGTACCATTGCGGTGGTTTCCGCCGGCACCAGCGATATTCCCGTCGCGGAAGAAGCGCTGCTCGCGGCGCGCATGATGGGCAATCGCACCGAGCAACTCTACGACGTCGGCGTCGCGGGAATTCACCGGCTGCTCGATCATCGCAGCCTGCTGGTCGAGGCGCGCGTCGTCATTTGCGTGGCGGGCATGGAAGGCGCTTTGCCGAGCGTGGTCGGCGGCCTGGTGGCCGCGCCGGTCATCGCGGTCCCGACCAGCGTGGGCTACGGCGCCAGCTTCGGCGGAGTCGCCGCACTCCTCGGCATGCTCAATTCCTGCGCTTCGAACGTCACCGTCGTGAATATCGACAACGGCTTCGGCGCCGCCTGCGTCGCCTCCTGCATCAACCGCAGGTAGCATCATTGGAGCGGCACATTTTATCTGCACGTCGTGAAGAGGAACACACAAAGGAAAACGTATCGTTGCGGACTTGTCTGTATTTTCTTGTCCCCGGGCTGCTCTTGATTGCATTCGCGATCGTCGCGGCATCCCTCCGCGTTTTTTGGATACCGGGAGTCAACGAATATTCGGCGGCATCGAACTTATACCCACGCTCACTTTTGGTGGGTTCGGCGCGCTCTTTGTGTTGATTTGCCTCCTTCCGTGGAACCACTTCGGAGGAAATTGAAGGATGCGAGGACGTTAGGTGCATCCCATACCGTTCAAATTCTCAGCAGCACCTTCATCACTCCGCGCTGCTGCGCGAACCGAATCGCGGCGGGCGCATCCGCTAGCGGAAACGTGCGCGTGATGAGCGGTCGCGGATCCACTTTTCCCGCGCGCAACAACGCAATTGCTTTCTCGAACGGACCGCACCGTGAACCAATCACCGAAATTTCCTTTACCACGATGGGCCACGTCTCCACCGGCGCCGCGCCGTGAAAGGTGGATTTCAAGACCAGCGTGCCGCGCGCTTCGGTCATGGCCTGCGCGAGAGCCAATCCCGTTGCCGACCCCGTCGCCTCTACCAGCAACGCATACGTTTCCTTCACCCGCTTCCAGTCGCTCGCATCGCCTCGCACGAGCTTCGTTTCAATTCCCGCTTTCCTCGCAAGCGCCAGCTTGCGCGGATTCTTGCCGTACATCACCAC
>Ga0209581_1005003_pt1 | contig 10347 bp, 6 predicted proteins | sample Coa_R2_FD_187160 | JGI IMG/M metagenome (GOLD analysis project Ga0209581, IMG submission 187160) | Surface soil microbial communities from Centralia Pennsylvania, which are recovering from an underground coalmine fire - Coalmine... | ecosystem: Environmental > Terrestrial > Soil > Unclassified ...
TGACCACCTGCGAGAGGTCGGCCATGAACTGCTCGTCGCGGGTGGCGCCGCTGAGCACATCCGGGCGCGGTTGGCAGGTAGCGAAAATGGTTGGCGTGCTCAAGTCTTGGGTCCTCCGGCGAAACCTTTAGTTTATTCTTTTGCAGGGACTTGCGGGTAGTAAACGGGAGGAGTCGCGGAGAGGAGCGAGGCGGCTTAATCGCGCGCCTTCGTGATGTCGGTGAGCAGGATTCTCTTGCCTTTTGGCACGCCGGTGACAGTTACGGGGTAGTCCCAGAGCGGACGAACGATGTCGTCCATCATCCCAGGGGGCACCAATATTGAGTGGTGCAAGCCGCTCTCCTCAACCAACTTGATGAGATTCTGCTGTTGTTTGGTGGCGTCAGCGAACAAGAGGATCCCCGTGACGGTTACTTCACGTTGCTTCTTCGCCTTTTCGGCTTCCCGCTGTTCCGGCGTCATCGTGGCTCTGCCAGGCCGCACGGGACGGAGAGCAACGGTTCGTTCCTGTCCGGCTCGCAGGGAGGTGAAGCCAACCGTTTGCACGTCTTCACCGTCAGGAGCGATAGCCCGGGCCAGGCCTTTGAAGTTCGTCCGATAATCCTCGTTGGGGATCTTCTCCTGAAGCGCTTGTTCTTCGTCTCGCACGAAGAGGTCCAGGCAGTCGAGAACATCATCGACAACGGATTCCCCCACCGACATCCCGGGTAAGTACTCTTGTGGCCCGCCAACGACCAGGGAGACGGCGTAGCTGGCTGCGCGCGGCACTGACATGAACAGGGAAACTGCTTGGCGAATCTCCTTCGGGGGCGCACCCTTCGCCCGGTATGGCATCTGTAGCTTGCGTTCGGCAAAGCGGTAGAGCAAGGCCTGGGTGTGCTCAATGCGCTCAATCACCGCGTCCGTGGGGGCTATGCCGAAACCGACACCGGGTCCTGCGATGGACATCTGCACTTCGCGATCGGTCAATTCAATCCCGCGCAGCGAGAGGTGCCGGCGGAAGTTGATCTGCTCGAAGAGATCACGGAGTTCTTCGGCGATGTCGGCGGGAGGCTTGCCTGCCAGCGCAGTGCACACCATTTGCTCAGCCTCCGCAAACATGCCGGCCTCAACAGCCAGTGTCGCGGCGCTGCGAAAGAGGATCGATCTTGAAGGCTCGGCATCATGGCGGGTCGAAAGCTCCTCAGCGGCGCGGCGCTCAAGGTCGTAGGCGTCTACGAAGTGCCTCCGCGCGTTAACGCCATCTCCGGACCGTCTTGCGGCATGAGCCTGATCAGCCCGTTCCATCGCTTGACGATGAAGGTCTTTCACGGTGCTCACTTCTGTTCCAACCTCGCGAGCGGACGGCTGAACTCAACGATCGCGATCAACGCTGGCGTTCGCCCGTCGCTGCGCCCCACCTGGCTAAGCTTTTGCTTCGTTCGCGCCTGAATCTTGCTGTCGTCACCTTCCAGGATTCCGGAAACCTCCAGACGGGTCAAACCCTGAAAGGGGAGCTCGGCATCCTCTTCGTCCCCTATCCAAAAATCGAAGCCACCGCCCTTCGCAGCTCTCTCCAAAACGGTTTTCCCTGCCGCCTCCCGAACGACCAAAATAGCGATTCCGTAGGCGCCCTGCTCAGTGGCCTCTTGAATGTCCGCATACGTTCGGTAGTGCTGTTCGGACAACTGCTCCCATGTCAACAAGAATGAATCTTCGTAGTCACCGTCGAGGGCAAGCGAGACGCCAGACTGATGGCGCTTCTCCAGGCACACCGCTGCGCAAGCCCCGAGGTAGTTTGCATAGTCGGGCGGGAGGCATGATCGGCCCCGATCCAATGGTAAGACGCTGAGGCTTCTCGGCTTGGAGCGCTTTGGCACCGCTCCCTATCGTAATCAAGTGAGGCTGACGTAAACAAACGGCGCCGAAATCAAGCATTAGTGTAGAGAAGGATGTAACCCAGCGTAGCTCCAGCCGGGGTCTTCACCTTGATGACCCCCGACCAGCCGGAGGGGTTGCTCGCGGGACCGAGTTCGGCGAAGCGGTAGCCGTTGCCGGAGCCGCCGGCGAGGATGAGTTCGCCGTTGGGGGTGAGTTCGAGCAGCGTGCTGTCGGCAAGGTTGGAGCCGGGGCCTTGGATTTTGAGGGGCGAGGTGGTCGAGTCCGGGGCGGCGATAACGGTAGGGCCGGCGGCGAGGCCGGAGGAGATGCGTGGTATCTGGGACGCCCAGGTGCGGGCGTAGGCGGCTTGCGGATCGTTGCCCTGCTGGAGGCAGGCGCCCCAGAGGTGGATGTCGCCGCTGGTCCAGTCGTCGCCGTTGGCGGCGTACTGGCGGATGACGATCCAGAGGCCGCTCTGGCCAGAAGCCAGACTTCCCGTGATCTTGAATCGCTGCCAGGAGGTCGTGAGTGTGATCTGCGCCGGGCCGGCGAGGTATGCTGCGTACGGGTTGTCGACGATGGCAATCGACACCTTGCGGGTTCCAGATGCGACACGCGCCCAGAGGTAGAAGGTGTACGTGCTGCCGGCGGCGAGCCCGGCGATCTGCTGCTGGATGACGGGCGTGTCTGTCACGGCGGTGATCACGTCCGCGGTCTGGTTGCCGTCCGGAGCGATGATGGCGTTCGAGGTCACCGAACAGGATCCGCCGTTCTTGTCCCAAACGGCTGCGGCGAAATCCTCGGAGTGCTTCGCCATGTTCTCCAGCGGGCCGCCAATGGTCTGGTGCGGGCCGCAGTCGATGGGCCCGGTAAAGTGCTCGCCCGCGCGGTTGGCCGGGACGTAGCCGAGGGCGTTCGTGATTTCGCCTGCATCCGGAGCACTGGCGCTGATGGTCAGGCTGACACGGTCGTTGGCTGGGTCGTCGGCGGCCGCCAATGAGACGCGCGTCCCCTGGATGAGGTTGAGCGCGCGGCGCGTTCCGACGTCGACGCCGTCCTTCTGAACCTTGTGCGGGAGTTCTCCGCTCACGATGTCGGTGGTCGTATGCGTGTGGCTCGGCAGGTCGCCTGCCGCAAGGTTCGCGCCAGCGGTGACGCGGCCCTTGGCGTCGACGGTGACCTTCGGATATGTTCCTGGCGTGACTCCAGACGGCGGCATCGAAAGGACGCCTGAGTCGACGGCGAGGCCTCCGGCTGGGTCTACTTGCACGATGCCCTTGTTGCTGTAGCCCGCGTCCGGGTAGGAGAACGCGCCGAAAGTCTGCCCGGGCGCGAAATCGATGACTGCGTCGGCCACAAGGTGGTCATTGGCGTTCAGGGCGAGGCCCAGATCGCCGGAGCCGTCAGCCTTGCGCCACTTCACGGCTCCGGTGTTCGGCAGACGCACCAGGCCCGTTGCGGCCTTGTTGCCGGAGCCAAACTCCGCGCCGTCGACGAAGCTCTTCGCGCCGGTGATCGTCACCGCGCCGTCCTTGCGGACGTAATTGCGGCTCGATGCCGTGCCGAGTTCCTGCTCGACGGCGACCACCGCTTCCTGAAGGGCCTTGATGTAGGCCGAGACCATGTTGGCGCGCACGGTTGCGCCGGAGGTGTGCTGCGCCGCCACCGTCCCAAACTCCCCACGCTGGCAGCCGGTGAACTGCGTGGCGGTCTTGGCGGTGTACACGATCAGTTCGTCATCGATCGAAAGGATGCCGTACTCGTCGGGAAAGCCCACGCCGGTGGACTCGACGCCGATCGTCGTGTCGCCGGCATAGACCGGCATCGTCGTGATCGTTTCGAGCGGCTTTGCCGAGAAAGCATCCGCGGGCGAGTAGAGGCTCGATGCATCGTCGATCGCGTTCGGGTAGTTGCTCATCCGTTCAACCTCCTCGCGTTCAAGCGAAACGTGTTCATACGACTGCTGGCCTCAGGCGCGTACGCCACTGCAACGGGCGCTTCGGGCGATCTCGCCGCGCGTGGCCGACGATAGGAGACAAGCGTGGCGGCGGCCTGCGCAGGCACTTCCAACGGCAAGGGCCTGGAATTCAGACAGAACTGATCGAGCGCCCACAAGCAGAACGAGTACAGTCCGCGGTTGCGCCACATGCCGTAGGCCTCGCGCATCGGCGGGTCCGGAGGTCCGTAGATGCCGGCCAGGTACATGCACTCGGAAGCTGGGCGGCCGAGCTTCAGCGGGAACTCGAGCGTCTGCCGCATCAGCCGCGCGTTCTTCTGCCAGACGTCGTAATCGAAACCCTCCGCACGGAAGTACTTCACGCCGTACGCGGAGGTCTTCCACTCGTTTGGCAGATTGACGTGGAAGTTGAGCGCGCGGAACGCCGGATCGGGCGCGGGCTTGCCCTGGTTGGCGTCGAGCGGCCAGAGGCATTCGAACATCGCCGAGGGATGAAACCGCCGGACGTAGCTGATGACCTCGGCGCAGTACTCCCAGATGCGATCACGCAAGAAGTCTGCCGCTTCGATGTCGTCGTGGGGCGAATCGGTGTTGGCTAGGAACCGGTGCAAGGGCCGGCCGTAGCGAGCCTGGAACGCCGTCTTCGTATCGTCGTCGTAGAATGGCATGCCGGATTCGTTCGGGAAGTACCACCACTGTGTTTCGCCAAACTGGAGCACGATGGGCAGCCCGGCGGTGGCGATCTCGTCGGCGCACTCCTTGTACATCTGCTTCAAGTAGTTCCGCACGCGCGGGCCGAAGTGCATCTGGTGCGACGGGATCGGCAGAAAGACCGGCTCGCCATCCCAGTAGCGCGAGGCCATGGCCATCGGCGGCAGGTAGCACTCCATCGAGAAGGCGAAGCTCGCATCGATGCCGGCCTGTTTGAACTCGCGGGCCAGGTCGCGAATCCAGTTCCGGGCGCCGTGGGTCATCACGGGCGAAATCGTGTCGATCATCTCCCAGTCGCCCTCGGCGCCGGGCTGGTCAAGCGCCGGCGTGCCCTGCGAGATGCTCAACTGCGGACTGGCCGAGATGGTGAAGATGTAGCTTGGGGCACGGGAACGAATGTGGATCGAACTACCATCGCTCGTGCACCCGACACCCGGAAAGGTGACATTGATCATCGCACGCAAGTGCGCGGCGATCTCCTCCGTCGCGAGTCCCGCGCCGGGCGAGAAATAGAGCGTGGTGCCGGAGAGATTGATCCACAGCGGTTGATCCACCTCCCAGGCACCGATGCTTACGGTGCAGTTCGGGTAGGTGGCCTCGATGCGGCGGCGCTTGTTGTTCCAGAAGACGCCCATGTAGACGTCGGCGTGGCCCATGAAGCCGAGCTGCTTCAGGTGCCAGACGTGCCAGGCGGGCGGCTTCTTGTAGCCGTGATCGGTGTCGAAGTCGATTGCTGCGGAGACGTCGGGGTAGAGCTTCGGCGGGTCCGGAGCGTCTTGCGGCTCGAGCGGCCAGAGGTAATCGAAGTAGAAGTAATAACCGTTGCTCGCCGGGTGTTTGTCGAACAGCGCGCGGATCTCGACCGTGTGTGTTCCGCCAGGCAGCGCGCCGGCGAGCTTCTTCATCGCCGCGAGGCCGTTGTAGTCGTTCAGGTAGAGGTCGTGCACGACCGGCGTACCGCTGTCGATTGTGACCTCGATTCGGCCAGCGTCGCGGCCGAGCCAGGTGCCGAGGTAGAGATCGTGCTCGTGCGGGTGGGAGTAGCGGATGGTGACCGTCCGGCGGTCCTGCGCGTCGTTCGGCGCGCAGCGCTTGGCGTGGCCGAGCGACCACCACTGCGTAGGCCAGCCCGCGCCGTAGCGGTAGTCTTCCCAGAAGCCCTCGTAGCGGCAGCGGCCGTCTAATTCTTCGATGCGCGGCGCATCGCCGCCGACTTTGAGCGTGCGGTCTCCGGTGACGGCGAGGTTCGAGATCTTCACTTGCCACTCAATGTCCGAGCGTGTGCCGGTGATGGTCGAGATCCGCTGGATGCGCGTGCCTGGCGGCCAGGCCTGCGGCGTTGAAGAGTCCTCGCCGCGGCGCACCAGGATCCGGTAGAACCACGTGGCCGGATCATCTGGATCTGGTTTGGACTGGCCGAAGTTGGCGAGGCAAGTGATGCGCTCTTCGGCCGTAGGTGTGCCGACGTAGTACTTGCGGCCTGCGAGCATCTGGTCAGCGTCTGTGAGATGCCATTCCTCATCTGTACCCGGCGACGACGCTGCAACACCCTCCTTCAGCCGTCCACCCTTGCGCAGGCCTGCTTCGACGTCCTCAAATCGCGGTGCGAAGGTGAGGTGCACCTTCACGATGTCGCTGGCGGGAACGGGCACGAGCGAATTGTGGTCGCCGTTCAGGTAACCGGAGAGCGCCGCGAATGGGAACGTGAAGCGGTAGACGCGAGTATTGCCCGCGCCATCGACGGCAGCAGCGAGCGAAGTCGCGCCGAACGCGTTGTCCTTCTTCTCGATCCGGACGATCTGGTTCTCGCCGTCGACCGAGACGCGCACGGGCATGCCGTTGGCGTCGCGCCCATACGCGCCCAACTGCCCCACGAGCCGCAGTTTCAGTTCGCAGGAGGTGTTTGTCGTGGCGAACTGCTCTGCAGCGAGGCTGTTGGGTTGCTCGCCGTAATCGGGAGCCGGCGCGTCCACCATGCGATTCTTCAGCACCCGCCCGAAGTGCCGCGCCCGCGGCAGCACGCGGCACTGAATGTTGTAGACACTGCCGTAGTGCGGTTTCGTGAAATACGCCGTGAACGTGCCCGGCCCAACGGCCAGGACCTTGACCACCTCGTCGCTGGCGCTGCCGATGTCGACGCCGACGTAGTCGCCCACGCGGATCTCAGCCGAGGAGGCGACCTGCGCGGTGTAGATGCCAGGCACCGACCGGCTCAGCGTGGCGGGCGCCGAGCCGCTGTTGGTCGAGACTTCGACCGGGCCGTTCACGCCCGGCTCAAGCGTCACCGTAATGACGTTGCCCGAGGCAGTGCAGTCCACCAGCCAGCTCGAAATGCCCACCATCGAGGCCAGGCGGGCGGCGATGTCGGCGGCGTCGGTCGCGCCGGCTTCCTGGATGCCCGCGCCGCCGTTGTTCACCATCAGGTAGTGCCAGAAGTTCGGGTCGTCCTGCCACCAGATGGTCTGTTCGCAGGAAGGCACGTCAGGCGCGCCGATGTTGTTGAGGAGCCGGGTTTCGAGGTTGCAGAACGCGATTGCCTCGGCCGAGGAGCAGGACCAGCGCGTGCCCATGAAGTAGACGTAGGCTGTGTCGGTGAGGGCCGGCGTGGGCTTGCCGACGAGCAGTTCGTCGAGGGCGGCGGCGTCGCGGTCGTGGAGCGAGAATCCGAAGCCGCCGGGTGTGTAGTCTCCTGAGACCACTGCCGCGTGGTGCATCAACGGAACTTCGTAGATGTCGCCCGCGCCGGTGGTGATGGTGAGCTTGTCCCATCCCACCGAGGCGTACCGGACGCAGTCGGGCCGGACGTTGCCCTCTTCGCCGTTGACCGGCAAGATCTCCATGTCGTACTGGAGGGTCAGCCCGGAGAGATCCGTCACCGGCAGAGGTTTCAGGCGCCGGTGGTTGAAGTAGTCATAGGCCGAGAAGAGCTGGACGTTGGCGAAGTCCTCGGCCGCCTGGAAGACGCCGGAGATCTGGAACCCGGTCTCGGTGGCGTCGTGGAGCGTGGTGGTCGCCGCGCGGCCAGAGAATCCCTGGAGTTGGATGGTGCGGCGGGGGTTGAAGACATACATCTTTCTAAAGGTTAGAGACTTCCGAGATTCGCCTCTTGGGTGCAACGTGACCAGGATTTGGCCATGCGACCGTCATCCTCGATAGACACTGGCGCGTCCAAGTCAGACGTGGTATAGTCTATTTAGGCCAATTCCACGTCTACGGGAGCACATATGAAATATGCAGTCTGGAACAACAAAGGCGGCACTGGCAAGACCAGCCTGGCATTTCAAGCCATCTGTAGATTTGCAGAACGCAATGCCAAGAAGAGGATTCTTGCCGTAGATGTCTGTCCCCAAGCGAATCTCTCAGAGCTATTCCTGGGTGGCCTGACAAACAAAGGAAGCACGAATTTGCTTGCAGTTCAAGGCCGGACCCCACGGTGTAGCATCGGTGGCTATTTCCAGGTGAGGCTGCCTTCCCCCTACAGCGCACCGAAATTCGCACCGCACGACTTCATTATGAAGCCAAGCCAGCTAAACAAGCGCATCCCTGACAACGTCGACTTGGTCTGTGGCGATCCCCTCCTCGAACTTCAGTCGAACGCAATCAACACGCTGGCCAATACACAAGTGCCAGGCACCAACACTTGGCTCGCGATTATCGACTGGGTCAAGGATCTACTTGCCCCTTTGGAGGACTCTTACGACGTCGTGTTCATGGACTGCAACCCGAGCTTTTCGATTTACACGCAAATTGGGCTTGCTGCCGCTGATCGCTTGGTTCTGCCCGTGATGGCAGATGACTCCTCTAGAAGAGCAGTTCAGAATGCTCTTTCTTTGGTATACGGCCTCAAGCTACCATCCCCCATATATGCGACTTATGCGTTCAGTACAAAGTTGGAACAAGCAAACAGGACACTCCCGCAAGTTCATCTCATTGTCAAGAACCGGCTCACGCAGTACATGGGTCCTGCCTCGGCATATTATGCCGTCCTCCAAGCCATCGACAGCGACATTCAGGCGCTCCTAAAGAGCAATCCGCAATATTTCACTTTCAAGAAGGTCGGAGATGGGACCGTGGATGTCCGGGACTTTCAGACCTCAGGTGTTGTGGCGTTCGCAAGAGGATGCCCGTTTTCGAAACTTGAGGCCGGGAAGCAAGATATTGGAGGCCATCGTGTGCAAGTTAAAGATGAGTATCGCCAAAACTGCCTGCAAGCAATAGACGATCTGATCAAGAAGTTCTAAGCCACGAGTTGAACTCACGTTTGGATCACCACCGTTAGATCCGCCCCCGAATCCGGCGAGGCGACGGCCAGGATGTCGAAGGCCAGATCATCGCCTTCATTGAGCACCGGCGTCGGCCAGATCGTTGGCCGGATGCGCTCACCGGCGGCGTGGTCTTTCGTCACGATCGCCTGAAACGACTGATTCTCCGGATCGACGCTGATCACGCGGACGTACTCTTCGTTCGCGCCGCCGGGATCGAGGAAGACGAAGCTGCCGGCTACATGGCCGAGCCGGTTCGCGCCGTAGGAGGCTGTCTGTAAGGTCTGCGCTTCGGGCCCGGCGGTCACGGCTGAGATCAGCACCAGGCCGTAGTCGGCATACGGCAGGCGGCGCGTGGCGGGCGGGCCGTAACCTTCGTTGTTCACCAGGAAGTCATAGGTGGTCTTATAGGCGTCCGGCAGAGCCTGCGCGATGCCCATGTACTCGAGCGGCTCCCACGTCGCGCCGCCGTCGCGGCTGATCTTGGTGAGGAACGCCGATTGGCCGTCGGTCGTGCCCCGCTGGAGATAGGCGTAAACACATCGGATCGAGGCAGCGTCCTGAACCTTCATCGGGATGACGACGTTTTCCTGAACGGTGAGCGGGCCAGGGACCTGGAATGTATACGCGCCGCCATTGCAGGTCCGGAGGCCGGGCATATAGGGCTCGTTGTGCCGCGAAAGGGGGAAGACCGTGAAGGGCCCGTAGCCGAAATGATTTGCCACGCCGGCCAGCGCCGCCACGATGCAGGCACTCGGCAGCTTTGCCTCGATCCTCGCAGGCAAGTCCGGTGTACGGAAGAAGCCCTTGCGGACGCTGAAGGTGAACGTCTTATGGTCGAGCTTGTAGAAGCGGATGCCGGCGAGATGCGCGCAGCGCAGCGTGCCGAAGGTCGCCTGGCCCTCGGGCACGCCCGGGTAGGCGCGTTGCAGGTGAAACTCGCCGCTCGGCACGGCGTCGCCGGGAGCGCCGGGGCCGATGATCTGGGCGCACTCATAGGATCGCCGGCCCGGGTTCGCTGGGTCAGCGGACTCGTCATTGAAGACAACGAAGTCGCCTACCCGGAAGACCCGTTGCGTATCGGGATTGACGGTGCAGAGCACGGTGACGGGGTCGGTCGCGGCGTCAATGCCAGTTTCGATGGACGCCCAGAGATCGGTGGTCAGCTCGTCCACGTAGTAAAGCGCCAGCGTGATCTCGTGCGCGCCGACGATGTTGGCGTTGCCGGAGGCGTCCGGCGCAACGGTCATGTCGTCGATGGCGAACATGCCATAGTCACCCAAGCGGGGAACGCCGTTCAGCACTCCGGGAACGCCCGTGTCGATGAGCACTTCCTCAGCGGGTGGCTCCGGCACGACGTCTGCGGGCTTCGGGCCGTTGATCAGGTCGTACATCGAGTCCGTCGTGGTGCGGCCCTGGATGTCGATCGAGTAGTCGCGGTTCAGCCGCCACCCGGTTACGCGAAACTCGCCGGCGCCGCCCGGCATGTCCGAATGGGTCATCGAGCAGACCATACCGGGCTCGGTGTTGAGCGCCAGGACCGTTGTGCGGAAACTG
>Ga0209581_1005004_pt1 | contig 10347 bp, 7 predicted proteins | sample Coa_R2_FD_187160 | JGI IMG/M metagenome (GOLD analysis project Ga0209581, IMG submission 187160) | Surface soil microbial communities from Centralia Pennsylvania, which are recovering from an underground coalmine fire - Coalmine... | ecosystem: Environmental > Terrestrial > Soil > Unclassified ...
CGGCCGCCTGATGCGGGCCGTATAATCCGGCTGCGTGGCCGATGAAAGTGGCGAGAAATGCTCCGGCAATGCCGAGCACCGTCGTCAACACGAACCCTTTCGGTGTGTTCGGCCCCGGCATCAATAGACGCGCGATCACGCCGGCAACAAAGCCGATGATGCAAATCCAGATCAGAACACCCATCGCGGCACCTTTGTGAGTCGGGGGACAATTTTAGGACCGCGCCCACGTGCGTCAATGCGCACGGACGCGTGCGTGCCGAACCGCTGCATCATCCGCTCGTCTCCGCGAAAGCGGGAGCAGAGGTAAAATGGTGGATTCCGCCTTGCGCGGGAATGAGCGGAGTAAGAGCCGCTTCGATCTCAACTGATCAACTCTAGCGCAGGTGGCAGGCGACAAGCTGCCCCGGCTTGACCTCGCGCAACAGCGGCGTTTCTTTCCTGCAGCGCTCGACCGCGTAAGGACAGCGGGTGTGAAAGTGGCAGCCGGACGGCGGGTTGATCGGGCTCGGCACATCGCCCTGCAGCACGCGCTTGGGTCGCTTCACGCGCGGATCGGGGACCGGCACCGCGAGCAGCAACTGCTCGGTGTAAGGATGCAGCGCGCGCGTAAACAGCGTGCGCTTGTCGGTGTATTCGACGATGCGGCCGAGATACATGACGGCAATGTGATGGCTGATATGCTCGACCACCGCCAGATTGTGCGAGATGAAAAGATAAGCGAGCCCGAGCTCTTTCTGCAGGTCGAGCATCAGGTTGAGCACCTGGGCCTGGATGGAAACATCGAGCGCCGAGACCGGTTCGTCGCCGATGATCAGCTTCGGCTGCAGCGCCAGGGCCCGCGCAATGCCGATGCGCTGGCGCTGGCCTCCTGAGAACTGGTGCGGATAGTTCTCCATCTGCGCAGCGCGTAGGCCCACGCGGTCGAACAGCGTCGCCACTTTTTTCTTCACGGCGGCGCCGCTTGCGACGCCGTGCACGCGCAGCGGCTCGGCGACGATATCGCCGGCCGACATGCGCGGATCGAGCGAGGAAAACGGATCCTGGAAGATGATCTGCATCTGCCGGCGATAGGGACGCAGCTCGGCTTTGCTTAGCGTGGTAATGTCCGTCCCACCGATGCGGATCGAGCCTGCGGTCGGTTCGATGAGCCGCAGCACGGTGCGGCCGACCGTCGACTTGCCGCAGCCGGATTCGCCGACGAGTCCAAGCGTCTCGCCTCTGCGGATGCTGAAGCTCACGCCATCGACCGCAAAAACAGCGCCGGCCGTGCGCTGCAGCAGCCCTTTGCGGATAGGAAAGTGCTTTTTGAGGTCACGCACCTCGAGCACGGCCATGCCGGCGTCAGCCACCGCCACCTCCATAGAGCTCGCGCGAACGCCAGCACGCCGCCCAGTGACCGGGCCGTTTTTCCTCGTAGGGCGGGTATTGCGCCCGGCAGCGAGCTTCGGCATGCGCGCAGCGCGGCGCGAAGACGCAACCGGACGGCAGGTCGCTCAAGGCCGGCACCGTGCCGGGAATTTCCTGCAGCCGCTCCGCCGCCTCGGCCCCCTCGCCGCGCATCAGCGGCAGCCGCGGTATCGAACCCATCAGTCCGTGCGTGTACGGGTGCTGCGGCTGCGCAAACAGCTCCTCGACCGGCGCCTCTTCCACTTTGCGGCCGGCATACATGACGATCACCCGTTGCGCGGTTTCCGCCACCACGCCGAGATCGTGAGTGATGAGAATGACGGCGGTGCCGAGCTTGTTCTGCAGGTCGAGAATAATGTCGAGGACTTGCGCCTGGATGGTGACATCGAGCGCGGTGGTCGGCTCGTCAGCAATCAGCACCTTCGGATTGCACGCAAGCGCCATTGCGATCATGGCGCGCTGACGCATGCCCCCGGACAACTGATGCGGGTAAGCCTTGGCGCGCTGCTCCGGCTCGGGAATACGGGCGAGGCGCAGCATGGCGATCGCCTTGTTCCACGCATCCTTGCGGCTGACGTCTTCGTGCAGCAGCACCGCTTCCGCAATCTGGCTGCCGATGGTGAGCACCGGGTTGAGCGAGGTCATCGGCTCCTGAAAGATCATGGCGATGTCCTTGCCGCGCACCAGGCGCATTGCCTCCTCATCAAGCGCGAGCAGATCGCGCCCGGCAAGCTTGACGGAGCCGCCGGCGATACGGCCGGGCGGATCGGGGACCAAGCGCATGAGCGAGAGCGCCGTGATGCTCTTACCGCAGCCGGATTCGCCGACGATCGCCAGCGTTTCTCCCGGCGTCAGCGTGAAACCGACGCCGTCGACGGCTTTGACCAGGCCATGGCGGAGGTCGAAATAAGTGCGCAGGTTCTCGACTGCGAGCAATGGCGCGGCCGCGGCATTGGTTACGGACGTTTCCGCAGTCATGCTCATCAGTCGCGCAGCCGCGGATCGAGGATGTCGCGCAGCGCGTCGCCAAACAGATTGGTGCCAAACACGGCAAGACTGATGGCGAGACCCGGGAAGATCACCAGCCAGGGCGCGGTACGCACATATTCGGCCGCCGATTCCGACAACATGCGGCCCCATGACGGGTGCGGCTCCGGCACGCCGAGGCCGAGGAACGACAGCGAGGCTTCGGTGAGGATGGCGGCACCGAGCTGCGCCGTCGCGATCACGATCAGCGGCGCAATCGTGTTCGGCAGCACGTGGCGCACCGCGATGCGGAATTCGCTCATGCCGACCGCCCGCGCGGCTTCGACGAAGGGCTGCTCGCGCAGCGCCAGCGTGTTGGAGCGGATGACGCGCGCCGTATAGGGGATCAACGGGATGGAGATCGCGACGATGGTGTTGTCGAGCGCCGGCCCGAGCGCCGCCGCCATCACCAGCGCCAAGACCAGCAGCGGCACCGCTTGCAGCACGTCGACGACGCGTTGGATTACAAGATCGACCCAGCCGCCCAGATAGCCGGAGGTCAGGCCGAGCGCCACGCCGCAGATGCTGCCGAGGAACGTCGAACCGAGCCCGACCGCGAGCGAAATACGCGCGCCGTAGATGATGCGGCTGAAGATGTCGCGCCCCATCTGATCGGTGCCCAGCGCGTGCGCGGCGCTCGGATGCAGCAGGCGAATGGCGGAATCGGTGGTTGTCGGACTGTAGGCGGTAATGAAGTCGGCGAACACCGCGCAAAAGACGAACACGACCATGATTGCAGCGCCGATCAGCCCGAGGGGGTGCGCCGCCAGGTGATAACGCACTTTCGACCAGATGCTCTCCGGCCGTTCCGCAGTATCGGTCGCGATTGGGATGTCGGTGATCGCCATGGCTCAACTCGCGTACCGAATGCGCGGATCGAGCGCCGCATAGAGCAGGTCAATGAGAAAATTGATCGTCACCGCCACCGCGGCAATGAACATCACCAGGTTCTGCACGATCGGATAATCGCGCCAGCGGATTGCCTCGACCAGGAAGCGCGCCACGCCCGGAATGTTGAACACCGTCTCGGTGACGATGAGGCCGCCCATCAAGAACGCAGCTTCTATGCCGATCACCGTTACCACCGGCAGCAGCGCATTGCGCAAAGCGTGGCGATAGTTGACCGTTTGTCTCGGCGCGCCCTTGGCGCGCGCGGTGCGGATGTAATCCTGCCGCAGCACCTCCAGCATCGAGGAGCGCGTGAGCCGCATAACCAGCGCCGAGGAGCGAAAGCCCACCGCCGCGGCCGGAATCGAGAAAAGCCACAGCGTATTCCAGAAGCCTTTGGGCGGGTCGGTGTAGATCGGAATAGCGCCGAAGTAGTCGACAAACGCCATCAAAATCAGCAGACCGAGCCAGAACGACGGCAGTGACAGGCCGCTGAGGCTGACCACGCGCAAGATGTAGTCGAGCGGCGTATTCTGCCGAACCGCGCTGATCACGCCGAGCGGCACGCCGAAAACTACGGCGAATAACAGCGCAAGGCCGGCAAGCTTCGCGGTGATCGGAATGCGCGGCGCGATTTCGGCGAGCGCCGGCTTCTCCGACACGTAAGAATAGCCAAGGTCGCCATGGGCCAGGCCGCCGATCCAGTTCACGTATTGGATGGCGATCGGTTTATCGAGCCCGATATCGTGTTCGAGCTTTGCCTTTTCGGAAACGTCGATCATGCCGGCGGAGTCGAATAAAATATCGGCGATGTTGCCGGGCACCACCCGCAGCATCACGAAGATGAGTACCGATATTCCAAACAGCGTCAGGAGCATCAAGAAGAAGCGCCTGACCAGATAGGTGGCCACAAATGTCTCCGCGTTCTGTCGCGCGCGTCCCAGTCCCGCTCATTCCCGCGCAAGCAGGGATCCAGATCGGCCTTTCATTTTGCATCGCCGGTACTGGATCCGCCTTCGCCGGGGCGAACGAAAGCGCTTACTTGTCGAGCCACACGTCTTCGTAACGGTAGCCGTTATAGGCGCTGTTGTTCATGATCGTCATGTTCTTGACGTAGGGCTTCCAGCAGGTACCGGTGCGCGCGTGCATGAGGATCGGGCGCGCCACGTCCTCTTGCAGCTTTTTGTCGATCTCCCACACCAGCTTCTTGCGCTTCTCGACATCCGTCTCCTGCGACTGCTGATCGAATAGCTTTTGCAGGTCCTTGTTGCAGTAGTGCGTGTAGTTGCGCTCCGAGCCGCAGCCGAAATTCTCGTAGAAGGCCTGGTCGGGGTCGTCGATGCCGTTGCCGGTCAGGTTCAAGCCGACAGAATAGTCGCCGCGCGCCACCTTGGCGAACCAGGCGCTCGATTCGACGGGTTCGAGCTCGGCGTCGATGTAAATGGTCTTGAGCTGGTCGATCAGCACCACCGCCGGGTCGCGATAAGTGGCGAGATTGCGCGTGGATACCTTCAGCTTCAGAGGATTTCCGGCGCTGTAGCCGAGCTTGGTCATAATGGCCCGCGCCTGCTCACGATCTTTTTGCACATTGCCGTAGCCGGGAATGGTCTGGAGCATCTCCTTCGGCATGCCCCACACGCCTTCCGGCGGCGGCAGCAACGCGCCGCCGGCGTCGCCGGCGCCCTGAAGCACGATGTCGATGAACGCCTGCCGATCGAGCGACAGCGCCAGCGCCTTGCGCAGATCGGCGTTGTCGAACGGCGGCTTGTCGCGGTTGATGATCAGATTGCTGCTGACGTTGATCGGCGCGATTTCGCAGATTGCCGTCGGATCCTGCTTCTTGATGTCGGATTCGAGAGCCTTGGTCATTTCCGTCGGGAAGGTCATATCGACCTTGCCGGCGACGAAGGCGAGCACCGCAGTTGCGCGGTTGCGGATGATGGGAAACTCGATGCCGTCGAGATAGGGCAGCCCTTTCTTCCAGTAATCAGGGTTGCGCGCGAGCGTGATCGACTCGTTCTGCTTCATGTCGACGAACTTGAACGGGCCGGTGCCGATCGGATGCGTGCGCATCTGCGCCGCGGAAACATGGCATGGATAGATCGGCGAATATCCGGAGGCGAGCATCGCCAGCACCGATGGCTGCGGCCGCTTGAGATGAAAGGCAACCTCGTAGTCGCCGTTGACGGTCACGTCGGAGACGTTCTCGTACCAGTCCTTGCGCGGATTCTTGCGAAACTTGTCCTGCGCCTTGCCTTGCAGAAGATCGAACGTGCATTTCACGTCTTTGGCCGTGAATGGCACCCCGTCGTGCCATTTCACGCCTTGCCGAAGCTTGAAGGTGAGCGTCGTGTTGGCGCTGTCCCACGACCAGCTGGTCGCCAACTCGGGCTCGATGGTTCCCATGCTGTTCTGCGGCTTGTGCTGATCGTAGAGCACGAGATTATTATAGATCGGCATCGCCGGCACGTTGACGGAAAACGTCGCCTCCTCATGGATCGACAGACTTGGCGGCGTTTCGCGGTGATAGATGTGCAGAATACCGCCGTGCTTCGGCGTCTGCGCCTGTGCGCCGGCGACGGTGGCAACGGCGACGACCGCCGCCAAAGCGGTGAGCTTGGATGTCATCAGGTCCTCCCTTACCCCGCGCGCTCGGCTCGATGCCGCCGGCGGCTCGTTGTTTTGCCGTCACGCTAGCCGGTGTGATTTTGCCGATCAACCGGAGAGAAAGCCCTGGGACGCTGCGCAGTAAGCGAAATTTGGCACGTCAGCTTGCCAATCGGCGCGCTTGGCCGCACCATGGCCCGCAAAAGTGTGCGGAACCGGGCGAGTAGCAATCGTGGCGGGCGACAGCGACAATATTGTCGCCGAGACGGCGGCGCGAATTCTCGCCGACTTCGCCGATCCGCAGACCGTCAACCGGGCAAAGAACGACGCCTGGAAAGCGCCGTTGTGGCGCGCGTTAAGCGAGGCAGGCCTGCCGCTCGCCTGGGTGCCGGAACAACTCGGCGGCTCCGGCGCAAGCCTCGCCGACGGCTTTGCCGTGCTCGGCGCCGCCGGCCGAGCCGCGCTGGCGGTGCCGCTCGCCGAAACAATGCTCGCCGGCTGGCTGTTGTCGCAAGCTGGAGTAAGAGCGCCTGACGGCAAGATGAGCATCGCGCCCGCGCGTCCGCCCGACAGCCTGGCCGTCGGTGGCGACGGCAGGCTGAACGGCCGCGCGCTGGCTGTGCCGTTTGCCGGCGAGGCTGAGCATATTGCCGTGTTTGCCGAAGCGGGCACCGGCCCGATCGTGGCGCTGGTGGCGGCGCAAGATTGCCGCGTCGAGGACGGGAAAACGCTTGCCGGCGACAGCCGCGGCACTGTGAGCCTCGACAAGGTCACGCCGCTCGCCCAGGCGCCTGCGCCCAAAATGCTGGACCGCATGGCCCTGATGCTCATGGGATGCGTGCTGCGCAGCGTGCAGACTGCGGGCGCGCTCGAAACCGTCCTTGCGCTCAGCGTCGCCTATGCCAACGAGCGCGTCGCCTTCGAGCGGCCGATCGGCAAATTCCAGGCGGTGCAGCAGAACCTCGCGCGCTTGGCCGGCGAAACAGCGGCGGCCCTCGCCGCGGCGGGCTCGGCAGCGGACACCGTCGCGCAAGCGGACGCGTTCGACGAGGCGCTGTTCCTGGAAGCCGCCTCCGCCAAAATCCGTTGCGCCGAAGCCGCCGCTGAGGGGGCCGCCATCGCGCATCAGGTGTTCGGCGCCATCGGTTTCACGCAAGAACATGTGCTGCATCGCTTCACGCTGCGCATGCTCGCTTGGCGCGACGACTTCGGCAACGAAAGCTTCTGGGCCGCCGAACTCGGCAAACACGTTGCCCGGCGCGGCGCCGACGAATTCTGGCCTCTGGTTGCCTCGCGATGAGCGCCGATCTGCAGTTCGATCAGATCAGGCTGCCGGCGGAATGCCAAACGCTGCGCGCCGAGGTGCGGGCGTTCCTCGCCGAGGAAGTTGCCCGCGGCACCTTCGACCCGCACCGTCCCGGTCACGGCGACTCGCATAATCGCGCCTTCAGCCGGCGTGTCGGCACCAAAGGCTGGATCGGCATGACCTGGCCAAAGAAATACGGCGGCCACGAACGCAGCTTTCTCGAACGCTACGTGGTCACCGAGGAATTTCGCGTCGCCAATGCGCCGGTCCGCTTGCACTTCGTCGCCGACCGGCAGAGCGGCCCGATCCTGCTCAAATACGCGCCCGAGCGCATCAAGCTCGATATCTTGCCGCGCATCTGCCGCGGCGAATTGTGCTTCGTCATCGGCATGAGCGAGCCGGGCTCCGGCTCCGATCTGTTCGCGGCAAAGACAAAAGCGACGAAGGTCGACGGGGGCTTCAAGATCAGCGGGTCGAAAATCTGGACCAGCAACGCGCACATCGCCGACTATATGCTCGGCCTCTTTCGCACCTCCCCGCCGACCAAGGAGAATCGCCGCCATGGCCTGACGCAATTCCTGGTCGACATGAAGACGCCGGGGATCACGGTCAATCCGATCATCCAGATGACCGGGCAGCACGATTTCAATGAGGTGGTTTTCGAGGACGCTTTCGTCCCCGACGACCATGTCATGGGCGAAATCGACGGCGCCTGGAAACAGGCGACCAGCGAGCTCGCCTACGAACGCAGCGGGCCGGAGCGCTTTCTCGAGACATTCTACGTGATGCTCGAATTGATCCGCGCGCTCGGCCCCGAGCCCGACCTCCGGGGCGCCGAGGGGCTCGGCCGGCTTGTAGCGCAGCTGCACACGCTACGGCGAATGTCGGTCTCTGTCGCCGGCATGCTGCAGGCCGGCAAGGAGCCGGTGGTTGAGGGCTCGATCGTGAAAGACCTCGGCACGCTCTGGGAGCAAAAGCTGCCCGAGCGTGTGCGCGAGCTCACGGCTTTCCTTGCGCCCAACGGGGGCAACCGTGCCACACTGGAAGAGCAGCTGGCTTTTGCCTTAGCGGTCGCGCCCAAGCTCACGATCCAGGGCGGCACCACCGAAATCCTGCGCGGCATCATCGCACGCGGGCTGGGACTGCGGTAGATGCCCGACATCGGCAAAATGCTGTGGCCGCAATCGCTCGCCGTGGTAGGCGCCTCCTCCGACTTGCACGGCCTGCGCGGACGCATCTTGGAAATCATCCTCAGCCATCCTTACCCCGGCAAGGTCTACCCGGTGAGCCGTAGCGCCGGCGAGGTGCAAGGCCTGAAAGCCTATGCCTCGGTTGACGCTCTGCCGGAGCCCGTCGATCTCGCAGTCCTCATCATTCCCGCGCAGTATATCCCCGCCGAACTCGAACGCTGCGGCAAGGCCGGCATCAACGCAGCCGTTATCCTGTCCTCCGGCTTTGCCGAAGAAGGCGGCGAAGGCTCGCGCATGCAAGCGGAAATCGCCGCCATCGCGCGGCGCTACGACATGGCGGTTGCCGGTCCCAATACCGAGGGCTTTGCCAATATCGCCGCCGCGCTGTGCGCGACCTTCTCGCCGGCGCTCGACAAGAACGCCGGGCCGATCCGCCCTGCCCGGGCGCTCGGCGCCGGCCAGGTGTCGGTGATCTCGCAGAGCGGAGGTCTCGGCTTTGCGTTCTTCGACCGCGCGCGTCCGCGCAATCTGTCGTTTCGCCACATCGTGACCACCGGCAACGAAGCCGCGCTCGAAGTCTTCGACTTCGTCGATTACATGCTCGACGAAGGCGGCACCGACGTGTTTCTACTGCTGCTGGAAGACGTCAAATCGCCGGACAAATTCCGCCGCGTGGCCGAGAAAGCCTTGCGTCTCGGCAAGCCGCTCATCGTCAGCAAGATCGGCCAGTCGGATGCAGGCTCGCGCGCCGTCGCCTCGCACACCGCGGCGCTCGCCGGATCGCAGCGGGCCTATCGCGCCATCTTCGAGCGCTACGGACTGATCGACACGCGCGACCTCGATGAGATGCTCGATGTCGCCGCCGGCTTCCTCGCCTGCGGCGGCAAACTGCCGGCCGGAAAACGCGTCGGCATCTGCACCTCCTCCGGCGGCGCAGGCGTATGGATGGCGGATGCCTGCGCCGCGGCCGGGCTCGATGTCCCGGTCCTCGACGACGCCACGCGTCGCTCGATCGATGTGCACATCCCGTCCTATGGCACGTCGCAGAACCCGGTCGATTCGACCGCGCAGGGCGTGCACAAGATGGGCTACGCCACCTTCGCACGGCTGGTGTCGCAATCGCCGCTGATCGACGCTGTCGTGGTGGTGGTGACGGCGCGCCGCTCGGCTTTTCTCGAAGGCGATCTGCCGAAGCTGAAGGAGCTCAAGAGCGAGACGAACAAGCCGGTCTTCATGTGGACCTACACGCTGCCGTCCGAGCGCAGCGTCGAAATTTTGAACGAAGCCGGCTATCCGCTGTTCACCGGCGCAAATGGTTGCGCGCGCACTTTGGCGGCTATGGCCGATTACCGCGCCTTGCGCGAGCGCGCACTCACGCAGCCGCGCGCCGCCGCGCCAGCACATGGTGCGCGCGAGCAGGTGCGCGGCATGCTCGACGCCAGTGGCGAAGTGCTGAGCGAATGGCAGGCGCGCCCGCTGCTTGCCCTCTACGGCATCGGCGACAATGCCGGCACTCTGGTGCGCTCGGCCAAGGAGGCGGAAAAAGCGGCAAGCGCCGCCGGCGCGCTCGTCGCCCTCAAAGTGCAATCGGCCGACATCCCGCACAAGACCGAGGCCGGCGCGGTCGCCCTTGCCGTCGCCGCCGATGGCGCCGCCGCAGCCTTCGATACCGTACTCGCCAACGCCCGCCGTTTTGCGCCGAAGGCGAAAATCGACGGCGTGCTGGTGCAGTCGATGGCGAAGCCTGGCCGCGAGGTGCTTCTCGGCATCAACCGCGACGAGCGCTGGGGACCGCTGCTGATGGCGGGACTCGGCGGCACGCTGGTGGAAGCACTGGAGGATGTGGCGCTTGCGCCTGTCCCTCTCGACCGCGAGCGGGCGCTTGCGCTCATCGGCCGCCTGAAAGGCGCGGCGGTGCTC
>Ga0209581_1005005_pt1 | contig 10347 bp, 8 predicted proteins | sample Coa_R2_FD_187160 | JGI IMG/M metagenome (GOLD analysis project Ga0209581, IMG submission 187160) | Surface soil microbial communities from Centralia Pennsylvania, which are recovering from an underground coalmine fire - Coalmine... | ecosystem: Environmental > Terrestrial > Soil > Unclassified ...
CTACTGGAACGGGCAGCGACTGACCCAGGGAGCATTCCACTCGCTCCTCAGGACCTGCTGGCGCGCCAGTATTTCGGTCGCCAGATACCGAACCACGGAGTGATCGACTGGACGGCACGCGCGGAGCAAATCAGGAATCTTGTTCGGGCATGCGACTACGGCCCGTTCCGCTCACCCTGGGGACACGCGCGAACGTATATCGATGGGATACAAGTGGAGATTCTCAAAGTTGCTCAAACCGGCCGCGCTTGCGATCAACCCCCGGGAACCGTCGGTGCGATAGGCCCCGATGGAGCGCTTATTGCTACCGCCGACGAATGGTTGCGCGTCGCCAAGCTTAGGCTCGGCGAGCGGACCTGTCATCCGGCCGATGTGCTCGGAACTATGCAGCGACTACAGGATTCGCCCTAAAGGATTAACCCGGTAGCATCCGGCCAAGTCGGCAGCTACGATACGCGGCGGGTTGTCCTTCTCTCCGGTGTTTGCGGGACATCCTGACGCAGCCGTCCCAGCGGCAAACGACGCTTGGAAGTGTGGTGTGCCCATGTCGCACGCGGATGGAATCGTTCACATCTACTCGACCGCTCCGCAGTCCTCTCGCTTTGCTTCAGCGGATTACCGGGAACGCCTGGTCCGCGTTTCTCGCTGGAGCGAAGCAGCCGGCTGCACAGGCATGTTGGTCTATACCGACAATAGCCTGGTGGACCCCTGGCTTGTTACTCAGATCGTTCTGGAAAACACGCAACATCTTGCACCTCTTGTTGCCGTCCAGCCCGTCTACATGCACCCGTACTCCGTCGCCAAGATGATTTCTTCGTTGGCCTTTCTTTACGAGCGCAGGATCTGCCTGAACATGGTCGCGGGCGGCTTCCGCACAGACCTCGCCGCGCTGTGCGATGACACGCCGCATGACCGCCGATACGAGCGGCTGTTCGAATATACCAATATCATTCAGATGCTTCTGAGCCAGAAGGCGCCCCTCACCTTCGAGGGCGCTTACTACGAGGTGAAAGACCTCGTGCTTCATCCGCCGATGCCGGCTGAGCTGGCTCCGCGGATTTTTCTCTCCGGCTCGTCCAGCGCGGGCAGCAGCGCCGCGAAGCTGCTCAAAGCCGTTGCCATCGAGTATCCAAAGCCGGGCGAGGAGTATGAACGCTCGGCGCCAAGCGAAAATGCCGGAATTCGCATCGGAATCATCGCCCGCCAGGAACGTGAAGAAGCATGGCAAGTAGCGTGGCAGCGTTTCCCCAGCGATCGCAAGGGCCAGCTCGCTCACAGGATGGCCATGAGAATTTCCGATTCAGAGTGGCATCAGCAGCTTTCCGCGGTGGAACGCGAGATCCGCGGGCAAGAGACGATTTATTGGCTCTGGCCCTTCAGGAATTATCAAACCTTCTGCCCCTACCTCGTGGGCAACTTCGATGAAGTCGCCGAAGAAATCGCCAAGTACGTGCGAGCGGGGTTCACCCACTACATTCTCGATATACCTGCGGAGGAGGACGATCTGCTGACCGCCGGCTTGGTCTTTCAGCGCGCCGCGGAAAGAGCGGCTCTTCCCGCGCTGGTTCCCTGCGGGGAACCGGCCCCTTTGGCAAAAACATTTTCGACAGATTCGCAATCACCCGCCGCCTGATTTCGAGCTGCCCATTCAAAGCAAATGGTAGAGAGATCGACGCGGCCCTCCTTGGCTTCGGGGTTTTGGCGTTCGTGCGAGCAATTTCCGCACCGCCCGGCCCTTGAGGTGGGCGGGGCCGTCTTGACGTACCGGGAGTTGCAGGACCGAGCTGCCACGATTGCGCGCGCAGTGGAACAAGCCGCGCCGCGGACTGGTCCGCCGTTGCTGGGCGTCTTCGCCTATCGTTCCGCGACCTCGTTTGCCGGCGTCCTTGCGGCGCTGCTTGCGGGCTGGGGATACGTACCGCTGAATCGCACATTTCCGCCGGCGCGAACGCGCTTCATGCTCGATGCCGCCGGATGCCGGGTTTTGCTGGCCGATCGGGAGTCGGCCCGCCAACTCCCGGAGATCCTCGCCGGAAAAGAAGAGCCTCTGCTCATTATTTTGCCCGAGCATCAGGAAGCCGTTGAATTTTCAGCACGCTGGCCGCAACACAAATTTCTCTTCGCCGCGGATCTCGTCGCGGCAAATCGCACGCTCCCGCCGCGGCCCGTTGCCTCAAACTCGATTGCCTACCTGCTGTTCACGTCGGGTAGCACCGGTACGCCAAAGGGTGTAATGGTTTCGCACACCAACGTGCGGCACTTCGTGGACTCCATGGTTCGCCGGTATTGCATTACGGAGCGCGATCGCCTTTCCCAAACGTTCGACCTGACGTTTGACCTCTCCGCCTTTGATATGTTCGTTGCCTGGGAGCGTGGCGCATGTCTGTGTTGCCCATCGCAAAAGGCGCTGATCCATCCGGGCCAGTTCATCAATGAAGCGCGCTTAACTGTGTGGTTTTCCGTGCCTTCGGTCGGCGGGTTCATGCGGCGGCTTGGGATGCTGAAGCCGGGCCGCTATCCTTCGCTTCGCCTCAGCCTGTTTTGCGGCGAACCGCTCTCTCTCGAGCTTGCGCGGCAGTGGGCGCTCGCCGCTCCCAATTCCACAGTCGAAAATCTCTACGGGCCCACCGAGCTGACCATTGCCTGCACAGCGTTTGCCTGCGGGAATCTGGAATCGCTTTCGGACGGCGAATTGGGATTGGTTCCCATTGGGTGGCCTCTTCCGGGCATGAACGCGTACGTTGCCGGCGAAGGTTTGCGCGAGGTGCCGCCGGGCGCAACAGGCGAGCTCTTGCTTGGCGGCCCGCAAGTCAGTCTCGGCTACTGGCGCGACCCTGAAAAAACAGCCGCGGCCTTCGTAGTCCCTCCAGGCAAGAACGAAATTTACTATCGCACGGGCGACCGCGTGCGCAGGCCTGTAGGCGAGGAGCCTTTGCGGTATCTCGGACGCACGGATCACCAGTTGAAAATTCTCGGACACCGTGTCGAGCTCGGCGAAGTGGAAGCGGCATTGCGCCAAGCGGCAGGCGTGGAATCCGCCGTAGCCATCGGCTGGCCGTTCACCGCGAGCGGGCCGGCCGGCATTGTTGCGTTTCTGGCCGGCGCCAACATAAATACTCACATCATTCGCGAAAGGCTCAGAACCCAGCTTCCGGCATACGCCGTGCCACGGGAGATTCGCGTTCTGCCCGAATTGCCCCTGAACGCAAACGGTAAGATTGACCGTAACGCCTTAGCTCGCTCTCTGGAGACCTCAGCATGATGGTTGTTTCCCCTGAAGAAGTCCGCGGTGTGGTTCTTGGCCGCCTCTCGCCCGCTTTGGCCGCCAAGGGTCTCGATCCTCACGATGTTCCTTACGATTTCGATCTGCTTATGGAAGGCATCATCGACTCGCTTGGAATCGTTGAGCTGATCACGGATATACAACAATTGTTTGCCATCGAGGTGGATTTCGATGGCTTGGCTCCGGAGGAACTGACGGTCATCGGCCCGCTGTGCCGCTATATCGCGAACGCCACCGGAAAGGCGGGGCGCGATGCTTCCGAGGGGCCGGCCGTTTTTGTCAATCGAGGGCCGGCACGATGAAACCGGACCATGAACTCAATGTAGCAGCGTCGCGAGAGCGCCTTCTCATTTCCTTGCGGAATCGCTTCTTGCAGTCGGTAGCGCGTTCGGCGCCCGGCGCGGGCTCTCTGCGAGTGCGCCTTCACCGCTGGCGCGGCGTTCGAATCGGCAAAGATGTAAGGATTGGGCTCGATGTGATCTTCGAGACCGCGCATCCGGAATGGATCTCCATAGGCGACCGGGTGCAAATCGGCGTGCGCACGCTGATTCTCGCCCATATCCACGGGCTGCCGCCCAATCGCGACGAGCTGTACGGCTACCTTTCCGTTCGCATTGAGGACGATGTGAACATCGGCCCCGGCGTCACAATTCTTCCGCGTGTCACCATCGGACGAGGTTCCGTTGTGACCGCGGGAAGCGTCGTCACGCGTTCCATCCCGCCGCTTACACTGGCGCAAGGAAATCCTGCGCGCCCCATTGCCACTTGCCAGGTCCCGCTCCGCTGGGATGTTCCCCTCAAGGAGTTTTACCGGGGCCTGCGCCCGATCAGTGCCAAATCCTCGCTTGGAACCACGCTCGAGGAGCCCGCCTCGGTTGTGCACGAGTCTGCCTGATGCGACCGGGCGCTGCCGAGCGGGCAAAGCTCCTTATCGGCCGTTTAACGTTTCGGCTGCACGCCCGGCCTTCGAACCGCACGGGCAGCGCAAGCGAGCGTCAATCCACCAAATCAATCACCATTCCGTCTCTTCGATAGACGAATCCCGTGAATTGCCCGAACGCCGGAGAAGCTACGTTGTTGAACACGGAAGTAAAATTTCCGTGGTTCGTCACATTTAAGCTGTAAATCCCCAATCGCAGATGATGCTTCTTCAGAAACGGCAAACGAAAAGCACGGTACAACTTTAAGTCCAGGGAAAAATAAGCCGGAAAGCGCAGCGAGTTCGGTATGCCCGCGTATTCCTGTTCAGCGTCTATCGGCGAATACGGATAGCCCGAGTGAATGTCCGCCAAGGGACTGAAGGTCAGGTTCCATGGCAGGGAGAAGATTCCCCACGCCACCACGCGATTGGGGACATCCGAAGGCAGGATACCGTACAGATCCGGACGGATCACTGGCGGAGCAAATGGAACGTAAAGCTCGGAGAGCGTGTTGAGATCTCCCCGCGACCGGCTCCAAATGTACGAGGCGTTGACCTGATCGCTCCTGCGAAGCTGAAAGCGCAGCGACACCTGCGCTTGCCGATAGTGGGAAGAACCGTTGTTCCCGAGCCCAAGAAAGGAATCGCTGCCGAAGCTGGAAGTAAAGGGATTCACTACAAAAAGATAGGTTGTGTGGCTATCCAGATAGCCGATGTGTAGCTGCGCGTTTTTCCGGAGTTCTTCGTCTATTCCGGCATTCCAGGTGATATTTCGAGGCGAAGTACTCGGTCTCGATGGCAACACAGGAGTCCGCAAAGGATCGAACGGCCCGGCAAAAACGTTCTTATAGATGATGGCAGGCGCAACCGGCAGGCCCTGCGCGTCGAACTGCGTGATGCTGCGTTGCGGATTATCCGCAAAGGATGGGGCCAGAAGCGGCACAACTCCGTAGAACACACCGCCGCCAATCCGAATTGTCGTCCTCTTTTCCCGGCCCGCTGAATACGCCACTCCAATGCGCGGGGCGATGGCTGCGGGCCATCCGAACGTTTCCGTGGATACCCGTGCGCCCGCCTCCAGGCTCCAGCGGGAGCGAATGGCCCACTGGTCCTGCGCGAACACGGCGAACAGCCGGTCCGATACGGTCTCCCGCTGCGCCGGCGAAAACAGCGTCTCCTCCGCAAGGGATCCGTTTTCATTCAGAATCCGGATCGGATGCGAAGCGGTTACGCCCGCATAGGAGCGCCAGTCGTACTCTGCGCCCACACGAATTGCGTGCGCCCCCCAAAGCCTTCTGGTGAATTCGTACCTCGGGAAGAACTGCGCCTCTTTGCCGCGCCGCGACCACCGATTGAAGTAGTTGCCGCCCCAGCCTTCCGGCGTGATCAACATGTCCTGGTTCCCCTGTCCGTGCGCGTCGCTGTCGAGTCGTGTATACGCCGCCGTGGCGGAAAAGAGCGCGCCCGAGCGAAATTGATATTTGTCCGAAAGGCTCGCCGAAACGCCGCTTTGGTTGAGGTCGTTCGACGCGGGCTGCGGAACCAACGCGCTAATGTCAATGTGCTGATAGCGGTTCGGGAAGACGTTTGCCGTCACGCTGATCAGATGGTTGGGCGCGAGAATCGCCTCGAGTGTTGTAAACGAATTGAATCCTTGCCTTTTTCGAATGTCCTTCGGCCACGGCAGTCCCTCAACCGTCGTCTTTTTCATTTCGTATTGAAACACCTCGGAAAAGAGCAGCTTGTGCCTGACGATGGGCGTATCGAAAACCACGGAGGGGCTTGCTGATGCGATACCAACCATGTGGCCGTTCTTGCCCATGATGGTAAGGCCGAGCCGCGTCAGCGCGACCTGCCTCTTATCCGCCGGAGGCCGTGACTCTACCGATGTCAGCCCCCCGGAGAAACTTCCCAAGCTGGCGTCGTAGGGCGTCGTGAACACCTCGAACTGCTCTACCGCGGCGCTCGGTATGGGAATCCAGAAGCTCCCCGTCACTGGATCCGTGGCGCGCACGGAATTGATCTGCAACAGGCTTTGCGTTTCGTCGGCGCCTTTGAAGACCAGCCTCCCTTCCGGCGTCGCGATAACCCCCGGCGTCAGCGGGATCACTTCCTGGACTCTTTCTTCTCGCGTTGGCAGCGTAACGAGCTGCGATTGACGGATACTCGCCGCGGGCGCGGAGACGCTTTTCGTCGGCTGCGCGGATTCCTTGACCACCACCTTCTCGGAAATGGGCTTTAGCTCCAGGACAAAATTCTGTACCGCGCGCTGACCTGCGCGCAGCACAATCGGCTGCCGTATCGGCTTGAATCCGCTGGCATCAATCGAAATCACGTAGGAACCCGGAGGCAGGCCGGAAAATTCGTAGCGGCCGTCTTCGTCAGTCTTGGCTTGGACGAGACCGAATTGCGGCTCGCCGCCAGAAAGAGTGATCGTAATAGTGCCGAGTTGTGCCTTCGAGTCGCGCAGCCGTGCCGTGATTCGGCCCTGCAGCAGCGCCTTCTCAGCCTGCTGCTGCGTACGCCCTTGCCTCTGCTGATGTGTCCCTTGAGGTGGAAGCTGTTGTGCCTCCGTTCGCCATCCCGGCAGAGCCAATACAAGATAAATGGCCGCGAGACCTGTCAGGCTCTTCGCGCCGCCGATCCCTTCCACCCGCCGCGTGCTTGCGGAAAGGCGCGCGGCCGCCCCATCGCAGCGCTCCAGGACCTGCTGCAAACAGCTAAAACAACTCGCCCGCGCCCAAGGAAACCGTGCTCGCATTCCCAACCAGAACAAACCCGCCTGTGCCCTGCTTACGCCAAGGCGAGCGCTTGGACGCGACTCCTATTTCCGATGCCGCTACTGTGAGGTTTGATAGCCCGGCAAGGTCCTTGGTTTCGAGACTCATTCGGCGATGCACTCAAGCGCAGCCCGCTGGCTTTCCCAGACCAGCGCGCCGTCGCATCCCGCGCTTCATGTTTCTGGCATCCTGGGACATAATGTCCAAGACTCCCTTTTGAGCGCGCCATGGATCGAGTTTTTCGCGGAGCGCCGCATCGCGGCGCCGGCTACACAACGCTAGGACATCCACTCGCAGGTTTTTTCTTCCTGCTGGCTTGTATTTGCTTGCCGGCTCGCTCGCCCGGTGCGGAAATTCGGCGCGTTTCCCCCTCGCTCCCGGAACCCGGACTCCGCTTTGCCATTGCCGATCTCGACGGCGATCAGCGGCCCGACTTGGCGACCATCCAGGCTGGCCAGGCAAGCTCGGCGTTCACGAATGACTATTGGGTTCAGCTCCGGCTCTCTGCTCGGGAGCCGCGATCCTTCCGCTTGGTTGCGCCCCAGGGGGGCCTCTTCATCGAGGCGCGGGACGTCAACGGCGATCACGCGCTCGATCTGGTGCTCTCCACCGCCTGGCAACGGGAGCCTGTCGCCATCCTTCTCAACGACGGCCATGGAAATTTCTCGCGGGCCGCGCCGATGGACTATCCGAAGGCGTTTGTCCAGTCCAGCCAAAGCTGGGGAACAACGTCAACCCAGCAAGACTGTCCGGTAGCCAGTCCACCGCAATCGCGGAGCGATTTGCAGGCCAACCGTAAAACTTTGCCGGTAACCGATTTGTGTTCCGCGTTCTCCACGCATCCGAATCCTCTGCTGATCTCGGGCGGGCATTCTTTTCCGTATGCTGGCCGGGCGCCCCCGGCTGCGGCTCGCCGCTAACGGCCCTCTTACTCCACTGAATACAGCACGCGTCGCCTCCGTATGGGCTTCCGTCCTCGCCGCGTGGGTTTGTGTTCGCCTTGCTGAGTTGATTGCTCCGCAATCCGCTCAGCCAATTTTTTAACAAGTGATGTTGATGACGAGAGGTAAGCATGAGGAATCTCGCAAATGCAGGCCTTGCTTTGCTCGCCGTGTTGGCCGGTTCCGGCTGCGACAGCGGCAGAGCGAATCCCGCCGCGGAAGCGCCCCCGCCCGCGCAGGTCATACCAGAGCCGGATGGAGACTTCGTTCAGGTTAGCGAGCCCAGCCAGTTTCCCTTAGCCGTCGCCGTCGAATACAACGCCGCCCCAAAATTGGTCGTGACCGGAAGCGTGAGTCCGGATGTTTCGCGCACCGTGCCCGTGGTCACCTTGGCCTCGGGGCGCGTCGTCGACGTTCGTGCCCGGCTCGGCGATACCGTGAGGAAAGGCCAGCTCTTGCTCCGCGTCCGGAGCGACGATGTATCAGCCGGCTACTCTGATTACCGCAAGGCAGTCGCCGACGAACTGCTCACTCGCAAACAGCTTGCGCGTGCCACGGACCTTCTGGCGCACGGGGCGATCCCCCAATCCGCCCTCGAGGCAGCTCAGGACGCTGAGGACAAAGCTCTCGCCACCCTGCAAACCGCGTCCGAACATCTGCGTCTCCTCGGCAATGATCCCGATCATCCTTCGGCAGTCGTCGCGATCACCGCGCCGGTCTCGGGCGTCATCACCGACCAACAGGTCACCCAGGGCAGCAGTATCGAAAGCCATTCGGCAAACCCGTTTACGATTTCCGATCTTTCGCGCGTATGGATTATTTGCGACGTCTACGAAAATAACCTGCCGCAAGTGCATATAGGGCAAGCCGCTGAAATCCGGTTGAACGCTTATCCGAACCAAGTGTTCACCGGCCGGGTCAGCAATATCGGCGCCATCCTCGACCCAAACATCCGAACCGCCAAGGTGCGCATTGAAGTGCGGAATCCGGGCATCATGCGCATCGGCATGTTCGCAACAGCGACCTTCCGTGGCGCGAAGAAACTCCCTCGCGCCGCTGTTCCAGCCGGCGCGATCCTGCATTTGCACGATCGCGACTGGGTTTTTGTCCCGCAAGGCGATCGCCGCTACCGGCGGGTGGCCGTGGTCGCGGGAGACTCTCTGCCCAACAACATGCAGGAGATTCTCTCCGGCCTGGCAGCGGGCCAGCGCGTCGTGGCGAACGCTCTCACGCTTCAAAATACGGCTGACAATGAGTAGCGGAAAAGCATCGATCCGCGACAGGGCGGCAAAATGATTCAGCGGCTTGTTGACTTCGCGCTTGAAAACCGCTTTTTGGTATTGGCCCTCGCCGTTTTGTTGTTCGGCTGGGGCGCGCTTTCCTTTCATGTGCTTCCGGTGGAAGCGTATCCAGACGTCGCCGACAACTACGTCGAGATCATCACCCAGTGGCCCGGCATTTCCGCCGAACAGGTCGAGCAGCAGGTCACGGTGCCCCTGGAGATTGCCATGAATGGCATCCCCCACGTCGCCCATTTGCGTTCGTTTTCGCTCTTTGGCCTTTCCGACCTCAAGCTCATCTTCGATGATGTGGAAGCGAATGCCTGGAACCGCGAACGAGTTCTCGAGCGGCTCTCACAGGTTGCATTGCCGCCTGGCGTTACTCCGCAGATGGGCACGGACTGGAGCCCCGTCGGACAAATCTATTTTTATACGCTCCGAAGCACGAATCCCGCGTACGACGTGATGAATCTGAAGTCGCTCCAAGATTGGGTTGTTCAAAAAAACTTCAAGGCGGTGCCGGACGTCGTGGATGTCTCGAGCTTCGGCGGGCCTGCGCGTGAGTATCAGATCCGGCTCGATCCCGATAAGCTGGTTGCCTACGGCCTCAGTCTTGCTCAAATCGAGCAGCAGCTCGCCGCCAACAACGCCAATGCAGGCGGCAGCTTCATCGAATCAGGACTGCAACAAATCAACCTTCGGGAAGTTGGGCTGTTCACCAGCGCGCAGGATATCGCGCAAACCGTGATCGTGGCCAAAAACGGCACTCCCCTTCGCATCGGCGACGTCGCCGAGGTTGCGCAAGGGCCGAAAATCCGACTGGGTCAGACCGGACGCGCCATTCATCGCGAAGACGGAAAAATCATCGACAATCCCGACGTCGTCTCAGGAATCGTTCTGCTCCGCAAAGGCGCCAACGCAGAGAAAGTGCTTAAAGCCATTCATGAAAAAGTGCGCGAACTGAACGGCCGCATTCTTCCCAGGGGCGTGAAGGTCGTTCCCTTCATCGATCGCAGCGACCTGGTGCGCTTCACGACGCACACCGTGCTCCACAACCTGACGGCCGGTATCGCCCTGGTCGTTGTAGTCCTCTTTCTCCTGCTCGGCAATTTCCGCGGAGCCATCATCGTCGCCCTGACCGTGC
>Ga0209581_1005007_pt1 | contig 10343 bp, 8 predicted proteins | sample Coa_R2_FD_187160 | JGI IMG/M metagenome (GOLD analysis project Ga0209581, IMG submission 187160) | Surface soil microbial communities from Centralia Pennsylvania, which are recovering from an underground coalmine fire - Coalmine... | ecosystem: Environmental > Terrestrial > Soil > Unclassified ...
GTAGCAGTACCCGGCTAGGACACTCCCCCGAGAAACGGATTCGAGCGGCGCTCGACACCGATGGTCGTTTCGGGGCCGTGGCCCGGCAGGACGCGCGTCTCGTCGGGCAGAGGCATGAGCTTCTCGCGAATGCCGGCGAGGAGCTGCGGCAAGGACCCACCGGGGATGTCGGTCCGACCGATGGAGCCGCGGAACAGCACGTCGCCGCCGATCAGCAGGCCCGCTTCGTACAGGCAGACCGAACCGGGGCTGTGGCCGGGCACGTGGAGCACCGTGAAGCGATGGCCCCCGAACTCAAAAACGTCGCCTTCTTCAAGCGGGCGGTCGGCTGGCGGCGAGGCCTCGGCTTCGAAGCCCCACATCGCGGCGGCGACGTTGGCGAATAAAGCGAATTGCTCGTCGAGCGGGTGGCGGTAGATTGGCGCGCCGGAGGCCCGCTGAAAGAGCCCGTTGCCGTCCACATGGTCCCAGTGCCCATGTGTATTGACGATCCGCTCGATGGACAGCCCGCGTTCCTGCAAGGCGGCGAGGATATGCTGGCTTTGCGGGCCCGGATCGACGACGACACAGCTCGCGGCTGCCTGATCCACGATCACGTAGACGTTGTTGTCAAGCGGTCCGGTCTTGAAGCTCTCGATCATCGGTCCTCGATCTAGTGGGTGCGGAGGCCGGTCACGACATCGGGCCGTGGCCGCGTTGCTGGAAGGCGCGGTTCAGGATCACCTCGACGTCCTGTGCCCGCAGAATCAGCTCTTGCCGCCCGATTTGCGTGCCGTGTCGCACGATCGCTTCTTCTCCGATACGTATGAGGCGTACCGCCGGCCATTGTTGCCGGGCGGCGGCATCTCCCAGGGCGCGCAGGAAATCCTCGTAGCCGCTGGGGAAGAAAGGGTCGATGATGCGGGGCGCGTTGCCCCTGCCGCGCTGGGCGCGACAGACCGCCGTCAGGGTGCGCATGTCGTTGTGAGTCAGCAGAACGGCGTCGTCGCTTCGCTTTATGTCGTTGGGCAGCAGCGTCACGATGAAACCCTCGGGAACCACGAGCAGGCTGACCAGGCGCCGGCCGTTACGATCGATGAAGTTGCCCGCGGCACGCAGGCCGTCCGGCAAGGGGCGATAAGGCGGAAAGGCGATAGTTGACATCAGGCACTCATCGGCGTCGCACCGCCAAGCCTACGGCGCTCTTTGCGCACAGTATAGCAACCTGCGCGGCAATCGCCTGTGTGGTTGTGCAAGCGCTTAACTCCCGGCGACCACGGGCGGCAGATCGCGCATAGTGCGCAACCCGGGCGGAGCCGCCTGGACGGCGAGCACGGCGTTGGCCACGATCGCCACGGTGGCCGAGTCCCCGAATACGCCCCCGGGGATCAACAGATGCGCACCCGGATCGCCGTCGATCCGTACCTCGTCGCGCGGGTTCGGCGCTCCGACGTACATGGAGAGATCCAGCTCAACGGTCTGGCCACCGGCCGTGCGCCCACGGGCAACCTGGTGGATCCCGGCGACCTGACCCGGCTGCACCGTGACGTGCGGCGTCGTGATCTGCTGCCCTGCCAGGACCGGCTCAAGCGTATCGGTGACGTCCTCCAGCTCCCAGCCAAGGCCCGCGGCGAGCATGTGCAGCGATTCGGCCAGGCCGATATGGCCCATACGACCGCCCGCGGCCTTCTGGGCAAACTCCTCCGATGTGATGCCCGCCCCGATTTTGCGCTGCAACGGACCGCGCCGGTGGGCGGCGTCGACGACACGCGTCACGCGCACCGAGCGCACGCGAGAGGTCACGGCGCTCAGGACCAAGGGCAACAGATCCATCACAAAGCCGGGGTTGACGCCGGTGCCCAGCACGGTCACGCCCCTATCTCGTGCCAGCGCGTCGAGCTCGCCGGCCAGCGCCGGCTGGCGGGTCCAGGGGTAGGCCAGTTCTTCGCAGGTCGAGACGATGTTGGCGCCCGCGGCGATGATGGCGCGCAACTGGGGCATGACGTCGGGGAGAAACGATGCGGTGCAGTGGACGACCACGTCCGGTCTGCTCTCGGCCAGCACGTGAGCGGCATCCGCGGCCACGGCGAGGCCGAGGTTGCGGCCAAGCGCGGCTACCTCGCCCGCGTCACGCCCGATCTTGGCGGGATCGACGTCGATCGCCCCGACGATGCGCAGATCCGTCCGGTCTGCGACCATGCGCAGCGCCGCGGCCCCGATCGGCCCGAGCCCGTAGTGGACAACCCTGATGCCTGATTCGCTCACCAGCTACCTCCATCTGTCTTCTCAGCTTACTGTAGCGGGTGGGCGGGGCGGCTGGCAACCGGCCTGTCCTGACGGACAGGTGGGTTACCTGTGCCAATAGACGGGGCACAATGACGCGGCGTCGCGGACACTGCAGGGGCCAGGCGGTATCCTATAGTCAAGTGAAGGAGGCGCCATGACCACCACATCCATTCCGGGCGATACCTACGTTCAGGTTGCCGCGCTCGACGACGTGCGCCGGACGGGCGTGCAGGTCGTCTCCAGCGGCCGCCACGGTCTCGCCCTGTTCTTCCACGACGGCCAGGTGTACGCCGTCGACAACCGCTGCCCGCACATGGGCTTCCCGCTCAGCCGTGGGAGTTGCCACGACGGCATCCTGACCTGCCACTGGCACCACGCGCGCTTCGACCTGCAGAGCGGCGGCACCTTCGACCCCTTCGCCGACGACGTGCGCGTCTACCCGACCGCCATACGCGACGGCATGGTGTGGGTCGATCTGCACGGCGGGGGCGAGGACTGGCGGGCCCGCCAGAAGCGCCGCCTGGAGGATGGCCTGGAGCAGAATCTGTCGCTGGTCATGGTCAAGGCGGTGCTGGCCTTGCTGGACGCCGGTGTGCCGCCACGCGAGATCCTGGAGATCGGCGGTCGCTTCGGCACGCGCTATCGCGCCGCCGGGTGGGGGCCGGGCCTGACCATCCTGACCGCGCTGGCCAATGTGCTCGACGACCTGGCGCCGGAAGACCGCGCCCTGGCGCTGTACCACGGCCTGGTCCACACGGCCAACGACTGCGAAGGACAGCCGCCCCGCTTCAGCCTCGACCCGCTGCCGACCGATCGGGTGGCGCCGGAGCGTCTGAAGAGCTGGTTCCGCGGTTTCGTGGAGGTGCGCGACACGGATGGGGCCGAGCGCGCCCTGCTCACCGCCATCGCCGCGGGGCTGCCGCCGTCCGCCCTGGCCGATATGCTGTTTGCCGCGGCCACCGACCACTATTTCCTGGCCGGCGGACACACCGTCGACTTCATCAACAAGGCCTGCGAGCAACTGGATCACACCGGGTGGGAGCAGGCGGCCGAGATCCTGCCCAGCCTGCTGCGCGGCCTGACCATGGCTACGCGCAGCGAAGAACAGAACGCCTGGCGCCATCCACGGGACCTGGTAGCGCTGCTGGACCCGCTCCTCGACGAGCTGCCGCGGCTCGTGGCCCGCGGCGCATCCGCGGCGGCGCAGTGGGCCACTGCGTCGCTGGACCAGGATGAGATAGCGGCGGTCCTGGTGGGCGACGACCCCGCGGCGAGCGTGGCCGCGCTGCGGCAGGCTCTTGAGTTGGGCGCACCCCTCACCTGGCTGAGCCAGACCCTGTGCTATGCCGCGGCCCTGCGCGTGGCCCGCTTCCACACCAGCAACGAGTTCGGCGACTGGATCACAGTGTTGCACACCTTCACCTACTGCAACGCGCTGCACCAGGGCCTGAAGCGCGCGCCGTCGGCCGAGTTGGCCCGCGGCATCTTCCACGGCGCGATGAAGCTGTACCTCGATCGTTTCCTGAACATGCCGGCGGCACGCCTCCCCGACGATCGCGAGGTGGCCGGCGACGGCCATGAGACGAGCGAAGCGCCGCTATTGGACGAGCTACGCCACCTGCTCGACGTGGAGCAACAGGTCAACCCGGCCGGCGCTCTGGTCTGGCGCTACCTGCGGCGCGGCCACGACCCGGCGCGGCTGATCGGGGCGTTGGGTCACGTGCTGCTGCGCGAAGACGGCGAGTTCCATAGCTACCAGATGCTGGAGGCCGGCATCGCCCTGTACAAAGAGCTGCGCGGCGAGCGGCCCGAAGCCGCGGGGCGCGTCCTGGTCGCCGTGGCCCGCTACCTGGCTGCCCACGCCCCTACCTCGCGCGCCATGTTGCAGACCGCGCGTACGGCCGTACGCCTGCATCGCGGCGACGAGATCTACGTGAGCGAAGAGGCTTGATTTAGAGCTATTTCGGGCGGGTTACTTTGCAGCCGGATGCCTGTCCTGGGACCGCCGGCTTCCAGCCGGCAACGCGGGCCGGCTGGAAGCCGGCGGTCCCAGGGTCGCTGTTCAAACTACAGCCTCTGATCCTCCCCGGCGCTGTTCGGGAAGAGGTAGGCCGATTCGGTCGCTGTTCAAACTACAGCCTCTGATCCTGCGCTAGGGGTGCCAGTCCATAGCGTCGTCGAGCGGATAGATGGGCCGCTGCACGCGCTCATAGGGCAGGGCGCTGAGCCGCAGGTCGGTACATCCGGGGCTTAGTAGCAGGAACGAATGCGACGCCAGCTCGCGCAGCTCCGGGAATAGATAGCCGAGCTTCACCACGATCAGCTTGCGCGTGCCGGCATCTATCCCGGCCCGGGCCAGGTCGGCTCGCGTGGTGAAGCCGCGGCGGTCGGCGGTGAGCGCGATGTCCAGGCCGCCGGCCCGCAGCACCGCCAGCGTCGGATGCCGCGGAGGATCCAGATGGATGACGGCGCCGGACACCGGCAACGGCGAGCTATTGCGCGGGTCGAGCGTGCCGCCAACGGTGGTCGAGACCCGCCCGCCCAACCCGGCACGAGCGCAGGCGGCGACGGCCGGGGCGTCGGCCAGGCCCGCGACCACGGCATCTGAGACCTGCGCCGCGAGCAATCGCGCGGCCACCAGGGGGCTGTCGCCCGCTCCGCCCGCGGTGACGTTGTCGCCCGAATCGGAGAGGAAGATCGCCCGCTCGGACAGGGACAGCGCCGCCGCGATGGCCTCGTCGACCGCAAGAGCGGGCGTCTCGGGCTTGAAGTGCGCCCGTTGCTCCCATACCGCACCGCCCAGGCGTACCGCCTGCGCATGGGCCAGGGCGCGGTCGGACTCGGCCACCACGATGGCGCTGGTCGAGGTGAAGGGAGAATCGGTCCAGGCGCAGCCGATGAGCAAGGAAGAATCGAGGATACCGGGAACCGCGTCAATCGTATCCAGCAGGCGGTAGAGAGAGCGGGCCGGCTCGATGTCGGTCACGGCGAACTCGCCCGGGAGCAGCAACGGGGGCTTGACCATCGCCGTCACCGGCCTGATGCCGTGGCGCAGGCAATGGGCCAGGTGTGTGACAGCCCGCCGGCGCGTGGCCGTCTGATCGCGGTGTGGCGCCGTGCGGTAGGCCGTGAGGATGTTCACGCCAGCGACGACGGCCGGCGCCAGATTGGCATGCAGATCGAGGCTGGCCGCGATGAGGATGTCCGGACCGACGCGGGCGCGGATGGCCCCGATCAGGTCGCTCTCGCCGTCGCCAATCTCCTCTACCTCCATCGCGCCGTGCAGGTCCAGATAGATGCCGGCCAGGTCGCCGGCCTGGCCGAGCCGCTCGATCAACTCACCTTTGAGTTGCTGATAGGTCTCGTGCCTGACAGGACCATGCGGCATGGCCTCGGCCGTCAGAGCAGGCACAAGCTCGATATCCGGGTCAATCCCTTCGGCCCAGGGGAGATCGCTCAGCATCTCCCGACCGCGCCGCACGCAGAATTCGGCGAGTCCGGTCCGCAAGGGAGAGAATGTGTTGGTCTCGTGGCGAATGCCGCCGATAGCGATGCGCATCCGCGCGCTCTCTTCCATTTTCAGTCGACCGATATGGCCCACGAGCCGATTGAGCGGAGCAGGATCACCGGCCAGGCGCCATATGGTCAATCGGGCAGACTGCGCTGCAGGAGGCGCAGCCAGTTGCCGCCTAGAACACCCGCCTGCGCCTCCGGCGGCACGACGTCGCGCAGGCGGACGTAGTCGGCAACGGTATCGAACTCCTGGGGCGTCTCGTCGCGTCCATAGCCGGCATCGACATCGGAGCCGATGCCGACCCTGTGCCAGCCGATGAGAGATGCCAGGTGTTCGAGCATGCGCCGTCCCTGGTTGGCGAAGGTCACGGGCACCTCGCGCCGCGCCATCGTCCAGCGCGGCTCAAGGAAGTCGTTCAGGAAGTTCAGCCCGATGACCCCATCATGTGTGCCGATGGCGCTGATCATCTCGTCGGTCAGATGCCGATCCGACGGCACGTCGGCCTGGATATCGGGCGGCAGCGCCAACAGCGCCCGCGCATTGGAGTGCGAGGCGATAACCGCGTGGGCACCGATGTCCAGCGCTTCCCAGAAAGCCTCCTCCGCCAGGTGCGACGTGTCGAGGATCACTCCACGCTCGCGCATCGCCGCCACGAGGTCGCGCCCCGTGGGCGTCAGCCCTCCGGGCGCGCCCGTCCCGCCGGCATAGCGTGTGCCCGCCCAGGAAAGCCCGATGATGCGTAGGCCGCGCTGCCACCATCGCTCCAGGTCCTCGACGCGCACGATGGGGTCGGCGCCCTCCATCAGCAAGACGAGCCCGAGGGTGCGATCGGCGGCCCATTGCTCCAGGTGTGCCGCGAGCGTGCTCCTGCCGGTGATGAGGCGTACCAGACCGTCATCTCTCCAGCGCTCGTACAGGTCGATCTGCTCGTGCGCCAGCGCCTCGGCCTCCTCGGGCGTATGGTACACCGCGAAGTGCGGCCGGGATGCTGCCTCGCTCAGCAAGGTTTGGGCGAAGTTCGGGTTGGCCGGCATGGCGTAGATGGAGGCGAAGACGACGGCTACGCCGGCCTGAGCGAGGTCGGGGAAGCTCAAGGTCGCGATGTCGGTCTGGCGCACTTCTCGCACGCGGATCTCGGCGACGCTTCTCGTCAAGTCGCGCCCGTTCGTCATCGCGTTATAGGCGAGGTCGAGATGTGCGTCGACAATGGGCACGACGGAGTGCCCGCTAGAAGGCAGCATATAATCGTGCATTGCTCAGACCGAGAATGTGTCAGGCGTGTGATGCGCCGGACGTCTGGCCGGCCATCATCTGCCTGACGCGCTCGCGGAAGGCCTCGGTATCGTTGAGATGCGGGAACGGCTTGTCCGGGACCGGGACGCCCAGGAAGCGGCACAGCGGCTCCCAACCCTCCTTCACGTCGAAGACGAGTAGTTTCTCGGGCGGCAGGCTCGCTATAACCTCCTGGGTATGCCGCTCGAAGGCATCGAGCACATACTGCCTGTCCTCGAACCTCCCCTGGAAGGCCCGTTGCCACATCATGACGTCGAGCAGGCGGGAGAGGCTGTTCGTCTCCGGCCCCTGGCCGATGCCTTTCATCCGCACATAATTCTCCCAGATGGTGTTCTTCACGCTCTCATACCAGGCTTCGGGGTCGCGCACGTTGAGGATGATCTTCGCCTCCGGCCAGAGCTTCAGGAGGTCATGGTAGAAATCGCAGGCCGGCCAATCCACCACCGAGTTGAAGCCTTCAAACATCGCCGGCCAGTCCGGGGCCTTGCCCTCGTAGATGTCTATCCAGCGCTCGAAGTGCTCCTGCTTCACGCTGATGATCGTATAGAACGTGTAACACGGACCGAAGCCGAGTTCTTCGAGCGCTCCCAGGGTCGATGTGGTGCCTGTCCGTGCCCAGCCGGCGCCGATGACCTTCAACATGACGATTGCCCGCTCCCTTTCTTGCAGGACGCAGCGTCTCTGCAGTGCTAAACGCGCCGGACCGTATGCCGCGGCGCAACGCGTGCCAGAGCCTCCGCCATCCTTCCGTCAGGGGGCGACAGCGGCCCGGCGTAACGTGTTACCGTGCAGTATAACCAATGGCCATCTTCTGTCCATTTCCATTGAGGTCCTGTTGACGAGCATCAGGCTCGCGGCTACAGGCCCGAGGCGGCGGGTAGCGGGGGGACGGGGCTCACGGCCGCGACCACCTTCGCCAGCAGGTCGCTGAGATCGAACGGCTTTTCCAGCAGATCGCAGCCGTGCTGTCGCAGTAGCTCTGCGCTCTCTCGTAGCGCCGCGCTGTGGGCGGAGCACACGAGCACAGGGATACGGCATGCGTCCCTGGTCCGCCGTAGCATCTCGACGATGCGCAGGCCGCTGTCCCGGCGCTCCATGCACAGGTCAAGGATGAGCAAGTCCGGTCGGCATGAGACGACGCACTCGTAGGTTTCGCGGTCGTGCCGGCAGCACAGTGTTTCGTAGCCTTCGTCGGTCAGCACATCGTTAAGAAGCTGCAGGCAACCGGGATCGTCGTCGGCAAGCGCGACTAGCGGATGCAAGCGGGCCATAGTTACCCTCCACCATTGGGACCATCATTGTGACCCCGGGCATGATGGGACGCAGCATATGGAACGCTCTTGAGGTAGGCCGGATACGCCGTGTGTTGCCGCTCAACCAGCCTCGTGGATGAGCCTGCTCTACCCCCACTATACTCCTCTCTTGCCACCTCCGCAAGATGGCCACACCGGGACGCCGGGCAGGGCTTCAGCGCTCCAGCACGATCATGGCGTGCCCATTCACCCGCGGCACGCGCACGGTCGCGTAGGCGCCCTGTGCGGCCACCTCCAGCGCCTGGCGTTCGGGAGCCAGGTAGGCCGCGCGCGGTGTCCAGCCACTGCGTATCGCAATCTCGACATCGTGCAGCGGGATCACGTCCTCCAGCAGGTCGAGATCGGGCGTGCGCCGCTGCGGCAGGTAGTGCAGGACATGGCAGATCAGCCGTTCCGGCGAGTCACCGTCGGCGCCCGGGGCCTGGCGCAGCAGCGACACTTCGGCGGTGGTGGGCAGGGTGGCGCGCACCAGTGGCTCGGGCAGCAGGCGGCGCAGCAGCGCACCGACAATCTGCCGATAGACGGGGTAACCGTGTTGCTGGTAGGCGCTGAAGATGGGGTGCGCCAGGTAGGCGACGCGCCCGCGCAGTGTGGCCGCCGCCAGGCCGGTCGATTCGGTCGGGTTCGGGGGTGTCTGGGCATGCGAGCTGAAGTGCGCCCAGGTGCGCGAGAAGTACGGAGATATCACCTCACCCAGCACCTGGGTGCCGGGCCGGGCACGCACGGCGCTGCCGCGCAGGTAGAGGGCGTGGTCCATGGCCGGAATCTCCGTCTCTAACCCGGCGACGGGGCGCAGAAACTCGACGTCGTCGCGGCTCGGGCCGAGGTAATCGAGACCCATCTCTGCATCCAACGCGAAGCCCCGGCCGTCGTCGCGCAGGCCGGATTCGTGGCTCAGCAATAGGGCACCGCCCTTCGCCAGGTAGGCCCATAGGGCTGCTGCCAACTCGTGGTCCAACCGCACGCTATCGGGCGCGACGATTACGCGATAGGCCGAGAAATCGGAGCGGCGGTCGAGGACGGCCACCTGGGCGCCGAGCTGCAGGAGCAGGCGCAGGGCGCCTTCCTCGCTATCCAGGCCGGCGGGACGCGTCCCGCTCAATGCGTTGGGTGGCAGCAACAGTCCCACCTCGGCCAGCGGCCGTGCTCCCCGGCACCAGGGCTCCTTGGCCTCGACCGCCGCGTAGGTCTGGCCGATGCGCCGGTATGTTTCGGGGTTGAGCATGCCGCGCGGGTGCAGTTGGTCGCCGATCGAGCAGGCGGCGCCGCCGGCCAGCGCGCGGAAGCACTCATAGTCGAGCGCCGCCTGGCTCTTGACGGTGCCGAAGTCGGCCCACGAGCGGTGGAAGGCGCCGGTCTGCCCCAGCACCGGTTTGTTCGTGGTCTGCAGAAAACGATTGTAGAGGGCGAAGTGGGAATAGCCCCATCCACCCGAGGGCAGCGACTCCAGTTCCCAATGGCTATAGTAGGGTGCCTCGGGCCGCAGGCCGGCCTCGGGGTCGCCGGCCAGCCGCAGCCGGCTGTTGTAAAAGATGGGCAGGTCGGCGCGCAGTGCCCAGGCCTCCCGGCTGATGCGCTGCATGAAGGCGCGCTCCACGGAGAGCGCGTGGTGGCGCAGCTCGTCCTCGTTCTCCGGGTTAAGTGCCGCGGCCTGCATACTGCGCAAGCAATAGCCGCAGACGCAGCCAGGCTTGACCGTCATCACGATGTCCATGAACAGGCCATCCACGGGGTAGCCGCGCAGGACCTCCTCCACCACGGCGGAGACATGATCGGCGTAGGGGCTGTTCATACACATCCACTGCCAGTCGTGCTTGGCGATGGGGCCGAGGGGCAGGCGTCCCGCGGCCCGGCCGTCTCTGCCGATCTGGCGCCACTCGGGATGCAGGGTGCCTTGCTGCTCGTTCCAGACCACCGTGATATAGGCCGGGACGCGGATGCCGCGGCGATGGCAGGCC
>Ga0209581_1005008_pt1 | contig 10342 bp, 8 predicted proteins | sample Coa_R2_FD_187160 | JGI IMG/M metagenome (GOLD analysis project Ga0209581, IMG submission 187160) | Surface soil microbial communities from Centralia Pennsylvania, which are recovering from an underground coalmine fire - Coalmine... | ecosystem: Environmental > Terrestrial > Soil > Unclassified ...
CCAAGAAACTATGTTGCTGCCAGCCCCTCCAGCTCCAATGACAGAAACTTGAGGTTTTGCCATCTCCATTGCTGCTCTGATTGTCTCTTCTTCCATTACGGATTCTGGTGTCGTCTTTGACGATAACATATCATCTACTTTGTGCGTGATGGTATAAACAATAGCCAGTATTGGTGCTGTACTACACAATCCATAAATATAACTGGCACCCGCCCAGCAGATGACCCTGAACTAGAAACAGCAAATTCCCAAAGCAGGGAACTTGGAGTTATCGAGGCAGCCGGCCGATCTGGCAGATTATGCTTTTATACTCTGCTACACGACCCAACACCACGAGCGCCAGTCCAGAAGGCCAATCAATTGTGAGGCGACCGCTATTTGCCCTTATCCTAGGATCCCTTATTGCCATGGCCGCAGTCTCTGCATTTCTGGTTTACATGGCGCAGCTCAATGCAGAGAGCCAGATAAAACTTGCAGCCTCGCAGACCTTCCGGCAGCAGCTTGTGGAAAGCGTAAGAGGAGCTGCGATCTCGACTGATGTGAGCCTGGCAAGCGTTGAAAAGTCACTTGAATCTGCAGCAGAAAGCGGCATAGCGTCAAACGGCAACTCGTCGCAGGTTATCTCTATACTGAACACAGTCAAGGCCGGCTCGGCTCCATTTTCGCCCGAAGTATTTTGGATAGATAGCAAAGGGATATTGCGGGAGTCTACAAACCAGTCGATATCCTGGCAGCAGGGGCAGGACATGTCGCAGCAAGGGTTTTTCAAGCAGGCAAGGGGCGTAACGCAGAGCTTTATCGCCCAGCCGTTTGCTGCCTTCAACGGCCAGCAGAGCATCGCTGTGGTGGAGCCCATTTCGGCCTACAGCGCAACCTTTGACGGCGTGCTTGTCGCTGTGATTCCAATCTCAGCAGTGGGCCACCTTATTGCCGAGCATACAATCAGCAGCAGTGGCGACCAGGGTTTTCTGCTTGTCTCCACAGACGGCTCTGTCCTGTTAAACGACAACACTCCATTTACCGGCAAAAACATTCTTGATGGCAGCTTTCTTGACCCTGTGAGTGCAGATACAAAAGGTATAGCAAGCCAGAGTTTCAGCCTGATGGCTCAGGGAAGGCCCGGCGTATTTGAATTCACAAACCAGGCTACCGGCCAGAGCGTGCTGATGGCATACGAGCCGATTCAATTCATGAACACGCCGTACTGGGCAGTGGCATCAACGCGGGGAATGTCTGACATACAGCCGCTTATCGACTCGGTAGACAGCCAGCGCCTGTTCAATATTGCAGCAATTGTCCTGATCGGGTTGATCTCGCTTGTCTTTGCGATCATGATACTCATGTTCAACAGGAGACTCCACGGCGTGGTTGTAAAGCAGGACAAGCAGATCAGCATGCAGCTGACTGACCTGCAGAAAGCATACGACAGGCTTGTCGAGCAGGACGTGCTCAAGGACGAGTTTATCAATATTGCAGCGCACGAGCTTAGAACTCCTGTGCTGCCGATAATGCTGAGCGCAGAGGGCCTTGAAGAGGAACTTGGAGTAAAAAACGCCAAGGTAGACATCATACTGAGAAACGCAAGGCGCATCAACAAGCTGACAAACGACATTCTGGATGTCAGCAGAATCGAAAGCAATACATTCAAACTTCAAAAAGACAAGACAGAGATCCGCAAGTTTATTGAAGAGATAATAGAGGATGCGTCGCTCAAACTCTCGGAGAAAAAGAAGAATCTGAAGCTGGCACTTGAATACAACCTGCCAAACCAGATAAAAGAAGTGTCTTTTGACAGTGCCAGAATCCAGCAGGTGCTTGTCAACCTTATAGACAATGCAATAAACCATACTGAAAGCGGAACAATAACCATACGGGTGGAGACAAGCACAAAATTCCAGGGATTTCTTGAGATAAGCGTACATGATCAGGGGTCAGGGATCGACCCTGCGATAAAGCCCAGATTGTTTGAAAAGTTTGCTACAACTGGCAAAAAGACAAAAGGCACAGGCCTCGGACTCTACCTGTCAAAGGCTATCATTGAAAAGCATGGCGGCAAGATCTGGGCAGAAGACAATGCTGGCGGCAAGGGCGCGACTTTTTCATTTGTTCTGCCAATAGAGTAGAGTAGAGTAGAATAAAGCAGACTGGGCTGGAGTGGAGTGGAATGGAGTGGACAGAAAGAGAAGCGCAAGCAAAGAAAAATGAAGACAAGAAAAAGACAAAATAGACCAGACAGGCACTAACTAATTTACAAGTATATTGGGCAAGAAAGCCCACATCCTTCAGGGGCGGGATGAATTGCCCCTTAACATAAACAATATATGCGAGCCTATCATATAATGTTCTTAGTATATTGCAGATTCAGCAACCAACAAAGCAGTACAAAAATGACGACCATCTTGTATACAGCTGCCAATACCATGTCATTTTCTGTCCAAAATATAGACGTAAGGTACTGACAGAACCCATTGCCAAGAAATTGAAGCAGTTAATACTGTCAAAGCAGAAAGAATATGGATTTGAAGTATTGGATATAGAAGTCCTGCCAGATCATGTACATCTATTGATAGATGTCAATCCAAAGAAAGGTGTATTTACGATTGTGAATATGATAAAAGGATATACTTCACATGAGTTAAGAAAAGAGTTTCCTGAGCTAAAAAGCAGACTGCCTACTTTGTGGACGCAATCCAAATTCATATCATCTGTCGGTGCAGTAACACTTGAGGTTGTCAAGCGGTATATTGAGGCGCAAAAGTCGGTATGACTCTATTATCATACAAAATAAAACATAGCAAAGACTTTTCAGAAGAGCTGAGAAAAGCCAGACAGATAGCAGAATTTGCCATCAAGACTAGAACCAATACATCTAAGGATGTCAAGCATTTTGGGTTAAAGTCCATGATAGCCAACCAGATATTGAGAGAATATGGCAGAAACAGGAAAGCAAAGAAAGCCAGACAAGTCAATCTTATAATTCCACATCAAGGTATTTTTGTAGACAGAGCATTGAAACTTCTTATATCTATACCTTGTCTGAAGTTAAAGCTACAATACCACTTTTCAGGGTTTGAAAAGGTCAACCAAATAGAATTGGACACTGAATATGCATACATAACAACCACAAGAAGCGACTCAGAACCACTACAAACCGAGAAAACCGAGACATACATAGGCGTTGACCTCAACACGACAGGTCATGTTGCAGTAGTATCAAATCCTGAGACAGGCAAGATATGGAAACTAGGAAAGAAAGCCAACCATATAGCGTTGAAATACAGAGAAATTCGCAAACAGCTATCAAAGCAAGGAAAATACAGGAAGGTCAAGCAGATTAAAGATAGGCAGAAAAGAGTCACAAGAAATCTCAACCACCATATCAGTAAAAAGGTCATAGAAATTGCCAGGACAGCAGGTAAAGGAATCAGAATCGAGAAACTGACCAAAATAAGGCAGAGGGCTAATAAAAAAAACAGCAAAATCATTTCGCTATTCTTTGAACAATTGGTCATTCTATCAACTGCAAAAGATGATAGAGTACAAAGCCAAGTTGCAAGGTATAGCCATCTCTTATATCGACCCACGATACACGTCAAAGACATGCAGCAGGTGTGGGCATATAGGAGACAGAGACGGCAAGAATTTCAAGTGTCCTTCATGTGGACACGTTGACCATGCTGATGCAAATGCATCTTTGAATATTGGGAGACCAGTATTGCATTGCATCTTGAGTTATGGCATAGGTCGATTGCATGCAGACAGGGATGTGTGCAAAGGCAGCACTGATACGCCTAAAGGCGCAACTCTGGTCAAGACAGAGACGCCAGAACCCCTGGTCCTTTAGGGCAGGGAGTATGTCAGTGGCTCTCTATTACTTCATTTACCGTCTGCAAAAGCTCTGTCCTGCCAAAGGGTTTTCTGAGAACCCTGACTTTGGGAGACGAAACCTTTTCAGAGACAAACTTTTCGGTGTATTCGAAAGCCGTAATAAACAGGACATTTGCATTGGGCATCATCCGTTGAATCTCTTTGTACGCCTCAAAGCCACTCATCTTGGGCATTCTTATGTCAAGGACAATAATTCCAAACTCTTTCTTGTCGTCTTTAGCCTTTCGTAACGCCTCAAAGCAGGCATCGGCGCTTTCACACTGCATCACTTCAAAGCCCCTCTTCTCCAGAACATCCTGAATGGAGAGTCTGATATCTTCCTCATCGTCGACTATTATTGCCCTCTTGCTTTTCGTTGGAAATTCCTTTGCAATAGCATTGAAAACATGCTGGATCTGTTCTGGCTCTATAAAGCCAAGCACGACTATGTTCATCCCGTTATCAAGCTGATACATCAGCATGTCCATGGCGTTGTACTGCACATGGATAGTAGATGTGCCTGTCTTGTTCTTGTTGACGTTAAATGCCCCCTTGGCAATGTTGGCCCTCAACGCTGTCTGGGCAATATCCTGTGCCGACATTTTGCGTACAGAGCTTTTTGGCGAAGGGCTATAACACTGGGCTATAATGTTGGCACGGCTGTCAATAACCATGACCAAATCTATTGAATCGTTCTTGCTCAGGATCGATTCGCAGGCTTTTAAATAGACGTTGGCTTGATTATTTATCGTAGCCAAATTATAGAAAAAAGTTACTAATAAATGGATTGTTACTATGTATTCTCATTACTCACTTGCTTGGCTACCCGCCTGAACCGGATGTCTGGTTTCCTGCAGGGTTTGCAGCTTGTTGAGACTGATTGTCGCCAGCGGAAGGAGAAGAAGTAGTAGATGAAGGCGGTGAAGTTGAAGAGGAGGTCTGGTTGGTCTCTTGGCCAACCTGTTGAGATGGAGGTGATTCTCCTTGGCCTGTGCCCTGTGAAGATGATGCTGTGCTGCTTGCTGTCTGGTTGCCTTGGTTTGCCACCTGCTGGCTGCCTTGGCTGGAGAGTGGAGCTGCAGCAGTGGAATTACTAGATGATGTTTCATTTGACTGTCGTGAAACTGTTTTGTCGCCAGAGCTTGGCTGCTGTGGCTCATTTGCATTCTGCTCTACACTGTTCCCAGCCAGAGGGCCAGCAGTAGTAGTAAAGTCATAGCTCTGGTAGTTGTTTCCGGGGTCAGGGTCGGGCGTATCGGATGAGACATCTGCGATGATTGTCGCCTTCTGGTCGTTTTCCTTGGCTGTAGCAGCAATGACAACACTTGCCTGCTGTGCTGCTCCGATTGTCCCGATGTCGCATTCTATGATGCCCCTGCCCTGATCAGTGCACGGCGAGCCTGCTATCGAGTTTACATCAAACAGCGACAATTTGTAAAATACAGTCAGCTTGACACCCAAAGCTGGCTCTGAACCTGCATTCTGAACCACTATATGGACCAGCTGCTGGCCTGCCGTCCCGCCTTGCTGTATGCTGATCACAGGATACAGGTCTGTTCCTGCGTTGCTGGAAGCAGATGAAAGCTGGTTGGTAGACTGGGAAGCCACCCTGACCTTGAGGTCGTTTATCTCTTGCTGTATCGAAGCCTGCTGTTGCTGGACTGCGTTTGTCTTGGCCTGAAGATCGCTTATAGCGTTCCAGATGGCTGTCAGTGGGTCTGTGTTCTCTCCAAAAGCTCGAGGGAGCGATGCCAGGGCTATGCCTGCTCCTGCTATCAGCGCAATAATGACATATGCCCTGGGATGCATACGAACACTATTGAATCTGTATTATTTAAATCTATGTTTAAATCTACTACTTCTTTGTTCCTTTGAAAAGGCACTGCGAATGCCCCAGAACCTTGCACTGTTCCTCTGAAAATACCCAGTCGCCCCCAAACGATTGGGAGGCTGCAGTGCTCAGAGCTCCTGCCATAAAGTCGTCTACCTGCCTGTCTTCCTTCAGGTCCGCCCAGAAGGAGTCTAACCATGAAACCTCTATTTCGGATGGCCCTGCCTTGTTGACGGTAAACCTGCCCCAGCCCTTTAACCTCATCAAAAGCAGAAATGAATCCAGAAAGGTGCTGCTGTTTCTCTTTGCTATCTGGGACACAAGGTTGCCGATGTCGCTGGCATATGTCTTGCCCCACTGGTAGAGGAAGATGTGGACCTGGTCGCCCACTATTGACTTTGTATATTCGTACAGGTGGGTAAACAACGTCGATGGCATTGCCAGGATACGCGTGCCTTCAGGATCAAAAAGCTGGCCATTTTGCTGGGTGAGTGCCATCGCATAGTCCTTAAAATCTGCATTGCGCTGCTTTGAGCCGACCTTGTCTGCAAGCACGTCTGCCCTGTCAGAGTCCTGAATCGCCTTCCAGAGCTTGGCAACGCCCACCTGCCTGCTTACAATGAAGCCGTCAACGCTTAGCATGGAAAGATACTTTGACACCGCGCCCTGCGTCAGGCCGATCTCTTCGGCTATCTTGGCGCCGGTCATGCCCTCCGGGTGTTCAGAGAGAACCCTGATGACGTCGCTCTTTACCTTGTCATAATCCTGCCAATGTCTTTTGGGCTTGTCCCTGGCGGCCTGGGCGGGCAATGCTCTTGTTATGTAGATTTAAATATTATAAAGGTTAGTGTGGAGACCTTCGAACAACTTTAAACGTATGTATCTATAAAAATTTAAAGAACTGCTTTAACAGGGCGAGAATTGGCAAAGCCCTGCTGTCTGTATGATGACCACACACGTTTGGCAATATTAGCATCTCTCATGTAATGCTTGAGAGATCTATAGTTGAGAACTAGCCATTCTCTCAGGCAGGTGGTTGAAATTTCCCTGTTCTGCATAGTTTCGCTTTCAGTCTTTAACGAAGCGTCAGTTTTGTTTGCCATGACAGGGAGTCAATCAAGCGGCGCTCAGGACAATGGCAGCAGTAGCAGCAACCAGAATTATCTGCCTCAAACCCAGAGCCAGCAGGTTCCTACGTTACTTGACCTTAGCGGCGAGGACAGGAACTCTCAGCTTGAAATCCAGACTGAGTTTGTCAAAGCAGACTTTCAGGGAAATATCCCGGGTCTTGTCAGCGGAACCGGCGACTCCGGAACCCATATTATCAATCTCGTGGCATCATGGCAAGGCAAGCCAAAGATTGACGTCTTTATCTATGCTGACAAATCACTCGCCGGCAGAAGTGATATAATTAATTACGTCAGGAACATGTTGGCACCTTTACATGCAGGGTCGGCACAGCTATCAGTCTCAAATGAAAATGATTTTGCCTCCTGGAACCAATTGCTTGCAGATATGCCAGGCGTCAGTCCAGTTACACTTGAACCCCGGTTGGTAGATAGCACCTCTGGCTCAGGCCAGAGCCAATCCGGAATTATGATTTATCTGACATCCGAGCCGAGGCAGAGTTACCTTGCATTCACACAGGTGGCTTTTGACCAGAACCGAAATATCCACTGGGCCAAGATAAAGGTGCTGGACACTGTCTCAGTTTACAGTCAGGGCATACTCGGTGACGTGATAAACCATGAAATTGGACATGCACTGGGACTTGGACACTCTACAGACCAGACAAGCATCATGTTTCCCACGCTGGTGATGGTCAACCAGGGCAGGTCAATACAGGTAGTGAACCACATTGGCCCTTGTGAGCGTTATGGCCTGCTGGCATTGTCTTCAGACCCTGAGACCACAGAGGCTGCCTGCGAGAGCTGACGTGCGCTAGACAGATTGGATGCTAGAATAGAAGAGTGAGTGAGTGAGTGAATATGCACAGCATACTATGCAGACCCTTTTTGATTGTCAGCAAGTCAGCTGCGCTTTTCTACTGTAGCAAATAAAAAATTCTGTGGACCTTCTTGGAATCTTATAGTAGATTTTACCACATCGTTTTAAATAACGGGCGCAAAAAATTTGATCAATTTCGTGGAACAGCCAAAGCCAAAACCAGAGCCAGAGCTCGAGCCAAAACCTGAAAAGACAGTTATTCTTCACGGAGAAGAAGCTACCACAGGCGCTATTCTGGATTTGGCAGCCAGCACCAAAAAATTAATGTACGTCTGCGCAGACTCTATGGCTCCTTCTGTCACGATTGGCGTTCCCAAGTTCCGGCAGGCATTGCTTGATCTGGTTGCAAGAGGTGTAGAATACCGGTTTATTACAGAAATAACAAAAGAAAACCTTGCCTACTGCAAGGAACTGCAAAAACATGTCCAGCTCCGCCACCTTGATAGTGTCAGGGGCAACTTTGTGGTAAACGAGCACGAATACATTGCCACCGCGATTGTTTTTGAACAGGCCAAGCCGGTGCCGGAAATCATTTACAGCTCTGTCAAGTCGATTGTGGATCAGCACCATTACCTGTTCCTGACGCTGTGGAACAAGTCTGTGCCGGCAGAGCAGAGGATAAGGGAGATCGAAGAAGGCGTGCTGCCTCCGCAAACAAGGGCCGTACAGGACCCGGTGGAGATCCTCCGGGACACTATGCGCATGGTCTCGCGCTCGGAGAAATACTCTGTATGCTCTGTCTCAAACGGCCTGCTCTATGCGTACAACTATTCTTTCGACACTTTCAGGGAGGTTCTGGACCGATACAGGGCAGGCAGTCACAGGGGAATAAGATGGATTACCCGGCTCGAAAGCCCGGACAGCAGGCTTGTCGAAATCATCCGCACTTTTGCCAAGCTTGGAATGCAGGTCAGGCATGCTGACAACATCCCGCCAATGAGCTTTGGGATATCTGAAAAAGAGATGGGCCTCACTGTAGAGAAAATGCAGGGCGGAGCATTGAACAGCAATGCGATATTTAGCAGCGAGCCTGTATTCGTAAACCACTTTGCTGCAATCTTTGAAGAGCTGTGGTCAAGAGCAATTGACATAGAAGACAGGTTAAGGGAGCTTGAAGGAGAGGACAAGACGTTCATAGAGGTGATCAACGATCCTGTTGAAATTCAAGAACGCTATCATGCACTTGTTTCGTCTGCAAAAAATCAGGTCATGCTCTTTCTTCCAACCACCACTGCCTACAGGAGGGAGGAAAAGATTGGAATCTTTGACTCGCTAGAAGCTGCAGCTGCGCGGGGCGTAGAGGTTCGGATAATACTGCCAAGCGATGAAGAGATCGAGAGCAGGATACAGCAGAGGCTGGAACCGCAAAAGGCGCTTGAAATCCGAAGCACCAAGACAACCAGCACCGTGCAGGCAAGGACAAAGATATTGATTGTTGACTGTAAGCAGTACCTGATAGTTGAGCTCAAAGACGATACAAAAGATACCTTTGTTGAAGCTGTCGGGTCTGCAATATTTTCTAACAGCAGGTCCACTGTCCTGTCATACATTGATATTTTTGAAAGCCTCTGGAAACAGTCTGAACTTTATGACAAGCTCGAGGCCCATGACAGGATGCAAAAAGAGTTTATCAACATCGCCGCACACGAGCTGAGGACTCCAATCCAGCCCATCCTGGGTCTGACCGAGCTTATCAAGGCAGAAAGTGATAGCAGCAGGGAAAGGAAAAGCGATAGCGGGATCAAGATACAGCAAGAGGACTTTGATATGCTAATCCGCAACGCAAAGAGGCTTGAGCGTCTAACGTCAGATATTCTGGATGTGGCCAGAATTGAAAGCAAGTCGTTCAATCTCCACAAAGAGCGCTTTAATCTGGGCGAATTGATCTCGGATATTGTAAAGGATAGCCACGAACATCTTGGCGATAGCAAAGTGAAGATAGAATACTATCTGCCATCAAAGATTTTTGTCAATGCAGACAGAAGTAGGATCGCTCAGGTAATACATAATCTGCTAAACAATGCGATCAAGTTTACAAAAGAAGGGACAATATCGATTAAAGCCGAAGAGGGCAAAAATGGTCAGATCACAGTTGCCATAAAAGATACCGGCGCAGGTATCAGCACCGATATAATGCCGATGCTTTTTACAAAGTTTGCGACAAAGTCGGAGAAGGGAACCGGGCTTGGGCTCTACATATCAAAGAGCATCATCGAGCAGCATGGAGGCAAAATCTGGGCTGATAACAACGCGGAAGGGGGAGCCACATTCTGGTTCTCGATTCCTGCCTGACATCTGGCCTAGAGGCCTAGTTCGCTATTGCAGGCTGACCGTCGCTTGACGTGTCACAATGCTTGAACAGGTAAATGACAAAAAAGTTTCCAAAAGCAGGCACCAGCCTGTAGCTGACAATGTAGATTTAAAGGTATATTTAAATAATATATTAAATCTACTATAGGTATGCCATACCCTCCAGCTTTGACGCTTCTTTATCTCATGATGTTTAACAAAGTAATCCCGTACCAGAGCAAATCCGATGAGGTCTGGATGCCTATAGGTCTAGAGGTACTGTAAACTGCCTTTGAAAGTCGATCAACCTGTTGCATTCCTGGTATACCGACTAGCCAAGGGCTTGCC
>Ga0209581_1005010_pt1 | contig 10340 bp, 7 predicted proteins | sample Coa_R2_FD_187160 | JGI IMG/M metagenome (GOLD analysis project Ga0209581, IMG submission 187160) | Surface soil microbial communities from Centralia Pennsylvania, which are recovering from an underground coalmine fire - Coalmine... | ecosystem: Environmental > Terrestrial > Soil > Unclassified ...
CAGTCACGTGGTTCAGCAAGCCGGCCCTATTGCTGCATCGACCGTCGTCATGACCTCAACCGCCTTTGTCTATGCCGGTGCGGTCGCGGTTCATGGCCCCGCTTTTCCTGCAACTCTGATGGGCTGGGCCGCTATCGTTGCCATTGCCTTAATTTCAACGGTGATGGCTTTCGTCAGCTTCTTCGCGGCTCTCCAGCATATCAGTCCTACAACAGCGTCTACGCTTTCGATTTTTGAGCCGGTGGTCACGGTCTCTCTGGCTGCTTTTCTGCTCAACGAGACCCTGACCCTGTTGCAACTCTTCGGCGGCCTGCTCATCCTGCTTGCCGTCATCCTGCTGACGGAGAGCGAGGTCAGAGCGGCAGCAAGCGGCGGGGAGCGAGATGAACAGAAACGGGGCAGTCGCTGGCACATCCACCTGCACGTTCTCCACCGGCATCCTCATCGCGTATGAGAAGCGTACAACCAGGCGTGATAGCATTGTGATGCTTCATCTCGATCTTTTGATCTGCCTGTGATATGCGCAGGGTACGCTTTTTTCCAGAAAAGGAATGTTTCTGCTGAGATAGAGCAAGGAGAAGAGAGATGAGTACCACCTCGATTGATCAGATCGTTCGGGAACTGGATGGGCAGGTTATCAAGCTCGGCGCTCTGGTGGAACGCTCTCTGGTTCAGGCACTGGAGGCATTGCAGAGTGGAGACGAAGAGAAAGCTGGCACGGTCGTCGTCGATGATACGACTATTGATGATCTTCATCTGTCTATCGAAGAACACTCTCTGGTGGCGCTCGTTATGTACCAGCCCCTGCCGGGGAGACAGATTCGCTATCTGACCTCTGTGCAACCGATCTCGGTTGATCTGGAGCGTATTGGCGATGAGGCCGAGGTTATTGCGCAGATTCTCATGCGCATTATCCCTTTACGTCCCTCGAAATCGTCGCAGGCCACAGATAGATTGCAGATGGGCAAGGAAGAACGGTTCACCGAGTTTGCGCTCCTGCAGCGCATCATTGATCTGGGCTGGAAGACACGCAGTATGCTCCAGCGTACAATGAAGGCGTTTGCAGAGCGGGATGCACTGGCGGCGCGGGCTATCTGGGAAGAGAATCATGTCATGGATCGACACCACTATGCCATGCGCCGTGATCTGCTGACCATGCTGGAAGGGCCGGGAGCGATTGTCGCCCTGGCGCACGATCCCCACGTTTTGCAGCGTGTGACCTACCTGACCTGGATCGCGCACAATCTGCAGCGTATGGCCGATCACTGCACCAACATCTGTGAGCGCATCGTCTTCATTGTCGAAGGCCAGACCGATATCCGTCCGTCACCCGAACAGGCGGACTGGTAGCTGCCGCGTGATTAGAGCAGGAGGTGTAGCTCGCGGGCGGCGCGCTCCAGCCCTTCGCGGAACTGAGGAGCGGCAATGGCAATCAGCCTGCGCACGCGCTCGGCGAGGTCGAGTCCGTGCAGGGCGGCAACTCCGTATTCGGTCACTACATAGTGGACGTGTGCGCGCGTCGTAGTAACCGCTGCGCCGCGATCCAGTATGGGAACGATGCGCGAGATGAGGCCGTCGACGGGTTCCAGCATGGCGCAGGCATCAGGGCTGAGGTCGCGGGGAGCGCGGGTGGTAGAGGGCAGGGCAATGATGGGCCGTCCGCGCCTGGAGAGGGCGGCTCCACGCATAAAATCGACCTGGCCGCCGACGCCGCTGTAGAGCTGCGTGCCGATGGATTCGGCGCAGACCTGGCCGGTCAGATCGACCTGGATGGCGCTGTTGATGGCCACCATGTGTTCAAACTGGCGAATGATGTGCGTGTTATTGGTATAGTCCATCGGGCGCATCTCTACTTCGGGATTATCGTCAATGAAGTCCAGCAGACGACGGCTGCCCACAACGAAGCTGGCGACGATCTTGCCTCGATCCAGTGCCTTGCGCGCGCCGGTAATGACGCCGCGCTCGACCAGATCGAGCAACCCGTCGGAGAACATTTCCGAATGCACGCCCAGGTCGTGCCGGTCGCCCAATGCTAGCAATACCGCGTCAGGGATGGCCCCTATACCCATTTGCAGGGTGGCTCCATCCTCGATCAGCCCGGCAACGTTGCGGCCAATCCTGCTCTGCACCTCGTTCGGTTTGCGAGCTTCCACCTCATACAGCGGCCCCTCCCAGCGCACAGCCCGCTCAATCTGCGAGAGATGCACGAAGCTATCGCCGTGCGTTCTGGGAACGTGGGGGTTGACAAGGGCAATCACATGGCGTGCGTGATCGACAGCAGAGCGCGTCACGTCGACCGATGGCCCCAGCGAGCAATAGCCGTGCCGGTCGGGTGGCGAGACCTGGATGAGCGCCACGTCAATGGGGAGCGTTCCCCCTGGCTCGAAGAGCGCGGGAACATCAGAGAGAAAGACGGGCGTGTAGCTGCCGCGCCCGGCATTGACCGCCTCGCGCACATTTTCCCCGACAAAGAGAGCGCGCAGGGAAAAGTGGCCGCGCCAGCGTTCTTCGGTATAGGGAACGGGACCATACGTATGTAAATGAGTGAACTCGACATCACGCAGGCTTGCTCCACGCGCCATGATCGCCTCAATGAGCGGTGTTGGCGTAGCGCAGGCTCCCTGCACGAAGACACGGTTCCCCGATTCCACGATTTCAACAGCAGTCGCAAGATCATACCAGTCAGGCATACCAACAAACCTTTCCTGTTTGTTTTCTCAATGCAGTTCATGAAGCCAGCATAGACGCCTGAGGTCACAGACGCATCACAGGAAAGGATTTCATTGTCACGGATACATCACAGCCGTTCCTGTCTCTCTGGCGGCTGTGCGCGTTGCTCTCTTAAAAAGCATGCGCAGGGCTGTGTGCCAATCGTGAGAGAAATTTCCCCTGCTGTGATCTTTTTGTGATGTCCGCTTGCTATACTTCCAGCAAAGGGTTCTTCCCTGTGAAGACGATGTGTGAGAAAGCGTGGAGTCGCTGATGCAGAAGATGGAATCGCCAGACACACGACCAGTTGTCCAGGAGGAGAGCGCACGTGGGGCATTACAGGTGCCTGCTTTGCAAACCCTCTATGAGCAGTTTCATACGTCAGACAAAGGTTTGACGGGCCAGGAGGCGAAGCGGCGCCTGGCCGTATATGGAGCAAATGAGCCTGCCGGGACGCGGTCGGCGGCGGCAGTGGTGCAAATGCTGCGCCTGTTTCTGAACCCCCTGGTCATTATCCTGCTGATGGCAAGCGCCGTTTCCGTCTTCCTGGGCGATGTGGTGAATGCCAGTATCATTGTGGCCATTGTCTTGCTCAGTATCCTGCTTAACTTTGTGCAGAGTTACCGTTCGCAGCTGGCGGTTGAACGGCTCCGGGCTACCGTTGCGCTGACCGCGACGGTGCTGCGCGATGGTCAGTGGGGAGAACTGAAGCGGAACTTCCTGGTTCCTGGTGATATCATCCGCCTTTCGGCGGGCGATCTGGTGCCTGCTGATGCACGGCTGATTTCCGCGCTCGATTTACATGTCCAGCAGGCGGCGCTGACCGGCGAATCGATGCCGGTTGAGAAGACGGCTACTGACAGCGCGCGCACGACACAGAATCTGGCGGAACGCCCCGATATGGTCTTTCTCGGCACTTCTATCGTCAGCGGCACCGCGACCGCACTGATTACCGCAACGGGGCGCAACACGGCTTTCGGCGATATCGTGCAACGTCTGGCGCACCGACCGCCAGAAACCGATTTCGAGCGCGGCCTCCGCCGCTTCGGTTTTCTGATCCTGCAAACCGTCTTTTTCCTGGTCTTCTTTATTTTTCTGGTGGGCGTACTGTTCCGCCACCCGCTCTTCGAGTCGGTGCTGTTTGCCATTTCCCTGGCGGTTGGTCTCACCCCGGAGTTCCTGCCCATGATTACGACGGTGACGCTGGGGCAGGGGGCCTCGCGCATGGCGCGCAAGAAAGTGATCGTCAAGCACCTGGAGTCGATGCAGAATTTTGGCAGTATGGATGTCCTCTGTAGCGATAAAACGGGAACGCTGACGAGTGGCGAGATGGCTCTTGATCAGGCTTTTGACCTGCAAGGACACCCTTCAGAGCGCGTTCTCCTCTTTGCCTCCCTCAACAGTGCCTTCGAGACAGGTATCAAGAGTCCACTTGATGCGGCAATTTTACAGTATCGGGCGCTGGATGTGAGCAGCTATCGCAAGCTGGATGAAATACCCTTTGACTTTGAACGCCGCAGACTCTCTATTGTGTTGGAGCAGAGCGGTAGCGAGCGAGGGCCGCTGCTCATCAGCAAGGGCGCGCCCGAAAGTATTCTGGCGGTTTGCTCGTCCTATGATCGCGATGGCGAGCCTCACACGCTGGATGCTCAAAGTAGAGCCGGGTTTGAGGAGATGTACCGGCGTCTGAGTGCGCAGGGCATGCGTCTGCTGGCTGTTGCTTATCGATACCTGCCCTCGCAGTCGGCTTATAGCAGGGCCGACGAACATGACCTGACGTTGCTGGGCTACCTGACCTTTGCCGATCCGCCGCTGGAAGATGTGGACGAGATGCTGGAGGCGCTGCGCCGCGACGGAGTGACGGTGAAGATTTTGACGGGCGATAACGAACTGGTGACCCGGCACGTGTGCGAGCGTGTGGGACTGAATGGCGAGCGCATTCTGCTGGGCAGCGAGATGGAACACATGAGCGACCCGGCTCTGGGGCAGGTAGTGGAGCAGACGAATATCTTTGCGCGTGTCTCTCCGGCTCAGAAGAACCGCATTATCATGGCGCTCAAGGCGCGCCATCACGTCGTCGGCTTCCTGGGCGATGGTATCAACGACGCTCCCTCGCTGCATGCCGCCGATGTCGGCATCTCGGTCGCCAGCGCCGTTGATGTAGCGAAAGACGCGGCGGCCATCATTTTGCTGGAGCGCAGTTTGCAGGTGTTGCACGAGGGCATCCTGGAAGGCAGACGGGCCTTCGGCAATGTGATCAAGTATCTGCTGATGGGAACCAGTTCCAACTTTGGCAACATGTTCAGCATGGCTGGCGCTTTCGTCTTCCTGCCTTTCTTACCCATGCTGCCGACGCAGATTCTGCTCAACAACTTCCTCTATGACCTGGCTCAGGTGACCATCCCAACGGACAATGTGGATATCAGCTTTATGCGCAAGCCACAGCACTGGGATATCAGCCTGATTCGCAACTTTATGCTCTTCATTGGCCCGATCAGTTCGATTTTCGATTTCCTGACGTTTTACCTTATGCTGGCGGTTTTCCATGCCCCGGCCCCGCTCTTCCACACGGGCTGGTTTGTGGAGTCGCTGGCCACGCAGACACTGGTGCTGTTCATTATTCGCACGGCAGGCAATCCCCTGCGCAGCCGTCCCAGCATGCCGCTGACCATAACCACCCTGCTGATGGTGGCTACAGGCATCATCCTGCCTTTCAGCCCTCTGGCGGGCGCGCTTGGCTTCACCCCTTTACCGGCGCTCTACTTCCTGTTTTTGCTGGCAATGACGGGGGTCTACCTTTTGCTCGTCCAGCTGGTCAAAGATCGCTTGATGCGGTGAGAAAGGCTTTCCAGGGGGGCAATTATTCTGCTTCCTGCTGCGCTGGGGGAGAGCCTCTTTTCCTGTCACACCTGCCGACCGCTCTGTATTTTCAACTGGGCGGGAGAGGCTGGCGCGCTCTGGCCCTGCGTCGGCGTTCCCTGCACGTAGCCACTGACCTGGCCGACATTGTCGATCTGCATTTCAATTTGCAGGGCGAGCTGGTTGCTGCTGCCAGACTTGTTGAGCAGAGCGGTCATGCGCCAGCGCCGCTCGGTGCGCAGGCCGGTCAGCGTTCCCTGATAGAGGGCGGTGGTGGCATTCTGGCCGAGCGTGACCTGCGTGGAGGAGATGGATAAGCCGCCGTCGTCGCCCGTTTGCTGCCCCTGCAGGACAATTACCAGCGTTCCCTGCGCGCCGTTGCTCAGGGTGGCGTTGATGCGCAGCGTTATGACACCGCTGGCGGCGGGGCCGGTCTGCGAGATTGTCCCTTGCAGGGTGGCGGTGAACGGTGAAGCGTAGGGATCGGACGATGGTTGCTGATTGCCGCTCTGCTTTTGCGTTGTAGACTGGCCCGGTGATTGCGCCTGTGCGATGCGCGAGCCGGAGCCGTTGCCGTTGTTGGCGACCGCGTTCCAGCCGGCTTGCAACGGGCCGGAGACGGTCCAGATGACGCCAGCAAGGGTGAGCAGGCCGACAAGGGTGGCGATGACCGGGTGGGAGCGGCTGCGGGCGTTGACCGGCGTGAGCAGGCGGCTCAGCAGCAGGCCACCGACCAGGGCGACGCTGCTGACGTAGATCAGCACACCCCACCATGTCTGTGTATCGCTGCCGGTGGCGAGGCCATGCACGGTGACAAGCGCGTAGAGAACCAGCGTTAGCACATGCAGCCGACGCCACCATACGTAGCCGATGAGCGGTCGCAGCCACGTGCTGAGGCCGATGGCGAGTCCGAGATAGAGTCCAACGATACCCGGCGCCATCCACAGTGGTCGATAATGACTGACGAAGGGGATAAGGACTTCGTTCCAGCCAAAGCTGGTAAAGGGGTCAATCCAGACTGCCAGCACGTGGATGCCGGTGAAGATCAACGCCAGCAGAGTAGTAAAATTGTGCAGTTCGCTGTTGAGCAGGCGCGGCCACCTGCCCGGCGACTGCCATTGCAGGGTCAGCGCCAGCCCTATCGCGACCGAGAGGGTGAGCAGGATATAAGCGGTAAAGCCGCCCGCGCGCGCTACATCCCAGGTAATCGATTGCCAGACGCCCATTGATGTTTCCTCTATCTCATAAGATGAACCGGCCAGGGTTCGACCGCCTCCCAGCGGCCATTGGTGCCGACAAATAGCCCGGCCAGTTGATGTTCGCGCAAAAAATCGCGGCCCTTTTCCCGGCCCAGGATGAAGGCGACTTTCGCGGCCACTTCGGCTTGCTCGCACAGGGGGGCAACGACGGTGACCGACCGGAGATCGCTCTGCACGGGCAGCCCCGTGCGCGGGTCCAGCAGGTGATGGCGGCCTGCGCTACCCTGAATCCAGTTCCTGCGAGCAATGCCAGAGGTCGCCATGGCCCCGCGACGCAGCGGAATCGTCCAGCCGGTATCGGGTCCCTCCACCTCGATAGGCCACGCCTCCTCTCGCGGCGGCAGGCCCTCCATCGAGAGATCGCCCCCGGCATTGACGAGCGCGGGCGTAATCGCTGCCTGGCGCAGAGCATCCAGCGCAGCATCGACGGCCATCCCTTTGGCGATGCCGCCGAAGTCCAGTTGCACGCCCGGCGGCAATGTCACGCACTTCGTCCCATGATGCAGTCGGATATCCCGCCATCCGCCGCCCGGACGCCCTTTGTATGCGCTCGCAGGTAACGTGCCGGTCAATTCATCAAACGAACGATCATAGCCGAGTTGTTTCAACTGATCCAGCATCGTCGGGTCGTAGAGACCATTGGTGGCGCGGGCTGCTGCGAGGGCTTTTGCCGTCACGCGGTACAGTAATGCGCTGACCATTACCGGCACCCCTGGATGCCGATTGAGCCGCGAGAGTTCGCTTTCCGGCAGGAAACGGCTCAGCGTCAATTCCCATTCCATAAAAAGCCCGCGTACCAGCCTGCTGCCGGTCTCCACCTTGCGCTCAGGCAAGAGCAGCGTGATGGTGGTTCCCATCGCATGAAATTGTTCGCGGCCCATACCCGTTGGTACAGCATACTGTGGCTCAGGAGGAACGCGAGCCGGTGAACGGGGATTGCGAGTTACCCGATCCAAATTGATATCCTCCCTGGTTGCCCTGATTATTCGGATTACCTTGATTGAAGAAGCCGCCGGAATTGTCATCGTTCTCTGGCGACTGCGGCCCATTGAAAGATGGCGCTGTCGATGATGGCGCGGCGTGGCTGGAGGTGACGCCTGTGACATGGCTGGCCGCCAGTCCGCTTAACGCACCAAAGCCGATGATAGAGGCAACAATGAGAAATTTCTTGAGCGCGTCTGCCACTTCCAGCGTCTCGGCCTTTGACATGCGCGCGGGCTTTGCCCCCGCCTGCTGTCGGCGTGGCGCCGCTTCCCGTCGCTGCTCTCCTCCTGAAGCACGTTCATCTGGAGCATAGGAGCCTGGATATTCATAAAACGGCTCCTCTTTCGGCTTCCCCTGAGCTACCTGCTGCTGTGGCGGTACCCACGCCACCGTTGGTTCTTCGTAGAAGTCGTAATCATAGAGGTTATTTTCCATGCGTATTTCTCTCCTGCGCGCTGCCAGTATATATACTGATGATCTGGAATACATCATACGCGGCGATTCTTGGAAAAGATGCAAAGAGGTGTAAAAAGATTGTAAAATTACCGGCAAACTCTTCTTGCTTCGGATTCTTCCCCTTCGCTTCACTCAGGGCTAACATGCGGATGAATGCGGTTCAGCCTGCTCTGGAAGGCAGACCAGGGGGTCTCAGGGAGTGTTTTATCCGAGACCCCTTTAGAAACCTCATCATTTTTGCGGAACGGGTGTCCGAAGAGAAGGTCAGTGTGGGACAGGCGAGTTGATTGAAGGTGGTGTTCAGATCTGGCCGGTTCGGGCATAGTTTGCCAGTTTGATGAAGACCAGGTAGTTCGGGATGCGCGAGACGGCGACTTTTGCCCAGTTGTGGTTCGTGCCTTGCCTGCGCGCCAGCAGGTAGCCCCGGTTGAGAAGCAGATTTTGCTGCTGGTTCCAGGGTAATATTTCTTTGCCGTTACTTAGCCCCTGCAAACTGATGCTCAGGGGGCCAAAGGGGATGGTGTTGCCAGCATTGTAGGCGGCGATGGCCTGCGGCAGGTGTACCTGCGTGACTGTCTGCTGGATGTTCTGGCCTAAGATACCGACATTTTTCAGCATGGAGTTCAGGGTAAATGTCGCCCCATCGTTGCGCTCGATCTTATAACGGTGCGAGGTGTTGCCGTAGCGGTTCCTGGTGATGCGCTGCCAGACGTATCGTACCTGATCCCAGCGCACGACATCGAGCCGACCGCCTTTTGCGTAGATGAAGCCGTTCTGGAAGAGGTAAACGCGCAGATTGCAGGCCAGCAGCCCGCGAATGCAGTAGATGATGATGACGATCGGCAGCACAATAAGCACGTAGACGATATAGCCGATGTTGTAGATCACGACGGTAAGCAGAATATCGGCAATGAGCGCGACGATGGTGAGGCCAATGATGGTAAGGGGGTTGGTGATTGTCGGTCGAAAGACCGCGTTCATCTGGCCAAGCTGGTAGATTCCCGCCTGCTGAGCAACGTCAGGAGGCAATTGTTGCGCCATGCCTGCCGCTGCGTATGGTGATTGCTGCATAGACATTTTTCCTTTCTGTCCGTAATAATACCCATCCATAGAGAAAAACGTTCAGGACTTCCAGATCCATCTTCTGTGGCCATTATGGATGAATTTATTGATCGGGGAATCTCTTTATGGGCGGGTGCGAATATGGTATACTTCCAGTAATATATGTAGTGGAGCGTGCTTGTATGTCGACCCCGTATGATGAAAGTTTTAAGGCGCTGGTACGTGATGATCCGTTAGCCTTTATCCACCTGATGTTTCCGAAGGCGAAACTGGTGCGGCAGTTGCGAGAGAAACTGAAAGAGTGGAAACTGGAGGTAGATGCGCTCTTTGAAATCACGCTGGAAAGCGGAATATCGATCCTGGTGCATTATGAGTTTCAGACCTACAACGACCCGCAGATGGCGAAACGGCTCTTGCGCTATAATGTGCTGATCTGGAGCGAGTACAACCTGCCGGTTTGCTCCTGTGTCATCCATGTGCTGGGCGATGGACACTTGCCCACCTCGCCTTTCCAGGTCGAGATTGACCCGACCAGACCGATCTTCCGCTTTCACTTTGACGTACTCGAATTGGGGGAGTTATCTCCCGAAGAAATCATACAAACTGGCCAACCCAATCTGTTCCCGCTCCTGCCCTTTACGAAAGACGGAGCCAGACGTGAGGTGGTCGAGACCGTCTTTGAAGAACTGACACAGAAGGGCAAAACCAATTTACTTTCCGTTGCCCAGACGCTGGCTTCTCTGGCTTTCGGACGGGCGAAGAACGAGGTAGATCAGGAATGGCTTCTCAGGAGGTACAAACAGATGTTTGATCTTGTCAAAGATACTCCTGTTTACCGGGAGATGATGCGCGATGCCCGAGAAGAGGGGCTGAAAGAAGGACGGGAAGAAGGACGGGAAGAAGGACTGCGACAGGCAGCCATGGATATTATTGCAGAGCGATTTCCACGAATGGTACGCCTGGCAACAGGTATCCTGCCAACCATCGATAACTCTTCGGTCTTAAGAAGTT
>Ga0209581_1005011_pt1 | contig 10338 bp, 9 predicted proteins | sample Coa_R2_FD_187160 | JGI IMG/M metagenome (GOLD analysis project Ga0209581, IMG submission 187160) | Surface soil microbial communities from Centralia Pennsylvania, which are recovering from an underground coalmine fire - Coalmine... | ecosystem: Environmental > Terrestrial > Soil > Unclassified ...
CCCGACGGTTCCGCTTGCCCCCCCATGCTCCCTGCGGCGCCGGGCGGGGGCGGGGGTGCTGTGCTCTGCACGCGCGGGGAGGATGGGGGGGCAAGCGGAACCGTCGGGTTCCTCCCCACGCCGCCTCCTGGTCTGGCCGGGCGTGGGTTCGCCTGGGGCGTTAGTGGACCGGCCGGCCCGGGTCCAGGAGGCCCTCTCGGTGCCACGCCGGGTCGCGGGTTTCCTGCTCCGCCGCCGCCTCTGTTGCCTCCGCCGCCCCCCCTGGTTCCTCCCCGCGGCGCTGGCCCCCCTCCCCCCGGCCTGGCGCTGCGCTGCCTCCCCCCGGCCTGGCGCTGCCCCTTCCCAACACGCGGCGAGGTCTGAACCGGGGCGCCTCCAGGCATGGCCAGCGTGTTCGACCTTACCGAAAAGGCCCGCGAAAGATTCCGCCCGGCGCCACGCGTGCCGGAGCGCAGCGCCACCAGGGCGAGCAGCGGGAAGCCTGCCACCCAATATCCAGAGGTGCCAAACGCCAGACGCATGAGAGCGAAGAAGACAACGAGCGCCAGATAGAGCAAGGCGAGGGCGACCAGCAGGTGCAGCACGGTCAGGTCGTTCTGACCGGCCAGGACACTGTCAAACAGGCGATCACCCACGTCCAGGATGAACGCCTGGATCGCTTGCAGAAAGGCAAGCATGATCGCGGCCCGTGCCGCGCCCAGCGCCCAGTGCTGCGTTTCCGGCAGGGCAGCCAGAAAAAAGAGCAGGGGACTGGCGGCGAAGAGCACATACAGGAGGGCCAGGCGCGCCGCTTCCTCCACGATCAAGGCAAAGCCCAGAGCGCCAAAGAGGATCTGCACCAGGCCCAGCTTGATCCCTGGATTGGGATGCCCGACGATGGTCTCAAGCAAGGTCGGAGCGAAGTGACTGCTGAGGGCGTTATTGGCCTGGATGAGCAGGACGAAGAACTGCCGGGAGAGCAGGGCGGCCAGCAGGGCAAAGACCAGCCGGGGCAAAAGCTCGATCACCTGCGCGTAGGAGAGCCAGCTAACCACTGCTCCCACCATCGAGCGCAGGGCTCCCCAGGCGACGACTGCCGTGACACACAGCAGCACGATCGCCCAGGACGAGTTCCAGAAGTTGAGCAAGTGAGCATTGTCCTCCTGAAATGGAGCAAGCGGGGTCTGCCAGAGGAACGTCACCTGTGCGGCGCTTTGTTGGTAGCCCTGGCTGATGGCATTGGCGACGGCATTGATGATGGCCCGAATCGGGTCACAAATATTCCAGGTCTGTCCAAAAAGCAGCGAGACGAAGCACGCCGGATTGCTGGGTTCCCCACAGTTCCCGTTCCCCGGACACACCGGCGTCGGGGTGGTCGGGAACGAAATGGACATCCAACTGACATGCACAAAGCCGTCGAGCCAGGGTTGGGCGAACAGGTCCGGGGGCCAGTGTAACGTCGAGAGCACCTGGCGCGCCGGCACATCCTGGCCGTTGGGGTCAAACCACGCCCAGTAATCGTTGCAGAGCCGATCCATTGTATCCTGCCGGTAGCGCGCACTCAGGTGATCGGTCCCCCAGTGAAAATCCTGCTGGAGGATGGTGGCAAACGCGCCGCCGCCGACCGGGTTGAAACAACTTCCGCCTGGCCCGCGCCCGCCGTAGATGGTCCCCTGGGAGGAGGGAGCGGGCGTCGGGGAAGGCGTGGGCGGGATGGGAGGCGTGGGCGGGCGCAGCACTCCCTGGGACACGCCGCCGGCCCCCCCTTGCAGCCGGATGGGTGGTGCCTGCAAGGGCGCAGATCCCAGGACCAGGAGCAGCAGGACAAGCAGCAGGATGAGGCACAGGAACCGCATGCTTCGACGGATCATGATCGGGCTCCTCTCGTCTCTGCCTGGGAGAGGCGAGCGCCGGGGGCGCCAGAACGCGCCGGCCTGGGGGAGGGTGTTTCGGCGTCCTCCCCTGCCGCCTGGCGCATCCTGAGCGTCGCGCCTGGAAACAGCGCCTCGATTCCCTGCTCGACGAAGCGCCGGCGCACGCGGACGACGGTGCGCGGGCTGATCGAGAGCACGCGGGCAATCTGGGCAAAGGTTCGCACAGGAGGAGTGTTTTGGTCAGCGCACAGCAGGACCTGCACGCGCATCTCCTGGGTGGCAGAAAGGACGCCGGTCTGAAGGAGCTGCTGGAGGAAGGCCCGTTGCGGTTGACGGAAAGCGACCGGATATCTGGCCCACTCCCGCGCGCGCCTGGGCGGGCGCTCGCCCAACACATAACAGCCACAGACGGATAGACGCGGATAGGCACGAACAGACACGATTGAGCACCTCCCTGAGAAGAAGAGTCCTCCTGCATCGGCGAGCGGCATCTTGTTTTCCTACCACCAATTGTCGGGCAAAGGACCCGCTCGAACGACTCCCTCCCTGGCCGTATGCCAGGCCCATCACAACCATGCCATACCGACCCCGCAAAAGGGAAGAGGCATCTTGAGGCAAGTGCTACGCATTTGATGAGCAGTTGGAAAAGCAGATACAGCTTGGAAGAGGACCGTTCCTCGTTCCCATTGCTTCAGCGGGTACGCAAGTTTGCGCAAGGGGTGTGCAAGTGTCACTTTCCAGGTCTGGTTTTTAGCAAAAAAGCAGGCGAGACAACTGTCGCCCCGTCAAAGACAAAGCACCAGTTGTCAAAAGTCTTTGCTAGTCAGGAGAAAGGGAAAAAGATACGGGTCATCTCGACGTTCTTGCAGGAACAAAAGATCGAGGGATAAATGTGTGATTTGCCATGGCTTCTGCTTTCTTGCCTTTTTCTCTCTCATTCTGTATCAAGACAAAAGCCCTCACAAAGACGTAAATAATGCTGACAAATGACTAGAACAAATAGAAATTGTCTTGACAATATTGTCGAGAAAAACTATACTGGGATCAACGACAACAAGAAGGGCATGGTGCGCAGAAGACGATGGCAGAAACACCATCCTGGAGGGACATATTACTTGCGGTGTGCAACACCCCGCAAAAAAAGCAAGAGGTTGCTCAGACGGTCGGATTCGTATCGGTACGGACAATCGATCGCTGGATCAGCGGCAGTAGCAATCCTCAGAAACAAGAGACTATTCGCAAGCTCGGACTTGTCAACGAGGCCCTCAACGAGGCCCTGAAGCGAGAATTCCCCGAAGCGTTTCAGGTGTCCAAATCGTTGGGTGGGCAAATCGGTCGAATAGCGCTGCCGGCCGAATTTTATCAGCGAGTCATTCATGCTTATGCCCACGTGCCTCTCGCTTCGCGGCGATGGACTATTTGGCATCTGGTTTCTAATCAGATGCTGCCTCACCTGGACCCTGAGCGCACAGGTTTCCTGGTGATTTATACGCGTTTGAGCGCCGATCCTGCCAGACTTCTCTGCGAAGAGGGAGCGGGAAATACGCTCTGGACGACCAAGCAAGTGCAAACCCCAGCCGAGGGCCAGAACGCATACGATGCTGATCCGTGGTTGGTGCAAGCCATCGCCGCGGGTCGCCCGTTCTTTCTGCAATCCTGCATTTCTTCACCTTCTTACCTTCTGCATCATGAGCTGATTCACAGCCTGGGGTTTTTCCCGATATACCGCTCTGGAAGAACAGGAGGAGGGTTGCTCTTGTGCGCCAGACAGGAAGATTTCTTCACGCCTTTGCGGCAGACCCTGATTGAGGAGTACACCTGTCTCTTTGCCCTGGCTCTTAGCGACAGTGATTTCGCCCAGACTCCGCCATAATTCTTGTACTGGAACAAGCGAAGCGGGAAGATACGATCTCCCCGCAAGATGATTCTGAAGAAGAGAGGCCCATGAACACCTACTTTATTGACCATCGCGATGAACGGGAGTTGGCACGATTGCTAATGCAAGACAACCTGTTCAATGAGATTATTGCGATGGTGCCAGAACAATTTGCTCCTCGCGGCAATGCACGCATCCTTGACCTGGCCTGTGGTCCCGGCGGGTGGGCTTTGCAAGTAGCGCAAGCCTACCCGCAGTGCTCAGTCGTTGGCGTCGATATTAGCGAGCGCATGATTGCCTATGCCAGAGCACAGGCAGAAGCGCGAGAACTAGCCGTCCAGTTTCGCATCATGAACATCTTACGCCCCTGGGATTTCCCGGATTCGTATTTCGATCTGGTCAACGCGCGTTTCATTGATGGACTATGTCCGGCGGCCTCTTTGGAGCCGTTGTTGCGGGAATGTTTACGAGTACTCCGTCCCGGAGGAGTTCTCCGCATCACCGAGACAGTTCATATGAGCGCCCCCACCAGCCCGGCAACCGAAAGGCTGCAAGAGATGGTGCATGTTGCTATGTACCAGGCAGGCTACAGCTTCAGTCCATATGAAATGGCCACCAATGTGGTAGGAGCTCGTTTTCTCAAATATCTGGGCTTCAAGCGGATGACGCTTGTTCCCTATGTAATCGACCTTTCCGCGGACTCCCCGGTGCATCAGCCTATGCTGGAAAATTTACAAATGGCGGACAATCTTTTACGACCATTCATTGCCAAAACGCAGATCTGTTCCCTTGAAGAATTTGACCGTCTGACAGAGGCACAATTCCGTGAGTGGAACGAAAGAGACTTTTGCGCACATTGGTTTGTATGTAGTCTTGTTGCCTGTCGGGCGAATGAGTAAGCCAGCAAATCGGAGTAGAGAAGACAGGCCCGTTTCTCTCGCCCCACGGTTCTGATCCGTGGCATGAAGACCGCAAATTGGAGAACAGGGATGTTATACACTAATACTACCTATACTTTTCTCTTTGGGTTCGTTTTCGGTGCCTGGGCAGTTTCAGAGATGCTCGGACCGGTCAGGTGGAGCAGAGTAAGGAAAGGAAGCCAACGTGATCAAGGCTCTTTCCTCCTCAGCCTCCTGGGAGGATCTCTGGGAGTGGTGCTTGCTCTTCTCTTTCCTCTCCTGCTTCCCAGTGCTCATCTTCCCTGGCAACCGCTGCCCTTTTTCGTTGGAACGGCCCTGGTGTGTGCCGGCGCGAGCTGGCGTTGGTACGCGATCTGCACGCTTGGCCGGTTTTTTACGGCTTCCATCATCATCCAGGAGAATCACTCCCTGGTGCAAGATGGCCCATACAAATTGATCCGTCATCCTTCCTACAGCGGTGTGTTAGTGCTCATAGTAGGGATAGGATTAATGATCGGGAATGGATTAAGCCTTTTCCTTCTCACAACGAGCGTGCTGGCTGGCATCCTCTATCGTATCCGAGTAGAGGAGCAAGAATTGCTCCGTCATTTCGGGGAAGCCTACGCGGATTACAGACAACGCACAAAACGGCTGGTTCCTTTTGTGTTTTGATGCATAAGATGCAGAGCTTCTCGGTATCAAGAAGTATGTCGAGAGAAGAGATGAGAGAAGCCAACCTGCTAAAAGCCCTTCCCAAGCCAGCATGGATATATTTGTCTTGGAGTCATAGGAGAACAGTCATGCCAAAGCCGAATATTGCGCTGGTAGAGGCTCGGCTCCAGCGTGGGATGTCTCAACAGGCGGTAGCGAGAGCCATCGGCGTCTCCCTCAGTACCGTCGCTCGGTGGGAGAAGGGCATCACCAGGCCGTTTGCCTATCATCAGCGAAAACTGGTTGAATTTTTTCACCTGGCACCTCAGGAACTTGGGCTGGTCAAATCGAAGGAACCCGTTCCTCCTCTCGCGGCCTCGCTGCCGCCCGTTCCTCAGGGGATCCTGCACCTTCCCATCTCTGCTGAGAGCACTGGTGATGAACACTCCGCCGCCTCCGCGATCGCCACGTCAGAACCCCTTCTCGATGAGGCAACTCGCCTGGCCCTGAGCCGTCTTGCCTTGTTCCCACCAAAACCTCAGACCTTTTCCGTCGAGGCCGCCATGGCGATGGCGGGCTGCGACCTCAAGACGCTCATGCTCCTGCAGGACGTCGGGGTTCTTGAAGGATATCCGGGCGAACGATGGTGTCTGCATCCGACCATTACCGACTATGGCAAGGTTTCGCTGCCGCCATTGGAGGGGCAGCGGGCTTGCGAGCGGTTCCTGGCTTTCCTGCTCCAGGCCCTGGACGTTCATCGGACTGATCGAGCGTGGATGGCAAAGGAAAGCCAGATGATTCTGTTCGCGCTCGGCATGGCGCGGGATCTGAACAGACATCCCGAAGTCTGCTCGCTGGTGCTCGCGTTCGCGCCCTGGATGTTGGAAGAAGGATGGCTGCTGATCGCACTCGATCATGTCCAGTATGCCTGTGAGGTCGCCAGACGGCTGTCGATGACGGCCCTGCTCCCGCGCTTGCTCTTCCTTCTTGGGCAAACGTTCTTGCAAACGGCTCAGTACCCAGAGGCGATGGCCGCGTACCAGCAGGGCGTGCATCTGGCTCGGCACAGGAAGGACGTGGAGCAGGCATGTAGACTGCTCGCTGCTGCGACCTGGGCCTCGCTGCTGTATGGAGAAGAGGCTCAGGCACAACGGAGTCTGGGTGAAGCCTGGGAGCTGGCTGAAGCGAACCAGCTGGCTGACGCGCCGGTCGCCTGGCTCTGGGCGCTCCAGGGGGTTCTGGACTGGAGGGGCGGAGACTTCATCCAGGCCGAAGCTGCGTGCTCACACAGCCTCCACCTCTTCCAGAGGCTGCCCGAACAGGAGCGCGCCTATGCGTGCCTGCCCCGTTGCTTGCTTGCCATGATCGCGGGAGATCGCGGCCACTACGAGCAGGCGGAAGCGTTGTTTCAGCAGGCACTCGCGGTCACTGAAATCTCTGGTCCAAAGGATTTTCAGGTCTTTATCCTGGGCTATCGGGGCCTCATGTCCGCTTCAGCATGCCCCTCGGAACAGGTGCGCCAGGAACTTGGCTCAGCCTTGCTCCTGGCGAAGGATCTGTGCGCGATGAGCTACTCCATCGCGGTGTTTCGAGCCATCGCGTTCGTCGAACTGGCGCTTGGCAATCTGTCTACCGCCCAACAAGTCGCCCAACAAGCCTTCCAACTCACCAGGCAAAGTGGCGCCACAAACCAGCAGGGGGAGAGCCTTTTGCTGCTGGCTCGAATCGCGCTCGCCCGCGAGGAGATTGACCAGGCCGAGCGTTCCCTGGCCGAAGCCTGGCCACTCGTCCAGCACTATGGCACGGTCGAGGACCAGGCGCTTGCTCAGGAAGTGCGGGGCGAACTGGCCCTCACCCGCGGGGAGCAGGCTGCGGCTCGGAAGGCGTTCGGTGAGATGGCCCGGCTAGCCCCTCCAGAGCACCGATCGCTTCAGGCACTGGCCGGCTATCACCTGGCACGCTGCATGGCAGCATCGGGACAGAAGCGCGCGGCCCGAAAGGCTGGAGAAAAGAGCCTGAAGGCTCTGGAAGCCCTGGGGCATGTGCGCGCCCAGGAGGTGCGCGAGTGGCTGGCCTCCTTGCAGCCGCTCTGGCGCCATCGGTTGCATGCTCCTCCCAGGGACGTGGTCTTTCCCCATCGGCAGGAGAACCTGCAAGTGAGGAGAGCCTGAGGCCATCAGGAGCCTTACTGGCGGGTTCTCCGGTCCTGCAAGACCGCCGTGATGCATGAAGACGGAGTTACTTGCAGGATGACACTATGGGTGGGCGGCCAGGGACGACTCGGCCGCAGGAAAAACACACATGCTGCATCCTGTTCAGTATCATTCCTGCTTTATCAGTTATGCTCATCAAGATGGAGACCTGGCTCGCCGTCTGCACGCCAACCTGCAAGATCACGGCGTGCGCTGCTGGTTCGCGCCCCACAACATGAAGATCCGCGCGCGTATCCGTCGATCCCTTTCTCTAAAAAGACGAAAAACATCCCTCTTCATCAAAATTGAGACTTTTATTTTTATACTCGCTCTGCATTTTAAGCAAGCGAGCGGATTCACCAAACAAGCAGAAGACCCAGGGTTATTATCTCTCAACAGGCGGGCTTTGCAACAAAACATTTCCTCTGCCTGGGATGAACAGCGCAGGTGCTTGCAGTATCCTCAGCGGATGGACGGGCTTTGCAGCATCAACATCTGAAGGCGCTTTTAGATACAGAAGAGCACTTGCAGTATCCTCAGCGGATGGATGAGCTTTGCATCTCTTCCCCACGTGGAATGTATTCTCATCGATCGGATCATCTTGCAGTATCCTCAGCGGATGGATGAGCTTTGCAGCTTGTCGTTGTTCGACTGTGAGTCACAATAAAAATCCTTGCAGTATCCTCAGCGGATGGATGAGCTTTGCAGCGTCATCAAGCCCGGCGACCGCAATGATCGAGCCGTTCTTGCAGTATCCTCAGCGGATGGATGAGCTTTGCAGCTCGAAATCATTGTCAAGGACCATGAACCGGTGAAAATCTCTTGCAGTATCCTCAGCGGATGGATGAGCTTTGCAGCGGTAACACGGATGTGGTGGCTTGATAAGACTGTGTACTTGCAGTATCCTCAGCGGATGGATGAGCTTTGCAGCGCTACCGCAGACTCATGGAAAGAAGGAGACAACAATCTTGCAGTATCCTCAGCGGATGGATGAGCTTTGCAGCTCCGAACGATGAAAAACGTCAGCAGGCGTATGTGTCTTGCAGTATCCTCAGCGGATGGATGAGCTTTGCAGCCACACAAAAAAGCCACAACATCCCCAAAAACATCACTTGCAGTATCCTCAGCGGATGGATGAGCTTTGCAGCCTTGCTTGCTGCGCTCTGCAATCGGCGTATTTGCCTCTTGCAGTATCCTCAGCGGATGGATGAGCTTTGCAGCGAACAGTTTTTAGCGAGTCCGCGAAAAACCGGTCCAAACTTGCAGTATCCTCAGCGGATGGATGAGCTTTGCAGCGACAGGCTGCAATTGAACAAAGGATAGAGAGAAGAGCTTGCAGTATCCTCAGCGGATGGATGAGCTTTGCAGCGGCGCAAGCCGGCACCCGGGATGCTCCTATCACTTATCCTTGCAGTATCCTCAGCGGATGGATGAGCTTTGCAGCGCGGTTGCGCCGTGTCGCTCTCCTCTTTTTCCGACGCTTGCAGTATCCTCAGCGGATGGATGAGCTTTGCAGCTTAATATGACGATGCGGAGGCTCCGGCCCCGGATGGTAACTTGCAGTATCCTCAGCGGATGGATGAGCTTTGCAGCCGCTGATAGTATCCAAACGAATTAAGACCGTAGCCGCTTGCAGTATCCTCAGCGGATGGATGAGCTTTGCAGCTGCTCGTTGCGATCAACAAGCAGCATCGTGTATCCCGGTCTTGCAGTATCCTCAGCGGATGGATGAGCTTTGCAGCCCGATTTTCCAGCAGGCTGATCCAACGTTACTTGACTTGCAGTATCCTCAGCGGATGGATGAGCTTTGCAGCTTTCAATCGGGCTGGCGGCAGGCGTTCGTGCCAGAGGTACTTGCAGTATCCTCAGCGGATGGATGAGCTTTGCAGCGCGGCTAGCTGGCTGGCTGGCCGGCGCGCGCTCCCACTTGCAGTATCCTCAGCGGATGGATGAGCTTTGCAGCTAGCCGCAAGCGAAAGACCGCCAAACACCTTGAGCAGCTTGCAGTATCCTCAGCGGATGGATGAGCTTTGCAGCGCCCCGGCCCGCTATTAGCCGCCAAGCTTACAAAGCCTTGCAGTATCCTCAGCGGATGGATGAGCTTTGCAGCAGGGAATTTGCAAGTTGATGGCTCACTTACCGTAAGTCTTGCAGTATCCTCAGCGGATGGATGAGCTTTGCAGCTTTCTTCCCCTGCAATGCAGATATGAGCGCCTGCCACTTGCAGTATCCTCAGCGGATGGATGAGCTTTGCAGCCTCACTGAACGCCAGCTTATCGGGATCGAGTGTATTCTTGCAGTATCCTCAGCGGATGGATGAGCTTTGCAGCCTGGTCAGCGAGCGTGCAACCACAAGCCGGCGTACACTTGCAGTATCCTCAGCGGATGGATGAGCTTTGCAGCGGAGTATGAACTTGCAGTTCATACTGCTGGCGGTCCTTGCAGTATCCTCAGCGGATGGATGAGCTTTGCAGCCACATTCAATGCAATATCCAGCAAGTAAAGACGACATCTTGCAGTATCCTCAGCGGATGGATGAGCTTTGCAGCAAATGCAGGAAGGCCATGTATGGTATGCCGTGCCACTTGCAGTATCCTCAGCGGATGGATGAGCTTTGCAGCATACTTTTCCAGGATCTGCAAGGCTTCATCGCACCGCTCTTGCAGTATCCTCAGCGGATGGATGAGCTTTGCAGCCGCTGAATGCAACTTGAAAAGGAAATTAATGCAGCACTTGCAGTATCCTCAGCGGATGGATGAGCTTTGCAGCCCACTTTCCACGTTGAGCGGCATTGCCGCCGCCAATCTTGCAGTATCCTCAGCGGATGGATGAGCTTTGCAGCCACGCTAGATGCAGAGCCTTTTTTC
>Ga0209581_1005012_pt1 | contig 10336 bp, 5 predicted proteins | sample Coa_R2_FD_187160 | JGI IMG/M metagenome (GOLD analysis project Ga0209581, IMG submission 187160) | Surface soil microbial communities from Centralia Pennsylvania, which are recovering from an underground coalmine fire - Coalmine... | ecosystem: Environmental > Terrestrial > Soil > Unclassified ...
AGCTCGATCTTCAGCCGCAGGCTGTTGCCCTCGCCGATGGTGGGCGTGATGCCCAGTTTCAGCCCCACGTCCTTGCGGTCGATGGTCTGGAAGGGATTGACCACGCCCGAGACGTTGGCCACGCCGGTGTTGGCGTACTGGCCGGTGAGGAAGGGCACTTCCTGCCCGACCTCGATCTTGGCTTCCTGGTTGTCCAGCGTGACCAGGGAGGGCGTGGACAGGATGTTGGTGTCGCCGTCGCTTTGCAGCGCATGCAGCAGCGCGCCGAAGATCGCGCCATTGGACCCCATGTAACCGGCGATTCCGGTGATGCCCTGGCCGATCAGGCTGGCCCCGGCGGCGGCCAGGCTGCTGGTGCTGGTGGAACTGGTGCTACCGGCCAAGGAAGCGGCGCTCTGGAGCGCGGACAGCGTGCTCTGGTTGAGGATGCCGGCCAAGGCGATGCGGTTGGGGTCGTAGGCCACGTAGTCCAGTCCCAGCTCGCTGGACTTGTTGGCGCTGACCTCGGCGATGATCCCCTCCACCAGCACCTGGGCGCGGCGGATGTCGAGCTTGTCGATCACCGCGCGCAGCTGTTGCATCACTTTCGGCGGCGCGGTGATGACCAGGGCATTGGTGTCCTTGTCCGCCAGCACGCGGATCTCGGGGTTGCCGCCGGTGGCGCCGGCGTAGGGGTTGACGTTGGGCGCCGCCGCTGCGGCCGGCGTTGCCTGGCCGCCGCCCGATGAGGTCGTCTTGCTGACCTGCTGGGCATAGCCCGCGAGGATCGGCGCCAGGTTTTCGGCCGTGGCGTAATGAAGATAGATGACCTGGGTGCTGCCGTTTTCCTTCTGCGGCTGGTCGAGCTGTTTGATGACCGTCAACAGTTTTTCGCGCTCGTTGCTGTCGCCGCCGATCAGCACGCTGTTGGAGCGCGGATCGGAGATGAGCGCCGGCAGCGGCGCGCCGGGATCGGACTGCCGGGACTGCTGGGCCAGCGAGGTCAGCACGCGCACCACGTCGTCGGCGGCGGCATATTGCAAGGGCACCACCTGGATTTCGCGTTCGCCGTTGGCGTCGATCTGCGCGATCAGGCGCGCCATGCGTTCGACGTTGGACGCGCGGTCGGAAATGATGAGGCTGTTGCTGGGCGCGTAGGCGGCGAGGTGGCCGGTCTGCGCCACCAGCGGCCGCAGGATCGCCACCAGTTGCGCCGCCGAGGCGTTCTGGATGGAGAACACTTCCGTGACCATGTCGTCGCGCGCGGCGCCGACGACGTGGTCGACATAGCCGCCGCCCTCGGTGCGGGCGTTGGCCTCGGGCACGATCTTGATCGACTCGCCGGAGGGAATCGCGGCATAGCCGTTGACTTCCAGCACCGAGAGGAAGGTCTCGTAAACGCCGGCGGCATCCATCGGCGTGGCGGAGATCACCGTGACCTTGCCCTTGACGCGCGGATCGACGACGAAGTTCTTGCCGGTCACCTCGGAAACCGTGGCGATCAAGGTGCTGATGTCGGCGTCTTTGAGGTTGAGCGTGACGGCGGCCGCGGAGGGCTTCTTCGCGCCGTTGGCTTGCGGCTTGCCGGTTCCCGCCGCCGCGGCGAGGGTGCAAACCGAGACCAGGACCAGGACCAGGGCCAGCCACCAGCGCGGGGCGAAGGAGGAAAGATTCATGGACTCACTGGTCGAGGTTGATATTGATGGTCTGCGTTTCCCCGCCGCGCTGTACCACGAGGCTTAGAGCGCTCGCCTGCGACAGATCGCTGAGCAGTTGCAGAGATTTTGCAGGATCGTCCAATTGTACGCCGTTGATCGAGGTGACCACGTCGCCGGGATGCATGCCGGAATCGGTGAACAGGCTGCGATTGCTGCCGGGATAGACCCGGTAGCCGGTCAGTACGCCGCTGTTGTTGACCGGCTGCACGCGGATATAGTTCGCGGTGAGCTGAGGATTGGCCAGCAGTTTGTTGCGGATGGCCAGCAGGGATTCGCCACCTTCGCCGCCAGGGGTTTCCGCCGCGGTCGAAACTTCTGCCGAACCGGGGGCACTGCTGGCTCTGTCCTTGTCCAGGCGCAGGGTTTCCAGGCGGCCGTTGCGCGACAGCACCACGCGGTCGGCGAAAATCGCTTTCAGTATCACGCCGCGGGCGACCTCGTCGCCGACCGCGTAGGGTTTTTCGTCGTTGCCGTTGCCGATCAAGGCGCGCGAGCCTTTGACGTCGTGGGCGTCGGCGAAGATGCCCAGCAAAGTCAGGTTGAGTTGGGTTTCGGGGGCGGTCTCCAGCGCCGCCGCGGCGGGATTGGCCGGCGGCTGGTAGGTGCCGAACAGCTGGGCCGCGAGGATCCGGTTGAGGTCGATCGCGGCGGCGCGCTCCGGCGCGGTGACCGGGGCCGGTTTCCACGCCGCCGCGGCGGGTGCCGGCGCCAGCGCCCAGACCAGCTCGGCGAGCAGGCGCGCGATCAGAACGACCAGCAGCAGCTCCAGCGCCGCCGGCAGCCAGCGGCCGTAGCGGTCGTAGAGCGCGGCGAGGGTCCTGGGCAGTTCGCGCCAGTCGCGCAAAGGGATCGAGGCCATGGCAGGGCATCATAGCCGGCGTTGAAGGGCGCGGAAACTTTCCGTTATCGTGCCGTGAAGGGGGATCTATGCGGCAGCGGCTGTGGGTCCGGTTGGCGATCAGCGGCGTCGTGTTCGCGCTGTTCCTGCTGCAGGCCGCCGGCTGGTTCGGCCACAATCTGCTCGACGAGCTGGAGGCGTCGAGCTACGACGCGCGGCTGCTGCTGACCCTGCCGCGGACGGTGGATCGGCGCATCGTCATCGTCGATCTCGACGAGCGCAGCCTCGCCGCCGAGGGCTGGCCCTGGCCGCGCACCAAGATGGCCGAGCTGGTGCGCCAGTTGTTCGAACGTTACCGGGTGCGCGTGCTCGGCTTCGACGTGGATTTCGCGGAGCCGGACGCTTCCTCTCCCGCGCGGCTGCTGGAGACCCTGGCGCGCGGGCCGCTGGCCGATGTGCCGGGCTTCGTCGAGCGGGTGCCGGATTTGAGCCGCAGCCTGGACGGTGATCGCGCCTTCGCCGCGGCCATCGCCGGCAAGCCGGTCGTGCTGGGCCTGTTCCTCAAACAATACGTGCCCAAGGCCGAGCGCGCGCAAACCGGCGCGATCTGCGCTCCGGCGCTCGACGCGCAGGCCCGTCAGGCGCTGGACGTGGATTTCTTCCGCGCCGCGGGCTACGGCGGCAACGTCGAACCGCTGCAGGCGGCCACGCCGTACTGCGGGTTCTTCGACAACCCGGGGGTGGACGAAGACGGCGTGTTCCGGCGCGTGCCCTTGTTGCAGGAATATGCCGGCCAGGTCTACGCCGCGATGCCGCTGGCGGTGCTGCAGGTGGCGCTGGGCCATCCTCCCATAACGCTGGAGTTCGATCCGCCGGAGACGAAGGACTCGTTGCACCTGGAGAGCATCCGCCTCGGTTCCTTGCGGGTGCCGGTGGACGGCCGCGCCGCGGCCTACGTGCCCTACCGCGGTCCCCAGGGCAGTTTCCCCTACGTTTCGGCCACCGACGTGCTGCATGGCCGGGCCGATCCGGCGGTGCTGGAGAACGCCATCGCGCTGGTCGGCACCACGGCCGCCGGTCTGCTCGACTTCCGCAGCACGCCGGTGTCCAAAGTGTTCCCCGGCGTGGAAGTCCATGCCAATCTCATCTCCGGCATGCTCGACGGGCGCATCGAGCAGAAGGCGTCGTACTACAGCGGCATCGAGGTGGTCCTGCTGCTGGTCGTGGCCCTGCTCATGGCGCTGGTCTATCCGCGGCTGTCGCCTTTGTACGGCGCGGCGCTGGTGCTGGGGATTCTCGCCGTACTGACGGCGCAGGCTTTCGCCCTGTGGAGCGCGGCCCGGCTGATCGTGCCGCTCGGGATTCCGCTGGTGTTCACGCTGGCGCTGTTCCTGGCCCATCTGCTCTACGGGTATTTCGTCGAGCAGCGCGCGGCGCGCGCCACGGCCCGCAAGTTCGGCCAGTACGTGCCGCCGGCCCTGGTGGAGGAGATGGTGGCGTCCGGGCGCGAGATCTCCATGGCTGGCGAACACCGCGAGATGACGGTGCTGTTCTCCGACATCCGCGGCTTCACCGCCATCTCCGAACGGTTTCGCGAGCGGCCCCAGGAGTTGTCGCAGTTGATGAACGAGTTTCTGGGTCCGCTGACCGAGGTGATCTTCCGCCATCGCGGCACCATCGACAAATACATGGGCGATGCCATCATGGCCTTCTGGGGCGCGCCGCTGCCCGATGCCGAGCATGCGCTGCACGCCTTGCAGGCGGCGCTGGAGTTTCCGCGCGTGCTGCGCAAGCTCGACGCGGCCTTCGACGCGCGCGGCTGGCCGCGGCTGCACATCGGCGTGGGAGTGAACAGCGGGCCGATGAGCGTGGGCAACATGGGATCGCCGTTCCGCGTCGCCTATACCGTGCTCGGCGACGCCGTGAACCTCGGCTCGCGCCTCGAGGGCCTGACCAAGGAATACGGCGTGGAGGTGATCTGCAGCGAGACCACGCGCGCCGGTGCGCGGGACTGGGCGTTCCGCGAGCTGGACCGCGTGCGCGTCAAGGGCAAGCAGGAGCCGGTGGCGATCTACGAGCCGCTGGGGCCGGCAGCGGCGATCGACGAGGCCTTGCGCCAGGATCTGGCGCGCTTGCGCCAGGCTCTGCGCGCCTACCGCGCGCAGCGCTGGGACGAGGCCGAACGCGAATTCTTCGGCCTGTCGCGTTCCGGCCGGCCGCATGCGCTATACGAGCTGTACCTCGAACGCATCGCCGAATTCCGCCGCCACCCGCCGCCGCCCGACTGGGACGGCGCCACGACGTTCAAGACCAAATAAGTCCGCATCCCCGGCGGGCATGCGGGTGGCGCGGATGCGAAGCCGGGCAAGGAGACCGCAACGTTTGTTAACGGCGAAGACCGCCGCGCGCGGATGCCGTTCTGCGGTATGATCGGCGCCGCAGTGCGTCGCAGGCGGCGGCCCGCGACCACGGTATTTTTGAACGAATGATCCCGCTTGCGGTCAACTCGCCGTCAGGGCCGGTGCGGGGCCGCGGCCGGTCTTGAGACCGCATTCCAACCACATGCTTCAGACGAGGGCTTGAAGTGATGACACTGTCCATCGGCGGGCACGCGCCCGCGCGCCACCGCACCCGCACGCTGCTCGCCGGCCTCGCGGCCGCAACCCTGGCGGGGCTGGCCGCCTGCGGGGGCAATAACAACAACAGCTACTGCGTCAATCTGTCCAAGGCCAGCGGCGTCATCGGCCAGCCGGACTTCAACAGCGGTTCGCCCAACCAGAACGGGGCCGCCTCGGCGAGCACCGTTTCGGGGCCGTTCGGTTCGGTGGCCACCAACGGCAGCGTGTTCTACGTCGACGACACGGCGAACAACCGCATCCTCGTCTATACCACGGTGCCGACGGGCGTGGCGGGGGCGGCGACCGGTGTCATCGGCCAGAACGATTTCTCCTCAGTCGCGCCGGCGACCACGGCGACCAGCCTGGCTGCGCCGCGCAAGGTTTCCATCGGCACCGACGCCAGTGGCGCGCAACGGTATCTGGTCGTGGCCGACACCAACAACAACCGCGTGCTGATCTGGGACGCGAGTCTGCACGGCGGCCAGTTACCGACTTCCAACGTCCAAGCCGACGTCGTCGTCGGGCAGACCGGCTTTACCACGCGCACGGCGGCGACCAGCCAGACCGGTCTCAACGGACCGACGGCGGCCATGATCGCCCTGGGAACCCTGGTCGTGGTGGACCAGAACAACAACCGGGTCCTGGTCTGGAACAGCGTGCCGACGTCCAATGGCGCGCCCGCCGATGCTGTGATCGGGCAACCCGACTTCACCAGCAACAACCAGGGGACGTTGAGCACCGTCAGCAACGGCACCAGCGTGACCCAGGTCATCGGTCTGAACAATCCAAGCGATCTTTGGACGAATGGCTTTTCGCTGTTCGTCAGCGACACCGGCAACAACCGGGTGCTGTACTGGAATCAGATTCCGACGACGACCGACCCGACGACCAACAACATGCCCAACTTTGTCATCGGCCAGACGATCTTCGGCGCCAACACCAGCGGCAGCGGCACGCAGCACATGAACGGGCCCTTGGGCATCTACTCCGACGGCTCCAGCCTGTACGTCGCCGACACCGGCAACAACCGAGTACTGGTGTTCGACAGCGTCAATCCGCTCACGACCAATGGCCCCGCCGCCTCGGGCCTGTTCGGGCAATCCGATTACAGCCACGTCACCCCCAATGACATCGACCAGAACAACAAGGAAGGCAACCAGCAAAACGGGAAGAACGACCTCAACCCGACCCAGTACACCCTCAAGTCTCCCAGCGCGACCTACACCGATTCCAGCGGCAATCTCTACGTGACGGATCGCGGCAACAACCGTATCCTGGTCTTCCCGATCTCCTCGCAGGTCAGCGGCGCCACGCCGCGGCTGTGCACCACGGGGTCGTTGACCATCACACCATAAGGGCGGACCGCCTGCGGGCGGTCACGCCCGTTGCCGATGCCGCGCCAGCCGCAAGGCGGGCGCGGCTTCATTTTTTCCAGCTCGCAGGGGCACCGGCGCGGCCGCGAACGGTCTAAAATGCAGGTCGGCGACGGCTGGAGCGGGACGGGGAAACCGCCCGTCGAGTCGCCGCATTCTTGCGCTACACTGCGGTCATGAGCGAGCGGGAAAGAGACATCGGCAACGGCCTGGCGGTCGAAGAGGCCAAACCGCGCCTCAAGACGCCGCCGCTGTACAAGGTGGTGATGATCAACGACGACTACACGCCGATGGAGTTCGTCGTGCAGGTCCTGCAGATCTTTTTCCACCACGCCCGCGAGAAGGCCGTGCAGATCATGCTCCAGGTCCACCAGAGCGGTCGCGGCGTGGCCGGGATCTACCCGGCGGAAATCGCCGAAACCAAAGTCGCCCAGGTCAACGCCTACGCGCGCAAGCACCAACATCCCCTGCTCACGGTGATGGAACAGGCGTGAGCGCCTCCGCGCTTTTCTGGTGGTGCGGGATTTGCGTGTGGAATACGGGCGACCTTTGGGTTACCCGGCTGGCCCCGCTCCCCCCTTGCGCGGCGAGCGCAAAAGCACGACGCTAGGATCGTAGAGGAATTTCGGCGACCGGGAACACTATGCTCAGCGACGAACTGCAAAAAGCGCTCGACGCGGCCTTTCTGGCCGCGCGCGGCGAGGGCCACGAACTGCTGACGGTCGAACACCTGCTGCTGGCGCTGCTGTCCGATTCCAACGTCAGTGAAGTGCTCACGGCCAGCGGCGCCGACCTCGACAAGCTGGAAAGCGGCCTGCGCGACTACATCGCGCAGAACATCCACTCCAGCAAGGACGCGGCCAACCAGGAAGTGCAGCCCACGCTGTCTTTCCAGCGCGTCTTGCAGCGCGCGATCTACCACGTGCAGGCTTCCGGCAAGAAGCGCGTGTCCACGCTCAACGTCCTGGTGGCGCTGTTCGCCGAGAAGGACACCCACGCGGTGCACCTGCTCAACGAGCAGGGCGTGACGCGCCTGGACGTGGTCAACTACATCTCCCACGGCATCGCCAAGAACAGCCAGGCGCCGGCCGCCCCGGAGACTGCCAGCGAGTCGGAGGACAAGGACGAGAGCGCCAAGCCCGGCGGCAAGTCGGCGCTGGAGCAGTTTGCAACCAATCTCAACGAGCGCGCGCGCAAGGGTCAGATCGATCCCCTCATCGGTCGCCAGCTCGAGATGGAACGGGTGATGCAGACCTTGTGCCGGCGGCGCAAGAACAATCCGCTGCTGGTGGGCGAGGCCGGGGTGGGCAAGACCGCCATCGCGGAGGGCCTCGCCTGGTTGATCACCGAAGGCCGTGTCCCGGAGCTGCTGCGCGACGGGGTCGTTTACGCCCTGGATCTCGGCAGCCTGATCGCCGGCACCAAGTACCGCGGCGATTTCGAGAAGCGCTTCAAGGCGGTGATCAACGAGCTGTCGCGCACGCCGGGCGCGATCCTGTTCATCGACGAGATCCACATGATCATCGGCGCCGGCGCCGCCAGCGGCGGCGTGATGGACGCCTCCAACCTGCTCAAGCCGCTGCTGGCTTCCGGCGAGCTGCGTTGCATCGGCTCGACCACCTATCAGGAATTCCGCGGCATCTTCGAGAAAGATCGTGCCCTGGCGCGGCGCTTCCAGAAGATCGACGTGCCCGAGCCTTCGGTGGAGGACACGGTAAAAATCCTGGAAGGGCTGCGCAGCCGCTTCGAGGAACACCATAAAGTGCATTTCACCATCGGCGCGTTGCGTTCGGCGGTGGAGCTGTCGGCGCGTCACATCACCGACCGCCACCTCCCGGACAAGGCCATCGACGTGATCGACGAGGCGGCCGCGCGATTGCGTCTGCTGCCCGACGGCAAGCGCCGCAAGACCGTGCAGGTGCGCGACATCGAGGAGACGGTGGCCAAGATCGCGCGCATTCCCCCCAAGAGCGTGTCCGCCAACGACCGCGACCGGCTGGCCAATCTCGAGCGCGATCTCAAGCTCACCATCTTCGGCCAGGACGCCGCCATCGAACAGCTCGCGGCCTGCATCAAGCTGTCGCGCTCCGGTCTGGGCAATCCCGATCGTCCGATCGGCAACTTCCTGCTGGCCGGTCCCACCGGCGTGGGCAAGACCGAGCTCACCCGCCAGCTCGCCAGCCAGCTCGGCATCGAGCTGATCCGTTTCGACATGAGCGAGTACATGGAGCGGCACACGGTGAGCCGTCTGATCGGCGCGCCGCCCGGCTACGTCGGTTTCGACCAGGGCGGCCTGCTGACCGACGCGGTGCTCAAGCATCCGCACGCGGTGGTGCTGCTCGACGAGATCGAGAAAGCCCACCCCGACGTGTTCAACCTGCTGCTCCAGGTGATGGATCACGGCAATCTCACCGACAACAACGGCCGGGCCGCCGACTTCCGCAACGTGATCCTGGTCATGACCACCAACGCCGGCGCCGAGGAATCCGCGCGCCGCTCGATCGGCTTTTCCGAGCAGAACCACGCCAGCGATGCGCTGGAAGTGGTGCGGCGGATGTTCTCGCCGGAATTCCGCAACCGCCTGGACGCCATCATCCAGTTCGCGCCCCTGGGGCCGGCCGAGATCGCGCGGGTGGTGGACAAGTTCCTCATCCAGCTCGAAGAGCAGCTCGCCGCCAAGCAGGTGCAGCTCGAAGTGGACGAAGGCGCGCGCGCCTGGCTCGCCGAACATGGCTACGATGCCAAGATGGGCGCGCGGCCCATGGCGCGGGTGATCCAGGAAAACCTCAAGCGGCCGCTGGCGGAGGAGCTGCTGTTCGGTCGCCTCGCCGGCGGCGGGCGCGTCAAGGTGCACGTCGGCGAGGACGACAAACTCGCTTTCGAGTTCGAGGCGCGCCAGAAGCCCGCGGAAACCGAAGCCGCTTGATGCGGGGCAATCGAGGCGTCGGGCGCTGCGCGCCGGAGGATTTGTTCGCCGGCTTTCGCGCGAACGAGCGTTACGGCACGTCTTCGGTTTTGAGTTCGTCCAGGTTGTAGCGGGGAATCTCCACCCAGTGGCCGTCGGCCTGTTTGACGGGCACTTTGTGCACCCGCACCTGATCCACGGTCATCTTGCCGTCCTTCTGGGTGAGCCAGAAGTCCAGATCGTAGTACTTGTCCTTGTCGTCGGCGGCGACGAAGTCGGTGCAGGCGAAGTAGCGTCCGTCCGCGGACAGGCGCCGCACCGGCTGGTGCGAATCCACGAACTTCAGCTTGAGCGTTTCGCCGGTCTTGTCGTCCTTGATCTGGAACACGCCGCCGTCGGCGCGGCTTTGGTCGGCCACGTCCTGCTCGATGGCCGACATCACCTGCCAACTGCGCGTCTGCTCGAGCTGTCCGGGATGCTCGGAAGCAGGAATCCACCACCACGGCGGCGGGATGCGCTCCATGGTCTTCCAGGTCTTGCCCTCGCGCTGCGGCGCGCTGTAGATGCGCGCCTCCATCAAGCTCAGCTTGCCCTGGCGCGGCATGATCCAGAAGTCGATCAGATACTTTTTCTGCGGATCCTCGGGATCGTGGAAGGCCATGTCCGGGAAGAAACCGTAGCCGCGGATGGTGCGCACGAACTCGATATCATCGAACGCCAGGTTCAGCTTCTCCCCGGTCAGCGCGTCCTCGAACGGGTATTTGCCGCCGTTCTTGGCGGCCGCTTCCTGGATCAGTCGGGTGGCGAAATCCTCAACGTCCTGGCTGCGGAAGCGATCCATTGCCTCGTCGGTGGCTTTCATGTCGCTGACCGCCACGAAGTCGCGTGCCTTCTCCAGGTTCACT
>Ga0209581_1005018_pt1 | contig 10331 bp, 9 predicted proteins | sample Coa_R2_FD_187160 | JGI IMG/M metagenome (GOLD analysis project Ga0209581, IMG submission 187160) | Surface soil microbial communities from Centralia Pennsylvania, which are recovering from an underground coalmine fire - Coalmine... | ecosystem: Environmental > Terrestrial > Soil > Unclassified ...
AAGTGCTGCCATGCCATCAATCAACCTCCTTCTCACACGGAATTCCCTGGTATTGTTCGTCGCTGACCTTTTCCATCCAGTCGACAGTCTTGCCGTCGAGTTGTTCCTGAATGGCGATGTGTGTCATAGCTGTGGTTGCCGTAGCGCCGTGCCAGTGCTTCTCATCAGGGGGGAACCAAATCACATCACCCGGCCGGATTTCCTCAATTGGGCCGCCCCAACGCTGTGCCCAGCCGCAGCCCGCCGTCACAATGAGGGTCTGACCCAGCGGATGGGTATGCCATGCTGTCCGAGCGCCAGGTTCGAACGTGACACTTGCGACACGAACACGCGCCGGTTCGGGTGCCTCGAAAAGAGGAGCAATGCGTACAGTGCCGGTAAAATACTCTGCCGGTCCTTTGCCAGAAGGCTGTGAGCCAATTCTTTTGATTTCCATATCTTGTATTCCCTCCATTGGCTGTCCGAACTGCTCACGTCCAGGGAGAGGAAAGTTGCCTTCCGACTCCCGACTCGGATGGCTTCAGCAGCCTGTCGTCCCTTCCGTTCGTCCCGGCCAGCAATGACGACGTGGAATCCCCGTCGTGCCAGCTGCCGTGCTGTCTCGAACCCAATGCCGCGGTTGGCACCCGTGATGAGCGCAATCCGTTGTGTCTTGTCGGGGCTCATGGTTATTCCTCCTTTCTTCAACGTGCCGTATATCCGCCATCCACAATGAGTGCGTGACCGATCACGAAGCTTGCGCCGGGGCTGCACAGCCAAAGAACGGCAGCGGCAATCTCCTCCGGTCGGCCAAGTCGCCCAATCGGCTGGTCTCTCAAAATGTCTTTCATGGCGTCTGGTTCCTTGGCCAACATTTCCGCAACCATTGGCGTTTCGATTGTTCCAGGGCACACCGCGTTAATGCGGATACCCTTAGAGGCATATTCGAGCGCAGCGCTCTTCGTCAGCCCGAGCACCCCGTGCTTGGACGCATGGTAGATTGCTCGGCCGGGGAGGCCGATCAGGCCGCCAATCGAAGAGCAGTTGACGATAGCGCCGCTTCCTTGCTTGTGCATCTGGCGCAACTCATATTTCATGCAGTTCCAGACTCCGCGGAGATTGATCGCGTTTACGCGGTCGAATTCTTCGCCGCTGGCATCAGCGGTTTCCACGGCAGGAGACTGCACGCCGGCGTTGTTATACGCCGCATCCAGCCGTCCGAAGGTGGAAACGATCTGTTCCACCATCACTGCCACTTGACGCTCGTCGGCTACGTCGCAGCGGATGGCAAGAGCCTTGTGGCCCTCAGCAATCAGGTCTGGGCTGCCGCTCGTACCGATTCTTCGTGATGGTCCACCAGCACCACCGACGCACCGGCCTCGGCGAAGGCTTTTGCAGTCACCAGACCGATGCCAGAGCCAGCACCGGTGACAAGCGCGACCCTTCCTGTGAAAATTCCATTCTCGTTCATTGTCATTTTCCCCTCCTTAATATATTCGATGATGACGTGGTCGCAGAGGTTCTGGTAGCGCCGCACTCCGCGCACGTACCGTCGGCCTCAACGCTATGATCTGCGCCGCGCGCATCGTGCGCGGTGTAGTGACAACGATTTTGCTTCAATGTTATTGCCCATAATCTTGCCTCTTGTTTGTTATAACGGCTGCTCAGCGACCGGTCATTCGCAGCAGCTCTTCCGGGTACCGAGCCCCTTGCACCATGATCCTTGAGGCGGCGCTTTCAATCTCACGGAGATCGTCGGACGTAAGTTCGACTGCAACTGCCCCGATGTTCTCTTCCAGGCGCTCCAGCTTCCGAGTGCCTGGGATTGGAACAATCCACTGCTTCTGGGCAAGCAACCAAGCGAGCGCTATCTGAGCAGGTGTCGCCTTCTTCCGTTCTGCGATCCTTCTAAGCAGATCAACCAAGGCCTGATTCGCTTTTCGAGCCTTCGGCGTGAAGCGAGGGATGATGTTGCGGAAGTCGGCCCTATCGAACACAGTGTTTTCGTTGATCTTCCCTGTGAGAAATCCCTTACCCAGAGGGCTAAAGGGAACGAACCCGATCCCGAGGGCTGAGACTTCCAAATTGCTCTTTCCAAGCTTGCGCTTTTGCATAGTTTTCTCCTTTTATTCAGATCTGAGAGAAGCCATGTCAATGGAGAATCGGTACTTCACATCGGACTTGAGCAGCCTTTCGTAGGCCTCGTTGACCTTCTGGATTGGGATGACTTCGACATCGGCTGTGATGTTATGTGCCCCGCAAAAGTCGAGCATCTCCTGGGTTTCGACGATGCCACCTATCATAGAGCCGGACAGACTACGGCGTCTAATGATGAGGCCAAGGGCCGAGATGCTAAGGGGCTTTGCGGGTGCACCAACAAGGGTGATGTTGCCGTCGCGGCGGAGCAGGTTGATATAGGCGTTGATGTCATGATCAGCGGAGACAGCGTCAAGGATGAAATCAAAGCTGCCAGCGTGCTTCTGCATCTCGTCTGTGTTGTGGGAGATGACGACTTCGTCGGCACCGAGGCGGAGGGCGTCTCCCTTCTTGCCGGGCGAGGTGGTGAAGACGACGACGTGGGCTCCGAACGCATGAGCAAACTTCACGCCCAGGTGGCCCAGTCCGCCGAGACCGACCACGCCAACTTTCTTGCCCTTTGTGACGCCCCAGCGGCACATGGGCGAGTATGTTGTGATCCCGGCGCAGAGCAGAGGCGCAGCCCCGGCAAGATCGAGGTTGGAGGGGACGCGCAGGACGAAGCGTTCGTCAACGACGATGCTCTCGGAGTGGCCACCATAGGTGATGCCTGCGAGGTGCTTGTCCGGGGAGTTGTAGGTGAAGATTACATTTGGGCAGAACTGCTCAAGGCCAGCCCGACACTCGGGACACGTGCCGTCCGAATCTACCATGCAGCCAACCGCGGCGAGGTCACCAGGCTTGAACTTGGTAACTGCCGAGCCGACCTTGGTTACACGGCCGACGATTTCGTGGCCGGGGACAATCGGGTAGACAGTGGGTACGAGGCTACCCCACTCGTTACGCACCTGGTGGAGGTCGGAGTGGCAGATGCCACAGAAGAGGATTTTGATCTGAACGTCGCGTTCGGTTAGATCACGCCGCGGGATCGTGGTGAGGACAAGCGGCGATGTTTCACTGGCAGCGGAGTAGGCTTTCACGTTGTACATGGATTTATCCTCCTTTTGCCACGTCGTTGATTATTATTACCTGAAAGAACAAAGGTAGGTAGAACAATCCTGCTCATTTCTTGCCTAATCGTCCAAACTCTTCGGTAAGTGGGGTTGTATGGCAAAGCGGGGTCTGGTAATGTTAGATAGGAGATATCAATGCGTAGGCTGACCATCAATCAGGCGTTTGAGAATAACAGCATGGAGATTGCGCTCAAAGCTTTGGGGAAGAGCATTGCCCGATGGACCGATAAAGGCGACCAGCTTGTGACCGCAATCCCGGGCTTATCACTTTTTCGGCGGGACGAACCGACCCAGCCAACGAGCTACATGCAAGAGCCGAGCATTTGCTTGATCGCACAAGGGGTCAAAAGCGTGCTGCTCGGAGACGACACGTATGTGTATGACACGCGCCATTTTTTGATCACGTCCCTGGATCTGCCCACAGTTGTGGAGGTTATCAAAGCGAGACGGGAGAAGCCTTACCTGGGTCTCCGATTGAGACTTGATCGGCGCGAGATTTCACAGCTGATGGTGGAGAGCAATCTTCCCCCGCCGCGTGCGCAGCAATCAAGCCGTGGAATGGCGATTGGCGAGGTCACGTTGCCGCTGCTCACTGCCTTTCAACGGTTGATTGACTTGCTTGATGAACCGAATGACATTCCGATCCTTGCGCCAATCATCCAGAGGGAAATCATGTACCGCTTACTTGTGGGCGATCAAGGTGCGCGTCTGCACCAGATAGCATCGGCGGGAAGTCAGAGTCATCAGATAGCACGGGCAATAGATTGGTTGAAGAGTAACTTCACACGGCCGTTGCGTATAGATGACCTTGCAGCTCATGTCCATATGAGTACATCGAGTTTCCATCATCACTTCCGAGCGCTGACGGCTATGAGCCCGCTTCAGTACCAAAAATGGTTGCGCTTGAACGAAGCGAGGCGATTGATGCTCACGGAGCATCTGGATGCAGCGACCGCGGCGTTTCGGGTTGGCTATGAGAGTCCTTCCCAATTCAGCCGCGAGTACCGTCGTCTGTTTGGCGAGCCGCCGCTACGCGACATCACAAAATTGCGTCGAACGGCAGCTCATGTGAGAGTCTAGGATAAAGTATCAAAGCACCAAAACCCGACTCAACTGAAATTGCGGATTTCTTCAATGCATCATCTGGGATAAAATTTGATTTTCTTATGCAAATTCAAATACCGACCCTATGCATATACACAAATAAAATCAGGACAGCGAGCAGTATGCGGTATATGACAAACACCGTATAGCTCTCCGTTTGAACGTATCTCAAGAGGTATTTTATAGCCAGAAATCCAAAAACGGCGGATGTGAGAATCCCAGCCGCAAATGGAAGGCCCGTAACACCCGTATGGTCCAGATGCCTCGATTCGAGTACCGCAGCCCCCGCTATAAGAGGGGCGCTGAGGAGAAAAGAAAATCTCGCTGCCGTATCCCTCTTTAGGTTTCTGGCCAAGCCACCTATGATAGTAATTCCGGAGCGTGAAACGCCAGGGATTATCGCAAGCGCCTGAGAGATTCCTATTACAATACAATCAAGAAGACTCATATCTGAAATCTCTTTCCTCTTTCTTGAGAGCTTGTCCGCAATGTAAAGAACTATTCCGAAAATAAAGACTGAAAGGGCAATGATAAGGGGATTTCTAAACGCCTCTTCCGCCTCCTTCTCAAATAAAAATCCGAATAGCGCCCCCGGCACGGTCGCAATTATAATGAAAAGCCCCAATTTCCCATTGGGGTAGTTCTCAAAACTCATTGCAAAAATACTCTGTATAAATTCCTTAATAATCACCACAAAATCGCACCAGAAATAGTATATGACAGCAGCGAGCGTTCCTATATGGAGGGCGACATCAAAAGCGAGCCCCGGATCGCTCCACTTAAAAAACCAGGGCATAAGAGCAAGGTGCGCCGTGCTGCTTACAGGAAGAAACTCCGTCAAACCCTGAACGAGTCCTAGAATTATGGATTGCACCAGATTCATCAAGGTATTCTCCTATCTGCCGGATTTAAGTATTTTAGCCACGAATGAACACGAATAAATGCATCCTGATTATAGAACCTTCTTCAAGAACATGCCCGTGTACGACCCTTCAATCTGAGAGACCTCTTCGGGTGTGCCGTAGGCCACGATGCGCCCCCCCTCTTCTCCGCCCTCGGGACCCAAATCAATTATGTAATCGGCGGATTTTATCACATCGAGGTTGTGCTCGATTACAATTACGGTGTTTCCCATATCAACGAGCCTGTGAATAACACACAGCAACTCCCTTACATCATCAAAATGCAGCCCGATGGTTGGCTCATCCAGTATGTAAAGGGTCTTTCCGGTGGCACGGCGCGACAACTCCTTTGTGAGCTTTATCCTCTGTGCCTCGCCCCCTGAGAGGGTTGTGGCAGGCTGACCGAGCCTTATATAATCGAGCCCTACCGCATGGAGCACCTCGAGTTTGGATTTTATATGTGGAACGTTTTCAAAAAATCCGACTGCTTCGCTTACGGTCATATCGAGAACATCGGATACGCTCTTTCCCTTATATCTAACCTCAAGCGTCTCAGGGTTGTATCTCTTCCCCTCACATTGCTCGCACTTCACATAGACGTCCGGGAGAAAGTGCATCTCTATTTTTACCATTCCCTCGCCCCTGCATCCACTGCACCTTCCAGACTCAACATTGAAACTGAACCTGCCTGGCTTATATCCGCGCATCCTTGACTCAGTAAGCATGGAGAACAACTCCCTTATATGAGTAAAAACCCCAGTATACGTTGCGGGATTTGATCTCGGAGTCCTTCCAATCGGAGACTGGTCAACATTTGCGATTTTGTCAATCGCGCCGTCTCCTAATATCTCTCTATGGCTGCCCGGCTTTTCCTTGCTTCCGTAGAGCTTTGAAGAAATGGCATTATACAGGGTGTCAATGACGAGAGTGCTTTTCCCTGAGCCTGAAACACCCGTTACGCACGTAAATACGCCGACCGGAAATGAAACGTCCACATTTTTCAGGTTGTTTCCGCTCGCCCCTTTTATTGTTATAAACTCCCTTGGCCTTCTCCTCTCTTTCGGAACAGGAATAGAAAGCTCGCCTGAGAGATACCTTCCCGTAAGCGACCTTCCATTTCTTATTAAATCATGAACCTTCCCCTGTGCAACGACCTCCCCTCCCCTTTCTCCTGCCTCTGGCCCCATATCCACAATGAAATCCGCGCTTCTCATTGTCTCCTCATCATGCTCAACAACTATGATTGTATTTCCGGCGTCCCTCAGGGCCTTGAGTGTGCCGATAAGCTTCTGATTATCCCTGGGGTGGAGACCTATGCTCGGCTCATCAAGGACGTATATAACGCCCACGAGCTTCGATCCAACCTGAGTCGCAAGCCTTATTCTCTGTGCCTCCCCGCCTGAGAGCGTAGGGGCAGAGCGCTCAAGTGTAAGGTATCCGAGTCCAACGTTTTTCAAAAAGCTGAGGCGCGATTTAATCTCTTTGAGGATTCTCTCGCCTATTTCCCTCTGTCTTCCCTTAAGGTCAAGGGAATCAAAAAATCCGATACATTCATTTACGGTCATTTTTACTATGTCATAGATTGACATTCCATCAACAATAACGGTAAGGCTCTCCCTCTTGAGCCTTGAGCCACCGCAAACGGGACATGAGACCGTACGCATATATTTCTCAAGCGCCTCCCTGACCTCATCTGATTCAGTCTCCCTGTACCACTGTGAAATAACGCCAATCACACCGGGAAACGTGTCCCAGTACCAGTCTGTCCATCTGCCCCTTTCCCTATAGAACCTAATCTTCTCATCCCCCGCACCATAGAGAATTATATTTCTTATTTTCGGAGGGAGTTTTCTGAGGGGCGTTTTTAAGCTGAAATTATAATGCCTCGCAACGCATTCAATTACCCGGCCAAAGTAGGTCGAATTTCTCCAGGGGACTATCGCCCCCTCTTCGATTGATTTATCCCATGAATCAATAACAAGCTCAGGGTCAAAAAACGATTTTATTCCAAGCCCCTGACACTCAGGACAGGCTCCGTAAGGGCTGTTAAAAGAAAATAGCCTCGGAGAGATCTCCGGATAACTTATCCCGCACCTGAGACAGGCGAATTTCTCACTGAATGTAATTGCCCTTCCGCTCCCAGTCTCCGCCCTTGCGCTCCCCCCCGAACGCTTTAGGGCAAGCCTTAGGGAATCCTCAACCCTGTCCCTCGAACCCTCTTTGCCAAGGGCTATCACATCCACGAGAAGTTCAATTGTGTGCTTCTTTTGCTTTTCGAGATGTATTTCGTCTTCAAGGTCAAAGAGCTTTCCATCAATCCTGATCCTCACGAATCCCTGCTTTCTGAGTTCCTCGATCTCTTTTTTATACTCTCCCTTTCTCCCCCGTATAATCGGAGAGAATATAGAAACCCTTTCCCCCGATCCAAGGGCAAGGACACGCTCCGTCATCTCATCGAGGTTCTGCGAGACTATTTCATCCCCGCACCTGTAGCAGTATGGCTTTCCAATGCGGGCGAAGAAGAGCCTCAGAAAATCATATATCTCCGTTATCGTGCCTACGGTTGAGCGCGGGTTCCTTTGAAGCGTTCTCTGATCAACCGAGACCGATGGCGAAAGCCCCTCTATTGAGTCTACATCCGGCTTGTCAATCCTCTCTACAAATTGCCTCGCGTAGGCAGAGAGAGACTCCATGTATCTCCTCTGCCCTTCCGCAAAAATCGTATCAAAGGCAAGAGAGGATTTCCCAGAGCCGCTTATGCCGGTAATTACAGTGAGTTTTCCCCTTGGAATCTCAACCGAGATGTCTTTTAGGTTATGCTCTCTCGCTCCAATAATCCTGATCGTTTCCAAAGTAGCTTTATTTTACCTGTTATTCAACCCTGCGGATGAATGAATTTACCCCCGGAGCGCGTGCCACATCAGTTGAGGAATTAGCGACCAGCGGGGATGCGCCTCAAACCGCGTAAGAATTGGGGTCAATTTATGTGCTGACTTATGCGTGGCAAACCATGCGGGTTTGGGCCAGATGCGAAAAGGTCCATATATGACGCTCTTTTGCGGTTCGTCAAACATAAGTGTGTTGTGAACTACGCCGACGCCGCTCTGTATATCATCAGGGGTATGCCCCGGATAAGCTCCCCACGTAGTCACGCCAAAGCCGTAGCTCAGGGCAGGCCAATGGTTGATTGCCACGCTTCCATAATGCAGGTCGGATACAGCCTCGTCAAGAACAGGGCCTAATTCCGCAGCCATCTTGGGATGGACAATTATGCAGGCATTGAGTGTGCCCCATAACGTAGTATTGCAGAAATGAACCGCCTGACGTAGGAATTCGGCTGCATCATTAGCGGGCAAGGGAGTTTCAGCCATTATGCCGCAGAAGGCCTCTTGTGTAAAACAAACGTCGTCCCGGCATTGGGGATTGATACCCGGAATGAGAGTCCATGGCAGGTTTCCTTCAGTCCGAGAGCCAAAGGACTTAGATTGCGGATGGGGTTCAACAAATCGCCTATATCTGTCAAATGCACCGGGGTAGTATGCACGCCGGGTCGGAATGGAGCGCAGCGTATTGCGTAAGGTGTCTAAAAAGGAGTTGCGTTGTGCCCAGTCGGCGTGCGTAATCAGCACCTTAGCAGCATTACAGTTGAATCCGGCGTTGTTTGTCATCTGAGTGGCCACATTCTCTGAATGGAATTTCAGGTCGCCCCTGCTCCAATTACCTGGGACAACAATCACCGGGCTGACATTGCCGAGCTCACTTGTGATTCTTTTTGTGAGGCGGGGCCGTTTACTGGATCTGCGCTCAGCCCTCTCTCCGCCCGTGCCAAAGACAATGGCGTCATGTGTTTCGGCGCTTCCCGTTATATGAATCTCATCAACCCCGGTATGCTCACAGAGATAAGCCCCTACATCAGCACTGCCATAGACCAGTTGCAGATAACCATCTTTAATGAGAGGAGCAAAAGCCTCTTCTATAAAAACTCCAATGTAGTCATTAACAGGACTCAGCTTAAGCAGGCAGACTTTCCCCTCAACAAACAGCTTGTATATAACATCGAGCGGAGCGATGCTGGAAACGTTGCCCGCGCCTAGTATGAGACAGACCCTGCCTTCGGGCTGACTCTGTTTGTAAAAAGAAGCCATTGTCTCGCTCAACCGATTGAGACGAACATCGGGTTGCATCCAGACCTCGGCGCGAAATCCCCGATAGAGAATTTTATCAAAAATATCATAGGGAAAGACCTCAACCACTACCTGCCCATCAAGTCGAGTACGAACCCCCTCAGGACGAATCCGAGGAACTCCATAACGCGCTATCTGTCTGAGACTCTCGCGGAGCAGTCTGAGATTGCGTATCACAATCAAGGGACCGGCAATCCATTCCTCCGCCGATTGAGGGGAATCGGGCGAAATGCCCTTGGCTTCGAGAGACTTAGCGACCTGACGGTCGGCTATAGACAACACTCCGCGTATCAACTGATCTACTAACTCTACTTTTTCTAATACAGTTAGATTTGCCCAGCGATTTTTATTTCTTTGCAGTATCTCGACTGCACGATCCAGTTCTATGGTATCCATGAACAAGTGGATTATACCATTTCTCGATATAAACGTTCGGACACGACAAAGCAGAATGCGTTGTTATGCTATAGTTGGGTAAATTAAGTACAAATAATTTTTGAAGCGGCGTTATTTATCTCCTGCACGCATCCACAAAAGCCCTGTAAATCCTGTTTGAAACCTCAGTCTCTTCTCTCTCAGGATGCCATTGAAGACCGAGAACAAAAGAATTTGGCCATTCTATTGCCTCTACAATTCCATCCGGACATCTAGCGGAAACCCTCAGCCCCCTTCCAGTCGCTTTTACGGATTGATGGTGATAGCTCTTTATGGGAAATCTGTTCTCTTTAGTAATCCTCTGAAGAAGCGTGTTCTCTTCAACACAAACCTCATGGACAGAACCCTTTTCATGAATAAGAGCATCATAAATCTGAGAGGGAATGTCCTGATAAAGCGAGCCTCTAAAGAAAACGTTTATGAGTTGCATCCCGCCGCAGATGCCGAGAACGGGTATACCACGTTTCAGAGACTCTTCCAGCATAACCATCTCTGATTCAGTTCTTTCAAGCCTCATG
>Ga0209581_1005020_pt1 | contig 10329 bp, 4 predicted proteins | sample Coa_R2_FD_187160 | JGI IMG/M metagenome (GOLD analysis project Ga0209581, IMG submission 187160) | Surface soil microbial communities from Centralia Pennsylvania, which are recovering from an underground coalmine fire - Coalmine... | ecosystem: Environmental > Terrestrial > Soil > Unclassified ...
ATCTGGAATGGAAACTGGAGCGCGGAATTCAGGAATGGCGGGCAGGAACTGCGCGCGATAAGCGAAACGTTTTCGATTGAGTTGCGGCTGCGCGCGGAAAAACCGCCGGTGATTCACGGCGTGAACGCAGTAAGCCAGAAAGGCGCGGGAGCCGGGCGGGCATCGCATTACATTTCACTGACGAGGCTGGATGCGGCGGGAAAGATCGCGCTTCGCGGAAGAGAGTTCGAAGTGACGGGATTGGCGTGGATGGATCATGAGTTCTTTACGCATCAACTCGAGCCGAATCAAACGGGATGGGATTGGATGAGCATCCAGCTTGAGGACAACACGGAGCTGATGCTGTTCCGGATTCGGAGAGCGGACGGAACGATCGATCCATTTTCGGCGGGGACGTATGTGGACGCCGAAGGGAAGGCGATGCACCTCGGGAACACGGACTTCCTGATGGAACCGGACGGGAGAGTGTGGAGGAGTCTGGAGACGGAGGCGAAGTATCCGATTCAGTGGAGGGTCGAAGTGCTGAAACTGAAAATCGCGCTGGAGGCAACGACACGATTGGAGTCGCAAGAACTCGCGGGAAAGGGCGGGTACACGCCGAATTATTGGGAAGGTGCAATCGAGCTGAAGGGAAAAAGAGAAAGAGAGCCGATCGAAGGGGTGGGATATCTGGAAATGACGGGCTACGACAGGGCCATGGGGACGAGGAGGAAGCAGGCGGGCGGGGCGTTCTAGTACGGCAAAGTGTTTCCAGGAAAATCTTACACGAGAGACTGAAAAAACTGACAAGCGCGACGGATGCCGACGGATGCGATTATATCGTCATGCGATATAAGTGACACAAAGGCCGCAAGTTAGAGAATTCCTCGAAAAGCGGCACAGACTTTGCAACGAAAAGGGGGGAAACAAAACGGGCCACATACAGGAGGGCGCTCGTGAAGCGCGGGCGCCCTCATACGGCGCGAATCGTCGCGGATGCATCCAAATTGGAGTTGGCCCGCGACCAGGCGCCGAAAAGGAGAACAAGGTGAAAGTACCGAAAAGATGGATGGCGATTGCAGCTGGTTTTTTGCTGATGGCTCCGCTGGCGATGGCGGGAAGATCGGACAACGAAGCAAGAGACGAGAAGAGCCGGCTGGAAAATGCGGGAACGGTGATGAAGGAGATCCTGGATGTGCCGGATGACATCCCGCAGGATCTGCTGGACAAGGCGCGGTGCGTGATTGTGATGCCGTCGGTGCTGAAGGCGGCGTTTATCGTCGGCGGGAGTTATGGACGCGGCGTGATGGTATGCCGGACGGGACACGACTTTACGGGACCGTGGGGCGCGCCGGCGATGTACGCGCTGGAAGGCGGAAGCATCGGATTCCAGATCGGCGGGCAGGCAACGGACTTCGTGATTCTGGTGATGAACAATCGCGGCGTGGACAGCCTGCTGGGAAGCAAGGTGAAGCTGGGCGCCGATGCTTCAGTGGCGGCGGGGCCGAAAGGAAGGACGGCTTCGGCGGACACGGACGCATACATGCGGGCGGAAATGCTGAGCTATTCACGGGCGCGAGGAGTGTTCGCGGGGATTTCGCTGGAAGGATCGACGCTGCGGCCAGACGGAGAGGCGAACAAGCATCTGTACGGGAAGGATATGTCCGCGGCGAAGATCGTAGCGGAAACGAAAGCGAATGCACCTGCGGAGGCGCAGACGCTGATTGACAGACTGCAGAAGGCGTCGCCACAACTGAAGCCGTAACAAGAAGACGCACGGAAAACGAAGGCGGGGTGAGCGATCGCTCCGCCTTATTGCTCTTAAGGAGTGGAAGCGACTGCGGCGTGGAGCTTCGCGAGCATGGATTGGATCTCCGGATTGGACTGGAAGAGTTTCCAGACGAGGCCGGTGCGGTAATTCTCGACCATGACCGTGATTGGCGCCTGGTTCAATCCCATGTAGATAGGCGACCACCAGTTCTGATCGAGGTTGAAGGCGTCGCGCGGGCCGTAGATGTCCCAGAGGCGATCGCCGAGATCACGATAGAAATGTTTGAACGCGGCCATGGAAGCTTCGGGCGTGTAAGGGAAGGAAGCGAGCGCTCCGGTGGGAGCGATGGTGCCGAAGTCGTCCTTGGTGTCCGGCGCTTCGGCGGCGTAGCCCCAAGGACCATCGCTGGCGGTGAGGCCCCAGGCGTCCGGGCCGTAGCCCTTGTGATGGCCGGGATTCTTGATGCAGTACGCGAGATTGATGCGGGCGATATTGCGATTGTTTTCGAAATAGTTGGTGTAGCGATCCGTCAGCGAATGGGGATCGAATCCCATGTAGGAATAGTGCGTGAAGAACAGCGGGCCGCCGCGGCCGACGCCGACGTCCAGCTTGATGCCGAAGTAGGTGTGGCCGTTGAAGTAGTGGTCGCCGTCGGTGGTGCCGGACCAGCCCTGGCGGTATTTCACCGCGGCTTCGGACTGGCCGGCCCAGCCGGTGTAGTAGAGCTCCGCAGGAATCGGATGGGTGGGAGAAGCGACGCCGAGGAGATAAACAATCATCACTTCATTTAAGCCGGTAAGACGGTGATGCATGAGCCAGGTCCACTCGGGTGACCAGTGCCAGTAGAGGGCTTCGCTCTCCGGCGAGATGCGGTACCAATCCCATTCGACACCTTCCCAAAGGCGAGTGATGCGCTGGTAGAGGGAGGCCTCTTCGGGGCCGGAGCCGTGGAAATACTGCCGAGCGGCCAGAAGCCCCTGGATGAGAAATGCGGTTTCGACGAGGTCGCCTCCGTTATCGTACATGCCGAATAGGGGAATGGTTTGTCCGGTGCGGCCGTTCATGAAGTGGGACCAGGCGCCGTGATAGCGGGGGGCTTTTTCAAGAAAAGTGACGATTTTCGTGAGGCGTTCGATGCCCTGGCGGCGCGTGATGAAGCCGCGATCAACGCCGACGACGAGCGCCATGATGCCGAAGCCGGAAGCGCCGGTGGCGACGATGCGGTCGTCGCCGGGGATGTTTTCGCGAGCCATGCCGGAATAAGGATCAGCGGCTTCCCAATAATAGCGGAAGCAGGCTTCCTGGAGCATGGTGAGTAGCTCGTCATCGGTCATGGGATGAGTAGATGCTTTGACGGCGGCGGAGAGCGGCGATTCGGTGTAGTTGCGGTTTGAAGCCGCGACTTTGTAGAAGGCGGTTTCGCCGGTCTTGCCGAGGAAATCGGAGTAGCGGGCAATGTCCGGTTCTTGAATACCGATGGGCTGGAAGTTCTTGCCGTCGGAGGAGCGGTAGATGACGTAGCGGGAGAGTTGCTCGCGCGGAACCGGATCCCAGGCGACGTCAATGTGGCGTTCGTAACCCACGGCGCGGACATTTTGCGGAGCGGCAGGGCGAGGCGACTTCGAGGCAAGGTATGACGAGTCCTCGATGCGGATTTCGTCCAGGAAAAGCGTGTGGTCCATGTCGTCAGCCGCGCCTTGCTCAAGAATAAGGCTGTGAAGGCGATGCGGGTCGAAGGTGTTGAGGGAATCGGATGGAATTTTGGCGAAAGGGATCGCGACGCGCGTCCACTTGGAAGCGGGAATGCCGGGCACAAAATCACCGAGGGAGAGCGGCTTGGAGAAATTTTCGTGGGTGTCTTGAAGGCGAAGGCGGGGCAACTGGGAGGAAATCAGGACCGCGGGGGAATAAAGCCAGAAGATCAAAGTATCGCCGTGGAAGAAAATTTCACGGTTGCGCAAATCCTGAACACGAATCTGGGCATCCCAGGCGCCACCCGGCGCGGATTTCCAGGAGATGCGCAAGGAATTTGGGGGAGTGAAGGAGACAGAGGAGTCCACGGGAAGTTTTCGATCCTGCAGTTGCAGGGTGCTGGGAGACACGGCGTCGCCGCTGCTGTAGTAATAGGTCGTGGTGGGAGCGCTGTTGTCAAAGAAGGTGTGGGAAGAGTAGGCGGTATCCCCGGATGCGGGGAAAGCGCAAAGAAGCGCGAGAGTCAGCGAGGCGAGAAAGACCGCGCAGGGTTTTGCAGGCCGGAATTGGGGCAGCATAGAGAAGTTTCTCCCGAGAACACGGTGGCCGCGAAGCGCCCGGCAGAAAGGCACGGACCCTAGGGCGCGGCTCCGGAGTGGGAGCATTCCACGAGTTGCAGCGGGCGGCAAGACTCAAAATTAAGAATTCTTGACAAGCGGGTTGCGGATGACTATAGTGGCGGGCCATCAGTAGTTAACCGATTTAGCTGGAACACGGGCGACGTTGAAGTTCTGGGGTGCTGCTTGCGACGATGCAGGAAGCGAACTGTAACGCTACAGCCCGGGTCTCAGAGTGAGGGGTGTGCGATGAGGGGAAGCGGCAAGTTTTACCTTGGGGGGATGCTTCTGGCGTGTTTGTGCTGGTTGGCGCCGGGAGCGCAAGCGCAGTACCGAGCGGGAATCCAGGGAACGGTGCTGGATCCGCAGGGAGCGGCCGTGCAGGGCGCGACCGTGACGGTGATCAGCAACGAGACGGGTGTCTCCAAACAAGCGACAACCGACGCGAACGGGGTCTATACCGTGCCGGCGCTGGCGCCCGGAAAGTACATGGTGATCATCGAGAAGCAGGGGTTCAAGAAGAAAACCCTTGAAGACGTGCAGGTGGCGGCGGAGCAGATGAATTCCGTAAACGTGACGCTGGAAGTGGGCGCGGTCACGGAACAGGTGACGGTGAGTGCTTCTGAGTTGCCGCTGCTTGAAACTTCGACGGGAACGATTTCCGGAACACTGACAAGCAGGGACGTACAAGCGCTGCCGTCCTTCGGGCGCGATCCATTTCAATTGATCCGGCTGGCGCCTGGAGTTTTCGGCGACGGAGCGCAGGGTTCGGGCGGTGGTGGCGTGGCGTTGCCGGGAAGCAACCAGAGCTCTTCGGGCTCGCTTAGCAGCATTTTCATGACAGAGAACCAGCCCCAGATCGTGGCCAGCGGCACGCGCAACAACGGAAACAGCTACCAGATTGACGGTGTGGAAGTGAACAGCTTGGCGTGGGGCGGATCGGCGGTGATCACACCGAACGAGGAATCGGTGAAAGAGGTTCAGATTCAAGCCAATCCATACAGCGCTGAGAACGGCAGGAACAGCGGCGCGCAGGTGCTGGTGGTATCGCAGAACGGCACAAACACGTTCCATGGCAGCGCATTCATCAAGATTCACCGGCCTGGCCTCGATGCTTTTCAGCGCTGGGGAGGCCCCTTTGGGCAGCCGCAGCGGGACGCAAACCGCTTCAACCAGATTGGCGGGAGCTTCGGTGGGCCGATCATCAAGAATCACCTGTTCTTTTTCTTTTCCTACGAGACACTGCGGAACAACACTGTCGGCACGGGAACAGGCTGGTATGAAACGCCGCAGTTCCTAACGGCAGTGGCTTCATCCGGTGCGTCAATCGCCAAGCAATATGCCTCGCTGCCGAATTTCGGCGTGGTGCAAACAAACGTCAACGTGGTCACTTGCGCACAAGTTGGGCTGCCGGCCACGCAATGTCAGACGGTAAACGGCGGTTTGGACATCGGATCCATCCGGACGGGCGCAACTCCCGGCACACAGGATCCCACCTATGGGCAGTCAGGAACGCCATTTGGAGTGGGGGGCGGACTGGACGGAGTTCCGGACGTTTTTAACGTGACTACCGTTCAGCCGAACAAGCAGACGGCGGAGCAATGGAACGGCCGTCTGGATTGGCAAGCTACCAACAAGGATCTGATCGCGTTCTCCATCTATTGGGTGCCGAACGACAGCACGTTTTTCAACGGCCCGGCCCGCGGGACCAACATCTGGAACTCGAATCGTTTGAACTATTCGGGCTTGCTGTTGTGGAGCCACACGTTTTCCACGACTTTGCTCAACGAGGCGCGCTTCAACGCGACGCGCTGGTGGTTTGACGAGGTCAAGTCCAATCCCCAAGAGCCGTTTGGTTTTCCGCAGGACAACATCAATGGCATCGGGCAGATTGGGCTGGCGTGCTGCCCGGTTTTTGGAGCGCCTGGCCCCGGCGTCTTTTACCAGACGACGTACAACTTCCGCGACACGCTGACCAAAATCCAAGGCAGCCATGCCCTGAAGTTCGGAACGGATATTTACAAGGAACAGGACAACGACGTCACGCCTTGGGCAGGAATTCCCAACTACCAATTTAACGATCTCTGGGACTTCGCGAACGATGCGCCCATAAACGAATTCGCCAATTTCGATCCACGCACGGGCAGGCCGACCTCTTCCTACAAGCATATTCGATCCAACATCTATGCCTTCTTTGTGCAAGACGATTACAAGGTCAAGCCGAATCTGACGTTGAATCTCGGGATGCGCTGGGAGTATTTCGGCCCGCTGCATGAGTTGAAGGGCAACCTGAGCTCTGTGATTCTCGGGAGCGGAGCCAATGGGCTGACCGATTTGCGGGTCAAAGCAGGAGGGAATCTCTATAGCTCGAGCTACAACAACTGGGGCCCGCAGCTTGGGTTTGCCTGGAGTCCTAAGGGAGTGTTCGGGCACGAATTCAACAACCGGTTCGTACTCAGAGGCGGCTTTGGAATCGCTTATAATCGCATGCAAGAAGCGATAACCTTGAATGGACGATTCAATCCACCTTTGCTGTCGAGCCTGTTCCTCACTGGATCCAATATTCAATATGCCGTGGCGGACAAGCCGAATGATATTTACGGCTACCCGTCCAATCCGGTGGCGATCCAAACTTTTGATCCGACGACGGGATTGCCGACCTGCGCGCCAGCTACCTGCGCGCCGGTGAGCTTGACCGCGTTTGACGTGAATCTACCAACGCCCTATGTGTATCGCTATTCGGTGCTTGGGGAGTATAACCTCGGGGGAAACTGGGTTGCGAGCATCGGCTATCAGGGCAGCCAGAGCCGACACTTCACGAGGCAGATTCTCAACTTGAACTGGCTCTACGCTCCCAACCTAAACCCGGCGGTTCAGGGTGTAGATATGTACACCAACGATGCCAATGCGCACTACAACGCGTTGGTGACCGAACTTCAGCACCAGTTCGCAAAGACGTTCCAGGTAGATGCGCAGTACACCTTGAGCTCCTGCAAAGACCACGGCTCGCAGGACTACTACGCCGATCCATATCCGTTCAACGTAACGAAATCTTATGGGAACTGCGATTTCGATGCGACGCATTCCTTCAAGGCATACGGCCTGTGGACGCCGCGGATCTTCAGAGGCGCCAACGACTGGAGGGAAAAGGTCTTTGGGGGATGGCAGCTTAGTGGAATCTATACGTTCCACACCGGATTCCCATTCACGCCGTTTTATGGGGTGAACGTGGTTTATCCATCCGGTTCCGGCATCGGGGGCTGCAGCCTGATCTACCCGAACAGCGGGTTCTGCAACACTGAACCGGCGGCATACACGGGCGGAGCAGGGAGCGACTACAGCAATTCCACGTTCCAAAAGCCGTTCGGGAACTTCTCCCAGCTTGCATCGAATCCAACCGCATACTTCACACTGCCCACACTTTCGGCTACGGGACTGCCTCCTGCGCCGGGAGTGGAGCGCAACATGTTCCGGGGTCCGCGGTATCATGACTTCGACTTCACGCTTGGCAAGGACTTTGGCTTGCCTTCGATGAAGTTTCTTGGCGAAAATGCGAAGCTGGCCATCCGTGCGAACTTCTACAACCTGTTTAACACTCTGAATCTCAGCCCCTTGGGGTCCCAGCAGTTCTTGGGTAACATCACATTGGACGCAACCACGAATACGATCACGTCGTTCACCCCGAACACCGGCTTTGGCCAGGCCCAAGGCGCATTGGGTGCGCGAGTGGTTGAATTCCAGGCGCGATTCAGCTTCTAGCAGAAGGGGCTCATCCGAAGCAGCGGAGGAGTCCGAACACCCACACCCCGGGAAGCTGTCAACTGGCGGAGGAGTCAGGCCGTTGGTTGACAGCTTCTCATTTTTGTCCGGATAATTTTCCGAGGGACCGCCATCTTCAAATCTCATTCCCGTCCGAATAGAGCCACAAGACTGCATGCGCCCGCTCGGGCGAGCGTGGCCGTGTGTGCTGCGGGCGCACTGATTTTGCTGCTTTTCTGCGGAAGCGGCTGGGCTACCCAGACGAAGAAGACCGGCGGCGGGAATTTTGACCAGATTGCCAAGCAGGCGGCGGAAGCCAGCGAACAGAACCGCCTGGAGGAAGCAGCGAAGCTCTACCGGCAGGCTCTGGGGATGAGGCCGCAATGGGCGGAAGGATGGTGGTCGCTGGGAACGCTCGAATATGACCGCGACAACTACGCGGAGGCGGCGCGCGCGTTCCGGAAGCTGATTGCGCTGGCGCCCAAGAACGGTACGGCGCGAGTGATGCTGGGGTTGAGCGAGTTCGAACTGGGGCAGGACGAGGCGGCGTTGAAACACATTCAGGAAGGCGACGCGCTGGGGGTGATGAATAACACGCAACTGCGGCAGGTTGCGTTGTATCACGAAGGCGTGCTCCTGCTTCGCGCAGGGAAGTACGGCGCCGCGGCAAAGCCGCTGAAGGCGCTTTGCGAAGCCGGCGTGCAGAACAAGGATCTCGTGCAATCCGTGGGGCTGGCTGTTTTCGGGCTGAAGCCGAGCGCCGCTCCGCCGGAAGGATCGCCCGGGCAGCAGGTTGTTTTTCGCGCAGGGCAGGCGGAGTGCCTGGAAGCACAGAAGCAGACGGACAGCGCGCGGAACGAATATCAATCGCTAGTGGCGGAATACCCGGAGTATCCGAACCTGCATTACGTCTATGGGCGGTTCCTGCTGGAGCTGCACGAAACGGATGGCGCGGTGGAGCAGTTCAAGGCGGAGTTGAAAAGGAATCCGCAACATCTCAATGCAATGTTGGAAATCGCGGCGGTAAGGTACCGGTCGGATTCGGCAGACGGCGTGAAGTACGCCCGGCAAGCGGTGGCGCTGGCACCGAAGGTGCCCTTTGCGCATTACCTGTTGGGATTGCTGCTGGTGGATACGGGCGAGGCGGCGGAGGCGTTGCCCGAGCTTGAAATCGCGCGCAAGGCGTATCCCAACGAGCCGTCCGTTTATTTTGCGCTGGGCACGGCCTACGCAAGGACCGGAAAGAGGGCCGAAGCGGCGCAAGCACGAGCAACGTTTCTGCGGCTGAACGCACTGAAGGCGAAACAGCCGGGAGAAACGGTGTACGGCGAGCAGCCGTCGGGATTGGCGGAGGACAAGCTGCAACAGCAAAGGAAGAAATCGCAGCCTCAGTGAGGCCGGGCGAGCCAGTCATCGAATGAAAAAGGTGAGAATCGGCAGGCGACAATTCATGAGTTTTGCCGGAGCCGCGGCAGGAAGCGCGTGCGGCGCATCGATTCTCGGGCTTTGGCCGCGCGCGGCTGTGGCCGCGGTTTTAGCGCAGAGCCGGGAGAAGGCGCGCGCCCTATTCGAGCGGATTCCCGATTCGGCGAGCGGGATTGCGTGGCGGCACGTGAACGGACGTTCATCGGAGTACTACCTCCCAGAGACGACGGGAGCCGGCTGCGCGTTCCTGGATTACGACAACGACGGATGGATGGACATTTATCTTGTGAACAGCGGCAAGTGCGACTTTTATGATCCGCAGCCGCCGCTGAGGAACGCGCTGTACCGGAACAACCGCGACGGAACGTTCACGGACGTGACAGAGAAGGCGGGAGTGGCCGGCGGCGGATACGGGATGGGAGCAGCCGTGGGGGACTATGACGGAGACGGCCAGCCGGATTTGTACGTAACGCAGTACGGGCGAAACATCCTGTACCACAACAACGGCGACGGAACGTTCACGGACGTAACGGAGAAGGCGGGAGTGGCGGCGCCCGGATGGTCTTCGAGCGCGGTGTGGTTCGACTACGACAACGACGGGCGGCTGGATCTGTTCGTATGCCGGTTTGTGGACTTCGACAAGAGCAAGAACAAGTTCTGCGGGAACGAAATCACACACGAGCGCTACTACTGCATTCCGCGAGTGTACGCGCCGATGCGGAGCTGGCTTTTTCACAACAACGGCGACGGTACATTCACGGACGTGAGCCGTGAGTCGGGGATCGCGAGCGTGCTGGGGAAGGCGTGGGGCGTGGTGGCGACGGACATCAACAATGACGGTTGGATGGACCTGTTCGTGGCGAACGATACGGTGGCGAATTTCCTGTTTTTGAACAAGAAAAACGGGAGATTCGAAGAGATCGGCCTGGATTCGGGAGTGGCGTACAGCCAGGACGGGCGCGAAAGATCGGGAATGGGAGTGGATTCGGCGGACTTCGACCAGGACGGATGGCAGGATCTTTTTGTGACGAACGTGGACCAGGAGATGTATTCGATATACCGAAACAATCACGATTTGACCTTCGA
>Ga0209581_1005022_pt1 | contig 10325 bp, 13 predicted proteins | sample Coa_R2_FD_187160 | JGI IMG/M metagenome (GOLD analysis project Ga0209581, IMG submission 187160) | Surface soil microbial communities from Centralia Pennsylvania, which are recovering from an underground coalmine fire - Coalmine... | ecosystem: Environmental > Terrestrial > Soil > Unclassified ...
GGCCGGATTGGCGCTGGTGGGAGGAGCAACCCTCGCGGCCGCCGGGATAGCCGTCCTGCTGCGGGTGCGTTCCTGGCACAGCACCCGGAACCGGCGCTGATCCACCCGGAGTGTTCTTCAAGAGACCTGGTGCGAAACGGATCGAGAGGGGAGTGATAGCTCAGTGGGGCGTTTCGCACCGGGCCCTGGGACCCGACCGAGGTCTCGCATGGATCGAAACAAGTGGCGACCCAGACCTCGGACGAATCGTGGAGGTATCGCCATCAATTTCCTCATCTCTTGACAAAATAAAGTGTTGCAGTTATTTTTAAATAAAAGCTGATTTTAGTGACTTTCGCTGTGAACAATTTGAAAGGAGTCTTCTATGGTTGTTGAATTGCAACAAGAACAACAAGCGCAAAATCTCCCAGAAGCGTTGACAGCGGGTCAGGTGGGAGAGGCGTGGCTGGTGGCAAGCCTGGAAATCGTGCAGGCTGAAGATCCTTTCTCCGAGAATGATTTCTTGTCTCGTGCGGATGTCGCACCGGAATTGATGCGCAAGGAAGAGGGTGTCTGGCGCCTGGTGCTTCACAATCAGGGAGAGTATGGGAAGTTTGAGCGCGCTTATGTACGCAATCGTGTGGTGTTCGCCGATGCCAGCCTGGTTGCTGTCCACTGTGCGTTTCATGGGACGCGGAGCGTGTATGGCCGACGAAAAGGCGAGCGTCGAGCGGCGAAAGGCCAGTTCTGGCGCTTCTATCGACGAGAGGCGGACGCATGGCGCCAAGTCAGTTGGAGGGAGCTGGACGAGCCGGCGCGTATCCTGGCGCAGACTGCCTACCAGGAGTGCGAACCGGCCTGGGTGAAGTCGCCAGGGCTACTGCTCTGCGAGCACAAGCCCCGTTTTGTCCCCAGGCCGCCCGCACCGGTCAAGCTCATCGCCTATAAGATCGTGCGCGTGGTTGAGGGGCGCTACTACTCGGTGTACCAGCCGGACGAAGAATATCTCCTGGGCCAGCGCAAGTGCCAACCGGCGCGGCCTGGCCACGCGGGCGGCTACTTCTCTTATCCTGAAGTGAGACGGATGGTTTCGCTGTTCTTGCGCCAGAAGCTGTTTCCCAGCCACCTCACTCAAGAGCCGTTTGAGGCGGCGGTGTTAGAAGTAGAAATCAGCGGGCGCGTGATTCGGTACAATCGGAAGCTGGCCTCGACGTATCTGCGCCCGGTGCGAGAGATCAAGCGGTTTGTCTTCCGTCCACAGTGAGCGCAGGCTCTTCTCCATCGCGATCCCGGTCTGCATCGGTGGAGAGAGCGTCTGGGGGCTGGAAGGCTCAGTCACCAGACCCGCTCCCAGTTTGCCCCCAGGGAAGCATCCGAGAGACCAGCCTGCGCTGCACAGGCCGCTTTCCAACTGGCCAGGGCCTGCTCCGGCTGACCGGATTCCTCCTGCACATGGGCCAGCAGACGATACGCTTCGGCAAGCTCCGGCCTGGCCTCGGTCCGGGTGAGCGTCTCGATCGCCTCCTCGTAGAAGAAGAGGGCGTGCTCGACCGCCTCCTGCGCCTCCTGCCCGGCGGCCTGCTTCGCCTGCGCCTCCCTCACCTTGCCGCACACCAGAGACAACTTTCCCAGACCAGCGGGATGTGGGTCCTGCGGGCGATACTCGAGGGCCATCTCGCAATAGCGCCAGGCGTCCTCCAGCTTGTTTTCCTGCACACGCACCTCGGCCAGAGCGGTCAGACAGGTGAGAATGGCCTCGATGCTCTTCATGCCCATTGCCAGAGCCAGCGCCTCGGTAGAGGACGCGCTGGCCGCCTCGAGATCGCCCATCTGGCGGTGGATTTCTCCAAGCAGGCTACGAATGCGGCAGGTGGAGTGCTTGTCTCCACGTTCCATATACAAGTGCAGGGCTTGATTCCCGTAGTCAAGCGCGCGGTCGAGGTTGTCCAGGTGGGAGTAGGTGTCGCTAAGACCATCATAGACATGCGGCAGGTGTGGCTGGCGCCTCTCATGGCCGCACAGACGCAGCGCCTGCTGATAATACTCCAGCGCAGTGGGAGGAGAGCCGGCCTTCAGGTGACAGCGGCCCAGGCCGAGCAAGGCGCGGATACGTCGGGTGGGGTCGTTCATGCGCCGTTCGCTCAGCAGGCGCAGACCGTGCGTATAGTGCTCGATTGCCTGGTCGTAAGACCGCAGACGAGAGGCCACCTCGCCCATCACCAGCAGATAGTAAGGGCGGCGGCGGCGCTCAGTGCGGCCCAACTCCTGAAGATCCGCAATGGTTTCCCCGCTGATTTCCTCTGGGAGAATAAACTGTGCCGCTTCGTCCCAGCGACCGCGCAGCATGAGGCCCCAGGCGCGCCGATAGGCTACCTCACGCTTGTGTTCCAGGCTCTGTGCCTGCCTATCATTCAGTGCATCGAGCGTCTGCTCGATGCGCCTTTCGGCAAGGAAAAACTGCATGTTCTGTTCTCTTCTTCCTTTCGGTCAACGGATCGCACAAAGCATAGCACATGGGATCTCCCTCAGTCACTCCTCTGCCAGCTCTGGATACATTGCAAGAGCTGATCATGCAGGTCGGTCCCATTGCTGCCAATCAGGCGCCGCTGAGCGCGCCCGGTGAACCGCTTGCCAGAAAAATCGGTAATGCGTCCCCCGGCCTCCTCCAGTATGAGGGTGCCCGCATCGGGGGTGAGCGGCTCGCCTGCCAGGGCCACGACCAGATCCGCTCGCCCGCTGGCCACCAGGCACCAATCGAGGGCGGGCGACCAGGTATCCAGCACGCGACGACAGCGCTGGTACAACTCCTGGCGGACCAGGGCGGTCAGCGCCTCTCGTTTGGTGACAACATCGGGGATCAGAAAGGTTCGGCAGTGGCGGAAATCGTGCGTGTGCGACACCTGCATGCGTTCCCCGTTGAGCCAGGCGCCCGCATCGCGCTCGGCGGTGTACAGGGTGTGTGTGACCGGCTCGTAGACGACGGCGACCACCGGTTGGTCGTCATAGCTGAGCAGGAGCGTGGAAGAGAAATACGGCAGGCCAAGCACGAAATTCTCCGTGCCGTCGAGCGGATCGATCTTCCACCGATACGGAGACGCTCCCACCTTCCAGACTCCCTGCTCCTCGCTTTCAATGGTATGATCGCCAAAGGCTGTGTGGATGCACGCGAGCATGGCTTGCTCGGCGGCCAGATCTGCATCCGTTTGCAGCGAGGTATCGGCTTTCGTTCGAGTCCTATAGCTCCTCTGTTGATACTCTTGCAAAAGAATGGCTCCTGCCACCTGCGCTGCTTCTACCGCGACTTCTTTTGCCCTGCGGAATGCTGTCACCATCATACTCCCTCCATCTCCTGGTGGACCCCGTTGCCATTGGTCCATTCAAAAACGACAAAATCAAAAATCTCCTGGTCGATGCTTAGATTGGAGAGAAAGGCCGGGGAGACCTTCCCCTCCCATTCCAGCAGAATCACTCCCTGATGGAGCAGGCCACTGACGCCGGACCAGAGCACCGACAGGGGCAGGTCGCCCGCCGCGTGGGCAATCTCGTCCTCAAAGGAGCGGACCAGATTGGCCACATTGCGCGGATGGCACAGCAGGAGAATCTCGGTGTAGTCCGGGGCTGGCTTCTCCGTTTGCTCTGCGCCTGTCGTCTTTTCCTGCTGCTCAAGGTCCCCGCCTGCTCCTGCTGCTGCCCGGTTGGCCGGCGCTGTTTCGTGCTCATTCATCGACAACTCGCCCCTCTCAATCTGCGCCCAGGATGGCGTTTGGCGCGCTGGAGCAGCGTCTGGCAGGCGACCAGATCGCGCCGCGCCCTCTGGCGATGGGCCGAGGGCGGATTCTGGCCAGAGCACTGCTCCAGGGAGCGCAAGACCAGCGTGAGCGCGCGCGCCTCGCTCATCGTGAGGGGAAGCGCCGCGCGCGCTCTTCCCTGCCGGTAGAGCGCAAAGATGGAACTGCCAGGGTCCTTGACCGTCTCGATCGATGGCCCCTTGTTGGAGAGGTCCTGACTGTCCAGGTAAACAAACAGATGGGCAAAGAAGATGAGCTGCTGCTGCTGACTCAGATCCAGCAGCATGTTCCTGTCTGCCACGTGTCATACCCTCCTTAGAACGCCTGCGTGCGGCGGAAGGTCCGTTCCACCAGGACACGTAATTCGGCAACCTCTGCAACCTGCTGCGTGCGCTGCTGGGAGGAGGGAGAACTGGAAACCAGCCGGAGCATCTCGGTGAGGAGATGCTTGAGTGTGTGTTGCTCTTCGTCAGTCAGCGACAGCGTGTACTCCTCCTGCCTCTGCTCCTGGACTTTTTCCAGCCTGGCCTGAAGCATCTGCATGCGCCGAAGAGTTTGATTGCGCTCCGGCGTAGGCAAGGTGTTCTGCCAGAGAGAGGAGCGAAACGCGGCGCAATAGCCAAGGATCTGCTCGATCTGCGAGCAATGCAGGCGAAGAACGGGAAGCGTTGCCATCATAGACGCCCTCGCTTTCCAAAGGCCGCATAGAACAGGCACGCAGGACGAGACACTTCCCACTCCTGGGCCATGGCCTGCATCATCTGGTCAAACTCCGCCTCGCTCACCCCCGCCAGGGCGCTATACCGGCCTTTGAGGGCGCTGACGACCGAGAGCAAGTCTCGCTTCATCATCTGGCCCACGCGCCCGGCCCAGTCGCCCACCGGGATCGGGATGGGCTGCATCTCCACGTGCTGTAAGCCCGCTTGCTGGAGCAGGTCCCCCAGATGCCGAATGATTTCCCCATCGAAGCCCCGGGTTTTGCTCACCGTTTCTAAGAGTTCCTGCATGCGGGCGGTGGCCGGGCCTGCTCCCTCGACCAGGCGGCTGGCCTCCACCAGTTCAATCCAGCCGCCGGGCCGCGTCACCCGCACCAGTTCACGAACGGCGCGCGGCCAGTTCTCGGCGGTGATCCCTGCGACCAGCAGCCGTTGATGAGTAAAGGAAAAGAACGCATCAGGGAACGGCAGGCCAGAAAGGACATCGCCGATCCGCAGCAGGCAGTTGTCCTGGGAGGGGGGCCTGAACGAGCGGTCGGAGAGGTCCACGCCGACCACAATGGAAGCCGGGAACAGGCGAGCCATCTCCTCGGCCCAGATGCCCGTGCCGGTGCCAACGTCTAAGATCAGAGGCAACGGCGGGCTGATGGGAGCCACGTAATGGGTGCCAATGGCATGAAAAAGCAGATAGTGCTGAAAATTGAGGCGGAAATTCTCCTCCTCATCTTTGGGCAGTTGGTACTCCGAGTCTTCCAGGTAGCGCCGGGTATCCTGAACGGGCTGAGGGATCTTCGCGGTGGGAGCCGCCTCCCAGGGATCACTTGCCGGCGTTTTCTTGCGTCGAAAGAACCACAACGGGAACATGAACGTGCCTCCTCGCTTGCGTGAGTAGTGCGCTGGAATCGGCCCAGGCGTACAATGCCTGGGTGGATAGCTCCCCGGCCTCACAGCAGAGATGCTGGATCGAGTGATCCGGGGGATCGTAGGATTTCCCACAGCGAAAACAATGCTGGACCGCAACCGGCTGCTTGCCGCCCGGTCTTTGCTCTGCCCGTGTCTGCTTGCAGGCGAGGCAGACCAGCCCTGCTTGGTTGTGCAGTTGCAGGGGCGTCCCGCACATCACACAATACATCTCGACTCCTCTTCTTCTCTTTCCCAATTTGGCGCATCCATCTGCGCTTTTGCTCCCTCGTATTGCCCCTGGGCAAGAAGTTGGAGCATGCGCAGGGCATCCATCACCTGAAACTCCACCCGGTCGCTGACGTGCGCGGCCTCGGCCTGGGCGCGCGCATCCTCGACGAAGGGGCGACTCCCGTCCACCCCGACGAGCAAGGAGCAGGTCGGAACCTCCTTTGCCAGTTCAATGAGCCAGCCCCCGGTTCCACAGCCCACATCCAGCACGTGCGAGAACCTGGTCGGGTCAGGCTGCTCTGGCAGCACGCCTCCCATCGCCCTCGTCGTCATCTGATCCTGAAGGCGTAAGCGCGCGAGTTCTTCCGGGTTGTCGCGATCCTGCACAAAAGAGGTGCCTGGGTGCTCCTGAGAGGTCATTTTCCTTCCTCCCTGTGGGAAGCGGCGCGCCTCGCTTCGTCTCTGCGCGCGCGAGGAAGAAAGGTGGCGAGTTCCTCAAAGGGGTCGGTGGGGAACAAATCGGCCACCAGCTGCGCCAGGCGCTGGAGCGTCGTGCCGAAAAGCAGATCGATGTCGGAGCAGCTTTCCAGCGCCTCAAGCGTTGGGACGCCTGCGAGCACGTCCGTGACAAAGCGGAGCACGATGCCATAGCCCTCCCAGGAATTGTGGGGCATGCCGCATGCGTGCGCCATCTGCTCCAGGTGCTGAAAAAGCTCCTGGGGAATCATCTGCCTTTCTAAATGCGCCTTCGCGCTGCTGAAACAGGCGCGTTCGGCGGGAAGGGACGCCGCATCGATCTGCTTGAGCAGGCATGCGATGTTGCTTTGATTGCGAGCTTCTTTCATTGCTCGGTCTCCTGTTACATCTTTTGAAGTAAATCACATACTCACATGACATAATAGATTCTGCTGCTTAACCATGATATCGATGGTAAAACTGTTACCATCTCCTTTTGATGGCTCACTTACAGGATACCTAAAATCATTGCCAGTAGTCAATATAAAATAAGACAAATTTGTCACTTTTTCTATTGACAAATTGTAGAAAAGAGAAGTAAAACCTTTGTGTAACAAAAAGCAGTGGGTGATGTCACCAAAAATAGTGACTCTAGCTATTGACAATCATGGAAAAACAAGGCATTCTTTCCCTAACGAAGTCTCAAGGCAAAGAGATAACTCATGAACAAGCAATTTGCGCGGTTATTACAAGGATATATCAACGCCTCTGGGGTAAAGCGAGTTCACATAGCTTCGGTCGCAGGAATCAGTTATAACTACCTGTCTCGCTTACTGGCAGGAACGCGAAAGCCGAGCGATCAGGTCGTGTATAAACTATCTCAGGCACTGCGCTTAACGAAAGAGCAGACGGCTGAACTGTTGTCTGCTGCCGGGTTTATCCCTTCGCTTCTCCTGATTACGAGCAGCGACGGGAAAAGTCAGGGGATATTTGATCCAGCCTTCTTACCCTCTCATACGAAGGAGAACAATCAGATCAATCGATTAACCCAACAATTTTATCATCTTGTCGGAGAAGTGCCAGAGGCACTGCATCCCCTTTTCTTAGAAGAAATGCGATGCCTTCTGAGTTACGCACGCTATAAATATATCTTGAGCGATGGCGCTTCTTTTCCAGAACTCAATCACAATTTTGCTGAGGCCGCGCTGCCCCAGGTACAAGCTCTCTCTGAGAAACACGGCCAGCTTGAGATCATTGCGCAAATTGTTGGGGAACTGTTTATAGATAGTGATGATCCGGTGGAGAAAACAAAGCACGTAACTGAGGATACGCTTTTTACGATCGATCACCTGCTAGGAAATCTCCTTTCTGGCGAAATTTCCGCTGCCACGTATCACCCCCAACTGGTCGCACAAGCACTGGATATGCTGCGAGATGGTACTCCCTGGGAAATACGTCGGCGCATTGCCGAGGCGCTTCCATCTTTATGCCGTTTAGATATAGCCGGAGCCGAGCGCCTTATGGAAGCGCTTCGCATGGACTTGGACGAGAGATGTGGGCCAGATATTCGCCGACGTGTGGTTGAAGCATTACCCGCGTTTTTTGAGACGGTCCCACAGTCACTTCCAACAGTTGTGAAGTTACTGCGACCGCGCATGAATGATGACGTTTACGTGGCACTGGCAACAACTGAAGCGTGCGGAGATATCCAGAGGAAAGCCAAACTCCTTCTCGCGCAAAAAGAAGAGAGGCGGAAACCTGAGGTTAAGAACCTCATCCGTGAATGGCTTCCAGAGATTACAAGCCTCCAGCGACAAGTTCTGATGAATTGGGCGGGCGACGAGCAGGAAAGCCTGCAATTTTCTCTGGCTTTGCATAACTTGCTTCAGGCTCCCGATACACTCCTTATTTCTTTGGAAGAAGGTTTGCAATCAGAGAAAAAGCTTATCCAATTAGTCGCAGCGCGCTATTTGGAACGTCTCGTATTCGTCAGACCAGTGAAAACGCTGGAATTGTACCAGTTCATCTTAAAAACCACAGCGCAAAAAAATATACGAAGGTCAGTAGCTAAGGCTCTGCCCGTCTTACTCGAGTGCCTTAAAGAGGCTCCCTTTCCTACACGCGCCCTTGTACGTGCTGTTATTTTGGCGTTGGTAGACGATCCAGACATCCTTATTCGCCGCGCGGTTGCAGATCACGCCATGCAGATTTTTCATATTGACCGTGAATTTTTGCTCATACTCCTCAAGCAGATGCATAAAGAAACAGACCAGGCAATTCGTATCCGGCTGCGTCCGGTCGCACTCCGGTTAGCACAGGTCTGGCTGATCTGGTATGCGGAAACTGCTAAGCTTATTAGTAGAGCGAAACGAGGTGAGACACAGGCTCTTCACCGACCATTTGGAGCATAAGATGAAAAATCAGCAACAAAAGCAGGCAGTCGCCGTTGCCTTCCTGGCAAGCGATGTCAACCGCTTCAGCATTAATGCACTCACTGGAGCGATTGAGCAAGATGAAACATTGCAGATCTTGCTCTCGTTTCCGCATCCTCGCCATGCTCAAGCGGAAATAGAGAATCTTCTCACGCTTGCTGATACAGTTGTGGTGGCCTTTTCCTTTATGAGTTCCGCTTTACTCTCCACAGCGCAATTACTGGAGCAGCTCAAAGCGTCTTTTGCTTCTGTACAAAATCGACTCTTGTTTGTAGCCGGAGGCCCGCATGCGTCAGGTGACGCTAATAGGACCCTCGCTTTAGGTTTTGATGTTATCTTTATTGGTGAGGGAGAGCGATCTTTTCCGGAGTTTTTGCACCGGCTGTTCGATCAGCGCCGGGACTTCTTAGATATTCGAGGGCTGGCTTTTCTAGAGAAAGAGAGTGACCAGCCGCGAGTGATACGTACAGGACGATCCGTGCAAATTGAGTTGGATAACAGCTATCCAAGTATCGGCGTTCGCCATAAACGCTTAGGTGCTATTGAAATTGGAAGGGGCTGCCCTCACGCCTGCGGCTTTTGCCAGACGCCCTTTTTGCATGGGGTTCGAATGCGTCACCGTCCCCTGGAAAGTGTTCTCTGGCACATAGAACACCTCGTCAAATTTGGGTTTAAGGATATTCGTTTTATTACGCCTGATTCCTTAGCGTATCTCTCTCATGATGGGATGCATCCAGATTACACACAACTAGAGCAAGCATTGCAAGCCATGAAGGAAGTAGCCGGCCATGCCAAAATTAAATTTGGAGAATTCCCCAGCGAGATGCGGCCAGAATACATCACCCCCGAACTCGCCCAACTTATCAATCAATATTCTGACGCGGCGTATGTAGCAATTGGAGCGCAGTCAGGAAGCGAGCGCATGCTGGAAGCTATGCATAGGGAGCACGATGTTGCATCTGTAGAGCGAGCAGTGACGTATCTTGCAAAGTATTGCCGCAAGCTAAAGAAAATCTATGTAGATTTTATTGCAGGTCTGCCAAATGAAACGGAGCAGGATGAAATATTGAGTCAGAACCTTATGCAACGGCTGACAGCAATTAGCTCGAAGGTGTGTATCCATTCTCATACTTTTATGCCACTCCCCGGAACTCCTATGCAGTTTGCTGCGCCTGGGTCGGTTGGAAAAGCAACACGCAAAACGTTTGAGATGCTTTCAAAGCGTGGACAGGAATGGGGAGATTGGCAGCAGCAGGAAAAAATCGCCCATGTCATGACGGAATTTCGCCGCGAAATCAAGCAAAAGGGAGAGATGGCAAAGGATTGTCAGCCACCTCTTATTTCTGAGAGAATACATGAATGATGAGCAGGCTAGCCATCTGCGATTTTGATGGGGTCATCGCCGATATCGCAGAGCACACGAAGATCGCCCAGGAACGGGCGAAAGCCTTTGTGCGCCAGCAGACACCAAGCCTGGATAAGGAGGCTGAGAGAGCATGATCAACTCATGAGCGGATGCCATCAGGCGCTGGCACGCCTCTGGCGGGAATATGAGACAATCGTGGTCGTAACCAGTCGCCCGCCTTCCCTGCGCGAGGCCACGCTTCAGTGGTTTTCGCGGTGGTGTCCAGGCTACGAACATAGCGCATGTATTTTTAAGGATAGAGAGGAGAGCGTTCTGCAAACGGCCACCTGGAAAGCGCGTCTGGTCGCTCACTTTGCCCGGCAGCATGAGACGCTCCTCTTTATTGATGATGACGAACGCAATCGGAACGCGGTAGCAGCTCTCGCTGCCGACTTGCCCAACGTGACGATTTCGGTTC
>Ga0209581_1005023_pt1 | contig 10324 bp, 13 predicted proteins | sample Coa_R2_FD_187160 | JGI IMG/M metagenome (GOLD analysis project Ga0209581, IMG submission 187160) | Surface soil microbial communities from Centralia Pennsylvania, which are recovering from an underground coalmine fire - Coalmine... | ecosystem: Environmental > Terrestrial > Soil > Unclassified ...
GCGATACACGGAGTAAAGTAGAATTATGCGAAGAAAGACACGACAAATACATGTTGGCAACGTGGCGATAGGCGGCGACGCCCCCATCGCCGTACAATCCATGACCACAACCTATACGCGCGATGTAGAGAGCACGGTAGCGCAGATCTATCGTCTGGAGGAGGCTGGCTGCGAGATCGTGCGCGTCGCCGTGCCTGAGATGGAAGACGCCGTTGTGCTTGGTGAGATCAAGAAGCGCATCCACATACCGCTCGTGGCCGACATTCACTATAACCCACAACTGGCCCTGGAAGCGATCCGCCAGGGAATTGATAAAGTGCGCATCAACCCCGGCAACCTCCTGAACGGGCGCAAGTCGCTGGAGCAGATCGTAGCCGCCGCCAAAGAGCGCGGCATCGCCATGCGCATCGGCGTCAACTCCGGCTCCATCGATGCCCTCGACAAGCGCGCTCAGATGCAGCGCATTCAGGTGCGCCTGCGCGATGATGGCGTGCTGGAGCGCAGCGATCCCGCCGAGGCGCGGCGCAAGGAACGCGAGCATCTTGCCGAGCGTATGGTGGCGAAGGCGCTGGAATACATTGGCTGGTGCGAGGAGATGGACTATCACGAGATCGTCGTCTCGCTCAAGTCCTCAACGGTCCTTACCGCTGTCGAGGCGTATCGCCGTTTCTCTCAGCGCTCCGACTACCCGCTGCATCTGGGCATTACCGAGGCCGGTACGCTTGTCACCGGCGCAATCAAATCCTCCGTGGGGCTGGGCCTCCTGCTGGCCGAGGGCATCGGCGATACGATCCGCGTCAGCCTGAGCGCCGAGCCAGAAGAGGAGATTCCAGTGGCCTTCGAGATCCTGCGTTCGCTGGAGCTGCGCAATCGCGGCGTGACCTTCGTCTCCTGCCCATCCTGCGGGCGTGTAGAGATCGATGTCATCGGCGTCGCCAACGAGGTCGAGAAGCGACTGGCGAAGGTGCAGACGCCCATTCATGTAGCCGTGATGGGCTGCGTGGTCAACGGTCCCGGCGAATCGCGCGATGCCGATGTCGGCCTGGCCGGCGGTAAAGGCAAAGGCGTGATCTTCCGCAAGGGCGAAGTGGTGAAAACGGTGCCCGAAGATCAATTCCTGGACGCTGTTCTCAAAGAGGTAGCGAGCCTGCTGCCGCCGCACGAGGCGCGCCTGGTCTACCCGGAGGGCGGGATCAAGGAGGTCGCCGGCTCTCACCGCACCCGCGACGAGGGCATGAACCTGCCCATCCTCAAAAAGTGAGTTGCGTAAACAGGCAATGATAGAGATGCATAGCCGCGCGATTGATCGCGTTCATCTGGCTTGTGAAGAGGTTCCAGACGCGATAATGAACGACCAGCGTCAGGAAAGCCGTGGCGTATGTCCTCCTTCGCGCCCATATCATCCTGCCCGGACCATGTCATCCTGAGCGCAGCGAAGGATCCGCCCGCCGAAGGACGGGCGTGTGCGTCTGGCCTGGTGACACTCTCTGTCAAAAACGGTGACTCGCCCTTGCTTCGCTCGGGCCAGATCCTTCGCTGCGCTCAGGATGACATGGACGCCCTACCGGGCGATGGCTGATCCTGGTTGGTCATGTTCATCATCGCGCGGCTACGCACAGGAAGAATGCCCGATTTAAATTATTAAACTTCATCCTGCAACAACACCTGATCGGCCCCTTTTGCCAATGCGGAGTAGACACAGGTTGGCCTGCTCTCTTCAAGCACCTGGCGGAAAGAGGTGGTGAGAAATGCAAAGGTTTCTGGCCCTCCTAAGTCCTGATGTCCACCTATACCTATTTTCATGGCGCCTCCTTTTCAGGAAAGGTTGCAACCAAAGCGTTGACGACTTGTTCAATCACAGCAGTTCGGTTGTTCTGTGTCAGTTCCCACTGATGTTTGTAGTAGTGGATTCTAATACGGCCAACTAAGGATGGGGCTTTTTGCTCATTCGTGTCTGGATTCCCTCCGGGTTTCCTCTTGAAGTGCTACAAGCACCTCATCCCAGGGAACCATGAGCGGAGACTTATACCGTTCCGGCTCGTGCAAGATGCGTACACCACAGCGACGTAGAAGGGCGGTACTTTGAGCAAAGGCAGGATGGCGAACCAGATCCATCTTCAAACAGGGGACGGCGATGATCGGGGGAGTTCCACGCCCCAGGCATTCACATAGCAGACTGGTGACAAGGGTATCCCCAATGCCCTGCGCCCATTTATTGATCGTGTTAAATGTGACGGGCATAGCCAGGATCGCATCCGCTGGAGGAAGCGGATCGGCTTCTCCCGGTAATTTGTAATCCGTTCTCACGATGTGCCCACTCAGTTCTTCGAGAAGTGGAAGATCAATCCATCGCGTGGCTTGAGGGGTGGCAATCACGCAGACATCCCACCCTGCTGCTTGCAAGAGCGGAATATACTCATGCATCTGTTGAGCCGGAGGCGCAGCGCAGATCATCAAGTACAGCACAGGCCGACGCTGTGATATCCTTTCGCTCATATCACCTCCCGAATGGTACGAAGAGTTATCACCGTTTGTGCAAACTGCTCATCGATCTCCTTGATATATGGACTCTCTTTCCAGGGCATAAGACGATCACGCACACCCGCAATGCGTTGCAGCGTTGAGAGCGACTTGGTGAATTGCGCCGTAATGGCTAAGGCTTGTCCAAGAGAGGTACAGGCGCTTTGGACATCGCCAAGTTGTGCATAGGCCGCTCCAATATCTGTAAGGAGTGTTGAACGACGGCGTATCGCTGATGGTTCAAGTTGATTCAGAGCATCTTGTAAGGCTGGAAGCGCGCGTTTTGGCTGCTGTAAACGCATAAAACAAGCACCTTCATATCCTGATTGCCTGGAAGGATTGAAGCCAGTAAAATACGGATCATCCCCGAAGGGAGTCGAGGCAGTGATGCTTTTCGAGACATCGAATGCCCGCCTACAGGCGTCATCATTTCCAAGACGGGCATGCACCTCCGCTTCGACTGCGGCAAGCCATGAGCGTATGCATGCCTGTTGTATATCAGCTTGCTGTGCCTCCTGAACAAGAGGCAGCGCCTGGGATGTTTGCCCATAGTAGATCAAGAGCAGGGCCATACGCCCTAATCCTACTGCCCATAAGTCTGCATTGTGTGCCTCCTGCGCAGCTTTCACGGAGTAGACATAATAGGCCCAGGCCAGTGTGTACTCACGCATATCAAATAGCGTTTTTCCTAAAATCTGCGCGTTTTCCCCTGCAAGGGAACAGAGTTGCCGGTAGATGGGAGTCGGGTGGGAGTCTTTGAGCAACTGAATACTCGTTGAGAAATGTCCTGAAATGCCGCTGAGAAGATCAAGGGAGGAATTAGCACACAGTCGCCAATACCTTTCCGTGATACAGGCCAGATCGCTGACAACGTCTGCATCGACCCGGGAAGGCGCTATCACTGCCTGCGTCAACCGTTCTCCCCTCTCTAGTGATAAGAGGGTATACGGTGAGAGTGTCAAAGCTGTACAGGCAAGGCTCAATATATCTTGTAAAGCTTGACGACGTGAGCGAATGATATTCAGTGTCTCTAACTCTTTGTAGGGTTCTGTGCTGATTATATCACGTGCCTCGGGGCAAGCAAGCACTGTTTCTGCGCCGTGGGGGGTTGGAGTTTCGGAGTAGAACTCGTCCGCGTGTGCTTGTGATGAGGGCCGAGCCATAGTGGTTAGCGCAGGCGGATGAGAAGCTATTCTTGCCGTTGCTTGCTCTGTTTCCAACGATGATGGCTCCAGGTCCAGGTCGCCCGGCTCTTTGACGCCAAAGAACTTGCAGAGTTCCCCAACGTTTAAGGGGTATGGATCTTCTTTGCCTAACTCCCAGAGGCTCCAGGTGTTGCGCGACACCCCTATCAAATGAGCAGCGGCTTCCTGGGATAACCCCTTTTTCACGCGTGCTCGTCTCAACTTTTCTCGTTTCATACGGGTGTCCTTGCCCTTCTCACGACGTGAAGATATTCGATTCTGAATGGAAGTATAGCATAGAAGAGCGACCATGTCGAGCGCAAGTGGCCGAACTGCCCAAACGATGCAAAAAGTTGGCAAGGAACTGGCAAAGAGTGGGATACACAAGGTAGCAGCACTCATGCGAAGTCTGTGCAGAGGGAAGGAGAAGTCTTTGCAAATTATTCTTGAATATACTGTATCATGAAGGTATTCCTCATAGGCAACAAGTAATCCTACACCTGAGGCATCACTATCGAAGGAAATGGTGGAAAAAGATTTTGAGAGAGGAATAGATGAAATATCCAGGAAGAAGGGATTTACCGTTATGTCGAAAAGTGAAGTAGCTACATTCAAACAACAACAAGCCTTGCAAGAGCAAGCCGCCTATCAAGGGCTGTACGGGCTGGCGGCGGTCGCCAGCCATGCAGCGATTACCGCGCGGATGGAGCGCGGGGCCGAACACATCGTCAGACTCTTTGAAGAAGGCAAGCCACAGGAGGCGATAGCGCTGATGGAAACCAGAGCGTGGGGACTGGAAGGAGATTGACATGCTGATGGATATTTCAGAACACCATACCGAGCCGATTCCTCTGGTATCGGCGGGCAGCGCCTTTCATGCCTATCTGGTGCGCTACCGGCTGACCTGGAGGGACGTGGCGCGTGCCTCCGGTGTTCGCGGCCTGACCGTGTGGAGCATCGATCACGATCAGCCTGTGCTGCCTGTGCATGCCGCCCAGGTTCGGCGCGGGTTGTATCTGCTGACGGGCGAACCATATACCGGGCCAATCACCACCCTCCAGACGGGAGAGCCACCGCGCCGACAACGAAGAAGAAGGAACAGGTGAAATGTGTCGTATGGCGATGAGCGAGAGGTGCAATATGGGCGAAAAACGAACCTTTCTCCAGATCCGAGCCGCTCACAATGTGAACTTAGAAGCGCTGGCGGAGGCGGCGCAGGTCCCGATAGAAGACATCTATTATTTGGAGGCGGGGGTGCCCTATCCCCAGGAGTTCGTCGAGCGAGCGCTGCGTGCCTTAGCGGCCTTGACGGGAGAAGCTTGCACCCGTGAGACGGTGGGAGGGATTTACGTGAAGGAAGAGGAGGAAGGGAGCAATGCCTAAACAGAAGAGCAGGCAGGGAAGGCGGGCGCGTATCCCACGCGTGGGGGTGGTGCAGCTTGCCCCGGCGCGGGAGAGCCGCACGCCGTTTTGCGCCTACTATGGTCCCGGTGGGGAAACCTGTTCTCTCACATCAGGCTTGAAGACGGTGTGGAGGCTGCCGGGGCCACCAGCCTGCATCTACATGGCCTGTCCGTTCCATTATGAAGTGGTACATCAGATGGTGCAGGCTTTTCTAACACGCCTGGTAAACATCTCACCCTAAAACATGCTCTTTCGTTTTCCCCTCCTTTTTGCTATGTGCGTTTACGCATACAAAAGCGCTCGGGTTCCCGTCCCCGGGCGCTTTTGTTCATACTCAAAAAAAGAGATGGCCTTCTAGAAGGCCATCTCTTCTCATGAGTGGGCAGTACTGGGATCGAACCAGTGACCTCAGCGATGTCAACGCTGCGCTCGTACCGACTGAGCTAACTGCCCCCGGAGTGAACTGGAGGTGAGACTATGATAGCATTATGCCCCGTCGTTGTCAAGCCGGTTTCTTAGCAGATTTTTACCGGCTATAGAGGTGAGGCGGCGCGGTACTGTACCGTGGTGGGCTGTGTTAAAATAGGGCATGCAACAGATAGTTTTTCGTTTATGCTTGCTGCGAAAAGAAATAGAGCGCCGCGCAAGTCGCGCCAGGCGATTTAAAAGTCCTCTCCCATGCGCAACTGTGCACTTTTAAATTGCCCAGAGTCTGTTCAGGAGTTAATAGTTAATGAGTACTGGTTCAGATAAACCGGGAGGCGTCGCCCCGCTCATACGGCACATCCGTATCGGACAGGGGGGCTATGATGCCGTTGTTGATTGGGGCGGCATTGGCAGGATAGCGCACCATCTCAAACAGTTGCGTCTGCCGCCGCGCGTCTTTCTTGTTACCGATAGCAACATCCAGCCATTATACGCGCCACAGGTACTGCAAGATCTCGCGCAGGCCGGCTTTGAGCCTCACCTCTACGTTGTGCCCGCCGGAGAAAAGAGCAAATCGCAGGAGCAATTGGGAGCCATCTACGATTGGCTGATAGAGCGCCGGGCCGAGCGCCGCGAAGCGATCATCGCGCTTGGCGGAGGCGTCGTGGGCGATCTGGTGGGCTATGCCGCCGCTACATATCTGCGAGGCGTCCCACTGGTCCAGGTACCTACATCCCTGCTGGCCCAGGTCGATTCCGCTATTGGCGGCAAGACTGGTATTAATCATGTAAGGGGCAAAAATCTGATCGGAGCTTTCTATCATCCTCGCCTCGTCCTTGCCGACCCGGCGGCGCTGCTGACCTTACCGGAGCGCGAACGTACCGAGGGATGGGCAGAAATCGTAAAGTATGGTATCATACTTGACACTGAATTGTTTGCCCTGCTGGAAGCCCATGCGGACGCTCTGCGCGACTTTTCGCCGCCTCCCGCCGCCCTGCTCTGCCAGATCATCGCGCGCTGCATCGACCTGAAAGCGGTGGTGATAGAGGAGGATGAGCGCGAGCAGGGGCGCCGCGCTATTTTGAACTACGGCCATACTATCGGCCATGCCCTGGAGAATGTGTCGGGCTATGGCGAATGGCTGCACGGCGAAGCTGTCTCGCTGGGCATGGCGGCGGCGGCTCGGCTGGCGCGGGAGGCGGGCATGTTCTCGGCGGAGGAGGCCGCGCGGCAGAATAAGCTGCTCGCCGCCCTGGGGCTGCCCGTCGTCTATCGTGGATCGGTGCGCGCACCGGATATCCTGGCGAAGATTCAACTGGATAAAAAGGTTGTTGGCAAGCGCGTGCGCTGGATTATGCCGCGTCGCATCGGAGAGGTGGTCGTCACGGCGCTGCCCGATGAGCTGGTAGAGCGCGTCATCACAGACTTTTTTGCGGAAGAGAGAGCGTAGGAGATGCTCACTATCCTGGTTTTGCACGGGCCAAATTTGAATACTCTGGGGACTCGTGAACCTGCTATTTATGGCTCTGTGACGCTGGAACAGATCAATGAACGCCTGCGCCAGCGCGGGGAAGCTCTGGCGGCAACTGTACAATGCTTCCAGTCGAATCACGAAGGCGCTCTGATAGACTATATCCAGCAGCATGCACCGAATGCGGATGGCCTCATTATCAACGCCGGGGCGCTCACTCATTACTCTATCGCCCTGCGCGACGCCCTGGCAGCGGTCAAAATACCGATCATAGAAGTGCATCTAAGTAATATTTATGCGCGTGAATCGTTCAGGCACCATTCGGTAATCGCCGAGATCTGTCGCGGCCATATCGTCGGGCTTGGCTGGCGCGGCTATGTGCTGGCATTAGAGGCGCTGGTTGAACTGATACGCGAAAAACGAGAAAGCAAATCATAAAGAGGAACAACTGATGAGTCAGGAGAGTGTTAACCAACTTCGTGCGTGGATGGGCGAGCAGGATCTGGATGCCTTCCTTGTAACGCAGCCTCAGAACCGCTCCTACCTCAGCGGCTGGCTCAACGACGACACGGAGGGCGCCGGCATGCTGCTGCTGGGACAGCGCGAGCAGATCTTGCTCACCAACGCGCTGTACGCGGAGGCTGCCGGCAAAGAGGCCGCCGGCTGGGAGGTGATGGCGCCAGAGTCGCGGGAGTACGCGCCGACGATTGTGGAATTAGCAAAGAAGTATGGCTGGAGCAGGATCGGCTTCGAGGCGATGGCGGTCAGCTATGGCGAGTATGAAAAGCTTCGCGGCGCAGGCGAGCAGGTATACACCCTGCGCCCCTTTGATCCCGGCTATGTTGAAAAACTGCGCCTGGTCAAGCAGCCGCACGAAATCGAACTGCTCAAACGCGCCATTGCCATTACCGATGAAACGTTTGCACATATCTGTAACTGGATACAGCCCGGCATGACGGAAAAAGAGGTGCAGTTCGAAGTCTTGCGCGTCATGGTAGCGCTTGGCGCCGACGGCCCGGCCTTTGAAACCATCGTTGCCTCCGGCCCCAACGGTTCGATGCCGCATGCTCATGCCGGCCAGCGCCCTCTCCGGCGTGGCGAGCTGATTACTATCGATATGGGCGCCCGCTATCAGGGCTATTGCGCCGACATGACGCGCACAATTTGCCTGGGAGAGCCTGCCGAACCGCGTATGTACGAAGTCTATAATGCTGTCCTGCGCGCTATGAGGACGTGCGAGCAGGGATTGCGCGCGGGGATCACCTCGCGCACCGGCGATGCACTGGCGCGCGACGTGCTGGTGGAGGCGGGGTTGGGGGAGTACTATGTGCACGGCACCGGCCACGGAGTCGGCTTGCAGATACATGAGGGGCCGAGCCTCTCGCCGCGCGCGCCAGAAGATGCGCGCCTGCCCGCCGGATGCGTCGTGACGGTGGAACCGGGGGTCTATATTCCCGGTTGGGGCGGCGCACGCGTCGAGGATTGTGTTCTGGTAAAGGAGGATGGTGTTGAAGTGCTAACGCAGTCGCCGACTGACCTGGTACTTCAGCGCTAGAAGGAACAAACCATGATATCCACAAGCGATCTGAAGAAAGGTCTGACGATTGAGTTTGAAGGTCAGCCCTGCAATATCATCGATTGGCAGCATGTCAAGATAGGGCGCGGCGGCGCGATTGTGCGCCTGAAACTGCGCAATCTGCGCACGGGGGCCATCTTTGACCGTACCTGTGATGCAGGGGATAAGTTCCGGCGCCTGTATCTCGACAAATCTACCGTGACCTATCAGTACCAGGATGGCGACCAGTACCATTTCATGGATACAAGCACCTATGACGACATTGTATTGACCGGGGAGCAGCTTGGCGAGGCCAGGAACTACCTGATCGACAACCTGGAACTGGCTATCGTCCGTTTCAACGATGAGCCGATTTCCGTAGAACTGCCCGAAAAAGTGGTGCTGCGCGTCACCTATACCGAGCCTGGCTTTAAGGGCGATACGGCGACCGGTGGCACCAAGCCCGCTACCACCGAGACGGGGCTGGTTGTGCAGGTGCCGCTGTTCATCGCCAATGGCGACCTCATTCGCGTCAATACCAGTACGGGAGCATATGTGGAGCGCGCGTAGCGCATAATTATGGTGGCTATCATCTTTATGTAAACTGGAGTTTGTATGGACGGCATCAGACCTGAGAGACTGGAGGCGCTGAATGGGGAGGAGTATAACAGCGGCGCGGTGGTCAGCGTCGAACAGTTACAACGCCTGGTACGGCTGCTCGATAATAGCGACGTGACCGAGATCGAGGTAAAACGCCCGGCGGAGGGGACGCGTTTAGTGCTGCGCAAGGCGAAGGTTTCCTCCGAGGAGGGAAGTCTTCATGTGCTGCCCGCGCCTGTTGAGAACGCGGAAGAGGCGCCCCCGGCGGATACGAAGTATACCATTACCGCGCCGCTGGTCGGCATCTTCCATAGCTGGGCCAAACCCAAAGGGAAGCCGCTGGTCTCGCCTGGGGATCATGTCAGAGTCGGTCAACCCGTGGGGACGATCCAGTCTCTCAATGTCATTAACGAGGTAGAATCGCTCGTCGCCGGGCGCGTGACCGAGATCCTCGTGGAAGATGGGCAGCCCGTGGAGTATGGGCAGGCGCTGATGACCGTTGAAAAAGTAGAGGAGGCATAAAGCGAATGCCGCCTTCCTTCCTGCCAGATTATAGCGATTCCGCGCCCGTGCTCAGCGTCTCAGCGTTAGCGCTCTACCTCAAAACCTGGCTGGAAAGCAACGATATCTTGCAAAATATATGGGTGCAGGGCGAGGTGTCCAACTGCAAGACCTATCCTTCCGGCCACTGCTATTTTACCCTCAAGGAAGGCGAGGCCCAGCTCCTGTGCGTATTCTTCAAGCATTCGCGGCAGCGCTCATCGGCTCCAGAGCTGCGCGATGGCATGGCGATTGCCGTCAATGGCCGCGTCTCCTTTTATGAGCGCGACGGCAAGCTCCAGTTCTACGTCGATTGTGTCAGGCCGCTAGGCGCCGGAGTGCTCTTCCAGCGCTTTGAGCAGCTCAAGGCGCGCCTGGAAGCGGAGGGGCTTTTCGATGCGGAACGCAAGCGCCCGTTACCCTCCTCTCCCTCGACTATCGGTATTGTCACCTCGCCGCAGGCCGCCGCGCTGCGCGATATGCTGCGCGTGCTGCGCGCGCGTTACCCGCTGGCCCGTGTGATCCTCGCGCCGGCTCTGGTGCAGGGAGCCGAGGCCCCGGCCTCCATCGCCTCCGCCCTTGACCTGCTCAATGAGCATGGCGAGGCGGATGTAGTGATCGTTG
>Ga0209581_1005026_pt1 | contig 10322 bp, 9 predicted proteins | sample Coa_R2_FD_187160 | JGI IMG/M metagenome (GOLD analysis project Ga0209581, IMG submission 187160) | Surface soil microbial communities from Centralia Pennsylvania, which are recovering from an underground coalmine fire - Coalmine... | ecosystem: Environmental > Terrestrial > Soil > Unclassified ...
CGATCATTGTGGAAATTTCTTTCTATGCATCACGAAGAAGATGACCACGGTCGCCAGCGCGAAGGTGAACCACTGGAAAGCGTAAGCACGGTTGCGCGCCGGCGTGATCACCTCCGGTGTCCATTGCCGCACGTACGGGCTGGCCGGATCGGCGTCCAGCAGCAGCACGCGCGGATACAACTGCCGATGCAGGTCGGTAGCGATCGCATTCATGTCGATGTACGTCAACAATTTCGGCCAGCTCTTTTCATGCGTCAGCGGATTGCCGCCGAGTTTCAATCCCGTGGCGGGCGGCGGCGCGTACAAACCGCTCAAGGCGATTTCCTGTTGCGGTATCGGCGGCAGGTCCGGCAGCGCTTCTTCGGGCCCCTGCCGCGGCAGGAATCCCAAATCCACCAGCAGCACGCGATCGCGATTGTCCGGCGTGAACGGCATGAAGACGTCCACGCCCAGTTGCCCCGCGTGCATGCGGTTGTCCAGCAGATACGCACGATGCGCCGCGAAACTGCCGCTTACCCGCACATGCGGATACACATCCGCCGGAGCCGCGCGTTCGACCGTCGCGAACGGCCGCGCCGGCGCGAGTGCCGCACCGGCGAAGTGCGCCAGCACGGCTTCGTGATAACGCGCACGATGCAGTTGCCAGATGCCCAGCGCGATGAATACCGCCACGCCGAACAACGTCAGCAACACCGCGAACCATGAGGGCCGGCGCAGAGCGATCACGCGCGCCGGTTACCGCAACAACGCGCGGCTATACTGCAACGCGATCCCTCGCCGGTATCCGCCATGACACCCACGTTGTTCAAGATCATCCTCGTGGTGGTGTTTCTGGTGGTGCTCTGGAACCTCGGCCAAGCCTTGTATTTCATGATGACCGACAAGGGCCAGAGTGGCCGCACCGCCTGGGCACTGACCCGCCGCATCGGCCTGTCGCTGCTGCTGATCGCGCTGATCCTGCTGGGCATCTGGGCGGGATGGCTGCATCCGCACGGAGTGGGGCAGTAGAACGGGAATCGGGAATGGAGAATCGGGAATCGGGAGAGCGCGTTTCTTATGCTCCTCTGAATCGCTGCACTCGTTCCACCTGACCAGGATTCTGTGGTGTGTGTCTGCTCGCCGCAAGCCGGGGGCGACCCGTGTGGAGTCGTTAGATCTTGTCCGATTCCCTATTCCCTATTCTCGATTCCCGGCTCAAAGGACGTAGACGAACAGGAACAGGCACAGCCACACCACGTCCACGAAGTGCCAGTACCACGCCACGGCTTCGAAAGCGAAATGGTGGTCGCGGGTGAAATGTCCGCGCGCGCAGCGCAGCCAGATGATGATCAGCATGATGGTGCCGAGCGTCACGTGCAGGCCGTGGAAGCCGGTCAGCATGAAGAATGTCGAGCCGTAGATGCCGGTGTGCAGCGTGAGATTGAGGTTGGTGTAGGCCTCGTAATACTCGTGCGCCTGCATGTAGAGGAAGCTCGCGCCCAGCAACACCGTCAGCGCCAGGAACACCAGCAGCCGCGCGCGATGGCCGGCGCGCAGCGCGTGGTGCGCGATGGTGACGGTCACGCTCGAGGACAGCAGCAGCAGCGTGTTCACCAGCGGAATGCCCCACGGCGGCATGGTGCTGAAGGTGCCGCCGATGTGCTCTGGCCCGTTGCTGGGCCACGCCGGCGCGAAACCGCTCCACAGGAATTGATTGGTCAGCGCGCCCACACCCTCACCACCCAGCGTCGGGATGCTGATCATTCGCGTGTAGAACAGCGCGCCGAAGAACGCGCCGAAGAACATCACTTCCGAGAAGATGAACCACATCATCCCCATGCGGAAGGACACGTCCACCTGCGAGTTGAACGTGCCGCGCAGCGATTCATGGATCACCGAACCGAACCAGCCCAGCATCATGCCGATGATGGTGAGCGCGCCGATCCCGATCATCACGTGCCCGACGGTGTCGTTGCCGTTGAGCCAGTTCGCCGCGCCGATCATGAACATGAAAAGCCCGACCGCGGCGACGATCGGCCAGCGGCTGCCGTGCGGGATGTAGTAAGCGCCTGGTTGTGCCATTTGGATTCCCGGACCTGCTCTTCGATTCAAACCGTTCGCCCTGAGGTATCGAAGGGCGAATGCTCAACGTTCGTGGTTCGATACCTCACCACGAACGGTTTCAATGATGGTGGACGAGTATCAACTGCTGAACAATGCTCAGCACAAAAAATACCGCAGCGATGATGGCGAGGATCATTGCCGTGCGGCGCGCTGCGCGTTGCGAATTCAAATGTGCATTTTGTTTCGAGTTCATTGCAACCTTCTTTTGTTCGTCATTCCCGCGAACGCGGGAATCCAGTGTCTTTCCGAATTGCCAAGAACGATTGAAAGGCGCTGGATTCCGGGTTCCGCGCTGCGCGCGGCCCCGGAACGACGATTGGAAAATGTCCGCTCAATGCAACACATCCCCGTGCGCCAGCACGCTGTCATCGATGACCGGCGGCGTCACGAAGCTGTGGTGCGGCGGCGGCGAGGACAGCGTCCATTCCAGTCCGCGCGCGCCTTCCCAGACCTTGGCCGGCGCGCGATGCTTCGAGAAGAACGCGCAGTGGATCACCACGCCGACGAAGATCAATTGCGAGGCGCCGAACAGGAAACCGCCGATCGAGGAAATCATGTTGAAGTCCGCGAAGGCGACGTTGTAGTCCGGAATGCGGCGCGGCATGCCCGCGAGCCCCAGGAAGTGCTGCGGGAAGAACAGCACGTTCACCCAGATCGCGCTGTTCCAGAAGTGCATCTTGCCCCAGAACTCCGAATACATGTTGCCGGTCCACTTCGGCAGCCAGTAGTACACGCCGGCGATGATGGCGAAGGCCGCGCCGGTGACCAGCACGTAGTGGAAGTGCGCGACAATGAAGTAGGTCTGGTTGTACTGGAAGTCGGCCGGCACCAGCGCCATCATCACGCCGGAAAAACCGCCGATGGTGAAGAGGATCACGAAGGCGATCGAGAACAGCATCGGCGTCTCGAAGGTCATCGAGCCGCGCCACATCGTGGTCACCCAGTTGAACACCTTCACGCCGGTCGGCACGGCGATCAGCATGGTCGCGTACATGAAGAACAGTTCGCTGCCGATCGGCAGGCCGACCGTGAACATGTGGTGCGACCACACGATGAAGGACAGGAACGCGATGCAGGCGATCGCGTACACCATCGCCTTGTAGCCGAAGATCGGCTTGCGCGCGAAGGTGGGAATGATTTCCGAGATGATCCCGAACGCGGGCAGGATCATGATGTAGACCTCGGGGTGCCCGAAGAACCAGAACACGTGCTGGTACAGCACCGGGTCGCCGCCGCCGCCGGCGTTGAAGAAGCTGGTGCCGAAGAACTTGTCGGTCAGCAGCATCGTCACCGCGCCGGCCAGCACCGGCATTACCGCCAGCAGCAGGAACGCGGTGATCAGCCAGGCCCAGCAGAACAGCGGCATCTTCAGCAGATCCATTCCCGGCGCGCGCATGTTGAGGATGGTCGCGATGATGTTGATCGCGCCCATGATCGAGCTGATGCCCATCAGATGGATCGAGAACACCATGAAAGCGACGTCGTCGCCACCTTGCAGCACCAGCGGCGGATACATCGTCCAGCCCGCGGCCGGCGCGCCGCCCGGCATGAAGAAGGTCGAAAGCAGCAGGATGAAGGCGAACGGCAGGATCCAGAACGACAGGTTGTTCATGCGCGGCAGCGCCATGTCCGGCGCGCCGATCATCATCGGCACCATCCAGTTGGCGAGGCCCACGAAGGCCGGCATGATCGCGCCGAAGATCATCACCAGCGCGTGCATGGTGGTGAGTTCGTTGAAGAAGTACGGCTGCATCAACTGCATGCCGGGCTTGAACAGCTCGGCGCGGATGCCCATCGCGAACAGGCCGCCGATGAAGAACATCGTCAGCGAGAAGATCAGGTACAGCGTGCCGATGTCCTTGTGATTGGTGGACATCACCCAGCGATGGATGAAGCCTTCCTTGTGCTCGGCGTGATGATCGTCGTGAAGGACCGCGTCGTGTGCCATGGGTGTTTCCTTTTTGCGATCGTCCATGATCGCTGATCTAAAAGCTGGCCTCTAGCCTGCTATCTCTGCGCTAGTCCCTAGCTCCAAAAGCGCACATCCATGTGCGCACTTCTCAAAAACAGCACGCTCCGAACTAGTGCTGCGCGAGCGTGTTTCCGGTCGGCGCTACGGAGCCGGCCTGCGCGGTGCGCGCGGCCTTGTCCATGTTCGCCTGCGCTTCCTGCGCCGCCAGCCAGGATTCGAACTGCGCCTTCGGCACCACGTTCACCACGATCGGCATGAAGCCGTGATCCTGGCCGCACAGCACGTGGCACTGGCCGCGATAGATGCCGGGTTGATCCACCTTCACCCAGACGTCGTTGACGATGCCGGGGATCGCGTCCTTCTTGATGCCGAACGGCGGAATCCAGAACCCGTGGATGACGTCGCCGCCGGTTACCACGAAACGCACGCGCACGCCGGCCGGAATCACCAGCGGCTTGTCGACATTCAGCAGGTAATCCTTGAAACCGTGATCGGAAACGCTTTCGGGATCGAGCCCGGATCCAGTCTGCCGGATGCGGTTGCTGTCCGCGGCGAGCTTGGACATGTAGCCGACCTTGCTGACCGTCTTGCCGAAGTAATCCACGTAGTCGTAGCGCCATTTCCACTGATAACCGGTGACCTTGATGGTCATGTCCGAACCGGTCGTGTCGTACTCGTCCATCAGGATGCGCGTGGCGGGCGTGGCCAGCGCGATCAGGATCAGCACCGGCACCAGTGTCCAGAGAAATTCCAATTTGGTGTTGTGGCTCCAGTTGGCCGGCACAGCACCGCGCGATTTGCGGAAGCGGAACATCGCGATGATCATCGCGCCGAACACCACCACGCCGATGCCCACACATACCCAGAAAGCGGCCATGTGCAGCGCATAGATTTCGCGCGATTCGGAAGTGACACCAGGTGTGAGGTTCATCTGCCACGGCACCGGATTGGCCAGCGCCGATGCCGACGACGCCAGCGCGAGGATCGCAGCGCTCGTCCGCCGCAGGAACTTGGAAATTCTCATCAGCTACCCCGAGGGTTTTTTGTATCGCTCAACGCGGTCAACGCGTACCGTAACTCTTTTGATAGCTCCAGCCGCTCCTCATCACCGAGGAAGGCGCCCACTTCGCACTCGCGCCCGGAGGCGGCGAGCAATACGTGCTGGTGTCCGCCCCAGTCGCGCAGGTGCACGCGCACCCATGCGCTGGGAAAAGCCACCGCTGCCGCACGCGGCGGCAGCGATTCCACCCGCACGCTGCGTGCATCCAGCGTGATCCGCTCGCCGTGATCGCCCGCGCGCCACACCAACACGAACGCCACCGCCACGCAAGGCACTTCCAGCAATGCGAACAGCGGCGCGAACACATTGCCCTGCCACGCCGCCAGCAGCGCCGTCAGCATGGCCGCCGCCGCCAGCACGCCGATCGCCTTGCGCAGTTCATCGCGGCTGAGCGCCCGGTTGGGAGCGAGCAGCCAGGTAAACTGCCGGGCATCGGCACCCGCCGGCACGCGCTGGATCATCGTTGCGGAATTCCGTTTCGCGGCGCCTTCAAACCCGTCAATCATAAGGCCGCGCCGCCGCTGCGGGCAAGGAAAGCCTTCTCCGTACGCGTTCGGCTTGGCCGCATGCGGCGCGCACTCTAGAATATCGGGCTTTGCATCTTCACCGTGCCTGCATGGCAGACATCCTCTCCCCCGAACCGCCTTCATCGGCCGATCCGCTGCGCGCGGGCATCACCGCTGCGTGGAGCGTGGACGAAACGCGGGCGGTTTCCGCCCTGCTCGATCAGGCCGAATTGCCGTCCGCGCAACGCGAACTGGTGCTGGCGCAGGCTTCGGAACTGGTCGCCCGCGTGCGCGCCAAGGCTGCGAACCAGAGCGCGGTCGAATCCTTCATGCGCCAGTACGACCTTTCGTCCGAGGAAGGCGTGCTGCTGATGTGCGTGGCCGAAGCGCTGCTGCGCATTCCCGATCGCCATACCACCGACAAGTTGATCCGCGACAAGCTGGGCGAGGCGGATTGGAAAAAACACTTGGGCGAGAGCGATTCGCTGTTCGTCAATGCTTCGACCTGGGGATTGATGCTGACCGGTCATCTCGTCAATCTCGCCGAGAGCACGCGGCGCGACGCGGCTGGTGCGTTCAAACGGCTGATCGCGCGCGCGGGCGAGCCGGTGATCCGACTGGCGGTGCGGCGCGCGATGCGCATCATGGGCCACCAGTTCGTGATGGGTCGAACGATCGAGGAAGCGCTGGATCGTTCCGCCAAGGGCGACAACGCGCGCTACCGTTATTCCTATGACATGCTGGGCGAAGCGGCGCTCACCGCGCCCGATGCGCAGCGATACTTCAAGGCCTACGCGGATGCGATCACCGCGCTCGGCCGGCGCGGGCCGTGGCGCGATGTGGTCGATGCGCCTTCGATCTCCGTGAAACTGTCGGCGCTGCATCCGCGCTACGAAGTGGCAAAGCGCGAACGCGTGCACGCCGAACTCACTCCTCTGGTGTTGCAGCTCGCGCAATTGGCGAAGCAGAACGGCATTGCGATGACGATCGACGCCGAGGAAGCCGATCGTCTCGAATTGTCGTTGGACGTGATTGGCGCGGTATTCGCACACGAATCGCTGGCCGGCTGGAACGGCTTCGGCTTGGCAGTGCAGGCCTATCAGAAGCGAGCGCCGTTCGTGATCGATTGGCTGGCAGCGACGGCGAAGCAGGCCAACCGCCGTTGGTGCGTGCGGCTGGTGAAGGGTGCGTACTGGGACTCCGAAATCAAGCGCGCGCAGGAACTGGGTTTGTCAGGCTATCCGGTGTTCACGCGCAAGCCGAACACCGATGTGTCGTATCTCGCCTGCGCGAGGAAGTTGCTGGATGCCGGCGCGGAATGGATCTATCCCCAGTTCGCCACGCATAACGCACACACGATCGCGTCGATCCACCATTTCGCGAACGGACGTCCGTTCGAGTTCCAGCGCCTGCACGGCATGGGCGCGGATCTGTATGCGGAAGTGATCGGCAACAACATGTCCAATGCCCCGAACAAGTCCGTCCAGGACTTGTCGTGGCACGCCGAGTCCGGCACAGAGCCTGCCCCGGACTTGATCCGGGGTCCGGACTCGGCTTCGCTTCGCGTTGGGCCATCCATGGCCCAAACCTGGAACGTGCCCTGCCGTGTGTACGCGCCGGTCGGCAGCCACGAAGACCTGCTGCCGTACCTCGTGCGCAGGTTGCTGGAGAACGGCGCGAACACTTCGTTCGTCAACCGCATCAGCGACGAGAAGATTCCGGTACGCGAGCTGATCGCCGATCCGGTCGAATCCGTGCGCGCTTTCGGCGCCGCGCACGGCGGACGCTACGAACATCCGCGCATTCCCTTGCCGATCGATCTCTTCGGTTCACTGCGGAAGAATTCCATGGGCGCGAATCTCGCCAACGACGACGAACTGAAAGCGCTTGCGGCCAGCATCAACACGCCGCACGCGCCGTGGACGGCGCAGCCTCTGGTGCCGGGTGCGAATTCCAGCGAACCCGAGCGCGACGTCACCAATCCTGCCGATCGGCGCGTGGTGGTGGGCAAGAGCCGCAACGCCGATGCGGCGACGATCGAGCGCGCGCTCGCCAATGCCATTGCCGCGCAGGAAGGCTGGGATACGTTGCCGGCCGCCAGCCGCGCGGTGATCCTCGAGCGCGCGGCCGATCTGCTGGAACAACGCCGCGGCGAGTTCATCGCGCTGTGCGTGCGCGAAGCGGGCAAGACCATCCCTGCCGCGATTTCGGAAGTGCGCGAAGCCGCCGACATGTGCCGCTACTACGCGGCCATGGCGCGCAAGCTATTCGGACAATCGGAGGAACTGCCCGGCCCGACGGGCGAAAGCAATCAACTGTTCCTGCGCGGACGCGGCGTGTTCGTCTGCATCAGCCCGTGGAATTTCCCGCTGGCGATTTTCAGCGGCCAGGTCGCTGCAGGTCTGGCAGCCGGCAATTCGGTCATCGCCAAACCCGCCGACCAGACCACGCTGGTCGGCTGCGCGATGGTGAAACTGCTGCACGAAGCCGGCGTGCCGGAAATGGTGCTGCAATTCGTGCCCTGCAAAGGCTCGGTGCTGGGCAAGACGTTGTTGACGCGACCGCAAGTCGCCGGCGTGTGCTTCACCGGTTCCACCGAAACCGCCTGGACCATCAACCGCACGCTGGCCGCGCGCAACGCGCCGATCGCCGCGCTGATCGCCGAAACCGGCGGACAGAATGCGCTGATCGCCGATTCTTCCGCATTGCCGGAACAACTCGTAAAAGACGTCATGGCCAGCGCGTTCGATTCCGCCGGCCAGCGTTGCTCCGCCGCGCGCGTGCTGTTCGTGCAGGAGGACATCGCCGACAAGGTGATCGAGATGCTGAAGGGCGCGATGGATGAACTGACTGTCGGCGACCCCGCGCTGCTGTCCACCGACGTCGGCCCGGTGATCGACGTGCCTTCCTGCAACACGCTCAACGAACACGCCGAGCGCATGGGCCGGGAAGCGAAACTGATCAATCACGCGAAACTCGCGCCCGGCAGCGAGCACGGCACTTTCTTCGCGCCGCGTGCCTATGAGATTCCGTCGATCAAGTTGCTGACGCAGGAAGTGTTCGGGCCGGCGCTGCACGTGGTGCGCTGGAAAGCCGAGGAACTGGATCAGGTGATCGATGCGATCAACGCCACCGGTTTCGGCTTGACGCTCGGCATCCACAGCCGCATCGATGAGACGATCGAACACATCACGCGCCGCGCGCGCGTCGGCAACACCTACGTCAATCGCAACCAGATCGGCGCGGTGGTCGGCGTACAGCCGTTCGGCGGCGAGAATCTTTCCGGTACCGGCCCCAAGGCCGGCGGTCCGCACTACTTGCTGCGTTTCGCCACCGAGCGCACGGTGACGATCAACACCACGGCGGCGGGCGGAAACGCTTCGTTGTTGACGATGGCGGAGTGAACAAAGCATCGTGCGGATCGCACGGAATCCGAAGATGCTTTTGCAGAATGCCCGATCCTCTCACATCCGCGATCACGTAACCCATTGATCCACAGTGGCAGGATGGATGCCGGACTTGGCACCGCGCTTGCGTAAAACATCCTGCGCAAGGACGCGCCGCGCACAGGTTCGTGCGCCCTGATCAAGGACGAAAACTCCGCCTGCGGCGCTCGCGTCGTATCCCGGAGGCGGACGACCCGGAAAGCTCGTTCGCATTCAAGGAGACCGGACGCGCAAGGAATCAGGGACGACGCGCTGACACGGAAGTCCCGGCTCCTTACTCTTCACCGTTGAACACAGACGCCGGCCAGGAAGGCCGGTGTTTGTTTGTCTGCGCTCTTCAGGCCGCATGCCAACCTTCGAATGCGGTGGCCAGCGCGGCGGCGACCAGTACCACGCCAACAACCCGCGCTGCCGCGATCCCGGCCAGGGGCTTTCGCACCATCCATCCGCGCGCCTGCGCTGCGGCGGCCGCGACCGCGCCGTACACGGATGCTTGCGTGAACGCGATGATCAACCACAAAGCCAAAGCCTGCATCCACAACGGCCCGTACTCGGCACGCAGGAATTGCGGGAATACCGCGAGCATGAAGAGATAGGCCTTGGGATTCATCAGGCAGGTCAGCGCGCCGCGCCGGAAAGTCACCCAAGCCGACGGCGTCGCAACGATGTTGCTCTCGAGACCGAATCCGGAATTCGAGCGCAGCAGCGAGATTCCGATCCACGCGATGTAGAGCGCGCCGCCCAGCAGCAATGCATTGAACACGCCCGGAATCAGTTTCAACAGCACGCTGATGCCGAGTGTGGTCATCACCACGTGGCCGACACCCCCGGCCACGACGCCTGCGACCGCGGCGAAACCATGCCGGCGCCCGGCGGTGAGCGAACTGCCCATTACGAACGCCATGTCGAGGCCGGGCAGCGCGACGATGCCGAATACCAATCCGGCGAACAGCAGCAGGCTCGCGGCGTGACTCATGGCGCGGGCTTGTCTTCCGCGGCCGGCCACCAGCGCAGACGCGAACGCGGCGTGGGGTCGAGCACCAGTCTTTCCGACGTACCGCGCAGCATGCCGCTGTCCGCGAGCGACTGTTCGACCTGCGACGCCAGTGGCTCGAACTTCTTCAGTGCGGCATCGTTCTGCACCACGCCCAGCCAGACGAGAAACGGCCCGTCGGTGCGGATCGGCAACTGCGGAAAATTGTTCGGCACATCCAGCGTCACCAGAATGCCGGCCG
>Ga0209581_1005035_pt1 | contig 10297 bp, 10 predicted proteins | sample Coa_R2_FD_187160 | JGI IMG/M metagenome (GOLD analysis project Ga0209581, IMG submission 187160) | Surface soil microbial communities from Centralia Pennsylvania, which are recovering from an underground coalmine fire - Coalmine... | ecosystem: Environmental > Terrestrial > Soil > Unclassified ...
AAATGGATGATTCGCGAGCAGCACGCGCGGCACTCCGAGCGGCTCACAGGCTTTTAAGAATGGGTCGGTGTTCGAAGCCATGTCGAGTACTGGATTCGGACCGTGCGTGTTTCTCGCAGTTCTGAATTTTGTCGCGCCCCACGCAGTCATGGGAGCAGGATTGCGAGGGAACTCAAACGCGCTGACTTTGCCGGGATCTCTCAGCCACACTCCGGAAAGGTCTGGCACAGCGGCGGCGCTGGTCGCAACGCTGGCTCCCTTTCCGCTCTGCGCGAGAAGGGCGCCGGAGAACGCGCACTGTGCGCTCAAGATGATTGCCCAAGTTCTCAGCCGGATTTTCAAGCGAAGCTCCGTTTCGATCGCAACAGCAAACTCTTGGAGGCTCCAATAAGTTAGACCACGCTCACTTCTCAGTCGGCGTCAACTCCTGGCCATTCGCCAGAATAACCTTTGAAACAATCCCAATAGGCGCGCCGTTGCGAGTAGGACGGGCCACAATTGTCACCTGGTCGCCCGGCTTGAGCGAGTTCTTCGTCCAGCCGGCATGAACGAGAATGCTTGGAGGCTGGCATTCAAAGTTCCAGTGGACGGCGTTACCCTTGTCGTCGGTCACATCCAGGTGGATCTGCGAGTGCGGGCTCGTCCATTCGAAATTGGTGATCGTGCCCTTGAGGGTGACTATCTTTTGGTTGTCGTACGCCGCGCCGCCGTGATGCGCGAACAAGGGAGCGGAACCCAGCAAGTTCAGCGCGATAAACAGTGATAATCTGAGGTTCACGTCACGCCTCCACATGTATCGTACGCGTTCCTAGCTGGCGTCACGACTCGCCTAGTGCTCCGAATGTACGTCGTGCTAATTGCCATCTTTTGACAAGATAAATTTTTTCCAGATGCCTAGCGAGAGGAAGCAGCCTCCGGTTCAGAGCCAGGGTTCGCGCTGACGGGTCGCTTCATTTCGAATTCCACGTCAAACGGCTGCCTCGCCGGCTCGGGCAAGAGCAGTGTAATGTGGCGCTCCGGGCCCGAAGTCATGTTCGTATTCGTGTGTACCACTCCTTCGGGAAGAATGACCATGTCGTTTTTCCCGGCCTTGAAATTATCCACACCATATATCACCGTCGTTTCGCCTTCCAGAACGAAATAAACCTGTTCGAACGGATGGACGTGTGGCTTCGGGCCGCCGGAACCAGGAACCGTGCTGTCCACCGCCACGGTAGCGGCACTTCCTCGTGCGCGGTTTGTGAATACCTGTCGGTTCAAGCCCGGCTTCAGATCCGCCGCTGGCGGCAACGTGACCTGTCGAATGTAGGAAGCGGCGTTTTCGACTTTGATCGGTTTAGCCGGCTTGACCATGGTCAGCAGATCCCTGGAAATCTCTTTGCCAGGATTTGCGGACGTAATTACCTCGAGATGGCTTTCCGGTTCAGCATCCGCATTCCACACGTGGTGTGGCGTATTTGGCGGGAGGATGACTCCGCCCATGGGGCCAACGACGAACTTATCAGTTCCGATTTGAACGTTCATCTTGCCCGACAGCACCAGATAATAATCTTCGACTGGAAAGGTGAAGAGCGCCGGCCCGTGTGCACCCGGCGGCATGCGAGTATAAATTACGTATGCGTTGTCCGAGCCATTCGCTGGGCCGCCAAGAATTTCGCTGACCGCTTCTTTGCCGGCGACCGGGGACACGTCAGCGGACCGAATGGGACCTCGCGTCTCATTCAATTTCAACGAAGCATTGAGTTTGGATTGGGCGCTCGACGGGACTGAGACGGCCACGAGCAAAAGCGCTAACAAGCTCAGGGACCGGTTCATCCGAGCCATAGTCTTTTCCTCCAATGTACGATGTGAGGCGGCTGGGCGCAGTATAACCCTTTCGTGCCGGCACGCTATGGACAAGAAACGAGCCTGAGTGCGCTGAAAGCTTCGTCAAGTGGTAACCTGGAGAGCCACGGCGGGAAACGCATTCGACAGTTGTGCTCCGTAGCCCACGCAGCGCATCGAGGCTCGGATGTCGAAAGGAGGACACCGTGCAAAGACATATACGTTCCGCAGTCGTAGCTGCGGCGCTCGCCGCTACGGCCGCCGTTGTTATTACTCTCACGTGGGCGCCCGCGCCGGCCACAGCCCAGCAGCAGCCTCATGGCGTTGAGCGCAAGATCCTGAGGCGGCAGGATCTCTCTATGCCCGGATGGGAAGCGGTGATGATCGAAACCACCATGCAACCCGGCGGAACTGAAGGATGGCACACACATCCCGGCACGCTGGTCGAATACGTGCTGCAGGGTCCGTGGACGATGGAGCAACGCGGCAAACCGACCGCAACTTATCAAACCGGCGAGACCTTCTCCATCCCCGAAGGCGAAGTCCACCAGGCCATCAATCCCGGCAAGGCAACCGTCCGAGGCTTAGCCATCCTTATCGTGGACAAAAGCAAGCCGATGACGACCCAAGTGCAGTAGCGATTGGCCGTGTATTGCCCAGGATGGGCTCGATCGCAGTTCCCTGCAGCGTAACTACTTCCGCGGAGTCGCCTGGAACATCGCGAAGTGGGCGCCCTGTGGGTCGGTGAAGACGCTGAAACGGCCGTAGCCAGCGGCTTCGGTGACGTCCAGCAGCATACGGGCGCCGAGCGATTTGGCTTTGGCCGTTGATGCCACAATGTCATCCACACAGACGTAGGCCAGCCAAGCCGAAGGCGTACCGGGCATCGGAGCTTTCATCATTCCCCCACCGGTGCCTTCGCCCACACGAATGATCGTGTAGCTGTGATTACCGTCGGGCATGTCCTCCAGCTTCCAATCGAACAGTTTGGTATAAAACTCTTTGGATTTTTCGAGGTCGTTGGAATGCAGTTCCACGTGGCAAAAAGGATTGGGCATGATCTCTCCTTCAGGCCGGTTGGCGATGTCGAAGGCTGCAGATGCTTTCGCTCCTCGCGTCTCCGCCTGAGCGAAAATCATACGCCCATAACAACGGAGCATCCGGTGTTCCGGAGGCGAATCTGATCCTGCGTCGCCCAGCAACGCGGCTTCGGCAAAGGCTATGTGCGCTCCGATCTCGCCGGTCATCACGGCAGAAATGACTGGAAGGTCGGAGCCGATGCCCTCTGGAGCCCGGTTCACGAAGGTCTGCAATACGCCATCGAACTGTTGCAGCAGCTTGCCGGTCAGCGGCAGAGCCGCGCGAATGTTCGGCACGAGGAAGTCCGCTGTGTCATGAGCAAGAGTGATGCGTATGCGGCTGCGATCAGAGACCTCGCGCGCATAACGAAGCAGATATGTTGGCGGAAGAGCCGCTGTTGGTGTAATTGCCCAAGACGGGAGGATCGAGATAACGGTCCGCCTCGAAGCCGTCCACGTTTGCGGAGACGGAGTTTCGGCCACTGTTATAAGTGAGATCGATATCTCCGTCCCCGCTCGCGAAGCTGCCTCCGCCGGCTACGAGTTGCCCGTGCAAACCGCGTGGCGCATGTTTCGGAGTGGCGAATTTCCACCACTCCCCCGAGCTTGCGTCCATATTTTGCGGGATAACCTGCTGTGCGCATCTGCACCAGATCCGACTCTTCGGCCTGGAACGGCGCCGCGAACGCGGGGGAACGGTTTTCGGTAAGCAGGAGTCCATCCACAATGAATTGCACTTGATATTCCGATTCGCGTGGGTGAAGGACGCCATTGGCTTCAAAAAACCAGCCTGGAAGCGAATCGACCAGGTTGAGTAAGCCGCGTCCGGGTTGCGACGGCAGTTCTTCCCGAATCATCTGCGAGCCGATCGCGGCAACCGTGGCCGTCCGATTGGGATCGATCAGCGTTTCTCTCGCGTTGACTTGGACCTGTGTTTGCACCGAGGCGAGGCCCAGAGTGACCTTTATGAGCGATGGGACCTCGGAACGAATCTCGACCGTTTGCACATTCGGCGCGAAAGCAGCGTGGGCAGTTGTCAATCGATACAGCCCGAACGGCAGATCTTGCGCTGTGGCATGGCCGCCAGAATCGGCGGTAAAACTCCGCCGGATCTGGTTGGCGTCGCTGACCAATTCCATGGCGGCGGCCGCCGCCCCTGCTGATCCTGTCGATAATGTTCGCGTCGATCCGTTTGCGGGCGAGTGTGTCGCCTGGTGTGCCGAGGGGACAATCTTTCCCGTCGAGAAAAGGAATCGTCGAGTGTCTCCCCTCATCTCGCGCCCCTGCGAGACCAAACGGGAAAGCCTTTGTCGTTCCGTAGCTTCAGTTTCTGATCTCCTCTTGTGATGTCGCGCGCCACAAGCGCATCTCCGTTTGCGAACTTCACCTTTGAACCGGTGACCTCGACCTGGTCGCCCTTAGCAAAGGACATTTTGTTCTGTGAAAGGAACCAGGACGGTCCTACATGCACGTCCAGAGTTTCCGATTCGGTCTTGAGCTGGAGATGCGTTCCACCCCAACCGTTTTTGGCAGTGACCTGGTTTACAGCTTCGACAGTACCCTTAACCGTAATCTCGGTGGCGGAGTTGTAAATTGGTCCTCTTCCCCGTCCACTCGGAATTTGCGCATACGATGCCAAGGCGAATCCCGAAGCAATCGTCAGGGACAACGCGATGCGCAGGCTTTTATTTCCTGCAAAATGCTGTTTCATCTCATTTTCCTTTCCCGGCTTCAGTTCTTAATTGCAAGGCCGCCGCAAACTTCGCTTTTTATGAAACAACCTGGCGCGATCTTTCACAGTGATGCCGGACACATAGCGATCAGCTTCTTGCGCCAAGGCTTATCTTCTGCACGTGCCTAACGACAAGTGTGCTCAAGCCCAGCGCCCGCAGGACACTTACATTAAAAATAGGTCACCGTGCTGCAGCCACTTTGGGCAGCATTGGAGGCACTGGTTTCGCAAATTTCGCGCCGTCAATAGGCGCATTCAACTGTATGGAACTGAGTGCAGTCATAGAACGGCCATCCACCCAGGTCTTGGTCACACGAAATGGAACCTTAATTCCCGAAACGTCTCGATAATCGGAATAGTCGATCTCCGTAGGAATCAAGCCAACAGGAAGTTTTGTAAACCGCACCATCCGCACCAGAAGTGCCGATTTCGGGTCGAAATATAGTTTTACGCTAGTACCAGCAGCTGTTGTTCCCTGCAGCACTGTCAGTTCGCGATCATCAACGCCTACCCCAACGCTGTCTGCGAGGATGCTGGTCTCGCCCACGACTGGGAAGCCGACACGCAGATTGGTAAGCAAGCGCTTGATCTGGGATGGGAAATAGAGTTCAGATTCCAAATGGGCGCCATCCAAATCGCCTCCGGTCAATGCGAGCAGCGGGACAGGAGTTTCTATTTCCGATTGGGCGATCCAGACCGAACGGCCATCGTCAACCCAGCTGTCGACGCCCGTAGCGCCGTGTACGAATTGAGAAAATTGACCGGGAGCCTTGGAGTAGATTTCGACGGGGCTTTCCGGCTCGTCATATCCTTGGTACGTTCCCGTTGCAACAAAGCTGGTAAACGTTGCCAATTTCTCGGCTCCGCCGAGCGCTTGTATGTAGCGATCGAAAACCTCATCCGGAGTAGGAGCTCCAGGTGCTTGTTGGGGAATTTCGTCGGGTTCCTCGGCTGGTGGGGTGCCATACTGTTCGGCCAAGATTGGCGTAACCCTCGGACGCTCGGCGTTGCGATGACAGGAGTAGCAGGTGATCTCGCGCTTGCCTCCGAAATAGCTCTTGTTGATGGCGTCGACCATCAGCATCATCTTTCGAGCTGTCTGCTTTTGCGGCGGATCATCCGCATATCTTTCCCAACTGCCGCCGCTGGCATCACCATGGCACGTCGTGCAGGTTTTGTTCGTGGCTGCAGCAAAGAAACCCATGGTTTCCATGAATTCCTTGACGGAAATCCCTTTGAGCAGTTGCACGTTCTTGAAAACCTGTTCGGACATTAGAGGTTTCTCGCCCGCACTCAGCTCAGAAACTCGCTTCAGGCCGGATTGGCCACTGGCATACACACTGCCAGCCACGGTAGCAAGCAGCGCTCCGGTGACAAGGAACAGCATTTGCTTGGATTCCAGTCTCATATGCATTTCCCTCCGCCGAACGAAAGCCTGAAAATTCGAGGCACTCAGTCACGGACTATAAAACGCAGAAAACCTTGTCCTGATCCCGACGGAAAGTCTGTGAGCAGAATCACCTCGACATGTGATCGTGAACACAACGAAGCTGTGCGTGAATCACTGAATCGTCGGTCGGTTGCAAAGAGACTGCTCTTCGAGCAGAGGGCCGATGGCGACCGACACCTCGATACTGCAAGACCGACCCAAGGTTGAGGGACAGAGGAAGGACGCGCAGGGCGTCAGCAAAGGCGGATTAAATGTGGGTGTGGCGGTGCTGTGGATCGTTGCAGCCACTGCTCTGTGGAACGTAGTCTTGGTGCTCTTGCATTATTTGACGGATCGGCTGCTCGGACGGTAGTGGGACATGTGGTCGCCGGACCCGGTGTTGGCGCCATCGTGCCCCGTGGTTAACGCCATTTACTGAATTGGCGTTTACAATAAGCTTCGATTGTCGGGACCGACTCTCTCTTAAAGAAAGCTCTTCGTGTAGAATCCCTGCCGAATGAATAGTCTTGAGAAGCTCGCGCTCAAATTTCCCCTAGAGTTGAAATGCGAAAACTGCTCTGAAGCATCCTCGATCAAGATTCGCCTTGACGAAAGCTCGTTTGACTGGAAATGCCCGAAGTGTGGTTTTGTCCATACAAGTTTGTTCGGACTTGACGTGACGATCGGTGTTCGACTCCTGGAACGAAGTCGATATGAACTTACGGTCGAGCAGGATTTTTCGATGGCCATTGTTATGGCGGCCATGGGGCTCGAATCTGAAGTTTCCAGGTTATTCGACAAGTGGAAGAGCCTCGATGCCGACCGTGCCAACCTGCCGCTGACCCGCGAGCAATGTGAAGAGGAATTGCGCAGGATGGGGACGATAGATAGAAAAATCGATGCCGTGTCACAGCTTCTCGTGAATCAAACGATGGATGACTTTGTCTCTGCCCACATGGGACTACGCGAGATGCTGCCGAAGTTCCCCAGTCTGCAGGTTGGCTCGTTGGCTGAAGGCTTCCAACAAAACCTGTTCTGGCCCCGCAATAAGATCCTGCATTGGGGGGAGGCGAAAGATTCGTTCGACGAAGCCGCCCGGTGCTGGAGCATCGCAGCTCTTGGGGTTCGCATCCTGCGAGAAATGGACCTCGAAAGACGAAAATGCCTCAACTGATCTGTTTTCTCTCTGCTTAAAGCCAAGGCCCCTTCGCATCCCTAAAAAGCGGCTGTTGGAGTCCTGTCCTGTCGCTCACCGCGCAGGAACTACCAAGATCGGGATCTCTTTTTCTGCTTTTCTGCCATGTGCAACCATTGTGCAACCGGTATGCAACCGGCTTGTGCAACAGCGGCTCCGACTGTTGAGTGGTTTGGGGTGAGCGACGGGATTTGAACCCGCGACCCTCGGTTCCACAGACCGATGCTCTACCGGCTGAGCTACGCTCACCACACGCTGATTGCAAGCAGTTTAGCATCGTTTACAGTGAGGCGCCGAGGTTTGTGCCTAGGGCGGATGTGGCGCGCGGCTGCTCGTCAGAGTCTACGCCCGCACGATTTCCTTTTGTGCTTTACCTGCTTCGGGTGTGTTCCCACGGGATTCGGTCTCGGGCCGGGCAGCGTGGACTTCGATGGCATAGTCCTTGCCTTCCCAGCGATTTTCCTCGAGCCAAAGAAAAGTAAACCGTATGGGTTGGGTTACCTCGTCGCCGATCGGAATATCCACGAATTCAACTCCGAGGCTAGTCGCGCGGGATCTGCTATCGATCGGATGCTGCCATTCGTCATTCGTCCAGTGCAGCAGAAATGGCAAAGTCGCTTGTATGCGCAGCAGCGTGCCGGCGGCCACGGTTCGCACCTGCCGATTAAATTTCCAAATCTCGATCTCTTTGCGTGTTCCCTTCCGTTGCACATAGCGGTCATATGCAGGATCGATACGGTCGCAGACCTTACCATCCTGAGCGGATCGACACAGCTTTATGTATTCAGAATGCGCCCATAGCAGCGGCACCGCCGAATCGGTCGGTCCGCCGAAATGGAGATGATGCGAGGGCATGTCCGGCGCGTCCCAGATCTGCTCCGGAATCAGACCTATGCCTTCGGCGAAATTTTCGAGTGCGCGCAGATACGGATTAGGATCACGGCCGGCGGCAATCTCATAATGCCCACGTTCGCCGGTCAACAATGGCCAGGGGCGCCCAGTGCCCCAGCCGGTAAAAGAGCCGCCGTCATCCCGCTGGCCATAACCATCGTGGTTATAACGCCGCCAACAGGGCCCGAAGGGAGTCTCAACCTTCAGCACGGCGTCGATGACGCGGAGCGAGTCAAGGATAATCGGGTCATCGGCGCTGCGAATTCCAACACGAACGAGTTCGAGAAATCCACCGTCGACGATCTCCTTGGCGGCGAATTCATATTGCGCGCCAGGGGGCTGATTCGACAGCACGACTTTTCCGCAATTCGGATCTTCATCCGAACAGTCCGCTGACGACGGCGGATTGATGCGAATGTAGTGCCGGGTGATCCCGGGCACCAGAGTTCCGTTTGTGGTAACTGTCCAGCGCTCAATATGCGATTCTAGAAAATCGGCATAGTCGCGGATGAAGTCGGCCGTAGACTCATCACCGCGGTCGGCAAAAAAATCGGATGCGCAGATCAGTGCCGCGATGTGTACGGCGAGCGTTGAGGGCGAATAGCCGCTGGCTTCTTCCCAGCGTTCCTGGGCGGTGACCGGACCCTCGCGGATGAGAAACGCGCAGGCGCGGCGAATCATGTCATGGGGGTCAAAAGTTCCTAATCCTCCGCGCTTCCAGAGCCGCCATGCGAGCAGGATGGGAAAGGCCACTTCGTCCAACTGAACGCCGTGCCAATACGGCCGGCCGTCGATCCAGAAATTCTGGTAGAACCCGCCGTCTTTGCGCTGCGACACGGCGAGATAGATCAGGGACCGCAGCGGCGTCGCGAGGTCACCTACCGCCAGCAACGCGGTCACGGATTTCACCAGATCACGCGTCCACACCAGATGATATCCGCCGAGTTCCCAATCACTCTTTTCGTCGCCCCAGGGAATGCTCGGTGAGGCGATGATGGCTCCGGGATAGGACTTGTCTTCATTCGCCAAAAGAAGATTGATGCTGCGCTCGAAGAGCTTCGAATGATTGGAACGTCCGGCGAGGGCAAATCGCTTGGAAGTGCGCTCCCACTGACGGATGAAGTCTTCGCGGACTTCGTCAAAAGGGATACTCAGCGATTGCGCGAGCGTGCTCAGCGCATGGTGGCGAGAGGTGCCAAATGCGAGGCCGACCGTGAAATCAGTCCCGCGGGAGAGGTCCAGGCCGCCGGTGAGGGCGATATTGCCGTCGAGCGCTGCGTCGTATTGCCAGCCAAGTTTGTAATCGTGCGCCAGATCGGTCCAACCGTCGTTGACGCCCACGTAGCCGCAGGAACATTCGGTAAACGGAACCGTCGCGCCAATGACGAGCCAAGTCTTCCCTTTATACGCGACCAGAAGATCGCGGTCGCTCAGATGCAAGACCTGGCCGTTATTGTGCCAACCGCCAATTTCGAGATGGGGAGCGCATAAAACGTACACGCGCAGCTTGGATAACAACTCCGCCGGCGCGTCAATCCGGGCCCGAATGAGCAGACAATTCTGGTGCGGGTCTGCGAGAACGGTTTTGTAAATTTTGTAGCGGCCGTGCTTCTCGCGTTTCATGACCTCAAATCCGAGCGCCGCTTCTGAAAGGCAGTCGATCTCTGTATCAAAATGTCTGCGTTCATCGTGGAAGAAGTTTTCTCCATCGGTAACGAGAAATTGCAAATCGCGGATTTGAGGCGAGTCAATCCTGGGGTAGTAGACTTCCGTGACGCAGCCGGCATCGAGGGTGTACCAAACACGGCTGGACGTCGAATAAGCCGTCCCGGCTGCGACTTTCGCGCCACGCGTCCAGCGCGGTTCAATGCCCGGGCCGCCAGGCGCGAAAGCACGGGAACTTAGGCGATTCATAAATCCTCTTTCTTGCCGAGCCTCATGATAGTGGCGATTGCGGCTCCGCAGCCTCGCCCAATTGATTCTATCGCGAGCGCCAGGGCTTAGTGGGTCGCAACAGTTTTGAGCTTTCGATACCGATGAATAAGATTATTGGTAGAGGTATCGTGCGCGAGAGAAGGTTCCGTCTTGCTCTCCAACTCCGGAATGATCTTTTGCGCCAAAACTTTGCCCAGTTCAACTCCCCACTG
>Ga0209581_1005037_pt1 | contig 10294 bp, 6 predicted proteins | sample Coa_R2_FD_187160 | JGI IMG/M metagenome (GOLD analysis project Ga0209581, IMG submission 187160) | Surface soil microbial communities from Centralia Pennsylvania, which are recovering from an underground coalmine fire - Coalmine... | ecosystem: Environmental > Terrestrial > Soil > Unclassified ...
TCCAGGATCCACTGGCCGAAGCGGGCGCGGACGCGAGCGAGGTACTCCGGGATCGGCTCGCCGGTCTCACGCCGGCCGAAGTAGCGGACGAGCTGCGGGTGATCGGCGACGAAGCCGTACCAGACGTCGAGGATCGCCTCCATTTGGTCGGCGAGGATCTCGCGCGAGCGGCGGAGCGCCGCGAGGTCGTCCTCCTGCAGCAGCACCGCCTCCTTCAGCCGCTCCAGCTCGTCGAGGTCGAGCGGCGAGCGGGGGACGGCGTCCGTGCCGTACGTGTAACCGGGGATCGAGGTCGTGCTCATCGGGTCTCCTCCTTCGCGTCGGGGGCACGCCAGTCGGCGCAGTCGAGGCGGAGCTGCCGGTCGCCGAAGGCGACGTCGGCGTAGGCGCAGTGATGCGGCCGCTCGGGGTCGTCGTGGACGTTGGGCCGGAAGAAGCTGCAGGTCGCGCACATCCGGGCCAGCGGGATCCGGCCCTGGTCCTGCAGGACGCGGATCATCGTCGTCAGGCCGCGCAGGAAGACGGCCTGCTCCTCGGGGGAAAGGGCCTCGACCGCCGCGAGCAGGACGTCCGGCCAGCGAGCGGCGCGCTCCGCCTCGCGGCGGCCGCTAGCCGTGAGCGCGATCGCCAGCGTCCTGCCTCGCGCCTTCGAGACGAGCCCCTTCGCGGCGAGCGCAGCCACCGAGTCGCTCGCCGTCGGCGCGCTGACGCCGAGCTCGGCGGCGAGCTCGCCGAGGGTCGCGGGCCCGCCACGGGCGCCGAGCAGGGCGAGGATCTGGCTCTGGGTCGGGGTCAGTCCGGTCTCCGTCCGCTCCTGCCACGCCTCGTGCCGAAGGACGAGGCCGATCTTGGCCAGGCCGGTGGTGACGAGGCTGGCCGCCGAGTCGTCGCCTGGAAGCGGAGCCGCCGCCTGCATTAGGAGTCCTAACTTAGTTCTCGGCAGCCGTGTCGTCAAGGGCCGGCGCAGGACGGCGACCCGCCACGTTCCCCGGCGCGCGCGAGCGCGAGTCTACGGCGGGCCGGTCTGGACGCCGGAGTCCGGGTCCCAGGGGGTGCCGGGACAACGCCCCCAGAGGCCGAGGCGGTGCGCCCGGGCGCGCAGGGCGAGCCGGACGAGGAGGCGGGCGTAGCGGCCGCGCCGCCCGTCGTAGAAGTACGGCGCCGCCGCGCCGACCCGGACGAGCTGGAGGTTGACGTCCAAGCCGTCCCGGACGCGGACGACGTAGCGGAGCAGCCGGCCGTAGCCGTCCACCGCGTCCGTCCTCGGCTCCCGGTACAGGCGCACCAGCGTGCCGCGCGGAAGGAGCCGCTTGGTCACCTGCGAGGCCTGCCGGCCGTAGCACTCCGGCGTCCCGTACACCTCGGGGGTGTCGATCTGGACGAGGCGGACATGCCAGCCGCTCGTGAGGGCCACGGTGTCGCCGTCGACGACGTAGGCGATCCGGGCCTCCTCGCCCCCGGGCGGGAGCTGCTGCGACCGCCCCGCCCGCGCCGCGGTCGCGAGCAGGAGGGACACGGCGAGGGCGAGCGAAAGCAGCGAGCCGGCGAGCACGCCCAGGCGGCCCGGTCGCCTCGTCCTCGCCAGGATCCCGTCCCAGAACGCCATGTCTCCCAGCGCTATCGGCCGACCGGGCGCCGCCCCGTAGCACCCCCGAGGGGTCAGACCCCAGGACGGGCCCTATCCGGACAGCGGGGTCAGACCCCAGGACGGGCCCTCGGCGGACACGACGGTCTCGAGGAAGCTGCGCCGGAGCGCCGGCTCGTCGATCCCGGCCGCGAGCTCCGCGCCCAGGCGAGCCGCCTGCTCGCGCTGGTGCTGCGCCGCCTCGGGCTCCTCGCCGCGCCGGGCGAGCAGGACGCCGAGGGCGGCGTGCGCCCGCAGCTGCTCGCCGGGAAGACCGCCCTCCCGGGCGGCTGCGAGCGCGGCGCGCAGGTGCCGCTCCGCCCCGTCGAGGTCGCTCTCCTCCAGGAGCAGGCGCGCGAGCAGGCGGGAGCCGGCGGCAAGCGGCTCGTGCCAGCGGCTGCGCTCGGCCGCGGCTACGAGCGGCGCGGCGAGCTCCCGCGCCTGCGCGGTCGCACCCGCGTGCGCCCGCAGCGTCGCCACCGCGAGCAGGGCGTCGGCGCCGTGCAGGAACACCCGTCCCGGCGGGGTGGACAAGCCCTGGAGCATGCGCTCGGCGCGGGCCGAGGCGAGGGAGGCGGCGGCGCTGTCGCCCGCCGCGAGCTCCGCGACGGCCAGCCAGGCCGCGCAGCGGAACACGTAGAGCGGCCCCGCCCTCCCCTCGGCCTGCTCGAGGCCCCGGCGCAAGCGCGCAGCCGCCTCGTCGTAGGCTCCGAGCTCGACCAGGGTCTGGCCGAGCTGGGTCTCGCTCCAGACGAGCCACGACGAGCGGTGACCGAGCTCGGCCGCCAGCTCGGCGGCGCGGCGTCCCAGGTCGAGCGCACGCTGGTAGGCGCCCGCGGCGCGGTGCAGCCAGCCGCGCACGGCGACGAAGTACGGCTCGGTGGCGTGGTCGCCGATCCGGCGATTGAGCTCCAGCGCCTCGCCGATCGCAGCGTCCGCCTGCTCGAAGCGGCCTTCGGCCATGAGCGGCAAGGCCGACTCGAACAGCATCCACTGCAGGTACCAGCTGTCCGCCACGCGGCGCAGGAGGTCGCCGAGCTCCTCCTGGATCGCCCGGAGCGTCACGAAGTCGCCGAGGTAGACCGCCACCGTCTTGACGCTGTCGAGCGCCGTGGCGCGCAGCCGCTCGTCGTCCGTCGTCCGCGCCAGCTCGAGCGCCGCCCGGCTGTAGCCGTCGGCCTCGGCGAAGCGCAGCGCGTGCGCGTGCACGATGGCGAGCCGGCTCTGGATCCTCGCCGACGCCGTCTCGTCTCCCAGCTCGCGGGCGATCGCAAGCGCGTCCTCGAGCCGGGCGATCGTGTCCCGGATGCGCGCCCCGCCGACCAGCAGGCACCAGCCGATCTCCTCGAGCGCCTGCAGCTCGAACCCGCGTAGGCCGGCGGCGCGAGCGAGAACGACCGCGTCCTCGTAGTCCGCACGCGCGGCGTCGAGCCGGCCGGCGCGATAGGCCACCCGCCCGCGGGCCAGGCGCAGCTCGAGCACGGCGTCCGTCTCACCGAGCTGCTGCGCGAGCTCGAGCGCCTGCCGGTACTGCTCGAGCGCCTCCTCGCTGGCGTAGACGCGGGCGGCGGCATCTCCTGCGCTGCGGAACCAGGCGAGCGCCTGCTCGAGCCGGCCGGCCTCGAGCGTGTGGCGGGCGAGCACCGCCGCATGCTCCTCGACCCCCTCGCCGACGAGCGCGAGCAGGGCGTCGGCCGCCCGGGCGTGCAGCTCGCGCCGGCGCGCGCGCACGAGGCTGCGGTAGACGGCCTCCTGGATGAGGGGATGCTTGAAGCTGAACTCCCGTTCGGGCCAGCGCCGGCTCTCCCGCAGCAGATCGAGGCGCTGCAGCTCGAGGAGCGGCTCGTCGATCTCGGTCTCCGCGAGCGCCTCGAGCAGCGTCAGCGGGAACCGCCGGCCGAGGACGGACGCGGCGCCGAGCAGAGCCCGAGCCGAGGCCGGCAGCCGGTCGAGGCGGGCCACCACCACGCTCTGCACCGACTCCGGCAGCACGAACTCGACCTCCCCGTCGAGGCGCCAGCGGCCCTCGGCGGGCACGAGCGCGCCCGCGTCGCGCAGCGAGTGCACGAGCTCCTCGAGGAAGAACGGGTTCCCGGCGGCCGCGGCCAGCAGCCTCGCGCTCAGCTCCTGCGGGATCGCGTCGCGCCCCACGAGCGCGCTGAGCAGCTCTGCGTCGGCCTCCTCGGGCAGCGGAGCGAGCGAGAGCTCGCGGGTGCGATGCGGCACGAGGCGAAGGGCCCGCTCGCGCAGCTCCCAGGAGGGGTGGGCGAGCTCCACCCGGTGCGCAAGGGCCAGCAGGACGGGCTCGCGGTCGGGCAGGCCGAGCAGGTGCTCGACGAGCTCCAGCGACGAGGCGTCGGCCCACTGGACGTCGTCGAGCGCGACGACGACCGGGCCGTCGCAGGCCAGCCGGGCGAGGAGGGTCTCGACGGCCTCCACGACGCGCCGCCGGACGTCCTGCGGCCGGGCGGCGAGGGAAGCCTCCTCGACCTCCAGGCCGAGGAGGACGGCGAGCGGCGGCTCGAGCGAGGCCGCCTCGACGCCGAACAGCGCCTCGAGGGCCCGGCGCAAGGCGACCCGGGCCCGCAGCTCCGGCTGGCCGGCCGGCAGCTCGAGCCAGCTTCGCAGCAGGTCGCGGAACGGCGCATAGGGCACGGTGTCGCTGTAGGAGGCGGCGCGCCCCTCGAGCCAGAGCGGACGTCCGCCCACCGAGGCGGCCGAGGCGAGCTCGCGGCGCAGCTCGGCCAGCAGGCGGCTCTTGCCGATCCCCGGCTCGCCGGTGACGAACAGGACGCCGCCCGTCCCGGCCAGCACGTCGGCCAGCGCGTCCCGCGCCACCGCGAGCTCCCGCTCGCGCCCGACGAGCGGCGTGTCGGGCCGCCGCGGCGGGCTCGCGGCGAGCGGGCTCAGGGCCGGCGTCGCGAGCACGGGCCGTTCCTTGCCCTTGAGCTGCAGGGCGCGCGGCTCCCCCCACGCGAACAGCGGCTCGACCAGTCGGCGCGTGGTCTCGTCGACGAGGACGGTCGCCGGCTCGGCCGCAGCCTGGAGGCGGGCGGCCGTGTTGGCGGCGTCCCCGGTCGCCCCGTACTCGACCCGCCCGCCGGCGCCGATCGGGCCGACCACGACGGTGCCGGTGGCGATCCCCACCCGAACGCCGAAGCCGCGCACGCTCCAGCCGTGCTCGACCTCCTCGGCGTAGGCGGCGATCGTCTCGGCGATCTTCAGCCCGGCGCGCACGGCGCGTTCCGGATCGTCCTCGTGGGCGAGCGGCGCGCCGAAGAGGCAGAAGATCCCGTCCCCGGCGAGGTCCTTGACGGTGCCCCCCAGCTCCTCGACCGCTGCGACCATGCGAGCGACCGCGCCGCCGACGACGAGGCGCGCCTCCTCCGGGTCGAGGAGCTCGCCGAGCGCGGTCGAGCCGACGAGGTCGGCGGCCAGCAAGGTGAGGACCCGCCGCTCCTCGACGACCGGCCCCGTGGCGGCCATCAGAAGACGACGGCCTGGGGCGCCCGCGCGAGCTGGTCGACGCGCACGAGCGCCGCCCCCTGCGCCCGCAGGCTCCCGACCATCGCCGGCAACGCCTCGACGGTCGCCTGCGGCCAGCTATGCAGGAGGACGACGGCCTCGCCGTCGCAGCGGCGCAGCCCGTCGGCGAGCGCGGCGAGCAGAGCCGGTGCGTCTCGCTCGCGCTCCCAGTCGCCGAGGATCACGTCCCAGCCGACGTGCCGGTACCCGAGCTCCTCGAGCGCGCCCTGCACGCCGGGGTCGTCCCAGCCGTCGCCGTAGGGGCAGCGAAACCAGGGACGAGGATCCGCGCCCGTGACCTCCCGGATCGCCCGCTCGGCGTCGCGGATCTCCCGGCGCAGGCCGCGAGGCGAGAACGCCGGCAGGTGGGCGTGGCAGAAGGAGTGGCTGCCGACCAGGTGCCCGTCGGCGGCGATCCGGGCGGCCGTGGCCGGATTCGCCCGCGCCCAGCGGCCCTCGAGGAAGAACGTGGCGCTGACCGCCTCGCCCGCCAGGAAGGCGAGGATCTCGTCGGCCGCCCCGGGACGGTGCGGCCCGTCGGGGTGCTCGGTATCGAAGGTCAGCGCGACCCGCATCTAGACGAGGATCTCGGCGATCAGGGCGGCAGCCTTCGCGGCGCCGTCGGTCGCGACCGGCCGGTAGACGGGCGTCCGGCCGAGCTCCTGCTCGAGCGCGGCGGCGATCTCCTCCGGACCGTCGGTCTCGTAGCGCATGCGGCGACCCGCGCCGTGGCGGTCGAGCCGGTAGGCGACGTGGTGGTTCTGCTCGAAGTGGTTGCGGAGCGGGAAGTAGAGGAAGGGGCGGCCCGCCGCGGTCAGCTCCATCGTCGTGGCCAGGCCCCCGTGGCAGATCGCGACGTCGCAGGCCGCGAGCTGCCGGTAGAGGCGGTGGACGTAGCCGTGCACTTCCAGCCCGTCGTGGCCTGCCAGCTCGGCCGGGTCGATGCGCGGGCCGGCGACCACGACCATCCGCAGCCCGGGGATGCGGCGCTTGGCCTCCGAGTAGGCGGCGACCGCCCGCCGCAGCAGGTGGATGCCGGCGGCGGAGCCGTCCGCCGCCACCACGCACACCCGCTCCTCGGGGCCGTAGCCGAGCTCGGCTCGCAGCGCGTCCCGCTCGGTCGTCTCCGCCAGGGCGAACTCGCCGATGTAGCCGGCGAAGGCGAAGCGCTCCTCGGTCCAGGCGCGGATCGCCGGCAGCCCGGGGCCGAGCGACTCGGGGACGATGTCGTCGGGGTCGCCGATGAAGATCGAGCGGTCGCGCAGCCGGGGGCTGCGGGCGACGTGCTCCACCATCTGGGCGTTCCAGTCGGCGGCGAGGAACGCCTCGCGCTCGCCTCCGACGGGCATCGGCACGACGCCGACGAAGTCGGTCAGCCAGACGTAGGGGGCGGTCTTCAGCTCCGGGTTCTCGTGCAGGAAGTAGTCGACCTCCCACGCCTCGTCGGCGATCCAGAGGTCGAACGGCTCCTCGCGCACGAGGTCGTGGAAGACCATGAAGTTCGCGGCGAAGATCTCGTCGAGGCGGCGCAGCATCTGGAAGGCGTGCAGCTCGTGCTCGCCCGCCTGCTCGTCGACGCCCCGCGCCTCCGAGGCCAGCTCGGCGCTCGCCGGATGGGTCGTCTCGCCGCAGGCCTCGAGCAGGGTGGTCAGGGGCGGCTGAGCGAGCCAGTGCACTTCGAGCCCCGGGACGAGCCGGCGCAGCTCGCGGGCGATCGCCACGTCCCGCCAGGCGTGGCCGAGACCGATCGGCGAGGAGACGAGGAGCGCCCGGCGCGGTCGCGCCCCCACCCGCACCCAGGAGCGACGCCGTGCGACCGGCGGATCGAAGCGGGACGCGAACTCGTGGATCAGGCGGTTCACAACCACCGGATGGCGAGCGTTCGGGATGTGCCCGGCGCCGGCGAGCACGACGTCCTCGGCGCCGACAAGCTCGGCGAAGGCCTGGCCGCGCAGGCAGCCCTGGCAGTTGTCGAGCTCGCAGCGCACGACGAGCACCGGGCAGGCGACCCGTCGGCAGATCGCCTCCACCTCCTCCTTCGTCGCCGCGACCGGCTCGGCCCGCTCCATCAGCAGGACCTCGACCGGAGCGTCGAGGCCGTAGGCGACCGCGTCCTCGATCTGCTTGCTCGAGTGCGGCTCCGGGAACATCGCCGAGAAGAAGAAGCGCAGGAACTCGTCGTAGTTCCGCCGCACGTACTCGTCCTCGACCTTCTCGCCCGCCTCCTGCCACCAGGCGGGTTGAGGGGTCAGCAGGGGCACGCCGGGGGAGAGCGCCACGATCCCCTGCACGCGCTGCGGGTGCGAGGCGGCGACCTGCACCGACGGCCAGACCCCGTCGCAGAGACCGACCAGGACCGCGCGCTCGACGGCGGTGGCGTCCAGCACCGCGATGCAGTCGGCGGCCTTCCAGCGGCCCAGCCACGGCTTGGCCGGATCCGGCAGGTCGGAGTTGCCGTTGCCGCGCCCGTCGTAGACGACCACCCGGTGGTAGCGGGCGAGATAGTGAAGCTGCGCCTTCCAGAGCCGCGAGTTCGAGATCGGGTTGCACGGCTGGACGACGAGCGTCGTCGGCCCCGCGCCGTACGACTCCCAGTAGAGACCCAGGCCGTCGTCGGCCCGCGCGTAGCCCGACTCGAGCGGCGCGAGCGCCCGCGGCCCGGTCTCGGTGACGCTCACCTCACGGCCTCGCCTCGAAGACGAGGTTGAACGGGGTCTCGGCCACCCGGCGGAAGCGCGTGAAGCCGCCCTTCTCCACCACGTCACGGATCCGCGCCTCTCCTGCCTGGGCGCCGAGCGCGAGCCCGACCTCCTGCGAGAGGGAGGCGGGCGTGCAGAGCAGCGTCGAGAAGGCGTAGTAGGCCCGGCCGACCGGGGTCAGGTTGTCCTCGACCCGGTCGCCGGCGAACGGCTCGACGATCATCCAGGTGCCGTCGGGAGCGAGCGTCGAACGGACGTGCCTCGCCGCCCCGACGGGGTCGCCCATGTCGTGCAGGCAGTCGAACATCGTCACCAGGTCGTAGCCAGCGCCAGCATACGAGGAGGCCGGCGCGACCTCGAAGCGAACGCGGTCCGCCACGCCGGCCGACTCGGCCCGCTCGCGCGCGGTGGCGATCGAGGCGTCGTGGTAGTCGAAGCCCTCGAAGCGGGAGCTCGGGAACGCCTTGGCCATCACGATCGTGGAGGCGCCGTGGCCACAGCCGACATCCGCCACGAGCGCGCCGCGCTCCAGCTTCTCCACCACGCCCTCGAGCGCCGGCAGCCACGTGGAGACGAGATGCGCGTTGTAGCCGGGCCGGAAGAACCGCTCGCAGCCCTCGTGCACGTCGTGCACGTGGTCGTGCCAGCCGATGCCCGCTCCGCTGCGCGCCGCCTCGGCGATGCGGGGCGAGTCGGTGACCGAGCCGAGGGCGATCTGGAAGAAGCCCGGCAGGTAGGCCGGACTCTCGTCGTCCGTCAGGGCCACGGCCTGCTCCGGCGGCAGGGCGTAGCGTCCGCTCTCGGGCTCGTACTCGACGTAGCCGCCGGCCGCCTGCGCGTTCAGCCACTCGCGGACGTAGCGCTCGGCGACGCCGGCGCGAGCCGCGAGCTCGGACGGCGTCAAGGGCCCGGCTCCGGCCATCGCCCGGTAGAGGCCGAGCCTGTCTCCCATGACCACCAGAGCCGTGTTCAAGGTCGCGCCGACCTCGTCGACGGCGCGGAAGACGAACTGCATCAACTTTTCGTGGTCGAGCTCTCGCTGCTCAAGCGCTGCCATCGCTCCTCCCGGATCTGTCGCTGACTCGGCCGACCCTAGGCCCGAAGGCGGCGCTTCGCCTCGGGTGCCCCCCCTGGTCCTGCGCGCGGCCGTTCGTAGAATCGCGCCGGGATGCTCCTCGGCCGGGAACGGGAGCTCGAGGCGCTGGGAAGGCTGCTGGCCACCGCGCGCGCGGGCTCGAGCGCGGTCGTCGCGATCGTCGGCGAGGCCGGAATCGGCAAGTCGAGCCTGCTCGACTGGGCCGCCGAGCAGGCCCGCGACCTGCGGCTCCTGCGAGCGCGAGGCGTGCAGTCCGAGGGGCAGATCCCCTTCGCCGGCCTGCTCGAGTTGCTCCGGCCGGCGCTCGACAGCCTCGGCTCGCTGCCCGCGCCGCAGGCGGCGGCGCTCGAGAGCGCGCTCGCCCTGCGACCGGCTCAGGCCCACGACCGCTTCGCGGTCGGCGCCGCCACGCTCAGCCTGCTCGCCGCCCACGCCGAGGCCGGTCCGGTCGCGGTGCTGGTGGACGACGCGCACTGGCTGGACGGCTCGACCGCCGATGCGCTCCGCTTCGCGCTGCGGCGGCTCGTCGCCGACCCGGTGGCCGCGATCATCGCGGTGCGAGAGGGCGAGCCGTCGCTCCTCGAGGGAACAGACCTTCCGCTGCTACGGCTCGAGGGGCTCGAGCGGGCAGCCGCCGCCGAGCTGCTGCGCAGGCGCGTGCCCGAGGTGGGAGACGAGCTTGCCGCGCGGCTGCACCGCCAGACCGGCGGAAACCCGCTCGCGCTGCTCGAGCTCGCGCGGGCCGAGCCGGCCGAGGTTCCCCTCGACACGCCCGTCGCGGCGGTTTCCAGCGTGGCCTCTGCCTACCTGCGCCGCGTCCGCCGACTCCCCGAACGGACACGGCTGGCCCTGCTCGTGGCGGCCACCTGCGACGGCGACGATCTCGCGCTCGTGGCGCGCGCCGCCGCCGGGCTGGAGGTCGGCGTCGCCGACCTCGCAGCGGCCGAGGCGGACGGCCTCGTCGACCTCGGCGGCGGCAGGATCGCCTTCCCTCACCCCCTGATCCGCTCCGCGGTCTACGGCGGCGCGCCGCCGGAGCTGCGGCGCGCCGCGCACCGGGCCCTCGCCGGGGCGCTCCCCGACCAGGAAGCCGACCGGCGTGCCTGGCACCTCGGGCTCGCCGCCACCGGGCCGGACGCCCCCGCCTCGTCGGCGCTCGCCCAGGCGGGCGAGCGCGCCCGGGAGCGGAGCGCCTACGCGGTCGCCTCGCAGGCGTTCGCCCGGGCGGCCCGGCTGGCGGCCGACGCGCGGCCGCGAGCGCGGCTCGCCTTCGCGGCTGCCGACTCGGCCTGGCTCGCCGGCCTGGGCGAGCGGGCGCTCTCGCTCCTCGACGAGGCAGCCGCCGGCGCC
>Ga0209581_1005040_pt1 | contig 10291 bp, 11 predicted proteins | sample Coa_R2_FD_187160 | JGI IMG/M metagenome (GOLD analysis project Ga0209581, IMG submission 187160) | Surface soil microbial communities from Centralia Pennsylvania, which are recovering from an underground coalmine fire - Coalmine... | ecosystem: Environmental > Terrestrial > Soil > Unclassified ...
CCGACAACCGTAGCTTTGTCCCCGGAAACATCCGCCGAGGTCGCGTACTTCACCACTTCGGCGTTCTTCGCCCCAATCGTCCGCATCGCGGTGAGCATCGCCACAGCAGGGCCCAGTCCGCACATCGAAATCTCGTTCTGCCTGCAAACGTCGAACAATCCTCGGGCGTCCATCGCGAGCAGCCTGTCAATCGCTTGGTGATCCTTCTTCCGCGTCGTGTCGTCGTCTTCGTAATGATTCAGGTCAGACGTCGTCAGCAGCAGGACGCGCCCTTCACGTGCCTTCAGCACTCGGCCCAATCCTTCTCCGATTTTCACGAGCGAGTCCCAGTGGACCGTTCCGAGCGCGATCGGCACGAAGGTGAATCCAGGGCCCAGCACTTGCAGGAATGGCAGCTGCACCTCGAGCGAATGCTCTCCGCTGTGCGCCACGCTGTCTTCGCGCAAAAGCGGGCAGGCCGCTCGAATCTCGGCGGCTAATGTGGCGTCGATCGCCGCGTCTCCCAGCGGCGTGCGCCACGCACCTTCAGACAGGATCGCCGCGGCCTCCCCTCGGGGATAGTGCCGCACGCCCAGCAGGATGATCTCCTTCGGCAGCGCGATGCTTCCGTACACGGCTCCGGCTACGTGCCCGGAATACATGTACCCCGCGTGCGGCACAAGGCACGCGGAAACGTTCCTGGGAGACTTTTCCTGGAAGCTTGCCGCGAAATTGCGGACTTGCGACGCGAGCTCGGACGGATGGGAAGGATAGAAGCGGCCGGATACCGCAGGCTGGCGAAGCATTTTGCGCCCCGGGAATCAGAGGGACTTCGAGGGCTTCCCCTTGATCTTCATCGCTTTCCGCGTCGCCGGATCGTAATAAACGGTGACCTTGTCGCCGTACTGATATCCGCCCTTGTCGATGATCTTCTGCATCTTGGCGGAAACTTCTTCGGAAAGCGGAAACGTCTCAATCGCCAAGTCGTTGCCTTTGGCGCGCACGGTGATTTCCGCGATGTTTGCATGCATGACCGTGCCTTCGAATTTTCCGTAAGGACTCGGTTTTTTCGGCTTCAGCACGCGCACGGCGATCGGCACGGCCGTATCCACCACCGGTGCGGCGGCCTGCCCCATCGCCAGCGCGCAGCTCACTCCGCCCGCGGCCAATAACACCGCCAGCCGAAGCGCCGCGCCTTGTGCGCCGAATCTCATTCGAGGTCGTCCGTCGCGATGCGCAGAGATTTGAGGAAGCGCACGTCCTGCGGGGTCATGTTCAAGCGTGCCGGGGGCTTTTTCTCCTGGTCCTGTTCCTGGAACGACTCCTGGTCCACTTGGATTCGCAACGATTCCAGGAACCGCCGGTCGAGCGTCGTCAGCCGCGTGTCTTCGCTGCTGCTCGCGTCGCGCTTGGCCAGCCCGATGGTCGCGTCCAGTTTCAGCACGATGTCGTAGCCGTGCGCGCGCACGCCGGCAATCGCGCCGGTGATGCGGTCCGATTCGGACACCGTGTCGTTGATCGCGTGCCCCAGTTCACGAAGCAAGTTTTTTAGGTGGTCGTCGAGTTGCAAGGTTGGCTCCCCCTACCTCTGCCGCAATTGTAGGACTCACCCTATTTAGAGACAAGCCGCTCTCCCTACGTTGTCTCCAACTGGTTCACAGGTCTTTCGTACAGCCCGCCGGTCGCGCGGCCGTCCGCAACTCCGCGCAAGTTGCGCTAAGATGGCTCCATGTCCTTGCCCGCAAGCAACGCTTTGCCGCCGGCAACCGGGCCGCGCGGCTTTCGCCGTTTCTGGCGCGCTCTCCGGCAACTTTTTCACGAACTCGTCGGCGCCATCTTCGCGGTTCTCGCGCTGATCTGGCTGCAAAACGCCCTGCGGGCCTGGACCCGCGATATTCCCCGCTGGGCGGTCTTCTTCTCCCTCGGCTTCGCGGTCCTCATGGTCGTGTTTTCCTGGACCTCCTTTCGTCGCGCGCGCCAGTTCCGGTGAATTTCGAGGGCAGAGAGCGAATGGCCGACTACAACTCCAAATCCGCGCCCCCCGACGAGCGCCCTCGCGACTTCAAGACTCTGTCCGGTCTTCCGCTCGATCGGCTCTACACCCGCGAGAGTCTCCACGACTGGGACCCGGAAGTTGATCTCGGCTACCCGGGCGAGCCTCCGTTCACTCGGGGCATTTACCCCACCATGTATCGTGGCCGGCTTTGGACCATGCGCCAATACGCTGGTTTCGGAACCGCCGCCGAATCCAACCGGCGCTATCGCTACCTCTTGAGCAAGGGCCAGGCGGGACTCTCCGTCGCTTTCGACCTGCCCACCCAAATCGGCATGGACTCGGATCACCCCCTCGCCGCCGGAGAAGTCGGCAAGGTCGGCGTCGCCATCGATTCGCTCGAGGACATGGAAACCCTGTTTGACGGCATCTCGCTCGAACGCGTCTCCACGTCCATGACCATCAACGCCACCGCCGCCATTCTTCTCTGCCTCTACGTCGCGGTGGCAAGAAAGCAGCAAGCCGATCTCACGCGGCTCTCCGGCACCATTCAGAACGACATTCTGAAGGAGTACATCGCGCGCGGCACGTACATCTATCCGGTTCGCCCCGCGATGCGCATCGTCACGGACATCTTCGCGTGGTGCAAGGATCAACTGCCCAAGTGGAACACGATTTCGATCTCCGGCTATCACATTCGCGAAGCCGGCTCGACCGCCGTCCAGGAAGTCGCTTTCACGCTCGCCAACGGCATCACCTACGTTCAGTCCGCCCTCGACGCCGGGCTCGCCGTGGACGAGTTCGCGCAGCAGCTTTCCTTCTTTTTCAACGCACACAACGATCTGCTCGAGGAGATCGCCAAGTATCGCGCCGCGCGCCGTCTGTGGACTTCGCTCATGCGCGACCGCTTTGGCGCCCGCGACCCGCGCTCGCTGATGCTGCGTTTCCACGCACAGACCGCCGGCTCCTCGCTCACCGCGCAGCAGCCGGAAAACAACATCGTTCGCGTGGCCATCCAGGCGCTCGCCGCGGTTCTCGGCGGATGCCAGTCTCTGCACACCAATTCGCTGGACGAAGCGCTGGCTCTGCCCACAGAGGATTCCGCTTTGATCGCCCTACGCACGCAGCAGATCATCGCCCATGAAACCGGCGTGCCCAACACCATCGACCCGGTCGCAGGCTCCTACGCCATCGAGCACCTGACCAACACCATCGAATCCGGAGCGCGCGACTATCTCGCGAAAATTGAAGCCCTCGGCGGCATGCTCCGCGCCATCGAATCGGGATACATCCAGTCGGAAATTCAGAAGGCCGCTTACGAGTACCAGCGCAAGGTCGAATCCGGCGAACAGATCGTCGTCGGCGTGAACCGTTTTCTTGCGGAAGAGCAGCGCGCGATCCCCACGCTTCGCATCGATGCCGAAATCGAGCGCGCCCAGGTCGCGCGGCTTCAAGCTCTGCGCGCCAGGCGCGATCCGGCGAAAGTACGCGATTCCCTCGCGGCGCTCGAAAGAGCGGCCGCCTCAAATCAGAATTTGCTGCCGTTGATTCTCTCGGCAGTGGAAGCCTACGCCACGGTCGGAGAAATCTCCGATGCCCTCCGCCGCGTCTTCGGCGAATACCAGGAATCCGTCGTCATCTGATTCTGCCCGCAGGAGTGTGCTCTGATGTTGACTATCCTCTTCCTGATCATCACGACGGGAGGCATCGCCGCTTACGCGCGCGCTCGCGGTGGCAATCCATATCTCTGGGGAGCACTTTCGGTCGTGGGCGTAACGCACTCTCCGGAGGCATCGTAATTCTCGACTGCCCCGAGGAACAGGCTGTCGCCGGAATGCGTCTGTAGTATCCTTCCCCCACGGTGGCGCCATGAAACTGGTCCTCGCTTCCGCCTCTCCTCGCCGGGCCGAAATCCTCCGCAATGCGGGCCTTCCCTTTATTGTCATCTCTTCCGCCGTCGATGAAACTCCGGCCCCGGGCGAATCGCCGATCGATCTTGTCCACCGCCTGTCCGCCGCCAAGGCGGAGCTGGTCGCCGCCCGCGCCGTCGGCCCCGCCATCGTCATTGCCGCGGATACGATTGTCGTCCTCGAAGGTGCCATCCTCGCCAAGCCGCGTACGACTCAGGACGCGCGCCAAATGCTCGAAAAGCTCTCCGGCCGCACCCATGCCGTCGTCACCGGAGTCACTCTCATTCGTTTGCCCGACGCCGAGCGCCGCCAGTTCGTGGAAATCACCCACGTCCAATTTTCCGTCCTGTCCGAGCAGGACATCGTTCGCTATCTGGCTTCGGGCGAACCCTTCGACAAGGCCGGGGCCTACGCCATCCAGGGCATGGCGGGACGTTTCATTCCCCGCATCGAGGGCTGCTACTTCAACGTAGTAGGCCTTCCACTCTCTCGGCTGTGCCGCGAACTCGCGGAGCTTGGCTGGTCCGAAGAACAGCATCGTCCCGCCGTGGTTTAACTCGCCCTCCTCAAATCACATTGAGCGAGGTTTGTAAAAAACGTAAGGCCCAAACAAAAAGGCGGCCTGTCCGGCCGCCTTCCCTGAAACTCTTTGTTATGGTGATTGCGGAAAGAACGCTACTTCTTTTCCTCGGAGGGCTTCTCCGCGGGCGCGGCGGGCTGCGCAGGCGGCTGCGGTTGCGCCGCTTGCGAATGAGAGGTTCCCGACATCCCTTCCCGGAAGCCCCGCACGCCTTCACCCAGTCCGCGCATCAACTCGGGGATCTTCCGGCCCCCGAAGAGAATCAGCACGACGACCAGGATGATCAGCCAGTGCAACGGAAATTCCATAACTCCTCCTGCCCTGCAAAACCCAATCTACCATGCGGTGATTCTCTTGTCAGATGTCGCGGCGTGGATTTTGCCTTAAATCAAAGTATAACACGCTCGTCCCCCGCCCGCCGCGTGACCCGCTCCCGGTCCAGGTATTCGAGCAGGGGAATCGCATATTTCCGGGTAACACCGGTAAGCTCCTTGAACACCGGCACGGAGATGCGCTCTCCCTTCCCCTCCTTGTATTCCGCCAGCCGCGCTTTCATCTCTTCGAGCGCGCGGCGGTGAAAGATGAGCTCGGGCGTCACGCGCACCAGGCTCTTCTCCCGCAAAAGCATCTGCAGCAACTTCTCCGCACGCTTTGCGTCCACTGGAAGCTGACCAAGCACCTCTTTGACCGGAGGCACCGCCAGTCCCGCCTTCTCGAACGCCGCCTCGATCTGGTCCTTCGAACGCGCCTCTTCCGGCAGCAGCGAAATTACCGCTCCTGCCCGCCGAACCAGTTCCCCCGCCAGTTCCAGCTTCTTTTCCGCCGCCAGCTCCTCGAGAGCAGCGCGAAATGTGTGCGCATGGACCCGTTTTCCGAGCCCGCCCCGCAACTCCTCGCGCGAAATCCCGGGCGAAAGCGGATTGTTCTTGTGAAATTTCTCGACGATTTCCCAGATCTTCCGCCGCGCCTCGTCGAAGCGCTTCCGGTCCACGAGGAACAACGGCTCCACGGAAACCTGCTTCACGCGTCCCGCCGATTCCAGTTTCTTTGCCGCTTCCCTGGTTGCCGAATCGCGCCAGCCCGTGCGCGCCGCAATCTCCGCGAAGGGAAGTCCCAGTGGCGCGCGCTCCGTCATCGCCGCGACGATCTCTTCCGGTTTCCTGCTTTCAAGCGTCCGGAGAAACCCCGTCCGGCCCGCGTCCCGCGCCATGGGCCGCCGCGCCAGCGGATCAAGAACCTCTCCGCCGCCAATCGTCGTCACCGGCGAAAATTCCCGTAGGATGAAGCGGTCGCCCGGGAGCAGCAGCAGCGGCTCCTGCAACCGGAGATGCGCAAGCGCGCGGGCTCCGGGCGGCAGTTCGCTTTGCTCGTAGAAGAACACTTCCGCAAGGGTCTCCGCAGCACCCGCGTGAAAGTGGACCTTGGTTCGCTGCTTCATTCTCCGCGCCGTCTTGAGGAGCTGGAGCTGCGCATCGATCCGGCGCGTCGCGCGAAACCGGCCTGGCGCCGCCAGCTCCATCCCCCGCTGGACCGCCGTGTGCTCGATCCCCGCCAGATTCACGGCCGTGCGCTGTCCCGCAAAGGCGCGCTCCACCGCCTTTCCTCCTGACTGCACGCCACGTACCCGCAGCCGCTTTCCCGCAGGATAAAGCTCCACTTCATCCTCCGGAGCAACGCTGCCGGACACCAGCGTGCCGGTCACCACCGTTCCGAATCCTTTAATCGAAAACGAGCGGTCGATGGGCAGCCGGAAATATCCCGTGGCGTCCTTTCCCGGCGCATCTTTTGCCAGCCGCAGCAATTGAACCTTCAGCTCTGCAAGCCCTTCTCCGGTCTTCGCGCTGACGGGAATCACCGCGGCTTTTTCTAGGAACGTCCCGCGCACAAACTCCTCGGCCTCAAGCCGCACGAGCTCGACGGTGTCCTTGTCCACTAAGTCCGTCTTGGTCAACGCCACGACGCCGCGGGAAACTCCCAGCAGTTGGCAAATGTCAAAGTGCTCCCGGGTTTGCGGCTTGATGGATTCATCCGCGGCAATCACCAGCAGCACCACGTCGATTCCCGCCGCGCCCGCCAGCATGTTGCTCACAAACCGCTCGTGCCCGGGCACGTCCACGAATCCGAATCGCACGCCCGCTTCTTCCAGAAACGCGAAGCCCAGGTCGATCGTGATTCCCCGGCGCTTTTCTTCCTCAAGCCGGTCCGGATGCGTGCCCGTCAGCGCTTCGACCAGCGAGGATTTCCCGTGGTCGATGTGCCCCGCCGTTCCGACAATGATGCTCTTGGCTGCGGTCATTTTTTCTGCGCTGAAAATTCCGAGATGTGCGCGTTTCGATGCTACCGGACCGCAAAAGGGAGGGTCAAACTCCGGAAGGGAGAAATGAGGAACTACCGCGCGAAAGCAATTTCGTCCACGATCGCTTGCGCCGCCGCGCGAGGATCCGTGGCCGTCAGAATCGGCCTGCCGATTACGATGTAGTCGGCGCCCGCCCGAATCGCCTCCGTCGGAGTCGCGGTTCGCGCCTGATCGTCCTTCTTGCCGCGAGCCGCAGGCGCGGTCTTCGGTCTCACTCCGGGCGTAACGATCAGGAACTCGCGGCCACACGCCTTCCGGATCGCCTTGGCTTCCTGCACCGAGGCAACCACCCCGTCCACTCCGGCTTTCTTCGCCAGACGCGCGAGTTTCACCGCTCTTCCTACCGGCGTGCCGCCGATTCCCGCCTCGCGCATCGCTTTGGAATCCATGCTCGTCAAAATCGTCACCGCCAGCAGCCGCGTTCTATCGCTTCCCAGCGGAACGCCGGCGCTCACTGCCTGCGCCGCCGCCTCCAGCATGACCTTGCCGCCCAGCGCGTGCACGTTCACCAGTTGGACTCCGGGCATCGCCGCAGAGGCCAGCACCGCGCCCGCAACCGTGTTCGGAATATCGTGGAATTTCAGGTCAAGAAAGATGCCGGGACCGAGAGCCGCGATTTCTTTCACCGCCGCAGGCCCGGCCGTGGTGAAGAGCTGGCTGCCAATCTTGAAGAGCCCGACCAGATCGGCCAGCTTGCCCGCAAACTTGACCGCGGAGGAAAGAGAGTCGAAGTCCAGGGCGACAATCAAACTGCTTCGGGGATGGGCGTCGAAGGTCACTGGTTTTGTGGCCCCGACTCTCCGCCGGGGTCAGTGCTTTTCCGGTACGACCAGCAATTCCAGCCGGACTTGGCTTACCCCGGAGTGGATCAATCCAATCTTCCGGGCCACCCGATAGGATACATCAATTTCGCGCCCCTCTTGGTAGGGACCCCGGTCATTGATACGCACCACCTCAAACTTGCCGTTCCGGGGGTTGACGACCCGCAGGATCGACCCAAACGGCAGGTTCGGGTGCGCCGCCGTAAGGGCTTCGCTGTCGAAGTACTCCCCGTCGGCGGTCTTCTTTCCATCGAAACCCGGGCCATACCAGCTTGCGTTGCCAACCCAGGTTTTGATTGGCTTGACGGGCTCGTTCAGGTGAGCAACCAAGGGTGCCTCCATCGCCGGAGCGATGAGGAACATCAGGGGTACCCACCGGAGTGCGGCCCAGATCATGAAGAGTGGTCGTCTCATAGTGTGTTTTTTTTGCTACTGAAATCCAAAAAAGTGTAGCAGAAAAACCTCATTATGTCAACCGTTTTCTGCTCGAAAAATACCCCGTATCTCATTCACAGTAAACATCTTAATATCAAAAAGCGCTTCTCGAACCTCCTCCGGAAGTCTCTCACTGACCTTTGGGTCAGTAAAACTGGCCGTCCCTACCTGTACGGCAGTCGCACCCACAACCAGATAATCGAGCACGTCAGCCGCCGTCTCGATGCCCCCGAGACCGAGAATAGAGATCTTCACCGCTCGCCGGGCCTCCCAAACTTGCCGCAGGGTGATCGGCTTGATGGCCGGACCGGACAAGCCACCCGTCGGATTGCCCAAGCGCGACCGGCCGGTGGTGTAATCGACGGCCATGGCGGGATAAGTGTTCGCGATCGTCAGCGCGTCCGCTCCCGCCTCCTCCGCTGCCCGTGCAATAACCCCAATATCTGCAACGAGCGGCGATAACTTGACCCAAAGAGGCCTTTTGGCGGCGGCCTTCCGGGCCGCCTCGGTCACCTCCTTTACTTGGACGGGGTCATTTCCGAACTGGAGCCCCCCCTTTTTCACGTTGGGGCAGGAGACGTTCAGCTCATAGGCGGCCAAGCCTTCCGCGTCCTCCAGAACCCGGATCACCTCCAAATAGTCCTCGATGCAATAGCCGAAGACGTTGGCGACGACCGCCGTGTCGAATTTGCGCAGTACCGGGAGTTTTTCGCGGACAAAGGCTTGTACTCCCACGTTTTGCAGGCCGATCGCATTGAGCATGCCGGAGGGCGTGTCGCACAGCCGGGGAGGCGGGGCGCCGACGATGGGTTCCCGGGAAAGGCCCTTGGTGACGAATCCCCCGAGACGGTTCAGGTTGACGAGGTGGGCGAACTCAGTTCCATAGCCGAAAGTTCCACTGGCCGCGAGAATAGGATTCCGCAGGCGCAGGGCGCCGAGGCTTACGCTGAGATCGACGTCGGCCGGACTTCGGCCACGCGAGGAAGCGTTTGCGGCACTCACTTCCCGGCAAGAATAGCACGCAGCGCGAAGAAATTCGCGGGGAATTGTGATCGGCTCAGGTTGATGTTCGTTGGAAGCGAGAAAGAGAAAGAAGCCTCTGCTGCTATGCGAAACTGCTTTTACAAGTGGCGATGGTTCCGTAGCTCCAAACTCCCGCTTGCCGTAGAGTCTTCCGTTGGACTTGCTCGTGCCGACGGGAGATGCCTGCGACGCGGCGGCGCCGGAGCTGGCGGGCGTGTATCGCCAAAAGCGGCTGCGCGTATTGCGGGACAAGCCGGGCGATTGCTGCAACCCGCGCAGAGCGCGCAGGCGAACAACGCAAATCCCGTCAGGCCTTGTTGAATGGGTTTTGCCGCACCCCGACGAAACTGCGGCGCATGGGAAGGTTACCCTAACGCAGGTATGTGCTCCTGTTCCGGCCCCGTCAAGCCGCGCGCCTGTTCGTCACTTGGACAATCGTCGCGATGCTTTGGCCAGTGCTTCGGGGCCTAGCGCCGGGTTCTGCTGTGCCTATGGAGTCTCAGCTTTCAAGCCGCGAGCTGGCGCGGAGGCCGTCAGCGCGTCCGCGAGCACATGCCCATCCCGCGTGGCGAGCGTGATGCCGCACAGCGCCGCCAGCGTCGGAGCAATATCCGCGGGCGTCGCATGGTTGAAATACTGGCCCGGCCGGATGCCCCAGCCCATCAGCAACACCGGCACGTGCTGGTCGTAATTCCACGGAGTCCCGTGCCCCGTGCCGTAGTTCCGCTCTTTGCCGCGCGGCGTCCAGTCCAACAGCCAATAGGGCTTCGGAACAATCAGCAGGTCGCCGCTCCTGCCGGGAAAGTAGCTCAGCGCTTCGGCGTTTCGCGTGGGACTGTTCGTCGCCGGGCGGCCGGACAGCTCTTCCGCCCGATACACTTCCCGCACGCCGGGCACCGCGCGCACCGCCGCCAGAACTTCCTCCATGGCCGAAGGATCCGCCTTGAGCCGCGCATAGACGCCGGGCGCGAAGTACACGTCCGCGCTGGAAACGCGCGCGACGGCGGGCTTCGGGTAAGCCATCTGCGCGAGGACCTTCTCAATCGCCTCTTGAATCTCGTCGAGATGCAGCACTCCCGCATCGGCCCCGGTCTTTTCCATTTGTTCCGGAATCGGCGCGACGCCATGATCGGCGCTCAGCGCGACGACGTAGTTGCCGCGGCCCACTTTCGCGTCGAGGTGCGCGAACAACTC
>Ga0209581_1005043_pt1 | contig 10289 bp, 6 predicted proteins | sample Coa_R2_FD_187160 | JGI IMG/M metagenome (GOLD analysis project Ga0209581, IMG submission 187160) | Surface soil microbial communities from Centralia Pennsylvania, which are recovering from an underground coalmine fire - Coalmine... | ecosystem: Environmental > Terrestrial > Soil > Unclassified ...
ATCTACGCAACCATTACCGCTCAAGGCCTGAACCTGCTGAAAGAACTGGATCCGATTGTGAGTGAATCCACCAGGCAGGTGTTCAGGCACATGGATAAAGAAAAATTACAAACGCTGATTTCGCTGCTGGAAGAAGCGCGTCAGGCAATTTCCGAATGACCTTGTTACAGCCTACAGCTTTGCAGTCTCTCCCAGGGCCGCCTCGATGCTGGCTCTCGCGTCCGCTTCGCTTCCCTTGGAGTGAATCTGATGGTGCAGGCAGTACAGCGCAAGCTCCAAACGGTCTGAGACGCCCAGCTTGTCATAAATCTTACGCAGATAGTTTTTGATTACCTGCTCGCTCGTCCCCAGCTCATAGGCAATTTCCTTGTTGCGCTTGCCTTGCGTAATGCAGTTGATAATCGACAGCTCTTTGGGAGACAAACGTGGCTGGTTCTTCGGGCTCTGCATCGCCGATGCCTGCGTGCGATATGCTTCAATCACCCAGGTAATCGACTGGTTATCGATCCAGGTCTCCCCCGCAGCAATCTTGCGCACGCATTTCACCAGCAGATCGGGTGAAATTGACCGCGGAATCACACCCCGCACACCCCGCCGGTAAAGCTCGACGATATGAGCCTCATCCGTAGAGGTAGCCTGGACAATAATCTTCAGTTCCGGCGACTGGTGGAGAATGTCAGCGATCGCGCTTCCTTTGCCAGCGAGCAGATTCCCTTCCAGCACAAGCACGTCCGCCGGATGCTGCGACAGCGACGCCATCAGTGTAGCCAGACTATCCACCTGGGCAACAATCTCGATGTCTGCTTCGACGGCAAATACTTTCCGCATGCCGACGCGGTAAATGGCCTGGGAGTCGGCCATAACAACGCGAATTGGTTTAGATTTGGCAGATTCGCCTGTGCCATTTGCACTCTGCGCAGGGCTTTCGACAGTTTTATGCCTTATTTCGGACATTGTTTTTCCTGTTTATTGGAAGCGATACTCATCTATTACCGCTGCCGCAAAACAGTTCGAGCGTTCCTCATACGAGCGAACCACTCTTCCAAGACAGTGCACAGCAGCAGTGTTGTCACCGAACAGCTCGCCTGCTGAAATGTCCAGCAGGAACTCAACCGGCGCGTTAACCGGCAAACTTTCTTTCAACCGAAAGAGGACCCCGTTTGCCGAAATATTTTCTGTTATCCCGGAAAACTCACGATTTCCTGACAAAACCAGCACTGGAACGTGAAGCGGGAACCGCACGGAAGAACGCGTTCCATCAGGATCAATTTCATAACGAGAGGAATATTGCGTCATATTCCCTCCATATCGGACGCGCCAAACACATCCTTACCCTGCTTGAACGTAATGCCTTCTTCCGAATTACTAAAGTTTACACCGACTATGTAACTAAAGGGCAATGTTGTTTTGTAATTCCTTGATTTCATGAAGTTGAGAGTAGGAAATTCTTACACGGTAGTAATTTAAAGCATTTTTTCATTTGGTGTAGAGTGCCGTCATTCTGACGACCGGAGGAGGCAGAATCCCAAGCCAAGCTGGCTGAGGATTTTTCTCCTGCGGCGCAGAATGACGACTATGTAACTGCTCTACACTTATAGGAAAGTGCTCTAGAACCCAAAAAAATCAAGGATTTGCTTCATTCGGATAGAATGCCGCCGAACCGCCCACCCACTCTTTATCCCGGTTATGGTCTACTCCCATCATCTTTCCCCGGCCCAGGCGGACAAGGGAAAGCACCGGCTCCAGATTCCCGCCATCGGGCCATAAATAAAGAATCCTGATTTCAGGCTGGGTCAGCCCGTGTGGCGTTTCTACCACAGATTCAAACTGCACTCGCTGTTGCAGAAGGTACTCATGCCGCTGGCCTTTGGGAATCGATGCCAGCCTCTCATCCGACGGCGCAAACTCGATGCCCTTCCCGGCAAACGAGAACAGCGGCTTGAGAATCCACTCCTCCCGGTTTTCAGGCAGCCGTTCGCGCCATCTGCCTGCCATCCAGTCATCCAGAAAGACCGCCGGAGGCACTGCCGGATGGTCCAGATGCGGAATCGAAAACTTGCTGATATGGAAGTACCAGTTCGGATGCCCCGCCCACTCCACATCAAACGACTCGCGATAATCGAACGGGAGCTCAATCTGTTTGCGCAGCAGCTCATCCACAATGGCGCGGTTATAAATACGGCGAATCGGAACCAGCTTCTTCCCTTTGCGATAACAAAGCCGCGTCGGCTTTCCCGGACGCACATCCGGAACCAGCTCGGCAATATCGACAATCTCAATCCCCAGCCGCTCCGCCGTCACCAAAAAATCCGGCAGAGTCTTCTGCTTTTGCGGCTCCACTTCCGTCAACACCACATTTTCCGGATGGTGTCCGCGCAGAATCACCCGCTCCATTAGCTTCCAGAAGCTTGTTTCCGTGTGCCCGCCAAGCAGGTATCCAAGATCGCCATCCAGCTGAAATGCCGAACGGTAAATCTCGCTCAAAACAAACTGATATCCAAAAACCGACGGAAACGCCTGTAACTCAACCAGCTTCGGAACCAGCTTCCCGTCTGCATCCCGCGTCAGCCCAAAATCAGCCGTCATAAAATGAGGATGCGCTGTCTCATCCGCCGCGCAGTACTGTGGAGGAATCATCGTCCGCGACGCCTTGAGGTAGTTCTTGTCAGCGACAAGCCGATGCGTCAGCTCGGCCCCAATGGCCGCCATTTCATCGAGTAGTGTTTTGGGGAAGAAGCAGGGCGTCTCGGCTACGCGAAAATCCACATGCGTCCGCACGCACGCGTCGAGACTGTGCAGCATATTGCGGTATGCTTCCGGGCGAAAGCGCTGATTAAAATCCCTGCGTAACGCCTCGATCACAGGATCAACCCCGCCCCCAGATTACCGCAAATCCGGCAGCTCTGGCGCAGGCAGATAATTCACTCGATCAGAAAAGTATTCCGCGCAACCCCATATGCAACTGATCTAGGATTTGCTGCGCAATCCGAGCCAGTCGCGCTGATAAACGAAGCTGACGGCCAGCAGCAGTATGCCTAATCCGAGAAAACTGAGAATGCGATAGCCCTGGCTCAGCTGGCGCGTGTCCACAAGAAAGACTTTGGCAATGCTGAGTGTGAGCAGCGCCAGCGCCTGCCAGCGAAGAAACGCTGACTTCTTCCAGAAGCCTATGCCCAGCAGCGCTGCTCCAAAGAGCATGGCCCAGGCGGAATAAGAAAATTGCTCGTAGATATCAAGGTCACCTCTCTGTGTAGAAGGCTGTGTCGCCCAATAGGAATGAATCTCCAGGCAGACAGCAACCATCGCGAGAATTGAGACAGCGATTCCTGATCCTGCTGCGATGGCGCGCCATTCGCGGGGAGCGTGCGTGGCAAGCCATGTGGCGAAGGCAAAGACCGCAATGGCAATGAGATACGTGGCAAAACGGCCGTTCCACAAGACGAGATGTCCGTTGCCGAAATGAATAACATTGACTCCAACAAACGCCAGCGCCAGCACCGCGGTTGCCAGCAGCCTTAGTTCACGCTGGGACTGCTGTTTCGCCATCCACAACAGCAGCGCGCCTTCCAGCAACCAGCCTATGGCGATGTAGTGCCCGTGCAGTTCGAGTGGAATGGCAGCGGTGAAGAAGACCACGCTGATGGCCAGATATACCGCCGGCAGCGTGAGTGGCCCCGCGCCAGTTTGCCTGCGGGAAACGCGCAGCATGATGAAGTAAAAAGCTGCGAGCGGCAGGGCGATCCATGGGCGGGCATATGTTCTGCCGGGTTCACTAAGCAGCGCGTAGAACTCAAAAAAGGCCAGGGCGGCATTCAGAAGCGGCAGGGCTACGAGAACGATGTTGTCCTGCGCTGAAAGATTTCTTACCTGAGTTGCCATGCGCAGGTTGCGCAATAGCTGTGGAGCAATGGCGAAGAGCAGAAAGAACGCGATTACAAAAAATACTGCCAGAGCAAATTGCCGGTCTGAGTAATAGCTTACATACCAGGCGATGGCATAAAAGCTGGTTCCGAAGAACGCAGCGAGCAGCAGGCGCGACCAGGGCCGCAAGGCAATCAGTGTGACTGAGGCAATATCAAGCAAGAGAAGATAACTGAAGAGCTCCAATGCGTGGTTCTGCCCATTTGCGAGCAGGAGCGGCGTAATGAATCCCCCAATGGCCGCATAGAATGCCAGTACTTCGGAGTTCTGCCTCCAGCACAGAACGGCGTTCGATACGGTGACCAGTATCATGGCCAGCAGCGCAATTCCGCCGGGCACAAGATGAAAGACGGCATAAGCAGCCCAGAGCGAGAGATACAGGATGCCGGTGCCCAGCGCCTTCAACGAGTAAGAAAAAGCTCCGTAACCCTGACGCCGGAAACGCTCAGACCAGGCGATAATGCCCGCGCCTGCGATCAGACCGATAAACACGCGGCTGACCGGCCCGATCCACTGGTTGTCGATGGCAAACTTCAGGAACCACGCCATGCCGATCAGCAGGGCGATGATGCCGATGCGATTGAAAACCTGCGAGCCGATTCTGGCTTCAAGTCCTTTGTCGCGGAGCTTGTCTTTGGCTGTGAGGCGAGGCGGAACAGGAGCAGTTTGCGGAATTGTGGAAATCTGCGGCTGTGGCTGACGCCCGGCTTCAATTGTCTGCTCCAGCCGCCAGACTCTGGCAGTGAGATCGGCTACCTGCTTCTGCAGATCTTCTATGTCGCTCACCTGTTCAATGTACAGGGAGCGCAGGAAAAAAGGGAGCCGTTGACGGCCGCTTTGGTAATGCGTCTGCTAAAACATTTCCAAATCGATGTAGACCAGGCACATAGTCGTCATTCTGAGCTGCATCCGAAGTCCCCGACACGCGATTTTTACGTGTTGGCGCGGGCAGGCGAAGAATCTCCAGCCAGCCTGGCTTGAGATTCTTCCTCCCTTCGGTGGTCAGAATGGCGGTTTACACATAAACGAAAAATGCTTTAGTAGCTCAGCTTCAGACCGAACTGAATGATACGCGGCTGGAAGGTGCTGGTAATTACGCCATTGCTGCTGGGCGTGCCGCCGGTGATCGCGCCGACCGGGACTGTTGCTCCCGGAGCGAGTGTGGCTGTAGTGGTTCCGAGTGTTCCGCCCAGGCCGCTGCTGGGCAGGTAGTAATTGGTGTGGTTGAAGAGGTTGTAGAACTCTGAGCGAAACTCCAGCTTCATGCTTTCGATGGGCAGGTTAAATTTCTTGTTTAATGCCAGATCGGTTTGGTAGAAGGCCGGAGTTCTCCCCGGATTACGGGAAGAGTTGCCGAAGGGGCTGATCAGATTTCCGGCTGCATCCCGCGTGGGCGGGAGGACAAAGGCCGCATAGTTGACGTATTGGATGTAGCCGGTGTTCGGCAACTTGGTTTTCTTGATGAGAGGCTGCCCCGGCACACGGTCCGGGCGATAGAGATTTGCGCCGCGGTAGCTGGCCGTAATCTGCTGAGAAACCTGATTGGCTGAACTGGGTGAATAGGTGATGTTAAACGGAGTCCCAGCCTGCATGGTGTTGATGCCGCTTACCTGCCATCCGCCGAGAACGGCATCGACGAATCCATTCGCACCAGAAAGATAGGTACGACCGCGACCGAAGGGCAAGTCGTAAACCAGACTGGTGACGTTCGCGATGGGCAGGTTGTAGTCAGACTGCGAGTAGTCTGCGCTGATGTTGTTGCCGTCTTGCGGCGAAGGCGTATTTCCTTCGAGGGATGCGCTGGCGTTGTCCAGCGAATGCTGCCAGGTAAAGGAGTTCAGCAACGAAAGACCGCCAACAAAGCGCTGTTCATAGCGCGCCTGCAATGAATCAAAATGCGAATAGAACTGGTTTAGAGCTGCGGTAATATCCGAAGGCCAGTTGCTGAAGGGCCGTGCAAAGCCATTCTTTGGGTTCTTTTGGTTAGCGTTTAGAAAGCCCTCCAGTTTTACGCCATGATTGCCGACATAGGCCACGTCGAAGACGATGTTCTTGGCCAGCTGGCGCTGCACACTCAGAAAGTAGCTTTCGACATAACTGTCCGCTCTGTCTTTGGGAATCCAGGTAATGTTGTCTGTCGCCGCATTGAACGATGTAAGCGAGGCAGGAAATCCGCGGTCGAGGGTAACGAAGCACGTGGTTGCCGGCGCACCCACAGGGCACTGCGTAGCAGGTGACGGCTTGACGGCCTGCGACCCTACTGAAGCGAACTGCGCCTGCGGAGCATTGATGCCGAGAATGTTGCCGGACCCGGCCCGCGTGTAATGGACATAGCTGATGCCGAAACCGCCGTGGATAACGGTTTTGTCGTCCGGTGAGTATGCGAAGCCAATGCGCGGTCCAAAGTCATTCAGATCGGGATTGACCAGCGTGCTGCCGTAGACTCCGCCGCCGTGATAGGGAGTGATACCGTTTCCGGCCACCGCACCAGGGCTGAGTGTGAGCACCGTCTGGGAAACTGGGTCGAAATTCGAAATATAGTTGTGCTGCTCCGAGTAGGGCGCGCCATATTCCCAGCGCAGGCCATAGTTGAGAGTAAACTTCGGAGTCACCTTCCAGTCGTCCTGAGCGTAAACATTGTCCATGGAAGTGCGCAGATGCGCGACAAAGTAGTTTGCCAGCGCATAGGAAGCCGGCATGCCAAAGAGGAAATCTGCCCAGTAGTTGTCGGCGACGGGAGAGCCTGAGCCAACGTTGGTGTAATCGCTGTTGAAGCCAAAGGAGCCGTAAAGCGGATTGTTGTCGTTGACAGCCATCCAGATATGCTCGTATTCGTAGCCGAACTTCATCGAGTGCCGGCCTTTTACCCACGTGAAATTGACTTTGGGATCGAGCAAAGCAGGGTCCTGCCACTGCGGATTGGTGCTCTGGCGACCAAAGCCGCTGAAATTCGTAATTCCGATGGACGGCAAACCACCGGCTACAACTGGATTTGAGGGCAGTCCCGGAATGGTGATGGAGTTGTTGCCGATGGAAAGCGTAAACTTGCCGGCCTTTGTCCGCGATAGGCCGAGGCGAGCTTCCAGAACTTTGTTTGCGCCAAAGAGATGAGTATATCCGAGCGCTACCTGCTGATCGAGCACGCGAATCGTTCCATTTGTCTGGCCATCGAGCGGCAACGGCATGGCAGGATAGTTGACGCCCGTTTCTTTTCGATCGCTCACACGCAGGAACCACGAACTGACCGCATTCTGCTGCCAATCGAACCGCAGGTCGCCTTTATCGGAATTGTCAGTGAACGGAACCAGCAGAGAGTAGTCATTCGAAGCCAGACCGGTGGTTGGCGACCCGGCAACGGGGAGCGGAATCTGCCGGAAGGAATTTACGACCTGAAGTGAAATGGGGTTGAAATCGCCATCCGGAATGCGCTGACCGGCGGCATAGGTTTTTCCTGTAATCGGATTTTTAACCGGAACGACCAGAATACCGTTCAATTCATTCTGCGTCGGCAACGTGAACGTACCCAGCGGCTTCAGTGTCTGGCGGAAGCCTTCGTAATCGAGAAAGAAAAACAGCTTGTTGCGGAGAATCGGGCCGCCGAAGTTCATGCCGAACTGGTTGCGGTTGAACGTGGGCTTCTGGAATGGGATAGGACCAAGCGCCCCGGTGAGCGTGGGCTTGAAATAGCCCGCTGCATTCAGGTCCGTGTTGCGAATAAATTCGTAAAGCAGGAAATGATAGTCATTCGTGCCGGATTGTGAGGCCACGTTGATGGTCGCGCCGGATGACCGCCCATATTCGGCGTTCTCATTATTGGTAACGATCTGCCATTGCGAAACAGAATCAGGCGGAACGGCAATGATCTGGTTGTCAAAACCCTGGTTGCTTTCCCCATATGCGTTGTTATCGAGGCCATCCAGAAGGAAGTTGTTGAACATGCTGCGCTGGCCATTGATGTTGTAAGCGCCAGCACGTGTGAGGCTGTTGACAGAGCTTGTGGCTACGGAAGTGGGCGCCTGACGCGAGCCGGTGACTAAAGCCAGCAGATCCGAATAGTTACGGGTCACAAGCGGATAGGCCGCACTTTGATACCCGGAGATGGTCTGCCCGCGCTGGCTTGATTCTGTCTCAAGCTGCAGCTGGACATTATTTACTTCCACCGTTTCCGTGGCCTGACCGATCTGTAATGTGAGATCGATGCGCTGGCGGCTGCCAACCGATAATGTGACATTGTCTGCGACCGCTGTATTGAAGCCGGTCATAGTTGCAGAGACACGATAGACGCCGCCGCGAAGCGAAGGGATTTCCCAATTGCCGCTGCCATCAGATGTGGTTTTATTTTCGATACCAGTGGCAGTATTGGTGACGGTCACGGCTGCTCCGGCAACACTGGCGCCGGTAGCGTCGCGAACAGTCCCAACAAGGCTGCCATTTTCGAACTGCGCCCAGGCGAATGGTGCGAAAAGTGACAGAAAAAACGCAATGCAAAGCAGAATAGGTGTTTTATATGTACGCATTTTCTTAAAACTAGCGGCCAAACAATAAGAATTCTTAAAGAAATGATGAATGGCCTGTAAAGAGGGGTTATATGTGTTGGTAATCTCAAAGGTCTATGCCCCTTCGTAACCTCTCATACACATTTCTGACATTTCAAACTCCAGAAAACATTTAGAATGAGGCCAGCATGGCGCCCCCCGCGATAGAGAAATCTTCGGCCATTCGCATTTTGGTTGCAGACCAGCATCCGGTCATCCGCATCGGTGTCGAAAACCTACTGCAAACTGAGGCTGGAATTAAAGTCGTGGGACAAGCTGGCAACAGCGATCAGGCCATTGCCGGAATTCAGGATCTACGCCCCAATATTCTGCTGCTCGCTTTGAATCTGCCCGGGCTTGGGGCGATGCACACCGTCATGAGCGACTCGCCGGAAACCACGACTATTCTGCTCGTCAATGTGATTTCCAGAGACGAAATTCTGAAGGCCATCGAGTTGAATGCCCGTGGTTTGGTGATCAAAGAAGAGCTTATCGGCAGTCTTCTTCCCGCGATTCGCGCAGTTTCTGCGGGCAAATACTGGATTGGCAACCATCGCGCGGCGAACTTTGCGGCTGCGCTTGAAACTCCTGCCCCTCCAAAGATTCCAGCCGAAAGACAGATTTATTTAACTCCGCGCGAGCTTGAAGTACTTCAATCTGTTCTGAAAGGCTCCAGCAATCGCGATATCGCGCAGCAATTTCAGTTAAGCGAGGAAACCGTAAAGCGGCATCTTTCCAATATTTTTGACAAAACCGGCGTTTCTACACGGCTGGAACTGGCGCTTTTTGCTATCGAACATCAATTGGTTGCCTCACACCACTGATTTTTCACCTCATCCAGACCCTTCGGTAATTTCGTCAGAACGGGCTGCATGCAGTCGCAGGCATCCATTTCTGCCAGTTACCTGCTTCTTATTGCATAGCAAGAGCAAGGAGCCGGATAGATGAAACAGAAAGTGTTCGTTTTTCTTGTCATATCCGCATTATGCGGGATGGCGTTCGCCCAGGAGGCAAACCCCACAGCGACGCAACAATGGCCTCAGGACCAGCAGCAGAAACAATATCCGCAACCGGAAATGCGGGATGGAGTGCCGGTATATAAAGTCCAGGTAGTAGGCCGAGACATACCTGCTATCAACTACTTCCATCGCAGTGGTAGCACGAAAATCGGTTTTCAGGGAACCAGCCTGCTCCCGGAATCGAAGGGTTCGGCGGTTGTTGAGAGCCGGCGTGGACGGCTGGTGATTCATGCGAAATTCGAAGGGCTGCGTCCGGCCAACAGCTTCGGCGTGGAATATCTGACCTATGTGCTTTGGGCCATCACTCCGGAAGGAAGACCAGTCAACTTAGGCGAGGTACTGCCGCAGGGATCGAAGAATGAGATTGAAGTCACCACATCTCTGCAGGCCTTTGGATTAATTGTTACGGCAGAGCCATATTATGCCGTCACCATGCCGAGTGACCTAGTCATCCTGCAGAATTTTGTACTGAATGACAAGACACAAGGCATCATCGAGCAGGTCAACGCACATTATTCTCTGCTGCCACGCGGCTCCTACACGCAAACGGCAGGCCAGCATGCGGTGTTGCATCCGATTACGCGCAACGAAGAATGGCCGCTAGAACTTTATGAAGCGATCAATGCAGTGCAAATCGCTGAAGCGTCCGGCGCGGATAAATACGCTCCGGACACTCTGGCCACTGCCAAGCAGAATCTGCAGAACGCGCAGGACATGGTAGAGCACAAAAGCCGGCGGAAAGAACTGGTTACGTACGCACGGGCAGCAGTGCAAACGGCGGAAGATGCGCGCATCATGACAATTCGCAAGAAGC
>Ga0209581_1005044_pt1 | contig 10289 bp, 6 predicted proteins | sample Coa_R2_FD_187160 | JGI IMG/M metagenome (GOLD analysis project Ga0209581, IMG submission 187160) | Surface soil microbial communities from Centralia Pennsylvania, which are recovering from an underground coalmine fire - Coalmine... | ecosystem: Environmental > Terrestrial > Soil > Unclassified ...
CAGCAGCACGTCTTTGACATCGCCGGTCAGCACGCCAGCCTGGATACCGGCGCCGACGGCCACCACCTCGTCCGGGTTAACGCCGCGATGCGGCTCGCGGTCGAAGATGCGGCGCACCATCGTCTGCACCGCCGGCATGCGCGTCTGGCCGCCAACCAGCACGACCTCGTTGATGTCGCCGGGGCGCAGACCCGCGTCGGCCAGCGCCTTCATGACCGGGCCGCGCGTCTTCTCAATCAGGTCTTCCACCAGTTGCTCCAGCCTGGAGCGCGTCAGGGTCATCGTCAGGTGACGGGGGCCGCTGGCGTCCGCCGTGATGAAGGGCAGGTTGATCTCCGTCGACATCGAGCTGGACAGTTCTTTCTTGGCCTTCTCCGCCGCTTCCTTCAGGCGCTGGAGGGCCATGCGATCCTGGCGCAGGTCGATGCCCTGCTCCTTACGAAATTCGTCGGCCATCCAGGTGATGATGCGCTGGTCAAAGTCGTCACCGCCCAGGTGCGTATCGCCATTGGTCGATTTCACCTCGAAGACACCATCGCCCAGTTCGAGGATGGAGATATCGAAGGTGCCGCCGCCGAGGTCATAGACGGCGATTTTCTCGTCCTTCTGCTTATCCAGACCATAGGCCAGCGAAGCCGCCGTCGGCTCGTTAATGATACGCAGGACATCCAGACCGGCGATGCGGCCCGCGTCCCTGGTAGCCTGGCGCTGGGCGTCGTTGAAGTAGGCGGGAACGGTAATCACGGCCTGCGTGACGCGCTCGCCCAGATAGGCCTCGGCATCGGCCTTGATCTTCTGCAAGATCATGGCCGAGATTTCGGGCGGACTGTACTGCTTGCCCTGCACCTCAACCCAGGCGTCACCGTTGCTGGCGCGCACAACTTTGTAGGGAACCATCCGGCGGTCGCGATCAACTTCCGGCTCATCGTATTTGCGGCCCATGAAGCGTTTGATCGAATAGATGGTATTTTCCGGGTTGGTGATGGCCTGACGCTTGGCCACTTCACCGACCAGGCGCTCGCCGTTCTTATTGATCGCCACAATCGAGGGCGTGGTGCGCGCGCCTTCCGCGTTCGGAATGACAACAGCCTCGCTGCCTTCCATGACAGCGACGCACGAGTTGGTTGTTCCCAGATCGATTCCAATAACCTTTGGCACAGTTGCCTCCTGATAATTACAATATTTCGTTCATCAGACGAAGAAGTTAGCTTTCGCTTTTTTCTGCCACCTCACCTGCCTGCGCAGCTTCTCCTGCGCTGCTGGAAGCAGCAGGCTGAGGCGAGCGAGCTATTTTGACCAGCGTGGGCCGCAAAACCTGATTGTTCAGCTTGTAGCCGCGCTGAAGTTCTGCTGTGACCGTATCTTCGGGATAGGCGTCGGTCTCTTCGTAGGCCACTGCCTCGTGTTCGATAGGGTTAAATTTCTTCCCCTTCGCCTCGATGGGCGTGACCCCTGCCTGCATGAGAATAGTGAGCAGTTGATTATGGATCAGGCCCATGCCCTCGACCCAGGTAAAATGCTCAAACTCCTCCGGCAGGGTGTGGAAGGCGCGTTCAAAGCTATCCAGCACGGCCAGTTGTTGATACACCACCTGTTTGAGTGCTTCTGCCATCAACCGGTTCATATCCTGTTGCAGCCGCTTGCGAAAGTTGGACATGTCCGCCTGCGCTCGCAACGCCTGATTCATGTAATCAGTCGCTTTTTGCCGCTCCTCGGCCAGCTCCTTTTCGAGCTGTTCGATACGCGCTTTTAACTGCCGAATCTGCTCAATCGGCTTCTCCTGCTCCTGCTCCTGTACCTCTGCCTGCGTCGCGGACGGAATGTCTCCGGCCTGCTCAGTACGTTCTTCCGCCATACTTCTCAATCCTCAAAACAAGGTTTTATCATGCTATTCGTAGCCATAGACTTCGGACAGCAGTTCATTCATCACCTGGGTCATGTAGCGCACAACGGCAATGGCGCGTCCATATTGCATGCGGGTCGGGCCAATTACGCCCAGCAAGCCGCCAATTTTCCCTTCTTGCCCGTAACGCGCTACCACCAGGCTGACATCTCTCATCTCATCCCAGTCGTTCTCGCCGCCGATGATGACCTGCACGCCATCGGCTTCGCGCAGGTGCGAGGCCAGGGCGGGCAAGAACCGGTTTTGCTCCAGAACTTCCAGCACCTTACGCACGCGCTCGTTGCGCTCCTCTTCGGGTCCCATGCGACTATATTCCGGCTGCTCCAGGATGTTGACCACCCCTTCGCGGTAGAACTCATCGCCCAGCGGGTCGCCGTGCTGCTCCAGAATGCGAGCAATGCTGCTGCCCACCAGATGCTCAACCGAAGAGGCATCATACCGGGCGAGCATCTCATCCAGTTCCGCCGCGTTCTTGCCATCGAAGAGCTTATTGAGATGCGAGGAAATCGCGCTCAACTCCGCCTGCCCAAGCGGGGTATCCAGCAACAGGCGCTGCTGCTTGACCGTGCCGTCCATCAGCACAAGGACCAGATGAGCGGAGAGATCGGAGACCGAAAGCACCTCAAAGTGCTTGAGCCGACCCTCGCTGGCACGCGGGGGAGTCATGACGGCGGCGCTGTGCAGCAAGCGCGCCATCACCGAGGCCGTCAGGCGCACCCACTGATCCAGTTGATCCTGCACCTGGTAGAACTGGTGGCGAATCAGCCGCTGCTCATCGAGCGAGAGCGTCGACTCCTCCACGAGATGCTCGACAAAATAGCGATAGCCCAGGTCTGTGGGGACGCGACCGGCGGAGGTATGGGGCTGATAGATCAGGCCAGCCTCCTCCAGGCCCGCCAGTTCGTGGCGCACGGTGGCCGAACTGAAGTGTAGCCCATACTTGCGCACCAGCGTCTCCGAGGCGACCGGCAGCGCCGTCTGTATATACTCCTGCACGAGTGCGCGCAATATCTGCTGTTTGCGTTGGCTTAACGGTGTCATGGTACTTCTCGCATTCCTCCAACCGAGGGAAGGATATGCACTATTCTAAACTGCTTGTCAAGCAGGATTGCTAGCAGTCTCACCTTGAGACTGCAAGTACAGCATAGCACTCGACGGCGAGGATTGTCAAGGGTGGTAGGAAAAAGGGCTGCCTGTTATGAACCGCTCGCCCACTATGGGCGGCCTTCCACAGATTCCAGCACAGACAAACGAGAAGCCTTTAGAGCTTATCCGAAAACCAGCTTTTGGCTCTGGATTCAAGCGGCTTCAGAGAGGTTTTCGGATAAGCTCTTAGTGGCCATCACGGTGTCCCGTTGTTATTGCCAGGTCCGTTAGTGTTCCCATTACCAGTTCCGTTCTTAGCGGGCGGCAGGCCAGTCTGCTGTGGAATATCGGTAGTAAGCATCCAGTCATAGGTACCGCTGCCCATAAGGCCGGTAACGGACGAGGTTGACTGCTGCACCACACCGGCTGGCTGAGGAAATGTAGTATCTTTGAAATGGAAGTTGAAGTAGGGAGCATTCAGGCCGGGATCGTGCCGTCCCATGACATGCTCCATCACGTCGTGCCAGATGGGAGCGGCGCCGGTGATACCGACAACATTCCCTTTAAAGAACTCTCCATCGGCATTCCCGGACCAGACGCCAACCACCACATCGGGCGTATACCCGATTGTCCAGTTATCCTGGAAATTATCCGTTGTACCCGTCTTAGCCGCGACCTGGTGAATCTGCCCATCAACGGCCTGCCAGTCCCACATGGAGAGAACATGATCGTTCTCAAACTCAAGCGCACGAGACTGCTCATCATCGAGAATAGAAGTCATCAAGAAGGCAAGCTGGGGGCTAATGACCGGGAAGGTCGGTGGGTGTGTTGTATCGTAATGGTAGATGTGGTGTCCATAATTATCCCAGATATCCAGAATGCCGACGGGCGGGATACGTCTGCCCTGGTTGGCGAAGACCTGGTAGGCTCCAACCATCTGGATCAGGGGAATGCCAGCCGTGCCGAGGGCCATCGAAGGGCCAAAGACTTGAGCAATAGTATTGTGGGTGTGGTGAATCTGATTGTATTGAGCGACATCGTCATCGATGGCGGTAATGCCGAAGCGGCGGGCCATGTTCACCACGTTATCCATACCGGCATACTCAAAAGCCTTGATTGCCGGCACATTGAATGAGTTTTGCAGATCAAGGCGAATAGTAGAACTCATATTGTGGTAGGTTGCGCCGTAATCAGTCGGATGATACGTTGAAGCCTGAAGGTTGCCATTGGGGTCCTGGTACCCATTAATGGGGAAGTATGTAAGCCTATCCGGCACCACCAGACCGGGATACCAGCCCATATCGAAGGCGGTAGTGTAGACAACGGGTTTGAACGATGAGCCGGGCTGACGCGGAGCAAGAGCCGCGTTCACATTCCCTGAGACCTGCGGTGAAGTATCATTGAAGTTGGCGCTACCGTCCATAGCCAGAATTTCGCCCGTCTTTGCGTTCATCACCACGACAGCGGAATCTTTGACATTATGGAGAGTAGCAAGAGGGCCATTATCACCGACAAAAGGCTGGTATTCTGGCTCATAAAGATGGCGATACACCGCATGTTCGACATAGGCTTCCAGGTTGGAATCGATGGTGGTGCGGATGTTGAAGCCGCCGGAGATGAAGGCCTGGACGCCTTTCTGGGGGTCGCCGCCGCCGAGGGCGGTTTCCAGTTGCTGGATGACCCAGTAAACGAAGTGCGGGTCTTTGATGTTGTGCTGGTAGGGTTTGAAGGGCATTTTTGCGGTGAGCGCCTCGGCCTGCTGGATGATAGCAGGGGTGATTGGCCCCAGACCCTGCACCTGCATGCCCATAGCCAGCATCTGGTTCAGTACGTAGTCCTGGCGCGCCAGGGCGTTTTGCTTGTTGGTCGGGCTGATGGTGGGGTCGTAGCCAGGCGGGTTCTGCGGCATGCCGGCCAGCAGCGAGGCGCGGGCCAGCGCCAGCAGGGGATCATACTGCCCTTTGCTGTTGTAACCCAGGTAGTAAATAGCGGGAATGCAGTTGAAATTTTTATCGCAGTGCGGCTGCAAGCCGAAGAAATCGCGGGCTGCGGCCTCGACGCCGATATCCTGCGCGCCGAAGGGGGCAATGTTGAAATACATTTCCAGAATTTTCCACTTCGGGTACTGCTGCGTCATGCCGATGGCCAGCGCCGCTTCGGGAATTTTACGGCTGAGCGAGACATCCGTGTCGTGGGTCATGTTTTTGACGACCTGCTGCGTGATGGTGCTGCCGCCGCTTTGCACGGAGCCGGACGAGGCGTATTCGGTGGCGGCGCGCAGGATACCCTGCGGGTCGATGCCGGAGTTGGTCCAGAAGGTGTGGTCTTCGGCGGCGATCATCGCGTCCTGCATGACCTGTGGAATGTATTTGTAGGTAACAGGTGTGCTGCGCCCACCGGCGGCGTAGGCTTCATAGAGCAGGACGCCGTTGCGATCATAGATGCGCGTGGTCTGCTCGGTCTGCTGGTTTGCCAGCCCCTGCAGGCGCGGCAACTGGCTCTGATAGTAGCCATAGGCGTAGGCGCTGCCCGATGAGAGCGAGACGACGAGCAGAAGGCAAAAGGCGATCAGGATACCTACGGCAATCTTCTTCGCGTTGGGTTGGCTGCGCTGCCAGCGAGCGCGGCGATGCTTCATGCGCATGGCAATGCGTACAGTACGCGAACGCTTCCAGGGTTTTGCCCTCGTCGGTTGCTCAGGCATTGAAGGATGATAGATCACCAGCGGCTCCGCCACAGCAGGCGGAGCCTGGCGAACCGCCATGATCTTGCCCGACCAGCTGCGCACCATCTGCATGGTACTGGCGAAAAATCCCTGCGGCCTCGCTGGGGAAGGATAGCCCTGCGAGGGCGGCCAGCCTCGCGGCGAGAGTTCGGCGGGCGGCTGCACAGGCGCCTGGAGCGGTGACATGGGCTGTAGTGGCGATTGCTGCGCGGGAACCGAGGAGTACGGAGGAGGTAATCCCTGAGAAGCTGGCGTCGAGGGCGGCACATACTGCTGCATGCCATGCTGAGATTGTTGCTGGCGGTAGTCCCGCAGCAGGCTGCCTGAGCGCGCATGTCCGTTATTGCCAGGCGCGTAGCCGTTCCTATTGCCATAACCGTTAGCAGGAGAGCCATCCGGCCCGTAGGGTTGTTGATTCCAGGTATTGTTATCCATACTCTCCGTCATCCTTCATAACATCAGGAGCCACGCGGTTCCCTCTCTGTCTGGCATCAAATGACGCTGCTATAGTGTTCTTCTTTCAGAAAGAACGAGCGAATTTGCCAGTTTGCGTTCTCCGGGAAAAGGTGGAGCCGTTGCGACCACTTCCCAACACCCCGCTATCCGCTTTACTGTTCGGCTCATTTCTTCTCAACGGATGAGAGAAGCGGCATTAACAGGGTAGCCTTTTTCGGCCACCGCACCGCGCCCCACTAGCCAACTTGTCTATTGTTTATCGAAACATTTGAAGATGCTTGCTAAGTCATGTACAATAGGGGCATAATCTGGATAAGCTCAAGGGAGGGGTCATCGCATGTTCGCGCGCCGCGCCCGGATATCACTATTGCGTTTGCTGTGCTGGCTGCCTGTCGCCATGTTCGCGCCTGTCGTTTTCTCTATGCCAGCATTTGCAGCCTCATCTACCGCTCATGCTATCACGATCACGTCGGAGACAGATACGGTCCATTTTCCGCAATCAATTGATTTTCAGATGAGCGCGCAGGATAGCAACGCCATCATCAACAAGGCCATCATCTATATTCAGTATGGGCCTGACAGCATAGGAACATCGGCCCAGCATGTGGTATCGATCATGCCGGGACATACCATTTCTGCTACCTGGGTGGAGAAGACGACCGGCGACAACTTTGTGCCGCCCGGCACCCCCGTCTCCTATTCCTGGGTTCTCTCCGATAGCGCGGGCTATTCTTTCACGGGCAGCCAGCAGCAATTCCACACGGTCGATACGCGCTTCCCCTGGCAGCATCTGAGCAGCGGCATGTTGCAGGTCAACTGGTATAACCGATCGCTGGATTTCGGGCAAGCTGTTCTCAGGCAGGCCAGCGGCGATATCACGCGCATCGGCCACACACTTGGCGGCGGCTTGAAGCACTCCATCAACCTGTGGGTGTACCAGACCGATGAGGATTTCCACGGCTCGCTCTCGCCCAATACCTACGAATGGGTCGGCGGCATCGCCATGCCCTCGCTCTTTGAGGCCGAGATCGTCGTCATGGATAGCGGCGATATGACGCTGGTACGCGACATGCCCCACGAATTAACCCATCTCGTCTTTCATCAGTTGATTGGCAACGGGGAGAGCGTGCCCACATGGTTCGATGAGGGGTTGGCCGTCTACAACCAGCAATACCACGAGCCGGCTATGAACAGCACGCTGCAAGACGCGCTCAAGACCCATTCGCTGCTGCCCCTCAATTCCATTTCACTCAGTTTTCCCGCTAATGGGGACCAGGCGTATCTGGCCTATGCGGAAAGCTGGAACCTGATCAACTACATGTACAGTACCTTCGGGCAACCGAAAATGGCGAAGCTTATCCAGGAGATGAGCAATCCGAGCAACGACTTTGATACCGACCTGAAATTATCAATTGGCATGGACCAGGATCATCTGGAGAACCAGTGGCATCTGTACCTGCGCCAGCCGCCAACGCTGCCACCCGATGAACTGACGCCGACGCCTCAGCCAACGGCGCCGCCTCATCCCGTGCAGGTCACCATCAATGACACCAGCACCCCTCTGCTCATCTTCGCCGGTGTCCTGCTGATCCTGATTCCACTCCTCGCCATCGCCTTCATCTTCATCTATCAGAGGCGCAGCCGACAAAAGGCGCTGGCGGTGCAGGCAGCGGAGCAAATCATTATGGCAAACCGGCAGCAGGCCTCGCCATCATCATCCTGGCCGACTTCTCTCCCCGCGCAACCGCCTTCTGGCCCACCACAACAGCCGCCTTTCGGCCCGCCATACATGCCGCCACAACAGTGGCCCGACTATCCAGAATTTCGTGGAAACGCGAACAATAGCAATGGCTATATGAATGGAAACGGCAACAGTTATAATGGGCAGGCTCCCATACAGCAGTCTCCCTACGTGCCGGGGCAGGAGTATCAGGGGCAGCAGCCGCGCAGGCAGGCTCCGCAGGAATAAATAAAGGGAGTATATTCCATGACCGTCTTCGACTCGTCTGCGCGCTATTATCCATCTGGCGCGCTGCCGCTGGACGATCTGGCGTACTGGATCGCCTTCAGCCGCGTGCTGGGCATCGGGCCGAAACGCTTCAAGCAGTTGCTGGCCTTCTTTCAGGATGATGTCGTAGCAGCCTGGAATGCCGATAGCGCGACTCTGGCGCAGGCCGGGATCGACCAGAGAACGATAGACAGCTTTCTCAGGCAGCGCAAAGATATCGTGCCACAACGCGAACTGGAACGTCTGGAGAAGCTGCGCGCTACGGTGATTACCTGGAAAGATAAGAACTATCCCCCACTGCTCAAAGCGATTGATTACGCGCCGCCCGTGTTGTACGTGGCGGGCAGGCTGACCGAGGCCGATCAGTTCTCCATCGCCATCGTGGGGACGCGCAACGCGAGCCAGTACGGGCGGCAGGTGACAGAGCAATTTGCCAGGGAACTGGCCGCGCACAATGTGACCATCGTGAGCGGGCTGGCGCTGGGCATCGACACCATCGCCCACAAAGCCGCGCTGGATGCCGGTGGCCGCACGCTGGCCGTCATGGCCTGTGGCCTGGATATCATCTACCCGGCAGATAATCACAGTCTGGCAAAGCGCATTGTGGAGTCCGGGCAGGGCGCGCTCATCACCGAGTTTCCGCTGGGGGTCAAGCCGGAGAGTCGCTATTTCCCGACGCGCAACCGCATCATCTCCGGCCTCTCGCTGGGCGTTCTCGTCACGGAAGCGCCGGAGAAAAGCGGCGCGCTCATCACCGTCAAATTTGCCCTCGAACAGGGGCGCGATGTCTTCGCCGTGCCGGGCAACATCTTCTCCACGAAAAGCACAGGCGTCAACAAAATCATCCAGGACGGGGCGCGACCGGTGATGGGCGTCAGCGATATCCTCACCGACCTCAACCTCTTCATGATTCCGCAGCAGATCGAGATGCAGGCCATACTGCCCGATAACGACGAAGAGCGCGCCCTCCTCGCCCTCCTCAACCACGAACCCCGCCACATCGACGAACTGATCCGTGAATCCGGCCTCCCTACCATGACCGTGACCGGCACATTGACGATGATGGAACTGAAAGGAATGATTAAGCAGGTGGGCGGCATGCAGTTTGTGGTGGCACGGTAGGCACAGGCCCTTTTCGGGGTTGAACCTATGATGGGCGCGTCAGCCGGTGTACAATGTCGAGCAGGTCGCGGACGTGGAAGGGCTTGACGATGACGTGTTCGACGCCCAGGGACTCGGCATCGGGGCCACCGGTACCAGCAGTAATGACGACGATCTGAGGCGAGGGGTGAGATGGCTTCCATTGAGAGCGCAGGCGTTCCAGAAAGGTGCGACCATCCATGCCGGGCATGGCAAGGTCGAGCAGGATAACATTGGGATACTTGCCTTCGCGGGCCGCGTTGTCCATCCAGGCCAGCGCCTCCTGGCCTTCCGCCGCTTCAGCCGACTCGTAGCCATCCAGCTCAAGCGCCCAGGAAACCATATCGCGAATAGCGGGGTTGTCATCCACCACCAGCACAATCGGCTGATGCCCGTTCAGTTGTTTTTTTCCCTGGTTCATGCTCGACCCCCTCTATTTGCCTCGTCTCTCCTCACAGGACTCACAGCTTGCTTACCACCCACTACCATAAAAATAGAAGTATTTGCTCCCGCACGTATTTCCCGGCCCCGTCCGTTATTGCTCTGCTTCTATTATACCAGAACTTTTACCTTTAGAACGCTCACAGCGCCATCATTCGCCAGAAGTAGGAAATCCGGGTCAGACAGCCATTCTCCTGCCTTTCTCAGGGAACATACCAGTTCTGTAAAAAGCCGCGCACCACCTGCAGGAAGGCCTCCGGTTGCTCCATATTCGAGATGTGACCGGCGTGCGGAATGACCACGAACTGCGAGTTGGGAATCTGCTGCGCGTATGCCCGCGCCACGTCCGGCGGTGTCAGCGCATCCTGCTCGCCCACGATGACCAGCGTTGGCACCTGAATGCCTGCCAGCAAATCGGTCGAGTCGAGGCGCTGCGCCATTCCACGCGAGGCGGCGGCAATGCCCTGGGGCGTGGCCTCGTTGATCATCTGGCGCAGGCGCGTCTCCACCTGCGGCTCATGCTGGCGCGT
>Ga0209581_1005055_pt1 | contig 10270 bp, 9 predicted proteins | sample Coa_R2_FD_187160 | JGI IMG/M metagenome (GOLD analysis project Ga0209581, IMG submission 187160) | Surface soil microbial communities from Centralia Pennsylvania, which are recovering from an underground coalmine fire - Coalmine... | ecosystem: Environmental > Terrestrial > Soil > Unclassified ...
GCAAAGCCTTGAAAAAGATGGCTGAAGATTTCAAGAACACGATACAGCAACTGATGGATGAAATGGCGGAGGAACGCCGTCAGGCAAAAGAATTCATCAATACTCTGAACGGCATGAAGCCCAATCTTGACTGGGACGCTAGTGTGGGTAAGCTATGGCAGAGAATTAACTTGACCTACTCTCAAATCAAGCAGTTGACGGCGGATATCAGCCTGCTGGATAGCCGGTTGAAAGAGTTGGAGAGCAAGATTCAATTCGCTTGACTTCCGTCCTCGATGGTTACCCGAAATTCTGGGGTCGTCCGGCGAGACTTGATCCTGCGACGAGAAGTACCCTTGGGGTGAAGGATTCTTCCACAACTGTCCGCCATTCTTTGACAAATTGCTCGCGGGTTGATAGAGTCCCATTAGCGTAAAAGAGGCTTTCCCATTTCTGCGCATCTTCCGTTCAACCTGCGGATGTTGCCCCTCTTCTATGCCAGTGAGGCTCACGATGCAAGGTACTATTAAAAGATTGATTCGTGACCGGGGATTCGGTTTTATTCGCGCCGATGACGGTCAGGAAGTGTTTTTCCACCGCAGCTCCCTGCGCGGGGTCAATTTCGACGGACTGCGAGAGGGCGAGAAGGTGGAATTTGAACTGGAGAAGGGTAACAAGGGGTTGCGCGCGAACAATGTGCGTGCCGCCGCAAGCTAGCGTCCTGTTCTCGCGCCAGGCACTCAGACTCTTCCGGGACTTTAAAGCTCTTCACTCCAAACCTCATTGAATTTAGAGGAGCGAGGGGTGGACTTTGGCCGGGCCTGCAGCCCTTATCCTCCAAGAGAAGGGGGCTTACGGTGAGGCGTGCAATTTTATCGGGCCGTTTTCTTCCATGCGCTGGCTGATGGGTGAAGCGGACGCCGCTCGAGTCCGCCAACTTTCGCAAGATCTCGATCTCCCACCGCTCGTAGCTCGCCTGCTTGTTCTGCGCGGGCTTCAAAACCCCGAGCAGGCAAGCCGTTTTCTGTCGCCGCAGCTGAATCATCTTCATGATCCCTTCCTCATGCAGGATATGTCCGTAGCAGTGAATCGCCTGCAAAGGGCTATCGCGCTAAAGGAAAAGATCCTGATCTACGGTGATTATGATGTTGACGGTGCCATGGCGGCCGTGGTTCTGATGACAGCGCTCAATTCTCTGGGCGCGCAGACCGAAGTCCACATTCCTCACCGGCTGAAAGAAGGCTACGGGATGCGCTCGCAGGTGATTGAGCTTGCCGCGCGCGAAGGGTGCCGTGTGGTGATCAGCGTGGATACAGGCATCCGCGAGCATGAGGTTCTGGCCCGTGCTCGTGCGCTAGGAATGGATTGCATTGTCACGGATCATCACCTGCCGGCGGCGTCTTTGCCGGAAGCCTGCGCCATCCTGAATCCTCGCCGCGCGGATTGCCACTATCCAGAAAAGAACCTTTCCGGCGTCGGAGTCGCCTTCAAACTCGTCCAGGCATTAATGGGGCACAAACTGTCGGAGCGCGGCGTGCGCTCCTACCTCAAGATTGTGGCCTTAGGTTCCATCGCGGATGTGGTGCCCTTAACGGGTGAAAACCGGGTGATCGCTTACTACGGTCTCGAAGGGCTCAGTGAGATGAAGCCAGGAAGCTTCCCGGCGAGTGCCGGGCGGACAGGTCTTTCTGCGCTGCTTTCTGCGGCGGGGTTGGATGGCAAAAGTGTGTCGGCGAGTGACGTGGCGTTCCGCATCGCGCCCCGGCTCAACGCAGCAGGCCGCATGCAAAGTGCGCGGGATGTGATTGATCTTTTCACTGATCCCGGCAAAGCCCGGGAAATCGCCGAGCGGCTTGAATCTCTCAACCGTCATCGCCAGCAGGCGGAAGAAGCCATCCTGGATGAAATCAAAAGGCGGATTGAGCAGGAGCCCGCGAGAACGAAAGGTTGCTTTCTGGTCTTTGCCGGAGAAGGCTGGCATCGAGGCGTTATCGGCATTGTCGCCCAGCGCCTGGTGGACCTTCACTTCCGGCCGGCGCTCGTCATCGCCATCGAAGATGGGGTAGCTTACGGCTCGGGCAGATCGATTCCCGGGTTCCACTTACTGAATGCTCTCGATTCATGTAAATCTCTCTTTGAACGCTTCGGCGGGCACGCTCAGGCGGTGGGTTTCTCCCTGGCGCCCTCCCGCATTCCTCAGCTTGAAGAGTCACTCGAGGTTTATGCGCGCACTGCGCTTTCCACTTTAGATTTCGAACCCATGCTGCGCGTGGATGCTGAATTGAGCCTCGCTCAGCTTACGCCGAAGTTCTATCAACAGATTCAGAAGCTTGCTCCTTTCGGTTACGGTAATCCTCTTCCGGTTCTCGCATCAAGAGTTGATTTGGTCGAGAAGCCTCGTATTCTGAAGGAGAAGCATCTAAGAATACGGGTGGAGGAAGCGGGATGCCGGATGGATGCCATCGGTTGGGGAATGGCGAATAAGGCCGAGCTTCTCGCCCCCGGAAAGTCGGTGGAAATAGCCTACACGCTGATGGAAGATGATTTTGGGGGAAAAACGCGACTGCAACTGGTGTTGCGAGACCTTCGTTGGGGGAGCGAATCTCCGGATAATCAGGATGCCGAGAACCGTCGATGGGACGGGGGCCAATGACCCTTGAAATTCAAGAAAAATCCGCTCGAACTGCAAGAACAAAAATTCGATGCCCGTCGCAAAAGGCTCACCAGGCTGCTGGGACTGATTCTGATGGTGACTCTCGCGGTCATCCTGACCGCGCTCTGGGCGAGCTTTCGGCGGCGAACTGCCGCCGTCAAGGGTTCCGCTCCCTTGCCACAAAATGTAAACCGCAGGCTTTCCGGCTATACGTTCACCCGGTCTGAGGAAGGACGGCAGATTTTCACCATCCACGCCTCCCGCACGCTGGCCTACGATGGTGGAGTCAGCACGGTTCTGGAAGGTGTCCACGTCATTATTTTCGGGCGGCAGGGGAATCGCCACGACGAAATCCAGACGGAGCAATGCACGTATTACAATTCCTCTGGAGCGCTAGCCTGCCATGGTGAGGCCTCCGTCAAGCTGGAATCAGAAGCTCAGGCACAAGTGTCCGCTAGCCAACAGGCACGCCAGCCGTTTCTTCTGAAGACCTCCGACATTTCTTATGATCCGCGCCGTGCCATGGTCTCAACCGGCGCTCCCGCGCGCTTCCACTTCGGTTCCGCTTCAGGTTCCGCCGTCGGCCTGCAATATGACACTCGCGAGGGTTCATTCAAACTACTCAAGGATGTGCGGCTACGCATTCCACCTCAGGCCGATGGAGAATCACCCATTGAGGTCAGCGTCGGTAGCCTCGACTACCAGAGGCCCTCGGAACGGATCACGCTGCAAGCCCCGATTGAATGCGTTCAGGGCTCGCGCCGCCTAGAGGCCTTTACCGGGACCATCTCTTTAAATCCCCAGAACCATGTTACGCAGGCGACGCTGGGCGGAGGTGTCAAGGGGCTGGCAGCCTTGCCTTCGGGAGAAGCTCGAGGGAGCGCTGAAGCGCTCCACGCAGACTTTGATCCTTCCACCGAGCAGGTCCGCCAATTGGTTGCGACCGGTCATGTGAGCGTGGAAGCGCGCGAAGCAGGCGGCTTGCGGCGCCTCACCGCGGAGCGGGTTCACGTTGATTTCGCAGGCTTGAAGTTCCAGCCGCGCTCCGGGAGCGCTTCAGGCAACGCGCGATTGATTTTGGAATCGGCCGCCGGACCACGGGTTGCCGCTCAACCCAATTCAAGTTCTGCCGCTGGCAGGAAAATCCTCACCGGCTCGGAGTTGCAATTCTTGTTTCAACCGGAAGGTGTCCTGAAAAACATTCGCACGGTCGGCCCTGGCCGGATCGAATTGCTTCCCAAAGACCCCGGTTCAGACAGAGAAATCATCACAGGGGGGCAATTGCTGATTGCTTTCAATCAGCAGGGGCGCCCTGAAAACTTGCAAGGACTCTCGCCGACCCGCATTTTGGATCAGCCACCCCCTGATGCGCCCCGCCGCAGGTTGCTGCGTGAGAGTACTGCGGCCAGGCTCGACGCTGAGCTTGACCCTGCTACGGGTGTCCTCGAAACCATCCGTCAGCAGGGCAATTTTGAGTTTCAAGAGGGGGATCGGCGCGCAAATGCCGACGAAGCGGTCTACAAGGCCGCGGACCAACAACTGATTCTTTCCGGACATCCTGAGCTTTGGGATCCTGATAACCGAATCCGAGCCGAGCACGTGATGATGAATTTGAGCGCAGGGACGTCAAAGGGATGGGGCAACGTGCAATCCATCCATTTTGCGTCCGCCTCTTCTGGAGTTAAAAGTAACCGATCGACACAGACCGAACCCCTTATCGTGCTTGCGGATAAGGTTATCGCCAAGAGGCAGGAGCAATTTATTCATTATGAAGGGAACGTCCGCGCTTGGCGAGGCGCGAACGTGGTGGAGTGCTCGTCCCTGAATATCTACAAACGAGAACAGAAATTGACATCGGGATATGGCGTATTGACCTCCTTTTTGCAGGTTCCATTTCACTCCGAAGGGTCTACGGGTGACGGGAGCCGAAGGCAGGCAAGAAAGGAGACTGCCAATCAGTCCCTCACGATCCACGCCGACCGGCTGATATACTTGATTTTGGGACGGGAGGCCATTTACCAGGGGCATGTCCGGATGGAGACTCAAAATACCACTCTTCGCGCTGATCGGTTGCGAATTTACCTTTCTCAGCCCCTTGAAGGGAAGGATCCGGAGGTTGAGAGAGCGGTAGCTGAAGGGAATGTTCGGGTCAATCAATTACCGGGCAGACATGCCCATGGCCAGCGAGCTGAATATTTTGCTGCGGCAGGCAAAATTATTTTAAGCGGTGGCCCACCGGTTATTTACGATGAGCAGCAAGGGTTCCTGACGGGCGAACGTTTGACTTTCTTTATTCACGATGCTAGCCTTTTCGCAGATGGAGGTGGCAAATCGCAAACCCTCTCCAAACGGCGCATCCCACGGCAATGAGCCATGCAAATTCTCTCCACGGTGGATCTCACCAAGTCGTTCAAAGGCCGCAAAGTTGTTGATGGCATTAACCTAAGAATATCCCAAGGTGAGGTTGTTGGCCTATTGGGGCCAAACGGCGCTGGCAAGACCACGACTTTTTACATCATCGTGGGACTGATTAGCGCGGACGCAGGAGAAGTGTTACTGGATGGGGTGGATATTTCCCAGTTCCCCATGTACCTTCGGGCAAGAAACGGCATCAGTTACCTTCCTCAAGAGCCTTCGGTTTTCAGAAAGCTTACCGTCGAGGAAAATCTGATGGCAGTTCTCGAGACCATTCCCCTTACTCCGCATCAACGACGCGAACGGTTAGAGGAGTTACTGGAAGAATTTGGCCTCCAAAAAGTGCGCCGCAATTATGGATATCTACTTTCTGGCGGCGAGCGGCGGCGGGTGGAAGTGGCAAGGTCTTTAGTGATTTCACCCTCTTTTGTCCTTTTGGATGAACCATTTGCAGGTATCGACCCCCTCGCAGTCCTGGACATTCAAAAGATTATTCTCCAATTAAAGGCTTCAGGAATTGGCGTACTTTTAACGGACCATAATGTCCGCGAAACTCTTCAAGTCACCGACAGAGCCTATATAATTAATAGCGGGCGGATTTTCCGCTCAGGAACACCGGAGGAATTGGGGAACGATTCCGAAGTCAAGAAGGTTTACCTCGGCGATAATTTCAAGTTAGCTATATAATGACGAAACCGCAACCCAGATTAGGACTGAACCTCAAAGTCGCTCAAAAGCAGATTTTGACGCCGGGGCTCGTCCAGATGGTCACGGTGCTGGCGCTCAATAAGCTTGAGCTGCGTGAGATGATTAACCAGGAGATGGTCGAAAATCCGGTGCTGGAAGAAGTGACGGATATTGTTCCTGTCCTCGAAGAGGTTCAGAAGAAGAACGAAAGTGAGCCCACCTTGGCGACACCAAGCCATGAGGCTTCCTCCACGATGAGCGATCACCACGATCCCTTTGAAGAGGTCGATTACGGCTCTTTCTTCAACGACTATCTTGATCCAGGTTATAAGTCGCCGGCTAGTGAAGATATCGAAAAACCGTCGTTTGAGAATTTCGTCTCACGTCCTACTTCGCTTTCAGATCACCTTCAATGGCAGGTGAATCTTTCACCGTGTTCGGAGGCCGTGCGCGATGCGGCTTATTCCATCATCGGAAATCTGAACGAGGATGGCTACCTGACCGCCACTCTGGAAGAGGTAGCCCAGGCTGGCGAGCACAAGCTGGAGGATGTGAAAGATGCCCTGGCCTTGATTCAGGAGTTGGATCCGGCAGGCGTGGGAGCTCGTGATCTGCGCGAATGCCTACTTATCCAACTTCGCATGGCGGATTCGGAAGACGAACTTGCCATGCGCATCGTCTCGGAGCATCTCAATGATCTCGAAAGCAAGCAGTATCGCAAGATTGCGAGCGCGCTGGATTGTTCAGTCGAAGACGTGGAGCGGAGTCTTGAGACGATCCGGAGACTGGACCCTCGTCCCGGGCAGCGCTATAACAGCACATTGCCGAGGCTGATTGAGCCGGACGTGGCTTTTGTCAAGGTCGATGACGCATACCGCGTGGTATTGAACGAGGAGGGTCTGCCGCAGTTGCGCCTGAGCCGGCATTATCGCCGCCTGATGGGTGATGGCAACGCCAGCGGTGACGTTCGGAAGTATGTCCGGGAGCGCTTCAATTCCGCACTGCAGCTCATTAAGAACATTGAACAGCGCAAACAAACCATCATCCGCGTTTGCGAGGCGATTATCCGACGCCAGACGGATTTTCTTGATAAAGGATTGGATTACCTGCGCCCCATGATGATTAAGGAGGTTGCCGAAGAAGTGGGCGTTCATCCCTCAACGGTGAGCCGCGCCGTGGCCAATAAATACGCCCATACCCCGCAAGGCGTTTTTGAACTGCGCTTCTTCTTTTCAGAAGCCGTTCAAGGGCCTTCCGGAGCGAGCACCTCTCTGGTGAATCTCAAGCGGACGGTTCAGAAAATGATCGAGCAGGAGGATGCGACGCATCCGCTGACTGATGAACAGATCACGCACCGTTTGCGGGAAATGGGCATCCATGTGACGCGCAGGACGGTGGCAAAATACCGCGAGGATCTGAAGATCCCCAGCACCCACCAGCGCAGGAAAAGAATATGACGCGACGCGGCGATCGCGCTTTTCGACTTTGGGTTTCGGGAGGTCTGCTATGCAGATTGAATATACCGGGCGGCAGATGGAAGTCACTCCTGATCTTCGCCAATATACCGAAGAGCGACTGGGCAAGCTGAACCGCGTCCTTCGCAACCATTGTAAAATTCACGTGATTCTCGAAGCCGCGAAGCACCGGCGTATCGCTGAAATCACCCTCCAGTGGAGGGATCATACGCTGGTGGCTCAGGAAGAGACCGCCGATCCGCGGTCCTCGATTCACGGCGCTCTCGAAAAGCTGGAAAAACAGGCCGTGCGCCTGCTCCAGCGGAAATGGACCCGAAAGCGCCGGCCTGCTCCTGCCTCGGCTGTGATGTTCAACGTGATGGCGGAGCTACAACCTGACGAGACCCGGAAGATTTTGACCACGGAGCGGATCCCCATCAAGCCACTCACGATGGAAGAGGCGATTGAAAGCCTGGAGGCAGATTCGAGGGAACTGGTCATCTTTCGGAATGTCCAGACTGAGCGTGTCAATATTGTTTATCGCCGACAGGATGGGCGACTGGTCCTGGTGGAGCCGGAGCCCTGAGAATCACCGGATGTAGGGCTTCGTGCTCAGGCCAGAGTAACCGTCGGCCTCTCCAACCGGATGCTCCCCCGATCAGTAGAGCAGTTTTCTTCGGCGCTTCTTGCGTCTGCAAAATATCGTGACTGTTCGAACTGCCAAATCCAATCAAAAACGACCCGCGACAGGGCAAAAAAAAGCCCACCACAAAACTCTTAGACAGTTCGTACTGATTACAGGACTCAGCGGCTCCGGTAAAGGGTCAGTCCTCAAGGCATTTGAGGATCTTGGCTTCTATTGTGTCGATAATCTGCCGGTCAATCTGATTCCGATGTTTGCGGAGCTTTGCCGCCAGCCGGGCAGCCGGATCGATCGGGCAGCGGTAGTGGTGGATATCCGGGAGGGTGAAGCCCTGAGCCAGTTGCCCGCGATTTATCAGAAGCTCGCGCAGGAAAGGCCCAAGCCGACTCTCGTATTTCTGGAAGCCTCCGATGAAGTGCTGATGCGGCGCTTTGAAGAAACCCGGCGGCCGCATCCCCTCGGGCGCCATCTGCCGGTGCGCGAAGGTATCCGACTGGAACGGATATTGCTGAAGCCCATGCGCCAGCTCGCGGACGTGGTGATTTCGACCACACGGATGAATGCGCACGAATTGCGGGACTTTGTGCAGCAGCGCTTTGCGGGCATTGAGTCTCGAAAGGCGATGCTGGTTTCCGTCGTCTCTTTCGGATTTCGATTCGGAATTCCCACCGACGCCGATCTGGTTTTTGACGTCAGATTCCTTCCCAACCCCAACTATGTGGTCAGCTTGAAGGAAAAGACAGGAAAGGATCGCGAGGTGCAACGCTATATGGAGCGTTACCCTCAAACCCGGGAGTTCCTGAACCGCCTTACAGAAATGCTCCTCTACCTGCTGCCCCACTATCTGCGAGAAGGAAAGAGCTATCTGACGATTGCTCTGGGCTGCACCGGGGGCCGGCATCGCTCGGTGGCACTGGCGGAGCAGGCGGCAAAAATTCTGGATCGTGAGGGGTACAAAATCCGGCTGTCGCACCGCGATATCGGCCGAAGTGCAGCCTGATACCAGCCTTCTCCCCTGCATCGTTCTGATGCCAAGCGCTTTGGGCCCCGTAAAGGGTAAACTCTGCGAGGCGAATGATTCTCTTTGGCGGTGCGCGCGGCGAGTGATAAGTGACGAGCCAAAACCCAAACTCTGGAATGGACTTCGCTTTGGCACTGATCACTCGTCTTTTATCGCTGTTTTTTGGCTCGCCGGAATAATAAGCTGTAAGAGTTTTTCCATCTCTGCTTGAGGACAGGAGTAATCTCATTGGTAACCTTCCTGGCCATCGATATCGGTGGCACTCACTTTCGAGTGGCGCACTTTGACCCTGAAGGCCGACTCCTCGAGGTGAAGCACGGTGAGACTCTGCATTCCGGCGGACGCGATTGGATGCTGAAGCGGTTGCAGGAGTATGCGGCTGAACTGGCCGGCAAAAGCCCGTCGTCCGTTCAATCCTGCGGGATCAGTTTTGGCGGGCCGGTGGATTTCAAACGTCAGCGAGTGACCTCAGTTCATACTCCCGGCTGGAAAGATTTTCCTCTTTCAGAGTGGGCGCGGGATGTTTTCGGGGTGCCCTGCCGGGTGGATAACGACGCCAACTGCGGCGCTCTCGGCGAACATCGCTTTGGCGCGGGGCAGGGCGTTGAATCAATGATTTATCTAACCTTAAGCACGGGAATAGGCTCGGGAATCATCTGTCATGGCCAGTTGCATCGAGGCCGGGATAGCATGGCGGGAGAAATAGGGCATTTGCCGTTGACGGATTCGGAGGAGATCTGCACCTGCGGTCTGAAGAGCGGCTGCACGGAGGCGCTGGCCTCAGGCCGGGCTATGGGTCGCAAGGTTCAGGAGTTCGCAAAACTGCATCCGGCTGAATCAGCCCGGATGCTGGAGCTGGCGGGCGGTGCAATCCCGAATCTCTCAGCCCGCGAACTTGCTCAGGCTGCGCAGGAGGGTGATGCGACAGCAATTTCGCTTTTTGCTGAATCGGTGCGCTGGCTCGCTCGCGCACTTCTAATCGCCATTCGGTTGCTTGATCCCGATAAGATCGTGCTGGGAGGCGGCGTGGCCCAGGCGGGCGATTTCCTGGTTCAGTCCATTCAGCAGGCGCTTCAGGGGTGGTGGTCACCCATGTTCCCCTATACCACAGAGATTGTTCTTGCCAAACTGTCTGACTACTCGCCGCTCTACGGCGCCGCAGCGCTGGCCATCGAAGCGGGAAAATCGTTGAACCACATCAAACCATGGATGAGATAAGCATTCCGCGACTTTTCCCTATCGCCATGATGCTCCTCGCCATGGCGACGCCCACCCGATCCCAGGGAGGGCACAAACAGACGGCTTCTGCCGAGAACTATCGAACCTGGCAAGTCTATGGCGGTGGGCCAGACAACATCCATTACTCCTCCCTTAACCAGATCAATCGAGACAACGTCTCTCAGCTCAAAGTGGCTTGG